>Ga0315293_10007060_pt1 | contig 10453 bp, 8 predicted proteins | sample YL17G13_20_MG_FD_203071 | JGI IMG/M metagenome (GOLD analysis project Ga0315293, IMG submission 203071) | Sediment microbial communities from Yellowstone Lake, YNP, Wyoming, USA - YL17G13_20 | ecosystem: Environmental > Aquatic > Freshwater > Lake > Sediment | place: USA: Wyoming | collected... | reverse complement strand
GCTTTGGAATCAGAGGCTCAACCCTCTTCCAAAGCTCCTCGGATACGGTCCATGATTTTATCGCGCTCATAGAAAATGTATATCATGAAACGTTTCGGAGGTCAATAGTTATTTACGGATAAGCTCTTAATCATTTTTTGAAATCTCCGTCATCAAGAGGGCGTGTAGTAGTTTTTCACTTATGAATCTTTTTTTGAATCCCTCTTCTCCCAGCTTTCTTTCCTCGGAAACAAAGGGGAGTGTTGACAAATCCCTCTTTAATTTCCGCTAATTAATAACTCTTTCACTAAAAGGCTTGGAGATCCAACCCCACCCAAAAACCTTAGGTCCTCCCCCACCCCGATCACTTTTCGGAAGAGTTCGAATAGGTTCCCTGCGATGGCGATCGATTTGACTGGATGGACCTTCTCTCCTCGATCGATCCAGTCGCCTGAACAGCCTAAAGAAAAATCCCCTGAGATAGGGTCTATGGTATGGAGACCCATTACCTCCTCCACGACCACTCCCTTTGAGAGGCTTTCCATCAGTTTGGAAAAATCAAGATCTCCCGGTTCAATGAAAAAGTTTGAGATCCCCACACCAGGAGGGAATTTGATGCCATGGCGTCGGCTGTTTCCAGTCGACCCGGCTTGTGACCCGGAGGAGGATGAATTTTCCCGATTTGCCCAGTATCTATCGTATAAATAACCAGTAAGTTCTCCCTGAGCCACCAAAGAGGTTCGTTGACTCGGCATTCCCTCTCCGTCAATGGGAGCGGTTGAGATCCCTTTTGAAAAAAGTCCATCATCCACAATCGTGAGGAGGGGAGAAAAAAATCTTTCCCCTTGTTTTCCTCTCAGAGGAGATTTTCCTTTCTGGACCTGGTCAGCCAGAAAGGAATGGGCGAGGAGTGATAAAAATTCTGAAGCCACGTGATTGCGAATGAGGACTGGATAGACACCTGTAGGGATTCTCTTCCCACCTAGACACTCCAATGCCTTCCTCCCAGCGGATCGTCCAACTTTCTTTACATCGAGGTCTTTGAAAAAATGGCTGACATCGAAATCCCATCCCACCTCTGATTCTCCGGATTCCTCGGCCACAGCGGTCACGCTCACCGAAGCAAGAGTGTGGTCATAGGAAAACTGAAGTCCATTAGAATTGATCAGGGTTGTCCGGGCAAAAACCTCCTGGTAAGATGCCTTCCTCACCTTTTTAATTCTCTCCGAATCCACAGACCTGGCTGACTCCTCTAAACATTTTGCTTTTTCGATCTTTTCCTTCTCTGGAATCTTTTCTAGTGTTTCATCAAAAATGGGTAACTGGGGAGGAGAGTCTTTAGGAACAGGTGCGAAGTCAAAACAGGGATCGGCGGAGGTCGCCTCAGCACTCCTTATCGCATCCTCTATCATCCGATTCAACTCACCTGAAAAATTCTGTTGAGCAGAAGGAGATGGATTTGAAAAGGTGGTATATGAAAAACCCATTCGTTGATGATTTAAAATACGAAAGGCCATCCCCAGGTATCGAGAGGTATCAAGGGTTTCAATCTTTCCATCTTTCGATTCAACATCAAAATGGGAAGATTGACTGAAATAAATTTCATACCCGTCTATGGGCTTCCTCTGGAGAATCCTTAGAGCTTGGTCAATGGTTTCCATCACATCATTCATAGAAACTTAGATAAAATTTCAATAACCAAATCCCAAATTCCAAATAAATTCAAATTACCCAATGTCCAAATAACCAAACTACTTTTTATTTGTTCTTTATTTGATGGTCTCGTAAAAAGTCGAAAATCTCCTCCCCCTTGACGGGGGAGGGTGAGGGTGGGGGTGATAAGTTGCCGTATTTCTGCATGTTATTTCCCCCTCCCCTTAGTCCCCTCCCGCCGGGGGAGGGGAAAATTTACTTTTTACGAGACCATCTTATTTTAGTTTCGTTAATTGGGATCTTGGTCATTGTTTGATTATTGGTGCTTGGTATTTGATTATTACCATCACCATCTAATGAGGCCGCTGGCCCAGGTGAGACCTCCCCCGAATGCGGTGAGGACGATTAAATCTCCCTTTTGAATCGATCCATCCCGGACCGCCTCATCGAGGGCGATAGGAATAGTGGCGGAAGAGATATTGCCATACTTCTCAATGGTGAGATAGACTTTTTCAACGGGTACATTCAGCCGCTTGGCCACCTGCTGAAGCATGCGGAGATTGGCCTGATGGGGAATGATCCACTTCACATCGGAAATTTGGACACCGTTAAAGGCGGCTGCCTCCTCTGCGGCCTCTGCAAACCGCTTCACCGCCACCCGGACGGATTCATTGGCCTTAATCATCCGCAGGGTATGAAGTTTCTTATCAACACTTTCATAAGAGATGGGAGTGGTCTTCGACCCACCTCCAGGAAGAAGCAAGTCTTCACCGTTCGCCCCATCTGTGTGAATATGGACGGAAAGGACTTCACTGATCTCCTTTCCCGACTCCCGGAGGGGCTGACTCTTCTCAGAATCATTGAAGGCTTGAAGCACCACTGCCCCTGCCCCGTCCCCCCAGAGGATACAACTCTCCCGATCTGTCCAATCAAGGGTCCGGCTCATAATTTCTACAGAGGCGACCAGAGCCGTTTTGTAAGTGCCGGCTTTAAGATACTGCTCGGCAACGGAAAGACCAAAGACAAATCCACTGCACGCCGCGGTCACATCGAAGGAGACCGCTTTCTCTGCACCCAACTTCGCCTCTAACCAGTTGGCTCCAGAAGGGCAAGCCGTATCCGGCGTTATGGTGGTCATGATGATGAGGTCTAACTCCTCGACCGAAATCCCTGCCATCTCCAAGGCTTGCAGGGATGCCTCTTTGGCAAGGTCTGAGGCATTGACATTCGGCGCCGCAATTCTTCGTTCCTTAATCCCGGTCCTTTTGTAAATCCACTCATCATTGGTGTTTAAGATCTTTTCCAGATCAAAATTGGTGAGGACTCTCTCCGGAAGAAACGAACCGGTTCCCAATATCCCGATCCTCTTGCCACCCATCAGCAAACTCCTTCTCATTGGATTTAAAACCACCACTCTGTTTATGAGACCAACGAAGGTGAAAGGGGAGGTAGAAAAGCCTGAGATCTGCCGTCTCCCCATCCCTTTTATAATAAAACAGACCTTTCAGAACGGAGACTGTCTTCCACCCTTTCCCTTTTTTGATCCCGATCAGGTGGGCGACCTCCCAGAAATCCGATTCCTCTTTTTCTTTCCTTGTATAAAATCCCCAAAAGAGATTGGTTGACTTCCTTCCTTGCGGATCTCTCTCCCAACGGAAGATCCGAAACAGTGGAAAGAGGTTCCTTTCAAAACCCTCCTCTTTAAATGGAATGAGATAGAGAAAAGAGAAGGTCGTATGGCCCGTTTCTTCCTTCTCATAATCGAAAAAAGGCCATATTCGAAGGGAATTCTCTTTTTTGATCCCTTGGCGATCCTCCCCTGTCCGAATTCGACTGAGGAGGAGGATGCGATGGGTTTTTTCCTGGACATCTCTCATCTGGTCCTCCTCCAATTGATAAAGAGGATAGAGGACAAAAAATCTTCTCGACTCCCCTTCTTTTTCTTTGACACCATAGAAAGGGAAAAATTTTATCCCGTAAAGGTTTTCCCCTTTCAAGGATTGAAAGAACGGCCAAGGTAGGTCCCACTGTTCAAAACCTGTCAGCCGATCTCTGGCATGGGAGAAAAAAGGCCAGAGAAAGGTTTCACTCTCGAAATGCTTTGATTCTTTTGAAATATAGAATGGAAAGATCATCCACTCATCAACGGGGTCATCGGTATCCATTCCCTTCGTCTGCTTTAAGAAGATAGGCCATAAGAAGAATTCCGATCTGGAGATTCCGAATTCCTCCCGTCGCCCATAAAGAGGCCAGAAGCGATACCCCCTCTTCTTTTCTCCTTCAATGAAGGAGAAGAAAGGCCAAATCAGGTTTGTGGTATGAACTCCTTCTGACGTGGATTGACTGTAGAGAGGCCAGAAATAGAAACAAATTTCCTCCTTGCCATAGCGCTCAAAAAGCGTTCCGTAAATGGGAAAGAGGCCAAAATAGTCTTTCCCCTTTTCTGTCTCTCCAATAAAGAAAGGGAAAAATTGGAAATCCCATTTCTTCTTTCCATCGAAGGTTTCCTCCCTGAAAAGAGAAAGGGGAGCTAAATAACCCTTTTTGTCACCCTCTTTGACCTGATATTTTCCAAAAGGATAGATGACTTCCAATCTCCAAAGAGATTCTTTCTCATCTCCGGTCCAGTACAGGAGGGGCCGAATTCCCCACTGCCTTCGATAGGGATCTTTTTTCCAATAAAAGAAGGGACCCAGTCCCTCAATCTCTTTCGTCCCTTCTATTGGATCAGAGATGTAATGAAAGAGTGGCCAAAAATTGAGGGAGATCGGTCTTTCTTCCGCCACGGAAAAGGAGGAGATGAAACAGAGGGATACAAAAATAACCAATAGAAAAAATATCTTTCGGATTGCCATGTGTTATTCAAAATCTGTTGGGGTGTGAGTCTGTCGGGGCGGCCCTCCCTGCCTACCGGCAGGCAGGTGCGGCCACCTCCTGAGTTTGTCGAAGAATCGGGAGCCCTCAGAGGGGTTACTGTCCCGAATCACGATCCCTATCACCCAAAAATTAAAAGAAAAGCCCGATGATGGTTCCCAGTACAGTGATGGGTGTCTGCTCCTGAATCCCTTCAGCGGCTTTTTGAACCTTTTTCATCGTCTTCTCTGTTTCCTTCACCAGGGTATCATCATTAATTAATTTTCCAAGCGTCCCCTCACCTTTCTCCACCTTCTCCACAATACCTTTCATGGATTGAAGGGTCTCCTTGGCCTCTTTGTAAAGTGATTCGTCCTGGATGAGTTTTCCCAGAGTCCCTTCTCCTCGCTCGATCTTCTCCGAGACATTCTTCAATGCTTCCGCTGTCTCCTTCACCTTCTCCACAACCTCTTTGGCATCCCGGTAGATGGTCTCATCGGTGATTAATTTCCCTAATGTCCCCTCTCCCTTTTTCACCTTTTCTCCAATATCTTCTATGCTGGAGAAGGCACCTTTCGCTCTTTCAATGGTTTCCTTCGAGTCCTTGGCAAGACTTGTCAGTTGGCCCGAAAACTTGTCGAAGTTGGTAATGATCCCCTCCACTTTTTTAGGATCCATAGACTTCAATATATCACCCAGAGGTTTTATCACTTCTTTGAGATCCTCTCGAACAGCGCTCATATTAGATAGAAACTGCTCGACATCGGCTGGAGGTGACCCTTGTTCGACCACCCCATTCGGTTCCGCTTTTGGATTTCCTGGTGTCCCAGGGGTGATCTCAATATACTTTTCTCCTAAAAACCCTTCCGATTTCAAATAGGCCTTTGCATCTTTATAAATCATAATATGGTTTGGAAGATGAAAAGTGATTTTGGCCTTCCCCTTGTCCAATAATACCTTTTCCACACTCCCCACACGGACTCCAGCCACCCTGACGGGTGCATTTTTGGCCAAACCAGCGGCCGATTCAAAATAGATGTTAAGCAGATACCCTGCCTCTTTTCCGATCTGAAATCTTTCGATCTTCAATGTCATAAAAACCAAAAGAAAGATTCCGATAACAACGAAAATACCTACCCACGTCTCAGAACTTTTTTTATTCATCTCCGAGCACCTCCTCAATTCGGAATGTGAAGAGTGAAATACGGTCCACCCCCTATAATATTTTGATTGGCCCCTCCGATCTTCCCTCAATAAATTGCTGGACCATGGGGTTGGAGGAGTTCCTGATCTCCTCCGGGGTCCCCACTTCAATGATCTTTCCTTGATAGAGCATGGCAATACGATCTGCGATCTTATAAGCGCTCTTCATATCGTGGGTAATCGCAATGGAAGTGACATTCAACTTCTCTTTCATCTGAACGATCAAATCATTGATGGCATCTGCCATGATGGGATCAATTCCTGTCGTCGGCTCGTCATAGAGAAGGATCTCTGGTTCGATCGCGATCGCCCTGGCTAAACTCACCCGCTTTCTCATCCCTCCGCTTAATTCCGCAGGCATCAGGTCCTCAACATTTTTTAGCCCCACGAGCGCCAATTTCTCAGAGGCAATCTTTCTGATCTCTTCCTCCTGGAGGTGTGTTTGGCGCCGAAGTCCAAATCCTACATTCTCCCAGACCGTCATCGAATCAAAGAGAGCTCCTCCCTGAAAGAGCATCCCAAATTTTTTTCGAACTTCGTTCATCCTCTTTTCCTTCAGAGAAGTGATCTCCAAGCCATCCACATGAATCTCTCCTTGATCGGGTCGCATGAGGCCGATGATGCATTTGATCAGGACCGTCTTTCCCGAGCCACTTCCTCCAATGACCACCATGCTTTCCCCTATCCGCACCTCCAAATGGACGCCACGAAGAACATCTTTCTCCCCGAAGGATTTATGAAGATTGACCACACGAATTTTAATCGTCGATTCCTTGTCCATCTTCCTTAAAATAAAATGGCAGTAATAAAATAATTTGAAATCAAGATAGTGAGCGAAGAGAAGACGACCGCTTTCGTCGTTGCTCGACCCACTCCCTCTGCCCCGCCCTGGGTAGAAAAACCCTGGTAGCAACTGATCGTCGCTAAAATCATTCCGAAAAAAACGGCCTTTAGAAGCCCAATATAGAGATCCTCCAATTCCAGGAAATTCCATGTCCTTCGAAAATAGAGGGTCGGGTTTGTCCCCAGGATCTGGACGCTCACCAGATATCCTCCCAGAATTCCAACGACATCAGCGAAGATGACCAGAATGGGAAGCATGATGACGGTTGCTAAAAACCGTGGAACGATCAGGTATTTGATTGGGTTGGTGGCGAGGGTATAAAGAGCATCGATCTGCTCGGTGACCCGCATCGTCCCCAGTTCTGCAGCCATGGCCGAACCCATCCGACCGGAGACCATTAATCCTGTTAAGACAGGTCCTAATTCCCTCATCATGGAGAGGGCCACTACCGTCCCCACCATGGTTTCAGCGCCGAACCGTTTGAATCCCGTAAAACTCTGCAGGGCTAATACCATTCCTGTGAAGCCAGCCGTGATGACAACGACTGGAAAGGACCGAACCCCAACCTCTTCCATCTGTTTTAAAATCTCTCTCCCCTGGAGAGGGGAACGAAAGATCCAACCAAGGGTTTGAGCAAAGAGGATCATGATCCTTCCTGCTTCTTCTAAAAACCGTATGGAATGACTCCCCATCCATCTAAAAGGATTCAAAGAAACCTCCTCTTTTAACGCTATGCGCATAGCGCCTGCCTGCGGTAGGCAGGCTAAGCGCTTAGCGTTTTCCTTCTTTATAGACTCGTGGGACCCTTTTCCCTATCAAACATAACACCTCATAAGAGATCGAGTTGATTTTCTCTGCGATCTCTTCGGCGGTGATTTGCTCTCTCCCTTGCCTTCCCATTAATATCACTTCATCTCCTACTGAAACACGGGGGATATCGGTCACATCCACCATGATGAAATCCATACAGACCTTCCCCACCACAGGCGCCCTCTTTCCATGGATCAACACCTCCCCATGATTCGAGAGATGATGGCTATACCCATCCGCATATCCAATCGGGAGGGTAGCGATGAGGCTCTCCCGCTTTGTCTTAAATGTCCCTCCGTAACTAATCCTTGTTCCAGGGGGAACCGATTTCAGAAAATGGATACGGGTTTTGAGGGTCATGACAGGCTTGAGTGGGATGAGACTTTGAAACTTAGGAGAAGGATAAGAGCCATAAAGCATGATTCCAGGTCTGACCAACTTGGCTGAGTAGCCCGGAAAAGCGGTAAGCGTTGCACTGCTGGCCATGTGAAGATATTGGCAAGAAATTCCCATCTCCTGCGCAATCGTCACGGCTCTTTGAAATGCCCCCCATTGGTTCTGGGTTAAATCTTTCTCGGCATCAAGCATGGAGAAATGTGAAAGGATCCCTTCTATTTCAATTTTGGGAAATCGTTTGACCTCTTTTAAAAAATCAGGCCAAGCGCTGAGCGGGACACCCAGCCTTCCCATTCCTGTATCCACCTTGAGGTGAACCTTCACTTTCCTCCTTCGCCTCTCTGCTTCTTGGGAAAGGAGTTTTAAAGAATCTTTCCTAAAGATAACAGGGGTGAGACGGAAACGAAAAATTTGATCTACCTCTCTTCCAAAAATGCCTCCTAAGACAAGAATGGGGGCTTTTACCCCTCCTCTTCTCAACTCCACGCCTTCTTCAGGAATGGCCACCCCCAAGTATTCCACTCCTAATTTCTCCAATTTAAGAGAAACGGGAATGGCTCCATGACCATAGGCATCCGCCTTGACCACAGCCAGGAGTTTCACGCCCTCAGGAATTCTTTTTTGAATTTGCCGATAATTAAACTCCAATGCTCCAAGATCAACTTCCCCGACCGTTGGTCTTCCTAAGGAGAGTGACATTTTCATCATGATGTTTCGAACTCTGTGAGTAAAAAAAACAATAAACAAATAACATCAACCTTTTGAAAAGTCAATGGAAACCTATTCTCCCAAATCCCGATTTAAGGAATTGTCATTGCGAGTGAAACGAAGTCCTGTCCCGAGTGAAGCGAGGCAGCTCTTGAGATTGCCACGGGCTGCGCCCTCGCAACGACTTCGTCGGATTGCCACGCCTGCGTGCCGAAACCTGCCGCTACGGCGTGCAGGCACGCACCTTTCAGGTGCTCGCCTGCCTACCGCAGGCAGGCAATGACAGAATGGGAAAAGGGTTTCATTCTCTAAATCGGAATTTGGGTGACCTATTGACAACGTTTCTCCTATCCATTAATTTGATTTTAGTGATGGTAGGGGTTCGGTTTACCCCGTTAGAAATAATGCTTCGCTGCTCCCGCCGATCCACTCGCCGTAATAGAGTTACTATGGAGGGCAGGCAAGTTCTCTCCTATCTACCCACAGGTAGAGGCAGGCGGGTCGAACCCGAATACAAAGTGGGCGTCATAAATCACGCCCCTACAAAAATCGAACGTATGAAAGAAAGCCCCCGTAAAGATATTCGAATTAAAATCAATGAAAAAGAGAGCTCCCTCCCCTCCAACACCACTCTTTTTCATCTCAAAAATCAATTCAAACCCAATGCGGATGTGATCCTCTACAATGGTTTTCCGGTCAACTCTGATTGCCTTCTTAAAGAGGGGGATGAGGTCGTCTTGATCAAAAAAGGAGAGACCCCCTCTCCGGAAGAATTTGAATCTTTAATGATGGCAAGACATACACCTGGAATTCATCAGAAAATCAAAAAATCTACTGTGGGAATCGCTGGATTGGGAGGTCTTGGGTCGGCCATTGCTATTGCGTTGGCCCGTATCGGGGTTGGAAAACTTATCTTGGTCGATTTCGATAGGGTGGAGCCGTCTAACTTGAATCGCCAACAATACTTCGTTCATCAGATAGGAATGGCCAAGGTGGAAGCCCTTCAGAAAAATATCGCCACCATCAATCCCTATGTAAAGGTTCAAACCTATCAAGAGAAACTGGATCGAAACAATGTGGAAAGAATCTTTAAAGAAGCAGAGGTGGTGGTGGAGGCCTTCGATCGCGCTGAAGAAAAGGCCATGTTGATCAATACCGTCTCAGAGAAGATGCCGGATAAATATATTGTGGCCGCCTCGGGCGTGGCAGGTTATGGAGAGAATAATGAGATCAAAACGGTCCGGTTCTCCTCAAAGATTTTCATCGTGGGGGACCAAAAGACAGCCGCCCAACCTGGAATCGGGTTGATGGCGCCGAGAGTGGGAATTGCTGCTCACCATCAAGCCAACACCGTCTTGAGAATCCTTCTGGGGGAGGAGAAATAAAAAGCAAGGGCGATTGGAACACTGGAATAATGGAATAATGACAATCTCGTAAAAAGTCAGCATCACCCTTCGACCGTTCGACAGGCTCACGGCTCAGGGTGAATCCCGCGAAGCGCGGGATAACCTATTGATATTCCGTTCGTGCTGAGCTTGTCGAAGCATGAACGACATACGGAATATGACTTTTTACGAGACCATCAATGATGAGAAATAAAAAAAAGAGAAACTCAACCCAATATTCCAATATTCCATTATTCCAATTCTTTTAACACGGCGGTTTCATCGCAATCCGGGAACTTCACACACTTCAGGCAGTCGGTCCAGATTTTATGGGGGAGCACTGTCTTGTCGACTCTTTTAAAGCCCAATCTCTCAAAAAATTCGGGTTGATAGGTAAGTGCAAAAACCCTCTTCACTCCCAAAGATTTCGATTCCTCTAAACAGGCCTTGACTAATTTTGCTCCAATCCCTCTTTTCTGATCTTCCTCCTCTACTGCCAGGGAACGGATTTCTGCCAGATCTTCCCAGCAGATATGAAGGGCGCAGATTCCTATGACCTTGCGATTCCGGACGAAGACAAAAAAATCCCGGAGATGGTCATAGAGTTCGCTGAGGGACCGGG
>Ga0315293_10007059_pt1 | contig 10454 bp, 28 predicted proteins | sample YL17G13_20_MG_FD_203071 | JGI IMG/M metagenome (GOLD analysis project Ga0315293, IMG submission 203071) | Sediment microbial communities from Yellowstone Lake, YNP, Wyoming, USA - YL17G13_20 | ecosystem: Environmental > Aquatic > Freshwater > Lake > Sediment | place: USA: Wyoming | collected... | reverse complement strand
GCTGCTGAAAGTGAATCCGTTGATTTCCATGATTTTGATCCTGACAGAAAAAAGAAGTGATATAGGCAGTATAACAATTATCGGCAGCGTGTCAATACATCATGAGTAATTCACTACAGAATAAAAACTTTTTTTCTTTCCATAATCATTCAAGGTAGCATTGACGCACGGTCGATAAATGTTATACTACCTGAGTCAGACGAATCACCCCAACGGAGTTTAGACCATGCGATACGACGACCGAATCACCAGTGTTGAACTGAACGACACGAATGAACTGCTAGCCCTCCTGAATGAGTCAGACGTTCAGGACGTTCAGGACGCTCAGGCCGATCAGTCACGCGAATCATACCAATGCGATTCCGAGTATGACGATCAGGAATGGCTGGATAAAAACAATTACTAGGCTTGACACAGTTCGGGGGAATCTGTAAAATCCCCCTATCAATCACCCCCTCTGGAGAATTCAGATGAATCAGTATGATATCGAAACGACGTTTGCCGAAATGATCCGCGACGGTCACACGAAATTTGAATTCGGTTTCAGTCTCCAAGAGAAGGACGGACGCACAATGTGGTCAGATGTATACAACCTGAGTGATGCTCAGGATATCGTAGGCGATATGTGTTTGACTACCTGCGAGGGTGATGATCAGACTCTCACGGTATGGAATGTCGACTATCTCTGCTAGTATTGGTTTCTTTTACACCCTAGGGGGGCGAAAGCCCTCACCCTAATGGAGTTCTCTCATGAAGTACTACGAAGTTAAGATGACATGCACTGAGGGTTTCTACCTTACCCACACTGTAGAGGCTGTAAATGCTACCATTGGGGTGACTAAGGCTATCGCCTACCTCCACGATGCACAGACATACCCAGTAAAGGTTGCCAAAGTAACCTGTAAGGTAGTTAAAAGCCTACCCCAATGGGTTGGCTGAGTTGTTGCCCCATATGGGTGGGTATGTCCCCACCCTTACTCTATTCAGGATACACCCCATGCAGTACATCAAGATCACCTCCCTCAAGGCTATTCAGCGTGGTATGCTTACTGGCAAGGCACCACGCCCCACCTACGTACCAGTGCCACTACCACCTAGCTTCCAGCCCATAGCCGCCCACAAGGCAGCTCAGGAGGCTGCACGTAAGGCTAAGCAGTAAGCCACCCTATAAGGGTGGTAGCAATGACCACCCACCCTATGGGAGAGTGACGGACCCCTCCCTCCCCGCTCCACCCAACCCGGTGCGGCGGGTGGCAGTTGGTGACACTCTTTATCGTTCTCCATCGGGACTTTTGACCATGCAGATTCTAGTCGGCTCATCCTATCCGGGCAACTTCATCACTCGCCCCGAGCCAGTCAGCTCGGCCACCTGTGAGGTTATCGCTCACCACGTCACTAAGGGTATGGGCGATCATGACCAGTACATGACACGCAAGCAGAAGACCATCAGGGACCTAATGCTGGCAGGGTTCTAGCCCTTACGGACACCAAGGCGATGGCCCGCAAGGGCTATTGTCTTCGGTTCTACCCGGCAGGCGTAGCGGGTAGCACATTACAACACTCACAGGAGATTGGGACATGAAGACTTTCCTCGTATCGTTCACGAATGCTGATGGCGTAGCACAAACCCGCACTGTACAAGCGTTATCTGCAATGATCGCAGTCCGGATGGCTCATTCTCAGATTTGCGAAGTTGGCAATCTTAACAATACAGTGGCAATTGCCTGTACTGAGCAGAAAGGTTAAAGAATGGACACTCCACGAACCGATGAAAGACTTGGCGATGTAAGAGTCGAATGTTGCGACTCTTCCTGCTATGTCGAACTAATGCACAATGGTGTAGCGTGCGAAGTGGTTCCAGCGGATTTTGCAAGATCCCTCGAAAGAGAGATTGCAGAATTGCGGCAGAGAATCGAAGATATGGAATTACAGAACGAACTCGCAAGATTGGGATTTTGAAAAATGTCAAAGATTGACTGGGCTTGTGTTGTATTCTACTATTCTGCCGGTCCTGTAGTATTCGGGATGTATTGTTGGCTGGCTTACGCCTTTGTGAGTTGACAGCCTCAGGAATTATGGTACAATGGTCGAAAGGCCAAATTCTTAAATTGGAGAAAACGATGAACGACCTAGCAATTCAGTTTTGCGAAGAGCAAACCACTAAGGGTGCCGACTTTGACACCACTATGAGTGACCTCGTGCGTGGTGGTAATCCAACCGCTGACGCATTTGTGGCGTGGATAATCGTACACCAAAAGATGGATCGTAGGGAAAGAGATTTCCTACGTACTCCAGAAAGGTCCTAACCCCTGTGGGGTGGGGGTGGCGAGCCCCTTCCTCGCTGTTTCACCCGGCAGGCGTGGCGGGTGACACATCACACAACCCTCAGACAACCAAACTGGACTCTCAATCATGGTAATCGCATCTCAGGTAGTTTCTCAACTTCAAGACAACACTGTGACTGACTGGGTCAGTGACTCATCAATGAGCAAGCTGGTGTACGGGCGTCTCTCACGGGTTGTCAGGAACGACAAAGGAATCACTCTGGTTCTCAGCAATGAGAGAAAGGTGAACTGGCGTCTACCAGTAGAGATTGCTGATCAGGTTATCTCAGATATGAGAAGTCGGCAAGAAGATGCTGACTATGCGTTCACCAAGGAGGAAGAGTGGTTGCAGAAAGGTAACTGCTAGGGCCTATAAGGCCCTCTCCGGGGTCTTAGGGATGCAGGCGATGCTGGAGGCCGAGGGGCACCCATCGAGCGGCTCTAGGCCATTCAGGATTCCCTCTCGTAGGGTGGCCTGATTGGTTCCGCTGGGGAGGGGGCTGAAAGGCCCCCTTCTTTCCGTTCTCACCGGCAGGCGTGGCGGTGAGCAAACAATACAACATACGGAGCAACGAAGTGATTAACACTATTGAATGCTGGGCTGAGATCAACATGCAAGACATTGCTGAAAGCTGTGAATTCTGCAAGGTGGTTGTGTTCAATCACTCGACAGGTAAAAAGGAATCTCATATAATGGTGCCAAGTCACCGAGTTCTTGAGGGAATCAAGAACGGTGGCCTAGGTGCTCAACGGTTTCTCATCATCTCAGTAGACCCGGACAGGATTGATCGGTTATGGTAAAATTCGAGGTAATGGCGACCACGGAACGTGACGGTGAAACAGTATTCCTTCCCATCTTCTACATTGAAGCCGAGAACGCTTCAGAGGCCCGCCTGAATGCGAGAATTATTGTTGGTGGGAATCCGTCAGTGGCGGTTATTTCCGAAAATGGGAAAGCGTCGTGGCGACAGTTGGCAGGGACTCGGTAAAAGGGAATACAGGGTGGGGTGACAGGCCCCTACCCTACTGTTCTGCCCGGCACGGGGTGGCGGGCAGCAAACAATACAAATCATCAAACCCTAATGGGAGAGTCATGATGTCGTGGAAAGCTGAAATGAAATGTTCTGGTGAATGGTCTTCGAACGTATTGCGATTTGCCACACAGGCAGAAGCAGAAGCGTCAGGCAAGGAATTGATGTCACGCTGGTTTGTACCAATTGGATCACGGGCAACCGAGTCAACAGACTCAGTTAACTATACGTTCGATTTCGCGAATAATAAAAACGTGAGAATCGAGCAGTAAAAGAGAAGCTGAAACACGGGGGTGGGGGGCTGAAAGGCCCCTTTCTTTCCGTTCTCACCGGCAGGCGTGGCGGTGAGCACTTAAGCGACACATTCAAGCACACGAGGGACTAGGGACTATGATCTCACTATCTCAAGAACAGTTGATGATTGTTATCCGTGCCCTGTCTATGTACATGATTGATCAGGTACAGAATGGGGATTTGACCAATTCAGAGAGAACCGCCAAGCTGATTCACGAAGCGGCTCACAACATTAAGGGATGAATATGACCATCATCGAAGCAGTCAAAAAGATTTTCACGAATGGGACTCCCGAGTTTCACGCAAATAGTGCATTCATTCGAAAAGCACTTACTATCTACAACCGGAATTGTAAAGATCCGGGAGATTGCGAGGGAGACGATAGTCTTCTGCTGGGACTGTCAATCGCGGAAGCTCATATTGGAGTAAGGCCGGGATGGATTCCCGAAGTCCAGAAAATCGGCGTAAGATATGCCGAAATCCTAGAAAAAGCCTAGGCAGAAAGAAGTTCTGCCATGGAAGCGACAATTAAAGAACTTTGGCAAGAATATACCCGGAAGTATCTTGCTAAATTCGGAGAGTTTCCTAGAATGCGTATCACGAGTCGTGATGCGATAATCATTGCAATTTTAGACCTCAATTCGGACACCCCAGATGAACCAGACTACGATTTTGACTGAGATAAATTCCTTGAAAACGCCAGCTAAACAACTTCTCTCAAATTTCTACCATGCAATTGCAGACATGATTGAAGTCCCCAATTCTCTTTTACCGGAAAAATTGCGTGGGAAGACTGGCCGGTCATGTGCTGAGTTGATGGCTCCCCCCAAGCTGACACCCCGAGAAATCGCCAAACTCGAAGCTGAAGAACGCGAAATTGAAAAGGAACTTCGGCTTGAATCGTATCAGGCAGACTTGGCGGCACAGCGAGAGATCAAGTTCCATGAAGACGAGTTGCGGCTGTATCGCAACCAGATCACTTTTGCCAATTTGATTGGGATGGAATTTGATGAATAGTTTCATAATCATGATGATGGTTATGATCATAGGAACCATATCAATATCGTTAGTGTATGATAATGATAAATTCTAGGAAATGGGAGGGGTGCTGAGCCCCTCCTTTGCCGTTTCACCCGGCAGGCGTGGCGGGTGACACAGTAGTCAACATCAGACCTCTCCCGCAAAGTCCCATTTTGCTCTTGACAATTCTAGTTTGTATGCTAGAATTACCGTATCGAGTGGCAATTCGCCGCTTACACCCCCGATTCCTGAAAGGGATCATCATGACGACTCTCATTTCTGCTTCTGACGTTGTTCGTAATACTTTCAACTTCACGGTTGACAAACTACGTTTGTCCGGCCCTGACGGGTTCACTACGCCCTACTTTGGTCTGTTTAAGTCTGACGACAATTCCTGCCTGAATGCGGTTTCCGACCGCTACCTGCCTCACACTACGGACGACGTTGTCGTCCTCACTGAGGCCGCTGAGACCGCTTTCGGTGGTGATATCAGCGTCAAGTGCCATTGGCGTAATGGCCACAACGTGATCATCGAACCTTCCAAGGATCATCGGAAGGCAATTTACGGGACGGCTGACAACATCTTCCCTCGCATGATCATCTCGGCGGGCTATGATGATAAGCCATTCCGTGCGTCTCTCGGGATGTTCCGCGATGCGTGCCTGAATCTGATGATGATGCGTCAGGTCGAAGGGACCAGCGTGAGCATCAAGCACACAAAGTCGCTTCGTCCTCGCATGGATGAATTGATCGACGTTTTCTCTGGCCTGAAAGACGGCTGGAAGTCAGTAACGGAAGTCGTGGCTGAAATGGAGTCTCGACAGGTCTCGCTTGTGAGTTTCCTTGACGCGGTTTACCCTCTCGCCGCTGACGCTGAAAAACGTTCAGTCACGATCCACAAGAAGCGAACTGAGGAAATCGTTCGCCGCGTGATGGCTGAATGCTGGAAGACTGGCCGCACCTTTGGGGCGGACTTTATGGTCTCCCGATGGGTAGCTTACAACTCCGTTACCGGGTACGTTGAACATGTTCAGCGTGCTACTAGAGGTGGTCTATCCCGTATGGATCAGACACTCATGGCACTAGAGGACACAACGGTCTCCCGTGCTGAGGCACTGGCGATCGCTGCCTAGGGGTGAGTGGTGAGAGACCCGAAGGAGTGGGCGAGATTGTGAATAAACTAATGTAGGGCTAACGCTCTGAATATGGTGGCCGACTTTCAGGGGTGTAAGTCGGTCATCACTAGGGGGAGGGGCTGAAAGGCCCCTCCCCTCCTGTTCGTCCCGGCACGGGGTGGCGGGACGCACTTCACGGCACTCTGAGGCTAACATGTACAAACCTAAACGAATTCTTGAATTGGCTATGTGGGGTGTTGCTAACATCTATGGAGAACTCTGCTATAATGAGAATGGTCTAATAACTTTTGATACAGAGCTTGACGCACAAGAATTCTGTGTTAAAATCAATGTATGCAATGATGGTGGTGTCTGTACCAATTTCATATAGGACGAAGTCATGGACAGCAAACAACTGACAGTTCGACGATTCAGGAACATGATTGCCATTGACGGGGGCAAGGACACGATGTATCTCTCGATGTATCTCTCGCCAGCAATGGCAGTGATGCTATCGAAAGCCCTGATTGACGGGGCGTTTGACGTAATGACAAACAACCCAGAAGACAAACAATTCATCACAACAACCTTGCATTCCAGTACCGTTGAGGTATAATGGGCTATCAATAAACCATCCCACATTTTAGGACGAAGTCTCATGAAAATTGTATCACGCGACCAAATGATTGCAAAGATCCGTTCAACGAATGGCCAGATCATGAGCATTCTTTATCGCTCGGCACGAAGTGATAACCATGTACGTCGTTTGAATTGTCAGACGAATGTTAAGAAGTATCTGACCGGAAGGGGCAAAGCCGCTCCAGAATCTGCCAAGGTTATAACCGTGTACGACCTTGGCGAGAAGAGCTATCGTAGTCTTGCTTTCGAAGGCATCATTCAGGCTACAATTTCTGGTGTGATGTACGAAGTACGCGAATTGGTGGAACGTTAATCCACTGGGCTGGTAGCTTAGCGACCAAAGCAATCTGCTCATAACGGATTGATCGCGGGTTTGAGTCCCGCCCGGCCCACTTGACTCTTTATCTCACTTGGAGAGAACAATGGAAAAAACACTTGCACAATTCCATACCGCGAGGTATGATGACGACATTCAATCAGTAGCACGTCTAGCAAAAGAATACCAGAAGCAAGACCCATTTCTTACTTGGGGTCAATGTATCGTTCTGGCTGAAAGTCAGATCAAAGTAAGATAACGAAACACCACGCCCACTTAGTTTATCTGGTAAAACGCGAACTGTCAACGAACCGAATACGTAGGTTAACATACGGATAGGATAGTGGAGTAATTAACCGGCTATAGTTGACTAAATGAGAACGGGGTTCAAAGCCCTGAGTGGGCAGCATATACTGTAGGTGGCAACACCGAATAACGGGGCGTCAATCCCACGCCGACAAGGCCGAAAGGCTGGAGAGTATAGGGGAAAACTTTTTGCAGAGTGAATGAGGGGAGAAATCCCCTCATGTAATGCGACTTTTCGGTCACAAGTCCAGATACTTTGAGCCCAGCTAATCGCTGGGCTTTTTCGTTGGTGGGGCGAAAGGGCTCTGCCTTCCTGTTACACCCGACCACTAGTGGCGGGTGTCACTTCAACAACTTCCACGGGGCTCGAATCATGAAATACAATTGCGTCCGTATCGTTCCCGATCTTGAGAATCACAGTTGGCGAATCGAGAATTCGATTGACAAGCTCGAAAGGGTAGAAACTCTAACAATCCCAAATGCGGGAGGGTTTTATCATTATCCAGAAACTATGGAATTCTCAGAAGCAAGAGCCACTCTGATCGATTGTATGGTCAAGCGGCATAAATCAGAAATATCTAATCTCAAAAAATCATTGAACAAATTGCTTGACATAGTTTGATAGTGTGTTACAATGTACGAGTAAAGACGAAGTCAATCACCTCATCGGAGAGAACTATGAAATTTTCCCCAGCAAACGTCAAGATCAAAGCGTTGGCAAGCGTACCGGCAATCGCTCGCTTCCTTCCCAAAGGCAAGAAAGTGTATAGTTTCGACATTCTGTCTGGACATTCGTGCCCATTCGCGAATGAGTGTCTTTCCAAGGTGGTGGAAACCTCTGAAGGTTTTCGCATTCAAGACGGTCCAAATACTGAATTTAGATGTTTCTCGGCATCACAGGAAGTCATTTTCACAAATGTGAGAAAGTTGCGTTCTGCAAATTTTACAGAACTGAAAGGGTTGACATCGGAGGAAATGGCCGCTAAGCTTTCTGAGGCAATGCCGAAAAATCTGGGCGTCTGCCGGATCTCAGTCGCTGGAGATTTTTTCAATCAATCCTACTTTGACGCATGGCTGAGCGTAGCGTTGAATAACCCTGACAAACTTTTCTATGCCTATACGAAATCGCTCCCGTATTGGGTGAATCGTATCGGTATGATCCCAGAAAACTTCGTCCTGACTGCTTCTCGCGGTGGTCGCAAGGATGATATGATCGAGACTTACGATCTCCGATCTGTCAAGGTGGTTTTGCATCCGTCAGAAACAATTCTGGAAATTGATCATACGGATGAACACGCTGCAAACCCGGAAAGCCGTGATCAGGATTTTGCCCTGTTAATTCATGGAGTGAATCCAGCAGGGTCAAAGGCAGCGGCAGCAATTAAACGATTGAAGGCGGAAAAAATCCAGTTTTCTTATGGATATTCTGCATGAAGGGAAGTCGGATGAGACTGATTCTCTGGTTTGCGGCAATCTTACTTGTGGGAATTTTCAAGGGGATCTCTGGTTATAGGGATGGACGATAGAGGCACGAGCGAGGGGGAGGGAACGCCTCCCCTAGGGCTCGGCGGGGCTGAGTCTTCCTGTTCATTCCGCCCGTTCGGGGCGGAATGCACTTATGCCCCATTGTCGCAATCTTTCCTTAAACTGTATTGACATCAGAGTTATTCATGATAGAATACATGCATAACCAACTGGGAAACACTTCTAATACGAAAGGTCGCACTATGGGAATCAATTGGCCAGAGAATTCAAAATCAGAAATTTCCGCAAAGATTATCTCTGACGGCATTGAGATTCGACACGCTGGCACTGGTTGCTATGATGGAAGCTATCCCCCAATCTTCATTGAATGGTACGATGGGGTTCCCCGAATTATCATCTGGGCAGACATCAACGATCCTGACCCCACGCATGTAATCGACATGAGCAAGGCATTAGAATCAAACAGGAGGGCCGACAATGACTAAAAAAATCGCAGATACTTTCGAAGAACAAGTGGGCCTAATCGACCCACAGAAACCACTAAGGTGCTACCGTAACCTGAATCGTCGCCTAGGTGATGAAAAAGATTTCTGGTCAGTCAAACAAGACGGAATTGTCAGGTTCCACTGTCGCTGTATCTTCCTGAAAGATGTAGTCTTTCTTGTCAATGAGAAAGTCCGCCAGCGTGTTGTTCAAAATAAAAGGAAAGAGGTCCACGCTTATGTGCAGGGATTCATATGTGACACTTCCTTTACTGATGGTTACGAAGTGACCTATAATCCGTATAAGTGCCAACGTTTCGTAACGGGTAACCGATCGGCAATCTCGGCAGACAGGGCGTGCCTTGTCAAACAAAATGGTATGAAAGTTTTTGCATCAAACATATTGACAGAACAGACTTCGTCTGTTACAATTGAGACAGTTCAAGTTCATATACTCTGATCTCAGATGCTCTGAGATCGATTCTTGGGTTTAAAGTCCTGAAAGGACAGCCATGTTGACAGTAGATCAGATCCGCGAAGCGTACACACAAGCAGTTTCCGAAGGCAACAACATTGCTGAGTTGGCCGAAAAGTTGGGAGTGAAACTTGCCACGCTGAATCAGTCCCTCACTTCAGTCCGAAAGGATCTGCGAGACGCCGGAATTGGCGACGAGCAGATCAAAGAAATTTTCCCCCCATTGATTCGACGCACGGGACCGCGAAGTTCAGGACGATCAGTAGCGATTGCCAAGATGGTGGCTGAGGCCAAGGCACTCACAGAATTGAAAGCGGAAGCGGCGAAAGCCGCACTATGAAAATCATCAAATTCGTGGCACTTTTGATCATTTTATCGATGTTTAAGGGCATTGTTGGTTATACAGATGGACGAAGTTAGTACAAACACTGTGGAAATTGATGAAATCCGAGTGCTTCGTGCTCGGATTTCCACTCTAGAGACTGAAAATGAGTCACTTCGTGATGATATCTCAGAATTAGAGAAGGAAATGGAATACATTTCCCGATCTAAGCACACAAAACGAAAGCGGAACGATGAGCTGGATTAAGTTGGCAGATCGTGAAGATGCAAAAGACAGAACCAAGATTCGGGCGATGTTCAGGGCTACCGCCCACGTCCCGATAATCGAAGACGAAAGATTCACAGAGCCGACGCTAGACGGAAAGTCTGGCGGCTGGTTCACTAAGGGTGGTTCGCCTATCGCTTACCCTTCGGCCTACTCGAAGAAGGGATTCGGCAATATGGTGTACGAAGGATCATCTCTGACAATTCGAATCCCAAAAGGATTCAAGGTGCGATAGAGGGAGGGAGGGCGATTGCTCTCCCCCTCTTTTTTTATTCTGGGGTGACTGGGCTGCACTATGCAGTTCATTCCGCCCCTTTCGGGCGGAATGCGTTTAATCCAATTTTTCCCGTAACTAGGAGC
>Ga0315293_10007057_pt1 | contig 10455 bp, 7 predicted proteins | sample YL17G13_20_MG_FD_203071 | JGI IMG/M metagenome (GOLD analysis project Ga0315293, IMG submission 203071) | Sediment microbial communities from Yellowstone Lake, YNP, Wyoming, USA - YL17G13_20 | ecosystem: Environmental > Aquatic > Freshwater > Lake > Sediment | place: USA: Wyoming | collected... | reverse complement strand
AAACGTATTGCAAATACAACAAAAAAAATGTTTCCGTCGCTCCTGGGCGGTGGCGCAACTTATAACCGAGTTATTAAAATGAAATCCTCCTGCGGCAAATCGCTGCGTCGCAGGAGGATTTTTTTACAGAATGACATCCGACGACGGAATTATGAATCAAAGTCGTCGCAGAATGTGACGCGAAGCACTTCTTCGGCGGTCGTCAGTCCGGCCAGCATGCGTTTAATGCCGCTGCTGGTCAAATCCCCGTATCCCTTTTTGCGGGCCAGGGCGCGGATTTCTCCTTCACGACGGCCTTCCGCGATCGCCTGGCGGATTTCCGAATCCACAATCAGAAACTCAAAAACAGGAACTCGTCCGCGGTAGCCTGTATTGTTGCAGTGTGGACATCCCGCCCCTTCAAATAATTGGGCATGCTGCATCATTTCCGGCGTGATATGAAGCCGTTGGATTAAATCCGGATGCAGAGTTGCGGGTCTTTGGCATTTTTCACAGACTTTGCGAACCAGACGCTGCGCCAAAACCAGGTTTAGCGAAGAGGCCAGCAGGTACGGCTCCAGCCCCATATAGACAAACCGACTGACGGCGCTGGGCGCATCATTGGTGTGGAAAGTGCTTAGCACAAGGTGACCGGTCATTGAAGCCTTGATGGCGATTTCCATCGTTTCTTTGTCGCGGATTTCGCCGATGAGGATGATATTCGGGTCCTGTCGTAAAATGGAACGCAGGCAACTGGCGAAATCGAGATTGATTTCCGGCTTGACCTGTGTCTGGTTGATGCCCGCCAGACGATACTCCACCGGGTCTTCTACGGTGGTAATGTTTTTACGGGGGTCTCTCAATTCGCTCAGCGCGGAGTACAGGGTGGTGCTTTTGCCGCTTCCGGTAGGCCCGGTAACGACGATAATGCCGTGCGGAAGCTGGAGAATCCGCCGGAATTTAACCAGCATATCCGGTTCGAATCCCAGCGCGTCAAGGCTGTGGTTAACGGCGGTTTTATCGAGAATACGCATGACAATTTTTTCGCCGTAAATCGTCGGCAGCGACGAGACGCGTACGTCAATATCGGAACACTCTTTGCCCATCCGAATTCGGAATCGTCCATCCTGCGGCAGACGTCTCTCGGCGATATCCATCTCGGCCAGGATTTTCAGCCGAGCGATCACCGCCGGCTGCATCTTGTGGGCCGGAGGCACCGTCTCGCACAAGATGCCGTCCACCCGCATCCGAATAGACATGTTTTTTTCCTGCGGTTCGATGTGAATATCGCTGGCCCTGCTTTTGATCGCGTGACTGAGCATCAGGTCCACAAACCGAATGACCGGAGCGTCCTGCGCATTGACCTCGCCGAGGCTCTCACTGCCGGATTCTTCATCCATTTGGGCCTGGGTGGCCGGCCCTTCGGTCTGAATCTCGATATCAACCAGGTCTTTCATTTGCTGCTGATCGACGTCGCCGCCATGGTAAATGAACTCAATGGCCTGTTTGATTTTACGCGGAGGGGCGATGATGGGCTTTACCCGCTGTTTCAGTTTTACCGTAATCGTGTCGATGGACACAATATTCAAGGGGTCCGCCATTGCAATGACGACGATGTCGTCTTCCTGACTCAGTGCCACCAGCTCCAGCCGCTTGGCGATATTTTCGGGGATTTTGCGGGCGACGGCCACGTCAATAACGCTCAAATCTTCGAGGTCTGTCGATTCAATGGAAAGAAATTGTCCGAGATGTTTGACCAGCGCCGTATCGGACAGAAACCCCAGTCGAAGCAGAATTTCGCCGAGCCGGCCCCCTTTCTTCTGCTGGGCATCGAGGGCCTGCTGGATTTGCTTCTGTTTCAAAACGTCCTGTTCCACCAGCCATTCGCCAAAGGGGATGGCTTCCCGGGTTTCCGTCAATGTCGCTGTTGTTTGTGTTTCCGGCATGTCGTGTCTTCTGTCGTTTAATTATCCGTTTGTGTATTCGATCATAATCCCGTCGTCGGAATTTGTTTCCACCTGTTCGCAAGAGGCTTCCAATTCCGGCAGGTATTTTCGCAGCGTCTGTTGGAGTTTTTTGCCGTCAACCGGTTTGGTCAGCAGTGCGTTGAAATTCTGTTCGATGCGTTTGGCGTCCTGTTCGCTCATCACACCGGCCGACAGAGCGATGATGGGGATTGTGATATTTTTCTGACGCAGGATTTTCGTGGCCTCATAACCGTTCATATTAGGCAGCATCAGGTCCATCAAAATCAGGTCAAACGATTCTTTTGACGCCTTATCGACCGCCTGTACGCCGTCTTCAGCCGTATTTACGGTTAAGCCGAGCGTTTCCAGCAAGAGGGCGATGACCGTGCGGTTGGATTCCTGGTCTTCCACCAGAAGAATCTTGCCGTGGGAGACCCCTGTCGCGGCGGGTTTTGCCGTGGCGGAGGCGGCGTTGTCTGTTTTTTGCGGTTTCTGTTTATCCCAGCGGACTCGCGACAAATTCAGCGGTTTTTCCGTCGCGACATTCACGCCAGCCGGCAATAACAGAGAAAACGTGGAACCCTGACCCGGCTGGCTGGTCACCTCAATTCTCCCACCCAGCGCATCGACCATTCGCTGGGTCACCGGCAAAGAACCGGTTATCGACAATCCCATATCGAGACTGCTCAATACGCCATAATTAGCGTCTTCTATATTGGCAGCCAGATTAAAAATGGTCGCAAGTTTCTCAGTACCGAACCCTGCCCCGGAATCTTGTATATCAAACCGAATCCAAGGCACGTTCTGATCGTTCTGAAGACAGACTGAAATCCGAACAAATCCTTTCTGTGTATATTTGACTGCGTTGGTTGCCAGATGAGTCAGGCATTTGACTGTCCGTTCGCCGTCCATGAAAATCCGGCAGGGAACCGCTTTGTCGGCAATAATTGAAAACTCGATTTTCTTCCGCGCAGCCGCCGGCGCAATCTTTTCATACAAATCCTCCAAACATTCCGCCAGGTCGCAATGGGTTTTGGAGATGACCAGATTTCCCGAATCCAGTTTGGCCATGTCCAGGACGTCGTTGACCAGTACTGACTGGGCCTTACCCGCCTGCGAAATTTCGGCGACGTATTCTTTCAGATTATCAGACAGGCCTTCGGCGTACAGCAGATCGCTAAAGCCGATGATGGCATTGGACAGGGTGCGAATCTGATATGCCATATTGTCGATCAGCCGGCTTTTGGCTTCAAGGGCGGCCTGCTTGGCAAGGTTGTCTCGACGCAGTTGTTCCTGCGTCCGGTCCCCAGCCGATTCTGGTTTTCTCTGGGTTGTTTTGTTGTCGGTTTTCATAATCCACAGTCTCCTTCTTTTTTGCTTATTTGGCATTGCCGATTCTGTCGGATTGCGACCCCGAAATACAAAGCTGTAGAATCGCATACCTCTTTGTGTCGTCTAAACCGCAGAGGCGAATAAGGAAAACCCCAAAAAACAGCAACGAAAAATGTAGGGAAATCACACTATAAGTGCAAACTTATGTTTTTATGGGACTTATATGGATTGGGAATTTGACGATGCCGTAAGATTCAGGAAATCTTTTCAGAAACCTTGGCAGGAAAGTATTGATTCCTGGCCGGGTTATTTATATGATGAAAGCCCCTGTTAAGCAGGGCGGTTAGCTCAGTTGGTTAGAGCACCAGCTCGACACGCTGGGGGTCACAGGTTCAAGTCCTGTACCGCCCATTCGCCTTCTGCGGATAGAGCAAGAGAGGGGAAAGGAGAGAGGAGAGTAAATAAAAAGGGCTGTGCGGAGACAACGGGCATTTCGGAAACCAAAAATCCTCTCCTGCGGTCTCCTTTCCACTCCACTAAAAGATTTAATGTTTTTCCTTTCCTAAACCATTTATAATCAAAGACTTATTGTAAATTACCACGAAAATTCAAAAAAGACGAACTGGTCGGTATGATTTTGTGTGCTTACATTGAATATCGTTAAACCGGCTTGGTATAGATGATTTTATCGTCGCCGGAGGCGTAAAAGTCTTTTACACGGGCTGCCGGGGTATAACCGAGGTGTTCATAAAATGTTCTCGTGGGCAGATAGCTTTCGCGTCCGGAGGTCTCAACGATAAACAGTCTTCCGCCAGCGTCGCGAATACGCTGCTCGGCAAAATCCATCAGTTTTTTACCCAGCCCCTGACCCTGACATTCCGGCGCTACACCCAGCCAGTAGATGTCATAACTTCCCAGTGTACAAGGCACCGGCCCCCAGCAGACCCAGCCGATCACCGCATTATTCCGCTGGAGTACATACGACTGATAATGACTGGCCGGCCCTTTACTGGCCGCCTCCGTAATCACCTCCTCGGCAATCAGAATCTCATCCGGACGAAAAAACCGCGTCGCTTCCAGCAATTTTAATACCGGCGCAATATCCTTCATTTCTGAAAAACGGATTTTCTCTTCAGCAGCGGTATTTGATATTTTGTCTTTTTTATTTTTCATTTGCCTTCTTATATCCGCATAAGCCTGTTTATCGCAAAAGTTTTTTGCAGAGCAGTTTGATTTTAAATTTTTTCAGCAGATACCGCACGACGCTGTCGTCGTCATTTGTTCCGATGATTTCGTCCGCCGCTGCTTTAGTCCGTTCGTCGGCGTTTTCGACAGCAACGGCCCTGCCCGCCAGCTCGAACATCCGAATATCGTTGATGTGGTCGCCAAAGACGGTTAATTGCTCCCGTTTGAATCCGGTCATATTCAGCAGTTCTCGCAGGGCGATGGACTTGCAGGCCTTTTTGTCGTGAATTGTCAGCCACCAGAACCCCGGCGAGTAAGGGTTCTCAAAATAAAAATTTTCCAGCCGTCCGGGGAATTGCTCGTCGAGCGTTTGAGCCACCTGCCCCACCGGTTCCTTGTCGCCCATCACCGCCAGCGAAATAACGGTTTCATTAAACACGCCCGCCAGATTTACAGTTTCCCGCAGGCGCTGGTCGTTAAGAGCGAGTATCGCCTGACGATACCAGTGCATCGCCGGATGCGACAGCGTTTGATAATACAGGCGATCGTCTGTGCCGTTAAAGGTACACACAAACGGCCAGAGATTCGCTTTACGGATGATGTCGAAAATAGCTTCGGCGATTGATTTTTCGAGGCTGTTGATAATCAGGTGTCTGCCGGTTTTATAATCGGACAGATACGCCCCGTTGATGGCGATGACCGGCAGCTTAATCGGTATGTCGCCCAGCACCGGCTTGATTTCGTTAATGGCCCGGGCGCTGGCGACGGTGAAATTCAAACCCGCCTCCAATAATCGCTTAAGGTTGTCCCGGCTGAAATCGGACAATTTCCCGCTGCCGTTCAGCAGTGTCCCGTCCAGGTCGGAAATGTATAATCTTCCATTTTTCATTTTCAATTGTTGATTTTACACAAGAAAAAAACCTACGCGGACAACCGGCTGATATAAGGCAACCCTTTTGAATTCTGAGCTTTGGTTTTAACTTTTGGATTTTCGATTTTAAGTTTGTATTTACTCCTGCGGCAACCTGGCCAGGTCAATATCTGTTCCTGTGACCATCAGAATATCATCGGTATAAACAATCGTATCAGGCATGGGAACATTAATGATGTTGTCTTTTTCATCGCCCTGGTCGCCGGCCTGGTCGCCCCGCCTGATGGCAACGAGGTTGATGTTGTATTTCTGCCGCAGGTCCAGGTCTCGGACGGTTTTACTGTGAAAACTGGCTGGGGCCTTGACGCTGGCCAGACTGTAGCCGGGTGCAAAGTCGATTTTCTCCTCGATGTGCGGAGCGATGAGTTTGTAGGCCCATCGCTGGGCGGTTTCGATTTCCGGATAGATAACCTCGGTCGCTCCCACGGCGGAGAAGACCTGCCCGCCGGTGAGGTTTTCAGCACGGGCGTAAATCTGCGGTACTCCCAGTTGTTTGAGATTAACGACGGTCAGAATCGCCGCCTCAAAAGAATGTCCCGATTGGCCCATTCCAACGATGGCGACATCGACTTTATCGACGCCCTGCGCCCGCAGCGCATCGGCGTCCGTACTGTCTAACCGAACCGCATGGCCGACCTGGTCGCGGATGTCTTCGATGATTTCACGGTCTTTATCGATGGCGACGACTTCCGCCCCGCTCATCGACAGCGCCAGCGCCAGTTTCTTTCCGAATTTTCCCAATCCGATGACTGCAAAGCGTTTCATAATTTTTCCTTTATAAAATTATCCGACGACCAGCGGTTCGGACGGATATTCATATTTTCCCGGCCGGGTGCTGAACAGCAGCGCCGTCAGCAGGGTCAGCGGTCCCAGTCGGCCAATCAGCATTGTAATAATGATAATCCACTTACCCGCGGTTGTCAAAGACGCCGTAATACCCGTGGAAAGCCCCACCGTGCCTAATGCCGAGGCTGCTTCAAACGCCAGGTCCAGCAGGTCACAGGAACAATTGTGTTCCGTGATGGTCAGGGCCAGCGTCGCCGTCAGCAGAACGCCGATGTACAAGGTCAGAATGGCAATCGCACGTCCCAGTACGACCAGGCGGACGGAGCGTTTGAATATTTCCACCTCGCGTCGTTTTCGCAGCGTCGCCCATGCCACCATCACAATCACGGCGAACGTGGTGGTTTTGAAGCCGCCGGCGGTGGAGCCGGGGGAGCCGCCGATACACATCAGCAGAATCAGCACCAGCTTGCTGCCCTGCGAAAGGGCGCTGATATTGACGGTATTAAACCCCGCCGTCCGCGCCGACACGGACTGGAAGTAAGCCGAACACCATCGCGTGTCCGCCGCCGGGTTGTTGGAATACGATTCAAACAGCCGCAGCAGCAGCATTCCGCCGACAATCAGAACCGCCGTAACCGTCAGGACGATTTTGGTTTGCAGCGTCAGTCGTTTGGGCGCCGCGGTGTGCAGCAAATCCGGCACACAGGCGCCTTTGCGAAACCACGACGCGACCCGGCAGACACCGATATCGGTCAGGTTATACAGGACGCTGAACCCCAGCCCGCCCAGAATAATCAGCGGTGCAACAATAGTATAAACCTGGTGACAGCGGCTGTAATCGGCCATATTAGGCTCCATCAGGCTGAATCCTGCGTTGCAGAATGCGCTGACGGAATGAAAGACACTGGCCCACCATTTTTGCCGGACACCCTCGACGATTCCCGGCACGTTGTCCCACATTGAATATAACAGCACCGCTCCGACGGTTTCAATTACCAGCGTAGTAATAAAGATAAACCCGATCATTCGCGCGATGCGGTTAAGTGTCTCGGTGTTCATCAGGTCCTGCATCGCCGCGCTTTCCCGTACGGTCAGGGACTGTCCAAGCAGAAGTCCCAGCACCGCGCCGAAAATCACAATGCCCAGCCCGCCCAGTTGAATCAGGAATAAAATCACGACCTCGCCGAAGAAACTGAAGCTGTTGCCGGTGTCCATGACGGTCAGCCCCGTCACGCACGTTGCGCTGGTGGCCATAAAAGTCGCGTTGGTAAAGCTCATCGATTCAAGATTGTGCGATTTGGGCAGCATCAGCAGTCCCGCCCCGGCCAGAATCAGCACGACAAATATCGCCATCAGCGACCGCGCGGGATTGTGCCCCGTTGCCGCCAGGTGGACGATGCTGCGGCACAGCTTATCGACCACCTGAAACGCCAGATATACGCTCACCGCATCCAGCGCAAATTCCCGCGGCGAACCGCCCGTGTACCACCGTCCCGCGCCGATAATCGCAAACAGTACAATCGCCAGCAGCGGAATCTCAAACCAGTACATCCGGAAATACTCGCGTTTCGACACCGCGTTAAAATACCGAAGCACCTTCTCGGTGAAGAAGAAGAAGAACATCCCCCCGTCGATGTAGCGCAGCAGCATCCGCGGCAGCGGCGGCACGTCGAAGCCAAACAGCATCACAAACGTCGCGGCAACCACGCCGATAGCGACGCAATTCAAGGCGATGATGGCGTTTTCGAGTGTTCTGTTTTTATATTCGATTCTCATCGCACACGATTATTATGCTTGTAAAAAATTCCAGCCCGGAGGGCTGTCAACAATTTTGGTTTTTGAATTTTAACTTTTAACTTTGTATCGTATTGGGTCTGGATAGGTCTTTTATCTGAAAAAACCCAAAAAGTCCAGAAAATTATCCTACGTCCACCAGGCCCAGCGACGTGCCGAATTTATCGATGAGTGTCTTTCGCAGCGCTGCGTTTTGAGGGTCGTTCAGCGACGGGTCGTCTTTAATCATTTCAAACGCGTCGCGCCGCGCCAAGTTCAACAGGTCGAAATCGTCTATGATATTGGCGATTTTCAAATCCCCCAGGCCGTGCTGTCGCGTGCTGAACAATTCCCCCGGCCCGCGCAGCCGCAGGTCCTGCTCGGCGATTTCAAATCCGTCGTTGCTGCGGGTCATTATGTCCAGCCGCGCCATCGCCGTCTCGTCGTCGCTTTGCGAAAACAGGAAGCAGTATGATTTATTGGCCCCGCGTCCGATGCGTCCGCGCAGCTGATGCAGTTGCGCCAGCCCGAACCGCTCGGCGTTTTCGATGACCATAATCGTCGCGTTCGGCACGTCAATCCCGACCTCAATCACCACCGTCGAGACCATCGCCTGAATTTTACCCGCGCGGAAGTCCGCCATCGTTTGCTCTTTCTGCCTTGTCTCCATCTGCCCGTGCAACAGCGCCACGTTGTATTCGGGGAACACCCGGCTTAGCGTTCGATGTTCATCCGTCGCCGCCTTGACATCGCCGTTGGCCGATTCCGACGACGTTTCCGCGTCGATGCGCGGATAGACAAAATACGCCTGCCGCCCTGCTCGCAGTTGCTTGCGGATGAAGTCCAGCGCAGCGTCGCGGTTTTTCGCGCGCGCCTGCCGCGTGATGACTTCTCCGCGTCCGGGCGGACTGTGGCGGATGGTGGAGACGTCGAGGTCGCCGAAGGCCGTCATCGTGAGTGTCCGCGGTATCGGCGTCGCCGTCATCACTAAGCAGTGCGGCGATTTGCCTTTGCGCAGCATTGCCCGCTGATGCACGCCGAACTTGTGCTGCTCGTCGATAATCACCAGCGCCAGGTTCGCGAAATCCACGTCGTCCTGTATCAGCGCCACCGTCCCGACGACGATGTCTGTTTTGCCGTTTTGAATCTGCCGCACCAGCGCGCTGCGCTGAAGCGCAGGCATCCCCCCTACCAGCAGCATCCGCCGGACCTTGCTGTTTTTCAGATACCGCTCCACACTCTCATAATGCTGTCGCGCCAGAATCTCCGTCGGCGCCATAATGGCGACCTGCTGCTTATCGGCCACAGCCACGAGCGCCGCGTACAATGCGACAACCGTCTTGCCCGAACCCACATCGCCCTGCAAAAGCCGGTTCATCGGGATTGATTTAGCCAAATCCGCGGCGATTTCCGCGATGACCTTGTCCTGGTCTTCTGTGAGCAGAAATGGAAACCGTCTGCGGATATGGCTATCGACTTTATCGCTGCACGGCAGAGGCGTCGCCGGGGCCGTATGACGCAGGTGATGGCGTTTGAGCGCAAGGCCCAACTGCATCAGAAAGAGTTCGTCATATTTGAGCCGCCGTTTGGCCCGCTCAAGCTGCTTCTCATCCGCCGGGTTATGAATCCATTCGTAGGCTTTCGCTCGCTCGATGAGGTCGTTCTTTTTCAGGAGCGCCTTGTCGAACAGCTCCGGCACCAGGGCGCACAGCTTATCAAGGCTGGTTTTGATAATTCGCTTGATTTGCCACGAGGCGATTTCCGCGCTGGCCGGATAAACGGGCCCGCTGAATGCCTCGCCGTCTCTGGATTGTTCCGGTGGTACGATATGAAATTTCGGATTGGTAAATTGCAGTTGATGCTTGTATTGGGCCGCCTTGCCATAGACCAGCAGGATTTTGCCCGGCTCAAGCTGACCGACTAAGTATTTGCCATTAAACCAGATAATTCGGCACAGACCCGTCGCATCGGCCAGCATCGCCTCAAAGAACGGTTTTCGCCGGTACGGCTGCCAGTCCGTCCGCTCAACCTGCCCGATGATGCACGCCGTTTGATTCGGACGTATCCGCTCAATGGGAATGACCTCCGGCACAAACGACCAGTCCCGCCCAAAATAATTCAGCAGGTCTTCGGCTGTCCGCACCCCCAGCTCCCCCAGCGCAACCGCCCGCGCCGGCCCCACGCCCTTCAAGTACTGCACCGAAGTCGATAATTCGATTTTGTTTTCCGTTTCTGTCACTTATGCCTCGTGCCTAATGCTGTTTTGGTATGTGAATTATAAAGCGGAAAATCGAAAAAGGAAAATCGAAAATCTTTTCAATCGTCAATCATCACCGACAGAGTGGCAGCCACCGAGTCCCGACCAAATCGGGACGAGGTGGATGGCTTATTCTTGTCTAAGAACTACGAACTAAGAACTACGAACTGTATCTGCACGATTCTTTCACCCGGCTCAAATCTTCATCCTCCTGGGGTTTGCGAAACACAAACAGATGTTCGTGC
>Ga0315293_10007056_pt1 | contig 10455 bp, 9 predicted proteins | sample YL17G13_20_MG_FD_203071 | JGI IMG/M metagenome (GOLD analysis project Ga0315293, IMG submission 203071) | Sediment microbial communities from Yellowstone Lake, YNP, Wyoming, USA - YL17G13_20 | ecosystem: Environmental > Aquatic > Freshwater > Lake > Sediment | place: USA: Wyoming | collected... | reverse complement strand
GAAGAAAGCGCCAACGCGGCGTAGGCTGCCCACTGGTTGCGCAATTCGTGTTCGTGGATACCGCTCTTCCCATGGTGGGAAAAGAAACTCGCCGACTTCGACGAAATCTTGTGCGAGTCGATGGGCAAGAACACCGCCCGTACCGGCACCAAATATCCCAACCGCAGCATATCTGCCGAAGTCGCCTGGTAGATGGTTCCAGAAATCAGCGCGTGCATCGCCAGATCATCCCCACTCGATCTAAAATACGTGCCGGTCATCCCGTAGCGGTGGTAGATGTGATCGCACATCGCGAAGATCTTACGGTAGCTCACCGACGCCGAATGGTGGTGCTCGTCTACCACGATCACTTTTCTGGAATGATAGAACGACTGGGGGAGGTTCACCGCAGTAGCCGCGGTGGTCAGCACCACTCGTTTTCTGGAAGCCTCCAGGGCCCCAGCCGATCCCACCAAGTGCATCGAGTAGTTCTTACCGAAGAACCCCTCCAACACCTCCTGGGTCTGCTCGACAATACGATCAGTCGGCGCAATCCAGATGGTCGGCAGCGCGAGCCTGCGAACTATTTCACAGGCGATTCTCGTCTTTCCGCTGCGCGGCGGTAAATCCAGCACCCCCATCCCGCGCGAGAGCGCGCTCTCCACAGCCGCCTTCTGGTAATCGCGCAGTGGAATGTGCACCGCGTCTGGTACGTCCCCATTCGGCCGCCGACGCAGATCCTCGACGTTGACTGGGTAGCCGAACTTTCCAGAAAAATAGATCAGCCGATCCAGTAACCCGCTCGGTACCCAAGGGGCACTCCCCCGCGGCTGGTGAAGTAAGCGCATCCAGCCATCCCAGCCACCAGCCTGTTCCACGGCTTCTGGGCCAGCCCGCTCTATCAGGTGCGCAGTAGGGGTCGGGTAACGAAACTCCTGGTTGAACACGTGCAAGATGAAGGGGTCGGCCTGATAGATTTCAGTGCGAGAATTATAGACGCGGAACAACACCTCAGTCGTACCCCTCAGCGTAAGCGTCTAAGCCCTTCTCCAGCACCAACCACTCTGGGGTAAGCACCGTACCCCCGACTTTACCGGACGAAGGCTCATTCAACTCTTCGAGCTGACTCTTGGGCGCTAAGCCGCTATTGCTTTCGCGGACGACCCGGTCGAACGTGAGAATCATCATCTGCTTGGGCGACACGGCTTTTCCTTTTCTTGGGCTGGGCGGGCTTGGTCGAAGCTCTGGTGACGCGCTTCTTCACTTTCTTCTCTCCCCCGCGAACGGTTTTGGTAGCGCGCTTCGTTGTGGTCTTCTTCACTCTGGGCATTTTGCTCTCCTGATGTTGGTACTTCCCGCGCGTAGGCGCGTTTTCCCCTTTTATGGGATTGTTCCAGAGAAGGCAAGCAGAAAAAGTTCCAGAAAACGCAGCAAGTCTTATCTCGCTCTCCTTTTCCATCCCCCCGATTTTTGGGCATAGAATCCCATTAGCCCGCCCTCGCCCTCTTAACTCGCTCTTCGCTCTTTGCATTAATGCGCGCCGCTGAAGGACTACTGAGAAGGACCATCCAGTTTCGATCGTCTTCATCCAGTTTCGATCGTCTTCTTGAATTTTTTTCCGTCTTAACCCGGCTTCGCGATCATACCCTAGTCTGCTGCTCCTGTGGAGCAGCCAACTAGGGGCGATTTTTAGAACCCTTTCTTTGTGGGGGGAAGGCTGCTTTGCCCAGTCCAAATGAACGAAGTTAAAGTATCTCTCGCCCAGTCGGACCCCGAAGGGGTCCAACTGGGGGACGAGATCTGAGAGCAGCCGCGAAGCGGCTGCGAGCACCAAGCCCCCAGGACCTCAAAAATGAATGATATTTCGGCTTACTTGCGCTGGATTCCTGGATGTTAATACATATAAGGGAGAATAAGTCAACAAAAAAGAATCTTGAAAAATACCCTAAATTTTCGATACGAATTTCAGTAAGATGAGCACCCATATAAAAAAACTCTATTGTTTTTGACCCCCTCAGAGTTTCATCGACTCAACGCGTCAATTTTTTAAGCGTTTGCACAGAAACTGTGCGTTTCATTAAGCGTTTGCACAGAAACTGTGCGTTTCAGTTTGCACAGAAACTGTGCATTCCAGACAAATTACAGAAATTATCCAGAAATCCAGAAAAGTTCACCGAGAGATAATAGCCATTGTTAGCAAGCTAAAAGTGATCCCAGAGGTCAAAAGAATGAAGGTAGGCTCGCGATACCACTTATGCGCTTTTTCGATTTCTTGGAGATAGCGCTCCTCCTGTTGCTTCCAGCTCTTCGCCTCCAGCTGGCGGAGCTTACGCTCCAGATCCAGGTCCACCCGGGAAAGCGATCGGTCTCGTTCCTTTTCCAGCTCCAGTTGAATTTCGAACCGCTCCACCTTTTGCCCCAACTCAATGGCCAGTTTGGTGGTCAAAAGCTGCCCGGAGAAGGGGGCCATTTGTCCTTCCTGGAGGGCTGTAGCACACTTCTCCGGGTCTTTCGGGTCACAGGGAAGAGATTGATCTTTCCCGCGCACCAACGGGCTCCAGAAGAGCCCCCAGAGGCTAACGAGGAGTAGTGGAGCCAACCCGCACCAAATAGCGGGCGAGGGCGACTGGGTCCTTGGCGAGCTTCTCGGCTTGGGATTTTTGCTGAGCATTGAGCACCTCCATTTTATCGCTGTAGCGGGCAAGCGCTTCTACCCGGGCCGCTGTAGCCCCGTCTCGGGCCTCAGTCTTGGCCACCTCCAACCCGGCCCGCTCCTCTTCGAGCTTGCCCTGGAGGCGGTCAATCACCCAGCCGGTCCCCCGCGGGAAAACCTTTCGCAGCAACCACACTCCGGCCGCTACCAGCACCACTACGACCAGGATGCCGCTTGCCCGGAGCGACGCCTTCCAGGTCATGATTGAGGCTCCTCGGGCCTGGGTGGTAATAGCTGTGGCTTCCGTCGCCCCCCTAGCGCTTTCGCTCCCGCGTGGACGATCTTGGTTCCCAGCACGTAGGCGGCGAGGGTGTAGAAAACTTCCAGAAGTCCGGGTGGGGCCTCGGTCACGATTCCAGAAAATAGGGCCCGGTGCCAGAGGATGAAGAATTGCACCAGCACCGCGGCGAAGGCGAGTCGCCCGAGAGAGACCACTGCCTTCTTTTCCTCGTCCTTCTCCATGATCAGCCGCAACCCGAAGCGGTAGAACCACCGACCCAGCGTACGCAGGGCACTCCAGAACCAACCCAGCAAGAGTTTGATGCTTGGCATTACGCCACCTCCTAGCGGAAAGGGGTTTCCTCTAGGCTAACGCAACTGACAGGAGAAAGAAAAATCAGGGAGCGGGGGTTTCTAGTTCGGGGTCGCCAATCGAATTCAGGAGGGGATCTTTTTTTGCATCATCCCCTTCTGCGAAATTGTCCCAATGATGCAGATCAGCTATACGGCTGTTATGCTCCCCTTCTAACGTCGCTTGGCGCCGTTGAGCCATCTGCAATTGCGCGTTGAGTTTTTGTATCTGCTGCGTAACTTGTTCATGCGCTTGGCGTGCCTGGCGAATTCTTTGCGCCAGATAGGCGACTAACGCATTAGGGGGTTTGATTTCTCCGTTGATAAGCCCGGTAGCGCGCGTTTCCGATTCTTTGGTCTTCCTTTGCCGGATTTCTTCTGCGCGTTGCAAAAGAATATCATTCTGCTGTTCCTGCTGCCCATCAGCAATCCGCGATGGCGGCCCCTTTTTTGTTATTTCTGGACTCATACTCGCTCTCTCCTATCTTGTTTGCCGCATCAAACGATGGTTCCTTGCGGCCCCCCGTGATTGATTGTCCACTGCAAAAGATTTCGGCTAAAAACGTCTCCAAAGGTTCCGGCCTGCATCGCTGCCGATAGCAAACTGGTCAGATCGGCATCCCGAACTGAAAAACGATGGTTCACTCCTTCGATGGAAAGTCGCGAAGGAGGGGTCCACTCCGATTCAACAATTCTGCCAACAACGACACAGAAATCGAAGATGGAACCATCGAACCTGCCTTTGGTGAGTTTGGCATGAGTCAACGAGTTCTCACCATCTATGATTGCCGTAGTGAGTTGAATCAACATTCTGGTCTCTCCTCAGTGACAACCATGAGCGCTTCGCCTGTCAGAAGCTCTACAAGTGCTACGAGCTTTTCCATGTTGACGCGCTTTCGGATGCCCGTCTTGACGTTTTTGGAATCAAAAATCCAGGTGCCATTCTCATCGTGCGGAGAAATGGCATTCACATTTCCTGCCCCGTCCATGGTGAAGACTTCAGCAACCCCTCCAGAGGTCTTCGTAAAAACCCAACCGTAATTAGCGTCCGTGATTGGGTTGCTAGTCACCGCCCCCCGACCAATCAGTTTCAGAAATGACTGGCAATTTGGTAATCCTGTATTGCCAAGAGTGAGCGTAGTTGGGGCATACACACCAGCAATCTGTCCAGATAAAAACATATGTCCGTAAGAACTGCCATTCCCATATAAATCTCCTCCATACCAACGATAATCTGCCCACGAATTCGCGTATTGCGTCATGGTGCAGAACCACATCCCCGAGCCTGCGCCGATAGCTATGTCGCCCATTCCAGCAAAAGCTAGACCGAGGTCCTCCTTGTAACCGATGAAACCTCGCATCTGATTCAAGGTAGTAGTGTTGTGGGCTGCCCAGAATTCGATAAGGGCATCCCCCGATTCGTTGGGGTCTGCACCACCGAAAGCACCGCCACCCGAAAGACGAAGATGCGGGCACGGGTATCCGTAATCCACTTCTTCTGTCAACCCGCTGTACCCACCGTGTGCATTACCAATGATGTGAACCTTGGGTACCGCTGTTACGGAGTTACCCCCCTCGCGGATTCTGACCTCAACGGGGGTCGAACCCCCATCAGGAAAGTAGGACCAGACATCAGCAGATGTCATCCGTTGCCGAGTCGCTCCATTGATTATCGTATCCCAATTCACTGCATCCCATTTGAGGTAGTCATTAGTTCCAAGATAAAGTGATCCACCCATGGCTTTGATATCGCCTTCGGCATAGATCACGTTGTCCACTGGTACTTCAGTCGCACTTCCGACGTAAAGCCCGTTCGTAATGGCCAGACCATTTGTGGATAACCGCATCTTCTCAGCGCCACCGAGACTATGGGTAATCTTGGTGATAGTCCCAACATTGGTATCCCGCGTGATGGAAAACGCATCGGCAAAGTTACTCCAGGCATCGTTTTGCGATCCGAACTGGAGAGTCTCAAAACCGCCTATGTCGGAGATGCTAAATTGCCAATTACGTTCCCCAGCTCCAGCCGCTACGCGACTCATTCGAATAGAGTCGGCCACAGAAAGGGCACCGACAGCCATGGGCCCTAATGAATCAATAGAACCAGCGAGGTAAAGATTCGCGTAGCGGTTATTGGGCGTGCCTAAATCAACCGTGTTGGTGGTCCCCGGCGACTGGGAGACCGCACCCCAGATGTGGCTTGCTGAACCGATGGCCAAGGTCAACACGTTGCCGGTGCGGTTGTAGGTCAGGTGATCATCGGTGTCGAACTGCCAACGCTTGTTGGTGCCTCCGTCCAGAAAAAAGTTCGCGTCCCCTAGCGCGAGGCGGTCTTCGGTCGGGGCAGCATCAAAACCGAGGTTCATCCCGCCGATATCTCGCGCCCACCAGCGTCGGAGCCCGCGTCCCTTGATGTCTTCCAGACACTGGCGGGTGGCAGCTGAGAGCTGCTGGAAGTCGGTGACCCCGTAGGTCTTGCGATCGGCATTGCGATCGTTTGCGCCCCCACCCCCGTCAGTTGACCAGCCGGAAGCGTAGCTGCCGTCTACTGGTCCCTCGAAGTAGAAGTCGCGCATGTCGACGATGGCCATGTCCGCGCGATTGACAGTGCCGATCTGGAGCCACTCATCCCCTGGGCTCGTTGCCTCCACCCGCAGCGACCAGTTGGCCTGGTAGCGGGTGGCGATGGTCTCGGTGTACTCCGAACCCAACCCCGAAGCGTTCCAGAAAATGCGCGGCTGGAAGTTGCCCTCTACCTCCTCGAATCGGACGTAGACCCCGTAGACCCCGCTCGCGTAAGTGTTGATGTCGACGATCTTGGTCGCGTCGCCCTCGGTGGTGAGCAGCCCGTAGTAGGTCGCCCCCGATCGGGCCTCGGCGAGCAACCCCCGGCCCTTGGCCACCTGTACCTGGGTGCCAGTCGGGCTGGTGATAGCGAACCCCGAGAGCACCCACTTTCGCTCGCGGGTGGGCGAACAGATGAGCTGGGAGAGCAGCTGGCGGTGGACGGCAAGCGTCTGGTCCCCGAGCGAAAACTGAAAATCAGCCAGATCCATCCGCTCGTTTCCTTCAACTCGTAGCCTGTCAGTAGCCATAAAGCTCGCCTCCTATGAAATATTCGGGCACAACGCCAGCAGCTGTAAGTTGATCCACGAACGGTCTTAACATACCCAAGGGGTCTACGATAAACCACGGGTAATAGGAGTAGGTCGGCGGAGGCCCCTCGGAGTTGACCCGGGTGATGCAACTCTGTGCGGTTAGCATCTGTGCGGCGTGTTCGTCGATCGCCGAAATTTCCATGACCAGATCGTTTGCCCAGAGCGGCTCGCGCAGGGTCAACACCGTTCCAGAAAAACTCCCCGCCCCACTCTGCTCGAACGGGAGCCCCGACTCATCAACAAAATTCGGGAGCAGCCCCCAGGTCAACCCGACTTCGGTCGTGAACGTAGCCGCGGATACCTGGCAGGTACGCGAGCGCTTTGTTCCAGAAAAAGTCTCGGTGGCGTAGTCGGCCCCGGTGTCCGGGTTGAAGAGCTGGGTGATTAAGTAGGTGCCGTCCTTGCCGCTGTGCGATCCAGAAATCACGATGCTCTTACCCAGGTCGTCTGGGTAGACGAAAGATCCCCGGCCATCTGTCCAAGGGATGGTGATCTGGGTCGGAGCGCCTGAGCTGGTCTGGGCGTCTGCGCGCTCAATCCCGCGTAGGGTCACCTCGGTCGGACTCACGTAGGTCGCGATTCTCCAGCGCCCATTGTTACTCCCGCCCTGGGCGTTGGCCGCAGCCGATCCGTAGGTACGCAGCGGCTTGCCCACGTCGGTGGCCAGAAAGGTGTGGGTCGTCCCGCCGATGTCGAGCTGCACGGGGTTGGCCGTGAGCACCTCGCCGTCTACCCCTCGGCCGCTCCAGTAGTCGGTCGGGGTCTGGATGCTCGCCCGCAGCTGCTTCACCCAGAGCGCCATTCCAGAATTGGGGGCACCGCGGATGCCCAATTCGACCCGGTGGTCGGTATTCGGGGCCCCGGAGAAGGCGGAGTAGGCCACCCGAGAGATGGACTGCCCATTGAGGTACAGCTCTACCCAGGCTCCAGTCTTTTTCAACTCTACGGTATAATAGGTGTTTCTGGATAGAGTCACGGTCGTGCCCAGGAACCCGCCGCCAGAGGTAGCGAACAGCCCGAAGGCAAGGTCGCTCCCGAGCCCGGCGCTGATCCGGAAGGCGCCGTCGGACACCGCGAGCGAGGCCTGCTCCAGCTCCCCGGCCTTCAGGGTGGCCGCCGTAGGGATGGACAGGAGCAGAGCCACCACCCAGTCCGACTCTGCCGTGAGGCGCGCTCCCTGGGTGTCGAGCATGCGGTAGTAGACCGTCCCAGCGCTTCCCGCAGTCAGCTTGGTCTGGCCGTTCTCCACCGCAACCGAAGCTCCCTCGCTGAGCGCCCCTGCGTAGGTGAAGGCGCTGGCCGGGGTGATCCCCGGGTAATAGGGGTAGACCACATCGCTTGGCCGCACCGTGCGGAAGTCGAAGACTTCTTGCAGCGGCTTGAGCTGTACCCCATAAACAAAAAGTGGAGTAGCTGATAGGTCCAATGTCTCGGCCGTACCCCGTAGCGCATCCCAGTACAGTTCGGTCAACCAGGCCTTTCCGGATCCCTTCTGCGCCGAGTGGGTGAGCGCATCTCCAGTGAGTCGGACGAACACCTGGCAGGGGTATCGGATGAGATCCTCGTAGACCTCGAAGTTGCCTGCGCCGGCCATACCCGTGAGCGCCAACTCCAGGCCCAGCATTGAGCCCTTTGGGTTGTAGGCTACCCCGCGGATGACCTCCCGGTAGACATCATCCTCGGTGAAAACGGGATGGCGGATGAGCCCGAAGTTTCGACCGATGACGTTCAGATCTTCGCCGTCGGCGTAATTGATCAGCATCGCGCGGCGGAGCTGCTCCATGAAACTGCGTTCACGGCTGATGTCAGTGACCTCGGCTTCGACATGGTGGATCATCGCCGCCCCGGCAGTCGACTCTCCCGCGCGGATGTGCTGGATGCCCGTGAACGAGGTAGCGGTCTTTCCAGTATAGGTGTAAGGCACCCCTTCTACCGCGCAGCGCCCAACGGCTGGCCAGCCCTCGGTGGTCTCGACCACGAACGTCGTTGCCCCTTCCAGAATTGGGGTGAGGAGCCGGGTAGAAACCAGCCCGGCCATCTCGGTGCAGGCCTCCCCGATAGCGCCGGTGAGCGCCTCGATGAGCCCTTGGTCTTGCGGATGAGCGGCATCAGAGCCGGTGGGCGAATAACCGATGAACTCGTAGGTGCAATGGGCCGGGTCGATGGGCCCGCCGGCCAAGTCAGTCACCCCCGAAACCACCACCTCGTAAAGAGCCTCTGGGGTCTGCTGGTTGGTGTGCAGCACGTACTGGTGCAGTGTTTCATTGTGGAGATGCACCGACGAAATAACCAATCCGGCGATCTCGTAGTTGTCCGGATCATCGGCCCCCAGCACTGGTTCGCTGAACTCGACCAGCACCCGGAACAGACCGATAGACGTTGCCAACGTAAGCTGTGGCATCTCGCCCAGTCCGGTGAACACTTGAGAACGGCTGGCCCCATCCATAGTCCGCAGATCGGCAGCCTGCACGGTTGCAGCCACGGTCGCAGTGTAACTCGCCCCGGCTGTCCCCTCCCCGTCCAGGGTGATGTCGATGATGGTAGGATCTAGCTGAAAGAGTGCAATCGACTGCGCAATTACTGGATGCGCTATCGTAACGAATTCCCAGTTAGCCGGCACCAGCACATCGGTGCCATCTCCCTCCCCCAGCCGCATGATCTGATCGAAGGTAGCCCGCACCTTGTCTTTGGCAGTCGCTACGCAGTTGGTAAATTTTGCTCGCTCTTCTTCCAGCGTGCGGGCGCTATCCTGCACCGCGATCGAATAGGAGTGGTAAATGTCGTAGGTGAAAATTGAGTAGTAGTACAGCTCGTAGATATCAAGATCGTTGTCTTCAAGGCCTTCGCCTGTTCCATTGTAGACTAGATCGCCAGAACCCGGAGAAACCGGGTAGCCAGTCTTGGATCGGCGTACAATGACGCTTTCAAATCCTGGATGAACCGGATTGGTCCAATCTAGGATGATTTGTTTCTGCTCCGCTCCGGTCACTGCCGTAAAGTCGGTCACCGGAACAAAACTGTACCCTTGCTCCTGCTCTGATAGGTTCTCCACATCCATCGTGTCGCCGACACCGACCACGACCTCCTCATACCGGAGTGGATATCCGGTGTGATAGAGGTCTCGCGCTTCAGCAGGAGTCCAGGCACGGGCGGCGATGGCGATCTCGTCATACTTGCCATTGCTTTGATGGAGTCTTTGGTTCGTCCCAAAATAGTCCCAGCAGGCCCCTCCAATTAACAGAGGGATCGTGCTGGTTTTCATACCTCCGATACTGCCAGTATTCGAGCTAGCCAGGTACCCGTTTTTGTAAACCCTGAGTGTGGTGATTCCTGAATCAGGATCATAGTCTACGGTAATCGCCCAGTGAACCCAGGACCCATTTGTCACCGGCGCTGTTACCGCAATATTGCCGGTAGCTCCCCAGTAGGTGAAACTGATCGGGGTTCCTGTTCCCGCAGTTTGAGAAACCCAGAGACGGCACTGTGCGTGCATCACCGAACCATCCCAGCTCCCTAGTGTCAAATGAGTCTGAAACGGGGTAACACTGTTCAAGTTGGACCAGTACGAAATTGAAAGATCAACCGACGTAGCCAACACCTGACCCAGCCGTAGAACTTGGCAGACTCCAATCGCGTCCGGTGGATCTCCATTGCCATCGAAAGCAATACAGTTTTTCAGAACACCCGCAACAGTGCTGATAGTTTTCTCGGCTGTTCCATTGTTGCTGCCGTGACTATCAGTGACGGTGACGGTGTCTTCCAGCTTGTAGTAGGCCAACAAACCATCAAGCAAAGTCGGGTGTGTTTTGATGGACGCCATTGATCAAGGACCTCGCTTGAGCATAATGCCAGTTCCCATCCCGACATTTTTCGCGTGCCAGATCGGTCTGGCTTCTTTCGTCAACAGGCGCAAGTCTGCCGAGCACAGCAAGATGTTTTCGTACATCCTTGCAGCCCCCTCGGTAAATTCTTTCAATGGCGGATACCAGGGGGCGGTCAGATCCCGAGCCAAGGACCGGGGGCGGGATTGCCGAA
>Ga0315293_10007055_pt1 | contig 10456 bp, 11 predicted proteins | sample YL17G13_20_MG_FD_203071 | JGI IMG/M metagenome (GOLD analysis project Ga0315293, IMG submission 203071) | Sediment microbial communities from Yellowstone Lake, YNP, Wyoming, USA - YL17G13_20 | ecosystem: Environmental > Aquatic > Freshwater > Lake > Sediment | place: USA: Wyoming | collected... | reverse complement strand
GGTCCGGGCAGGAGTCTGCCGTCTTCGACAGCCCCAGCAACGGCGCGCGGTTCATGCTCCCCTCTAGAGCCTTGCTGCCGATCAAGTTCCACCTGGTGGACGCGCAGGGGAACCCGATCATGGAGCAGAGGGAGGTGACGCTGGAGGTCACGGAGGTCAGCTCTCCAACCATTAGGACCACCTATCTGTTTTCGGCTGCAACCGGGAACCTCCAGTTCAGCACGCTCAGGGGGCCGCAGTACATCGCCTCATTCCGCCGAGTGACCATATGGACGTGGGGCGGGGGCGCGTGCACGGCGGTGGTGAAGGAGAACGGACAGCCCATCGGCTCAATCGCGTTCAACATCTCGTCGATGTACAGCCGATTGCCCCGGTAGGCGCGGAACGGCCTCAAGAAGGGGAGGAAAGGAGCGGCGGCCAGAGAACCAAGGGAGCCATGAGGCTTCTTCTGCGGTGGGTGCTGGCGTCGGTCGCGCTGCTCATCACGGCGAAGATCGTGCCGGGAATGGCTCTGTCCGGGAGTCCGCTAGGGGTGTTCCTGGCGACGGCCCTTTTGGGGTTGCTCAACGCGCTGGCGATGCCGGTGGTGCTGCTGGTGAAGCTCGCCACGCTTCCGCTGTCGTGCCTCACACTCGGCCTGTGGACGCTGGTGGTGTCGCTGCTGTTCAACATCGCCATCTTCCAGTTCGTTGGCTCGCTCGGGTGGGGTTTCAAGGTCAGCGGGTTCCTGTCGGCAGCGCTGGGCGCGCTGGTGATGAGCGTGCTGACGGCGGTGCTGAGCGGGTTGTTCCACCTGGGGCGCAGGGGCGAGTCAGGCTGAGATCGGGCAGCGTCGGGAGATCCGTCACCGCCCCCGTAGCTGGTCTATGACAAACTCCTCTGGCTCAAGCCCCGTGCCGTAGTCCAGCACCCGCCGCTCGTAGCCATCATCCAGGCGCAGTCGCATGAGGCCGTTCCAGGCCAGCGTCCTTCTCGTCTGCCAGGGGCGGCGCTCCCATGCGGGACCTCGGAACGGGTCACGAGTGCGATCCATCCAATCGAGGATAGCGGCGTGCAAGCGGTCTCTTATATCCGCATGGGCCTCTGACTCGATGAGATTCGTCATCTCCTGGGGATCGCTCGCGAGCTCATACAGCTCGTCGGTCGAGAGCAGGTTGATGACTAGCTTGAAGCGCCCGTCGCGGGCGCAGCGAATGGGCTGGAACCCGCCCCAACTGTCGTGATCCACCTCATAGCGGTTGAACTCAATGAAGATGATATCGTTGGTGCTGGCGGAGGGGTCAGCGAAGGAAGCCAACATGCTCCGCCCCTCAAGGAAGGGAGGGCATTCCGTGCCGAACACGTCGAGGACGGTGGGGACGACATCCACGTGGGAAGCAGGATGCTGGTTGACGGTTCCCGCGGGGGTGTGCCCGGGCCAGCGGACGATGAAGGGGATGCGGGTCGTCTCCTCGTACATCGCCGGCCCCTTGGAGGGAAGCCCGTGGCTGAGCAATGGGGCGCCGTGGTCTGAGGTGTAGATGACGAGCGCGTCGGGCGCGCAGCGGTTGACAGCTTCGACGGCGCGGCCGATCTCGTAGTCCACGAATGAGTTGCAGCCGAAGTACATGGGACGCGTGATTGACGCACGACCTCTGGGGAGGTTCGCTGCCTCCGCCCACTCGCGGATGTGAGGCGGCTTGTCGGTGAGAGGACCGGAGGCGTTTGGCCCGAGCGCGTAGTCGAAGTCCGCGAACATATCGCAATAGGGTGGGGGGCAGACGCACGGATGGTGAGGCTCATCATAGGAGAGCACGAGGAGGAAGTCCTCGCGGTGGCGGCTGGACAGGAAGCTGATGGCGCGGTCTGAGCACTGATGGGCGAAGGTGAAGTCCTCAGTGATGCCATGCTCGTGAATCTGCTCGGGCGTGTTCAGCGTCCGCGAGAGCAGACGGTCCTCGTCGGACATGCCCTCCAGGTAGCACCGCATATCGAACCAGTAGGCCGGGTCCCATCCGTCAGGGCATCTACCGCTGCCGAAGTAGTCGGTGCCGTCGAGGTGCCACTTGCCGATGTAGGCGTTGTGCACGCCCTGGTCGCCGAGGCGCTGGCCGATCGTCTTGATGTTCGCGCCGAGCGGCATGTCATTGCCCCAACTGGCATTGGTATGGGGGAATGTGCCGGTGAACAGGGCCGAGCGCGCCGGTCCGCAGACGGGGGAGGCAGTGTAAGCGCGGTCGAACCGCATACCCTCCGTGGCGAGGCGATCAATGTGAGGGGTGCGCATCTCCGGCCGGCCATAGCAGCCGACGATGTTAGCGCCCTGCGTATCGGTCATGATGAGGACAACTTGCCTTGGCTTGGCCACGGCCCGCGCTCCTGTTGGGCAGGAGCTGAAGTCCTGCCGTACGAGTCGAACGTCTGGGTCCGATACTACTGCGCGAAGTGGCGGCGCTCCTTCGCTGCGAAGCGCGAAAGGCCCTGGCAGGCCGGGAGAGGTATCAAGGAGAGTTGATAGGTACATCGCGCTGTGTCCGTCATCCTTGACAAGGCTCACGGCGCGCGGCTAGAATACGCTGGTTTCGGGGCCGCCTGGCGCGGCCCCGTAGTTTGCCGGGGTGAGGCGCTGTCACCACTGTGTCAGTCGCAGCCGGTCTCCCCCGCCAAGTCGGTCACGCCGAACTCACAAGGAGGACTTAGCATGGCCCTGAAGGTGGCGATCAACGGCTTCGGCCGGATTGGGCGCCTGACGCTGCGCGCGATGATGGAGCGCAAGATGGCGGGTGTTGACATCGTGGCGATCAACGACCTGGCGCCGCTCGACATCAACGCGCATCTGCTGAAGTATGACTCGAACTACGGACGCTTCGCCGGCACCGTCCAGGTGAAGGGCGGCAACCTCGTCGTGAACGGCGACGAGTTCGTGGTCTGCGCCGAGAGAGACCCGTCGAAGCTCCCCTGGAAGGACCTTGGCGTTGATGTCGTGATCGAGTCAACCGGCGCGTTCACCGATGTCGAGAAGGCGAGCGCCCACCTCACCGCTGGCGCGAAGAACGTCATCGTCTCGGCCCCCTTCAAGGGGGAGGCGGGCCCGGACAACCCGACCATCGTGCTCGGGGTCAACGAGCAGCTCTTCGATCCGGCGAAGCACAAGGTCATCTCGAACGCCTCGTGCACCACCAACTGCCTTGCTCCTGTCGCGAAGGTGCTGCAGGACTCGTTCGGCATCGAGAAGGGCTTCATGACCACCTGCCACGCTTACACGAACGATCAGCAGGTGCTCGATCTCGTTCATAAGGACCCGCGGCGGGCCCGCGCGGCGGCGCTGAACATCATCCCGACTTCGACCGGCGCGGCAAAGGCGCTCGGCATGGTCATCCCGGAACTGAAGGGCAAGCTCGACGGCATCTCGCTGCGGGTGCCGACCAGCACCGGCTCCGTCGTGGATCTGGTCTGCATCCTCCAGAAGAAGGCCAGCGCGGAAGAGGTGAACAAGGCGTTCGAGGCGGCGGCCGCGGGCCGGATGAAGGGCTACCTGGAGATCACCAATGACCCGATCGTCTCCATGGATATCAAGGGCTATCCGGCGTCATCGGTGGTTGATGCGCGCGAGACGAAGGTCATCGGCGACAACCTCGTGAAGGTGCTGGCGTGGTATGACAACGAGTGGGCCTACTCGTGTCGGCTAGGCGACCTGGTGGGGATCATCGCGAAGAAGATGGGGTAACAGCCGAAGCAACGAGATGATCCGCAGATTGCGCAGATTACACGGATTATGTCGTGCTTCGCACGAAGCGGCCAGGTCGCACTTCGGTGTGTAGGGCAGGAGCTTCAGTCGCCGCTGGCGACTTGCCTCCTGCCCTACGAATGAAGGAGGCGGGCACATGAACAAGAGGACGATCCGCGATGTAGATCCGAAGGGGAAGCGTGTGTTCGTGCGGGTGGACTTCAATGTCCCGCTCAAGGCAGGCCAGATCACAGACGACACGCGTATTCGAGCGGCGCTGGACACGCTGAACTACCTGCTGAGCCGCGGGGCGGCGCTGATCGTGGCCTCGCATCTCGGCCGGCCTGAGGGAACGCGCAACCCGAAGTACTCACTCGCGCCGGTGGCAACGCGACTGGGGGAGCTTCTGGGGAAGCCAGTCAAGATGCTCGATGACTGCGTGGGTGCGGGGGTCGAGGCCGCGGCGAAGGCAATGAAGCCGGGCGATGTGGTGATGCTGGAGAACCTGCGCTTCCATGCTGAGGAGGAGAAGGGCGACGAGGGGTTCGCCAGGCAGCTCGCGTCGCTGGCTGACATCTACGTGAACGACGCGTTCGGCACGGCCCACCGCGCCCATGCCTCGACGAGCGTGATGGCGAAGTTTCTGCCGGCGGCGATGGGCTTGCTGATGGAGAAGGAGGTGTCGGTTCTCTCGCGGCTTCTTTCGGATCCCGAGCGTCCCTATGTGGCCATTCTCGGCGGCGTCAAGGGGAAGATCGAAGTGCTTGAGAACCTGATGAAGCGGGTGGACACGCTCATCATCGGCGGGGGACAGGCGTACACGTTTCTCAAGGCCAAGGGGCTGGAGATCGGCGCGTCGGTGTTCGACGCCGACGCGTTCGAGCTGGCCAAGAGGATCGTCGCCGGCGCTGCGTCGGGCAAGCCGAAGCTCGTGCTGCCGGTTGACGTGGTGGTGACGACGCCGGACGGCGTGGTCTTCAAGCCCGAGATCAAGCTCATGCCAGGAGCTCCTCTGGAGGTTGTTGCCAGCGGTGCGATCCCGGCGGACCGGATGGGGGTGGAGATAGGTCCAAAGACGCGCGAGCTTTTCGCGGCTGCGCTCAAGGAAGCGAAGACAGTCTTCTGGAACGGTCCGATGGGGGTATCGGAGATCCCGGAGCTGGCTGAGGGGACCCGCGCGGTGGCGCAGGCGATGGCCGAATGTGAGGGCTTCACTGTCATCGGCGGCGGGGATGTCGTTGGGGCGGTCGAGCAGATGGGCTTCGCCGACAAGATGAGCCATGTCTGCACGGGCGGGGGCGCATCGCTCGAGTTCCTGGAGGGAAAGGAGCTGCCGGGCATCAAGGCGATCCCGGAGCGGTGAGCGTCGTAGGGCGGGGTCGCAGAACCCCGCCGGAGGCGGGCAGGCCCGCCAGCGCAGGCTTCACGAAGCCTGCGCCCAGGTGGGCATCGCACAGGCTTGGAGGTCAGAGCACATGGCACGCGTTCCGCTGATCGCGGGCAACTGGAAGATGAACAAGACGGTGTCCGAGGGGGTGACTCTCGTCAAGGAGCTGATGCCACGAGTGGAGGGGGTCGAGAAGGTCGAGGTGGTAGTGTGTCCGCCCGCGACTGCTCTCCATGCCGTCGGCCAGGCGCTTGCCGGCTCCGCGATCGCGCTGGGTGCGCAGGACGTCTTCTGGGCGGACTCCGGCGCGTTCACTGGTCTGCTGAGCCCGCTGATGCTGCGGGAAGCCGGGTGCAAGTGTGTGATCGTGGGCCACTCCGAGCGCAGGGGCCGGTTCGGCAAGCCGGACGAGTCGCTCAGTCCCGATGCCGCTCGTGTCTTTGGCGATACCGATGCCAGCGTTAACCTGAAGGTGAAGGCTGCGCTGAAGCACGGTCTGGTCGCGATCATGTGCGTGGGCGAGACGCTGCCGGAGCGGGAGGCGAAGCGAACCGACGAGGTCGTACAAGGGCAGGTGAAGGCCGGGCTCGCGGGACTCGGTGCGGAGCAGGTGGCCGGCCTGGTGCTGGCCTATGAGCCGGTGTGGGCGATAGGGACGGGGCGCGCCTGCGACGCGGTGGAAGCGAATCGCGTGTGCGGGCTGATCCGGGGCACGATTGGCAAGGCGTATGGGACGGATGCGGCGGCGCGCATCCGCGTTCAGTATGGGGGAAGCGTGACCGACGAGAACGCTCGCGAGCTCATCTCCCAGCCCGAGATAGACGGGGGGCTGGTGGGAGGCGCGAGCCTGAACCCGGTCAAGTTCGCGCAGATCGTGCACGCGGCCTCCGTTATCGCCCAGCAGATGCGCTATACTTAGCAGGACAGGTAGGGGCCGCCGTCGTAGTGGGCGGTATGATTGACGTGGGCGCGAAGACAGCGACCGACCGCGAGGCAATCGCGGTCGGTCGCGTTCATATGAGCCAGGTGGCGATCCAGGCGCTTGCCGCGGGCGAGCTGCCGAAGGGGGACGCGCTGGCAACGGCGAGGGTGGCGGGCATCCTGGCGGCGAAGCGGACCCCGGGGATCATCCCGCTGTGCCATCCGATCCCGTTGAGCTACGTTGAGGTGGGTTTCGCGGTTGATCGAGAGGCCGGCGAGGTGAAGATCACGGCCACCGCTCGGGCCCATGCGAAGACCGGGGTGGAAATGGAGGCTCTTACCGCGGTGGTCATCGCCGCGCTAACGATTCACGACATGTGCAAGGGGCTCGACCCGGCGGGGGAGATTCGCGACGTGCACCTTGTTCGGAAATCCGGCGGAGAAGCAGGGACATGGAAGCGAAATGCAGGCTGCTAGCTGTCTCCATCAGCGAGAAGAAGGGGACGCGGAAGAAACCGATACCCGTCGGCGTGCTGCGCGAAGACTATGGGCTGGTCGGAGACGCGCACGCGGGAACCGGCCGGCAAGTGAGCCTGCTCGCCAATGAGAGCGTTGACACCATGCGAGCGGAGGGGCTGGAGCTTCATCCCGGTGATTTCGGCGAGAATCTGACGGTGTGCGGGATCGAGGTCCATCGGCTTCCGATCGGCGCCCGGCTGCGCGTTGGGAACGCAGCGGTGCTGGAGGTCACCGAGATCGGCAAAGAGTGCCACGAGGAGTGTGAGATCAAGGCGCAGACCGGTCGGTGCGTGATGCCGACCGAGGGCGTATTCGCCCGGGTGGTGGTCGCCGGGGAGGTGAGTGCGGGCGATGAGGTCGAGGTGCTCGGGTGAGGGTGGCCATTCTGACGGTCAGCGACCGGTGCTCGCGGGGCGAGGCGGAGGACAGCACCGGGCCGGCGCTGCGGGAGGCGCTGACCGCGGCCGGAGCGGAGGTGGTGGAGGTGGCGCTGGTCGCAGACGACGAGGACCGGATCAAGGCAGAGCTCGTTCGCCTAAGCGATCAGATTGGCGCAGACGTGGTATTAACCAACGGCGGAACCGGGCTAGGCCCGCGGGACGTGACTCCGGAGGCGACAGAGGCGGTGTTGCGCCGACGTGCGCCCGGAATACCGGAGGCGATGCGAGCGCAGAGCCTGGTCCACGTGCCAAGCGCCATGCTGTCGCGCGGCACAGCCGGACTGCGAGGCGCCACCCTTATCGTCAACCTGCCTGGCAGCCCCCGAGGCGCGATCGAGTGCCTCCGGATTGTGCTGCCGGTGTTGCGCCACGCGGTCGAGATGATCGCGGGCGGCGGGCATGAGCCAAGGACAGGGGCCGATGGGGGCAGGACTTCAGGGGCAAGAGAGCGGTCGGATATCGCTCCACGATGAGGCGAACCTGTTCGCGCGGCTGTCGGAGTGCCAGTCGCAGCTGGTGCTAGACCTGCTGCGCCAGGCGGCCGACGCGAGCACGGTCGAGGCGGAGAACCAGCAATTGGCCAGCGAACTGGCGGACAGCTTCGACCGCATACAGGAAGTCCATCATCGCATTCGCAATCACCTCCAGACGGTAACCGGGCTGCTGTCTGCACACGAGATCACGGAGGAGTCGCCAACCGCGCGGCGAGCACTCCAGAAGAGCGTCGCGCGTCTCGCCTCGATTGCGGCCATCCATGACCTGCTCACGCGCGACCCGGCGTCCGGAATGCTGGAACTCCCGGCGCTGGTGCCGCAGCTTGCGCAGCACTTGCTCCGTTCGATGGACGCGGAGGACCGGGTGAGCATCGTGGTCGAGGCATCACCGCTGGAATTGCCTCCGCGGGAAGCGACTGCTTTCGTCCTCATCGTCACCGAGGTTATCTCAAACGCGCTGGAACACGGGTTCCCGGGCAATGCCAGCGGGCAGATCGGGATACGGGTGTCCTTCGATGGGGATGTAGCGGTGCTAGAGATTCGCGATAGCGGTTGTGGGCTGCCGGCCGACTTCGACCTGAGGAAGGCCAGCAATCTCGGCCTGGGACTGGCGTTTCGACTGGCTGAGAGAGACCTGGGTGGCTCGTTTTCGGCGCGCAACGCCCGCCTTGCGGCCGGCGGGCAGGCCTGCGGGGCGGTCTTCACCGTGACCTTCCCGGTCCGGGCGCAGGGGCGCGAGTGATGAGCCAGGGCCTGCGGGGCGAGCGTCGCCTGCGGGTGCTGCTGGCGGAAGATGAGTCGGCGGTGGCGGCGTCGGTGGCCGAGCAGCTGCAAGCATTGGGTCACCAGGTGATTGGTGAAGCCGCGACGGGCGTCGAGGCAGTTAGCCTGGCGGCGCGTACGCGGCCGGACGTTATCCTCATGGACATCCGCATGCCTGACTGCGATGGGATCGAGGCCGCTCGCCGGATAGCGGAAAGCTCTCCCGCAGCGGTCGTGTTCCTGACCGGGCATTTCGACGAGGAGCTTGTGGCGGGGGTGGCTGCATCGGGCGGGCTTGCCTACCTGCTGAAGCCGGCAACCTCGGAGCAGCTCCAGGCGGCGCTGGAGCTGGCGCACGCCAGGTTCGCCGAGATGGATGATATGAGGGAGCAGATCGCCCGACTCAACGAGGCGCTGGAAGCGCGTAAGCTGCTAGCGCGGGCGAAGGGCGTTCTGATGCAGCGGCACGGAGTCAGCGAGCAGGAGGCGCACCGGCGCATGCAGCAGGAGGCAAGCCGGTCGAACCTGAAGCTAGTGGAGTTGGCGCGGGTCATCCTGGCGGCCGAGCAGTTCATCGGCGCCGGAGACGGCGCGGGCGACCGATCCGCGCAAGCGCCCCAGGGAAAGGAGGCGACCTGAGCCATGCGGGCACCGAAGAAGGGAAAGCCGAAGGCCACCGTTCGCGGGCGCAAGGGCAAGGTCGCAGCCAGAAGCAGAACCGCGGCCAAGTCTAAGGCTCCGGCCAAGGCTGCGTCTAAGGCTAAGGCAGTATCTAAGGCCAAGGCAGTATCTAAGGCCAAGGCAGTATCCAAGGCCAAGGCCGCGACCAAGGCCAGGGCCGCCGCCAGAGGTGGGTCAAAGACCAAGGCTGCGCCGAAGCCCAGGAGGACTGCGCGTGTCAGGCCGCGCAAGATCGAGCGGAAGCGGCCGCCGCCGCTGGCGAGCGTGGCGATCGGAGACGCGGTGAGGATACCGGCCCAAGAGCGGAATCTGATCGGCCGGTATGACCCGAGGTCCTCCCAGGATGGACGCGGCGGGGAAGGTATCGAGGGAGTCGTCTGCTCCGTCCGCGAGATCAAGACGGGGAAGCTCGTGCCCAAGACCTCGGGAGACCTATCTGACTACGTGCTCGAGGTGGTGCACAGTCAGACCTTCCGGCTGCACTATGGATCTGATCGCAATACCGGGGGCCCGCGCGGCCCCGAGGACTTTCGAGAGAATCCTGTCTGGCAAAGGTTGCGCGTCGCGCTTCGCGAGATGGCGGCCGACAAGAAGCTGGTGAGCATCTCTGTCGGCGCAATGTGGGGGGAACCGCTGCGCTCGTTGCTCGACGGGTGGCGTGTCGTGAAGGTGAAGGCACAGCACGTTGAAGCGATGACGTGACGCGAGCGCGCGTTTGATTGACTCGGGGGCCAGCGCAATGCTACAATTATGCGAGGGCTTGCCGGGTGGTGTAATAGGCAACACAAGGGCCTTTGGAGCCTTTGTTCCAGGTTCGAGTCCTGGCCCGGCAGCCAGGAGAGGACGGAGCTAGCAGGGCGAGGTCGGCTGTAGAGCGGGCGCTCCCCAAGTGTATCAGTGAGGTAAAGTGTGAGCAGCAAGAATAGGAACACTCATCGCAGCACCATTCCAGCAGTGATTCTGGCAGCCGGGAAGGGCACTCGGATGCGCGCCGCGGAGCCGAAAGCGGCGGTGCGGGTGGGGGGACGCCCGATGGGGGCAAGAGTCGCGGATGCCATGCGGGGCGCGGGGGTCAGCCGGATCATAGCAGTGGTGGGTCACCGCGCGACCGACGTGCAAGCGGCGATCGGCCCCGGCATCGAGTGTGTCGTGCAGAACCAGCAACTCGGCACTGGCGATGCCGCCAAGTGCGCGCGCATCGCGCTGGCCGACTACGAGGGCCCGGTGATTGTCGCCTATGCCGACATCCCGCTCCTCACGGAGGAGGATATCTCTCACCTCGTCGAGCGGCACCTGCTGTCAGATGCCGACGCAACAATGCTGACAGCGGTGCTAGCCCAGCCAGGAAACCTCGGCCGGATTATGAGGGGCGCCGATGGCGGGGTGCAAGGCATCGTCGAAGCGCGGGATGCAACCGAGGAGCAGTTGAGGATCCGCGAGATCAACGTCGGGGTGTACTGCTTCGAGGCGCCGCTGCTATTCGAGCTTCTCGGCGAACTGAGGAACGATAACGCCCAGTCGCAGTACTACCTGACGGATGTCATCG
>Ga0315293_10007053_pt1 | contig 10459 bp, 9 predicted proteins | sample YL17G13_20_MG_FD_203071 | JGI IMG/M metagenome (GOLD analysis project Ga0315293, IMG submission 203071) | Sediment microbial communities from Yellowstone Lake, YNP, Wyoming, USA - YL17G13_20 | ecosystem: Environmental > Aquatic > Freshwater > Lake > Sediment | place: USA: Wyoming | collected... | reverse complement strand
ACCCACCACTGTTAACAAATTCGTTATAATTTTTCCAGTCGTTTAGTACACCATTATAGTCATGTGCACCATCTATAAACAATATATCTACATTTGTATTATACTTTTTTAATGTTTGTAATAAATTTAAATCTGTAGAATAATTTTTATATAACTTAATATTACGATTGTGTATGTTATTACTATTAATATTTTTTATTAATGTTTCTCCCTGATTGATAGTTCCACCATAGTGTGAAGGGGATAAGTTACATGGGTCTATACATATTATATTAGTAGGATATGGATTTCTGGCGATTAATGATGCTGATGAACCTATATATGAACCAATTTCCATATACGTTTTAGTTTCAGCTCCCAACAAATTCCTAATACCATATAATATATGAGTCCATTCGTGAAAATGCTTTAATTTAATATTCGTATTAACATTGCGCAATAAATCTAAACTTTCTTGCGAATTGTTTAAATTTTCAAAATTTGTATGTATATCAGACATAATGATATACATATAAACAATATATTATAGTTATAAAAATATACATATGCATAATATTTATATATTAATTTTTAAAGGTGAACCAAAATATGTTCCAGGTATTTGTATATTTTTTAAAACCGTAGAGCCCATACCAACTACAACATTATCACAAATAGTTATATTATCACGTATAGAAACATTTGAACCATAAAAATTATTATTTCCTATATTAACATTACCTGATATATTTACACCTGGTGATACAGTTACAAAGTTACCAATAGTAGTATCATGACCAATGGTTGTGTTTAGATTTATAACTGTAAATTTTCCTATATTTATGTTAGTTGTTAGCAAACAACCTGATGTTATTATGGAACCTACGCCAATATTTACTGTTTCTTTATTTAATATAATAGCATATTTATCTATATACGTCATATAATGTACATTTTTAGGTAAAGAATCAACTATTTTTTTACGTATAACTGGGTCTCCTATACATAGCAATATTTTGCTTTTATCGAAATTTATATCTTCAATTGCACCAACAGTATTTATATTTTCTTTAGTAATAAAACTTTTATTAATATAAAAATTATAACTATATTTTTTTAAGTTACAAGCAACCTCTTTTGCAAATCCACCATTACCTATAATAGCTATATGTTTATTACTTGAATGTAGTAACATATTAAATCTAAACATTTTTGTATTAAAAATTAGTATGAATATAAATGTTAATATTGGTATTAATATAAATATTAACATTATGTATTTAAATTATTTTACTATTATATTTTTTAGCTATATGGTTGTTTAGTTTCATCTAATAGTTTACGTACTTGTTCATAAACTAATATTCCTCCAATAGATGATGGTAATGTTTTAATATAAATGGGTAATATACCTTTCCATAAATTTAAAATTCCATATGTTTTAGTTCTACTATACAAAATATCATATACATTTTTATTATTTAGTTGTTGCTCTACTTTTAATGTATCAAGTGGATATGTAACAGTCCACACAGTTATACCAGATATAGCACCATTTAAAATATTATGTTTTATGTCGTTTGGAAAGTTATTTCGAATCCAACCATATGTTCCCATATATACAGACGAACCTATTAAGTTTCTAAATAATTCTGGTTTAAAACCATTGTATAATTTTTTTGGGTCTATATTTTTAATAAAAATTGTAATATTATTTTTTTTATAGTCTAAAATATAATTATTTGTTATATAGTTAAATGGTAACATATATATAGGACTAATCACTCCGCATATAGCACCAGATATAAAGGGATTAATATTTTTACTATTTAAATATTCATAATTTCTAAACTGAATGGCTCTATCTATAGGAATAGCAAATAATGATAATGAAACACCCCTATATAAAGAGAACAAAGAATGTTTATTAAAAAAATCTTTATATGAATGTAAGTTATTTGTTTGTAAAAAAAGTCTAATGTAGTCAAAAGGATATGAAATAATAACTCGTGTAATACCTTGAAAGTAACCAGGTATAAAATCTTTTAAATCCATAAATATGAATCAATATAAATAATTATAGTGATTATAGTGATTATAGTTATTATATTTATATAGATTTTATTCATACAGGATAGTTTTGGTCACTAACCTTGTTAACAGTTATAATTGGAATATATAATGATTTTATTTCTTTAGTTAAAACCATCGAATTTATATGATTTAGAATTGTTGCATCCCCAGGTGGTATAGTTATATCTTCGAATCCATCTTCCTTATTATTAATTTTATTAGCCAAAGTGTGGTTAGAGTTAATTACATCTACAACAATATCCCCCAATAAAGGTAATTTATATACATGCGAAGCATGAACAGAGTCCTCACCTTTTGGTATATAGTTATTATAAAATACATTGTTTTCTTTAGTAGTAGGTAAAAATATATCTGAATACTTAGCTTTCGTCAAAATAAAAGCTGCATCTGGAAACTTATTAATATTTTCTACAACAACTTGTATATGAATATCTCTCCATTGGTCGTCATCATCTAAATGAAAATAGTAGTCAAATTTTTCTTCAATAGCTTTTTCTATACCTGTTTTCAAAGCTAGACCGCCACCAATTGTCCAATAAGTATATTTATTTGGGAAATCATAACACCTATAATGTTCTTCATTATTTTTATAAAATATATCTTTTTTATATGATTTACATATTTCTTCGAATTCATCATTATCATCATAGTGATCGCCAATTAAAAAAAGTTTAAAATTTTTATAAGTTTGAGCTTCTAAGTTTCTAAGTGCTCGTGACAATAATTCTCGTGTACTTCCGTTTTTTCTAAAATAAGTAGGCATTACAACGCATACTTTTAGGTTACTCATTTATATTTTAAAAATATTATTTTAATATGTATAAAACTTATTTATAATTTATAATTTATAATTTATAAACACCTTACAGTATACATTTAAAGTCTATATCTTTTATTTCTTCTATACCGCTTATGATTTTTATTCTTTTTAGTTTTCAAAATCTTTGAAAGTTTTGTTTTTATAGGCTTTCTAGATTTTCGTAACTTTCTAGATTTTCTTAATTTTTTGTTACTACCACCAGGCAATGGTGGAGCAGGATGAGGATGAGAACTACTATATCCGCTCACAAAACGTTCATACTGTTCAGCGGTTGGAGAACTTTCAAGAGGCGATACTTGTGTTTTTTTAGGAGATGATTTGTGAGGAGATTTGCGAGGAGATTTGCGAGGAGATTTTCTAGGTGACTGACGTGGTGGAAGCGGTGGAGGAGGAGGAGGAATAGGAGGTGGTGGGAGGGCTGCTAATCGTGCTGCAACAACTGCAGGGTCTTCGGGTGTATCAGGCGACGGATCTTTATAAAGCGGGTCAGGAAACATGCCGCGCTCATGCGAAATGCGTAAATAATCACCTATATAGTCTCTTATTCTTCTATAACAACCTATAGTACGAATTCGTTCGCTATGGTCAGGCATAGATTTTAAGTAATATACAAGGTCAATATATACATTATCGCCAATCATTGAACCAACATTATTACATTTTTTACCGAATACTGGAGAAAATAGGTCACGCAACTGACAAAAATGATGGTTTTTAAATGTAATGGTGTTATAACAACTATCAACTAGTGCAATGAGGAAAATAATCCTGTGAATAAGAACCATACATGAATCTACTTCCATTCTTTGTTCAGGGGAATCGGCAGTAGCTGGTTGTGTTATAACAGAAAACCTAGTACCAGTAGGATTCCATAGTATAGAACCATTTTGATTACGTCTAATCAATTTATTTAAGGCTATAATAATTTCCCCTACTTTTGTACCACACATTTCAGCACTACCTACAGTAGATGGTGCAATTTTTAACAACCTAGCTAATCCTGCTATCATCAAAACCTTTTCAGCTGGATTAGTATAAAGTCTAATATAACTTCGAACAATGTTTCTTATATTTTCTAAGTCAGAGGGATTATTATGCGGCATAATACGACCAAAATCTATTGCTCTAACCTTAAATTGGTCGACAGATTGCGTTGTATCATACATCCAGTTACCAAGATGAGCATCAAGAGGTATATACCCTATACGATAAAATACGACTACACATATTGCTAATGCACGTTCGGTCATTTCATCGAATAACATTTTTTTTTGCGCAAGAACGGGATTAGTAGACAACTGAAGCGTAGAAGAAGAAGAAAAAGAATTATATAAATTCTTTAAAGGTTCATAGGATGGAGGCAAAGAGTCCATTAATATAATTCCTACTTTTCTATCTACTGGAGGTTGTCCACGAATAGGGCTGTATTCTAGTTGTTCTAGTAAATATTGAAAAACAGTGTTATCTTTAAAAACATTAGTTCCTATTGCCGGTAATACACTCGCGTGTGTCGGAGAAGGAATACCAGGGAAAAAAATCTCACTGAATTGTGCTAGGTTAAATGTCGCAAGGGCATACACATCTGGACATACAGGCATACCACCATAGGCCATTGTTGCATTATATATGTTAGACTGGTCATTATACTCGGTTAGAAACTCATTATATGTACACGTTGATTTAACGGTACCAGAAAATTTAGCAATTAATGGTATTTTATTCGGTTGAACAATACAACATTTTAAAATATGTTGCGTGACAAATTTTCCTGTATTAGGCAAATGGTATTCATCGGCATTCATTAATTCGCCTCTTTCATTAAAAATATCGCTTCTAAATGGGGTCGACTCAATCGGTAGAGTAATTCTTACTATAAAACCTGTCAACGAATTTACAGATACATTGTGTACTCGAATTGTCTTAGAAAATATATTAATAAACTCTTGCATATCCCTAACTCTTCGTATAGACATATCTTCTCCTTTATCATTTTTTACAATTATTTTCATACCACCTTCTTGAGCATTCATTTCGGGCATAACGTCAGTCATTTTGATTACTATCAGATAGAGTGGTATATATATATTTAGTATATATAAATATTTAATATATATAAAATAATTTAAAGTCAAAAAAGCTCAACTAAATTATTAGTAAAAAGCGCCAACTCTATTTCATCCTCATGAATATTGTGAAATATAGTCATATATTTACAAAGTATTTTCGTAATTTTGTACTTGTTGGTTTCATTTATTAGGGGCGTTGTTTTAATAAAAAGGAAATAGTTATCTAATATGTCCATTACAGAATAACCTTGGTCATATAAAGCGTATAATATTTTTATACAGTGTTGTAATTTTTTTTCAGTAAGTGACTGTGTGTAGTCTTCAAATATATGGAAACTAATATTAGTACATAGTAGTTTAACGACAGACAAATCGACAGACGTATTTAAAATTTTAATTTTTTCTAAATAGTTAATCAAAATACGTATAGAAACATTAGAAATATTGAGGACAAATTTCTGCGCCTCTGGTGTAATAATAATTTTCTCATTTTTTATAATTTTGGCTAATATTTTTTCTAGGCAAATGTCTTCGATTTGATTAATTTTGATAATAATGTTGCGCGATTGTAGGCTATCGATTACTTTCTGTACATTTGTACACGATGAAATGAAGTGAACTTTATGACTATATTTGTCCATACAGTTGCGGAATACTTGTTGACTTTGTTCATTAATAATATCGATATCATCGAGAAGGACGATTTTTTTAAAGCCGTGTATTAGAGAGGCGGTTTGACAGAAGATTTTTAAGTCATTGCGGTAGTAAGAAATACCCTGGTCTTTAAGGCTATTTAGTACAAGTATATTGTCCGAGTTATAGTTAGTTTTATAATACTCGCGAATAATAGAATAAATAAGCGATGTTTTCCCAGAACCAGGGTCACCGATTAAAAGTATATTAAGATTATTCATAGATATAAGAGTTTGTAAAAGTTTGATAACATTCTGTTCTAGTTGTTCAAACTGGTCAAAAAATTGTGGCTGATATTTATTAATGAAGGGGAGATTAGTTTGTGACTGTGTGGGGGTTAAATGGAGATGTTGTGTGGTTTGCATTTATGTAATGTAGTGTTTATAGTTTAAAGTATTAATAATGGTTAATTAATAGTAATGAATAATAATGTATTAATATTATTCGTTAATAAATATTTAAGTTTATGTTTCTTTAATATAATAAATATAGTAAATAAATGAAATCCGGTAACTCTGAAACATTTTATGATATTTTGGGAGTAGAAGAGAAATGTTCGCAGGACGAGATAAAGAAGGCATATCGAAAGTTGTCATTTATGCATCATCCAGACAAAAATGGAAATAGTGCAGAGTCAACAGAAAAGTTTCAAAAGATTTCGGAAGCATTTAGTATATTAAGCGACCCAGATGAGAGGGTTAAGTATGACATGAATCGTAATAATCCTTTTGCGAATATTGGTGGAATGGGTGGAGGAGTTAGAATAAACCCGATGGATATATTCAATATGTTTATGGGCGGCATGGGCGGCATGGGAGACCCACATACAATGAATCCCTTAAATGGATTTGTAAATATGGGAGGACTGGGAGGACTGGGAGGACTGGGAGGACTGGGAGGACTGGGAGGACTGGGAGGACTGGGAGGACTGGGAGGACTGGGTGGAATGGGAGGACTAGGTGCTATGGGAGGTCATGGTCCAAGAGTTATAATCAGAACATTTGGTCCTGGAGGTGAGTCAATAAGTGAAAATATAATGGGAGGCGGTGGAGACCCCTTTGGTATATTCGGCGAAGCAATGCACAATATACACGGTATACATGGTATGCATGGTATACACGATTCACGAGCCACTCCTTCTCCGCGCCAAGAGATGCACCAACAACACCACCAACACACGCCACCACAACACCCTTATGATATTACGCGAACCCCTAGATTTCAAAAGAGAGTTGAACCGAAACCTCCTCTTATAAGTATAAATGCGGCTGTAACATTAGAACATGTATGTCAAGGGGCGACGATACCCGTAGAGATGGAGCGCTGGAATATAAATAGTGAAGGTGTACATGAGTTGGATAATCACGTGGAGTATATATCTGTTCCGATGGGAACGGAAAATGGGGAGGTAATAATATTGAGCAATCGCGGCAATGAGACCGGGGATGGTGTGCGTGGTGATGTAAAGGTAACATTTATAGTAGAGGAACATGCATTATTTAAGCGAAATGGGTTGGACATTTTAGTAGAAAAAAATATAATACTAAAAGAGGCTTTATGTGGGTTTGTATTTGATATAGAACATATAAATGGTAAGAAGTTTTCATTCAATAGTTCGTCGGGGAATATAATAAGGGATGGTTTAATAAAAACGATACCACGTCTGGGTTTACAGCGGGGCAATGAATGCGGTAATTTAAATGTAGTATTTAGAGTCACGTATCCGGATAAGTTGAGTGAGGAACAAATAAAAATATTGGCGAATACATTATAGGTCGGTGTGCATGTGTGTGTCGAAAACGATACACCCAACAACCAACAACCAATACTTAGCCTGCGTGTTGTTGTGTATGGGCAGCCACTTTAGCCAAATATGCTGGGCGATTTGTTTTATAAAGATGGGCCAATTCAGGTACAAGAGGGTCATCGGGGTTGGGTTCGTGCATGAGCGAGGAAATACTGAGAAGCAGTTTAGAAATAGTAAGAGCGGGACTCCACTTGTCTTTGAGAATATCGAGACAGATACCTCCACTTGAGCTGACATTTGGGTGTAAAATCGGGGTAATAAATTTGACATGTGGCGGCTTGAAAGGGTAGTCGCCCGGGAAGTCAATATCTAGGAAGAAAATGCCGCCGTGATATGGAGTGCCTTCTGGTCCGGTAATAGTTGCTCGCCATCTCATAATATCGTCGGAATGTGGACCGGCGCTACAATTCGAGGGAGGGTCTTTAACAAGTTCGGTGAGTTCTTTTTGGATACGTTTGGTGATGCTCATTTTTGCGTGGTAATATGGAGACAATAGTTTCTATGTTATGAAGCTTGTGTTTATATATGTTTATATATGACTATTTGTATATCAATTTTTCTGATATATAAAATATAAATTAAAAAATACATATATATAATATATATACTCAACCTCAATGTGCTATAGTGTTGAGTCAAGTGCTAAAACCACGTTACTTTCTTTAGTCGCCATTGTTGTAATGCTTCGGTCAAATGTGCCGCATTTTATGTGGATTGGTGTAATGATGATTGGATGGTGTGGTATGCAATTTGCTGAGTTGCTATTGTGGCTTACAAACCCGCGTAAGTCGTGTACATCGGTGAATAAGTTAATAACATTTACACTTATTCCTTTAGTACTAGTTTTGCAACCACTGTGTGCTCTATTTGGTTCATTTTTTATAAAACCGTGGTCAGATTGTAACAATAAACGTAAATTATTTATTGTATTATATTCTATTCTATCATCATCAGTATTACTATTACACTTTTTTGGAAATATAGTTAAATATTGTACAACTGTTACACCCGAAGGGCATCTAAATTGGTGGTTATCGAAATATCAGGGAAATAAACCAATAGCTTATGTACTGTGGCTAGTTATAATTGCACTTCCTATTTTTTTACTATGGAATATTTCTTTTAAGGCTATTGTTGCTATTGGTATATTACCTTTATTTGGATTTTTTTACGGAATGAGGACGGATTCTAAAGGAAGTATATGGTGTCACTATACGAGTTATACTGCAATTATTTCATTGGTGATATATGGGCTGTATAAATTCAAGATATACAATATTTTGAAGTGATATATATATAATTATTTTACAGGTCTGTAATTTTTACTGTATATAAAATTGAGTTAAATATAATATATAAAGTATATTATATCCAATGAGCAAAGTATCTAGTAAATCCAAACCTGAACCTATTCCTAAGTTTAAACCAAAACCTTTATTAAAATGGGTTGGAGGAAAAACACAAATCATAGATGATATTATTGGTAGTTTTCCCAAAGAAATAAATGATTATCATGAACCATTTGTTGGTGGTGGTAGTGTCCTTGTTGCGCTTCTTACAAACGTGGAAAACGGTAAAATAAAATTATCTGGAAAAATATATGCAAGCGATTTAAATTCATATTTGATTTCATTTTATAAAAATATTCAATCACGGCGTGAAGAATTTATTATTGAATTAAAGAAGCTTTGCGACGTTTTTGCGCCGATTAAAGGCAATGTAATAAATCGTAATGCTAACAATATAGAAGAGGCGATTACATCACAAGAGTCGTATTATTACTGGATTAGAGGTAAATTCAATGCATTAACTGAAGATGAAAAAAAAACACCGATAGCGTCAGCTATGTTATTATTTTTGAACAAGACATGTTTTCGCGGAGTATACCGTGAAGGACCTAATGGTTTCAATGTTCCATTTGGACATAATAAAAATCCAGCGATTATAGATGAAGAAAACATAAACTATGTATCGAGTCTAATAAAAGATGTGATTTTCACACATTGTTCATTTAAAATAAATGATGCTCTAACAAAAATAAAAAATGGCGATTTTGTATATTTTGACCCACCGTATGCTCCAGAAACAGATACTTCATTTGTCGGGTATACAAAGGATGGATTTGGTATAGAAAACCATAAAGCATTATTTAAAATGTGCAACGACATGACTGAAAAAAAAGTGAAAATATTGATGAGTAATTCATATGTCAAGTTGGTAACAGAAGCATTCCCATCGCCCGTGTATAGTACGCGAATAATAAGCTGTCGGAGGGCAATTCATTCAAAAGAACCGGACAAACGCACGAACGAGGTTCTGATTACGAATTAACCATGCCGAAATATTGTGTCTCATATACCTTGATTAATCCACACATCGAGGGTTTCGTAATAATTGGAGTCATCGCCAAACAGAACCGCGATTCCGTATTTTTGATTGATGTGACGAAGTGCCTTACTTTTTATACAATCAGCGACATAATCTTTTTTCAAGAATGCTGAAATGCAGAAAGCATATTTAACTGCGAAACTTTCACCTAGTAGAAACTCGTATTCATCAATAAATCCTTTTCCGGCAAGAAGTTTTGTGTCGACGCTACCACTTGTATTCTGGTTCTTCTTTTCCAGAACTTTCAGCGTATATTTGTCATCAGTTCGAAAGAGGTACGCCTCATCAGGGTGGCGACACAACTCCTTTTTGAAGAAGTATTCGAAATATTTTTTGAGTCCACCTTGAGTGAGGTATACGACACTTTCCGTCGGACTCTTTTCTTTTATTAGGTAGTAACTGTTTGTATTTTTTTCAAAACCGGGAATCTGTTTGCGAACAAAACCATTCGCGAGTAGGCGCGTTTCATTTTCGGTTTTTTGTTCGAAAGACTTTCCTGTAACATTTGTATTTGCTCCACCGGCACCAGTCCCCTTGTTTATAATAGTAGGCGCACCTAATGCGACATGAGGAGCAGGGGGAGCAGGGGGAGCAAGGGGAGCAAGGGGAACA
>Ga0315293_10007052_pt1 | contig 10459 bp, 11 predicted proteins | sample YL17G13_20_MG_FD_203071 | JGI IMG/M metagenome (GOLD analysis project Ga0315293, IMG submission 203071) | Sediment microbial communities from Yellowstone Lake, YNP, Wyoming, USA - YL17G13_20 | ecosystem: Environmental > Aquatic > Freshwater > Lake > Sediment | place: USA: Wyoming | collected... | reverse complement strand
TAGTTTATTTTCGCAATAAAAAACCCGTTAGCATAACTAACGGGTTTTTCAGCGAAAGAATTATTAGCGAAAATGATGAGAGCCACCATGGGTTCCATTTCCTCCGTAACTATACTTATCTACCAAAAGGCCGTTTCGGTCTCTTAAATAAATCGTATCAGTGTTCATATCCATAATTTCTTTATCGGTTCTGTCCAGATAAATATGCCATTGGTTCTCCCAAAAATTTTGGTCCCGATAATAATTTCTGTAGCAGCCGCCGTAATTTAAATTAGTGTCCATAAAAGACCGGCAATTCTCGTCTTTTAAAAGTTCATTATCTTTTATTCCCTGATATGTCGGCGCCTGACAGGTTCCCAAGCTGAAAATATATTTTTGGCAGCAATTTTCAAGAGAACTGGGAAGGATTTGCGGCATAGGACAATTTTTTGATATGGAAATGGGGAAATTAATGTAACCTACCAGATATCCCATGCATTTATTGGTCCGGAAATTAAAATCTCTTTCCCCCAGAGGATTTGCCTTGCTGGAAAAGTAAACCATATCTCCTTGTTTTATAATAATATCTTTGAGCAAGAGAGGGCGAAATAAAGGATTAAATTGCTCTATCCCTTGAGGAACAACAAAGTTCCCGTATTTTCCCTCAAATTTCCAGCCGGTAATGTTGATTTTTTCCTTTTCTCCAATTTCAGTTTTGAGAGTAATTAAAGAGTAATTATTTGTGGCATCGGGCGGTGCAACATTGGAAATTTTCACTTTACCAAAATAAGAAGAAATGTTTAACTTAAAAGTTCTTTTGGCCGGAGTTAAGTCAACTATATTGTTAATTTTAGCCCTGATCAGGAAAGTATATTCTTTTACGCCTGAAGGAAGATCAATCGTTCTTTGCGAGCCATATGTTTCTTTCCAATTATCGTCAAATCCAATAAGTTTTGTTTCAAACGTTATTTGGCCTTGGGTATCCTGAGGCGTAACCTCTGCTCCAAATTCAAAAGCCACCCTGTTTGTTTCATTTATTACCTCCCTATCATTCGGTCCGAATTTTATAAAAGTGTCAATTGAAACAGAAGAAACAGGGCTGGATGTCCTTAGAGTAGGGGAGACAAAAGATTCTGACGCTACTGCCCTGACTTGAGAAACGTTTCCTTGCGATGTTTGCTGAGATGTTTGTTGGGTCTGGGAAACATTTGCCTGCATTGAAGAGAACGGCAAATTTCCTCCAAAAATAGCCACTGCCAAAGCGCCAAGAACGAAAAGAATAACAATAGGTTGCATGCCCCTATTTAATCATAAAAAACAAAAAATGTCAAATAAAAAGGCGAGGCGCTGATTTGACATTATTTTATGATAACTGATATAATTAAAATGTATGAATCAGGACTTCTCGGAACTAGTTAAATATTTGGACGAGAAATTTTCCAAAACAGATCGGAAGCTTATTGAATTAGACGAGGGCATAAAAAATGTTAGGGAAAAGATGGCTACAAAAGAAGATTTTAACAACCTTCAAACTGCCGTTGACGCTTACGCTAAAAAAGCGGATGCTTATTTTCAGGAAATGGTTGCTTTAGCTCATAAGGTTGACCGTCACGAGAAGTGGATTCAGCAGATCGCTGAAAAACTTGGAATAAAATTACAATACTGATTTTTTGGTATTACGAGGGCAAATCCATTTTAACATTCTCCGCCATATTCCGGCGGTTTTTAGTTGTCTTGAAATTTTCATAAATAGGGGATATGGTAAAAAAATGGAAGAAATTGAAGTAAAATTCTTAAACATTGACGCTGATTTGCTGGGAAAGAAATTAAAGGACGTCGGCGCAAAGAAAATTTTTGAAAAACTTTATAAGAGGAAAGCTTTTGACTATCCGGATTTAAGATTGGATAAGGCGGGTGCTTGGATACGGCTACGCGACGAAGGGGATAGGATAACATTAGCATTTAAGCAGAGAGTTGGTATGGCAGTCATACCAGAAAGTAATGACGAAGGCATGGAGGAAACAGAAATTGAGGTTAATGATTTTGAAAAAACGGCGGAGATATTGTTAAAAATGGGTTTCGCAGAGAAACACTACACCGAAAATAAAAGAATAAGGTATCAGTTGGACGACATTGAATTTGACATAGATTTTTGGCCTCAACTCGAACCTTATCTTGAAATAGAAGCTTCTTCCTGGAAAAGAATTGATGAAGCCATTTCGCTGTTAAAACTGAACTCCAGAGATAAAAGAATATTCTCAACCTACCAGATTTACGAACTCAAAGGAATAAATTTCAACGACTACAAGGAAGTCACCTTTGAGAGAATGGTAAAAAAAGAATAAAAAATCGCCTTAGGGCGGTTTTTTGCTTGCCCTGAGTAAAGCTACGGGGTAGAATAAAGTAAAGGTCGTTCGGTCTCTAATTTCCTAATATTAATGAAAAATATTAATATCCCGCCCTCCATAACCTTAATAACGGGAATCATTCTCATAATTATCGTCCGGATGTCCCTAAATGCCCGAGGCACTATCCCGCAGTTTCTTCAATTTTTGGGACTCCTCCTTGCTGTTATCGGTTTTGCCGGGTTAATAGGAAAATTATTTCGTAAAAAACAAAACATATGAACTTAGAAGCACCAACAAGTAAATTGAAATTCAGCAAATATATTGCTTATATTCTAAGTGTTATTTTGGTAGTGCTTGTACTCATCAATTGGCAGAATCTCACTTCTGTATTCTGGCCTGTTATTATTTTATTTCTTCTTACTTTGATATTTAACGGCGGTCGGGGTGGCAAAACAATATTAGAGCGATTACCCTTTTATTTAGCCCTATTAGGATTTATTCTGTTTCTCATTTTAATATTTCTTAGTATAAGATAATTTTCCTTTGGTTTGAAAATTACCCTATCGGGGCAGGCGGCTTCCGGTCCGTAGAAAGTGGGCAAGGCAAGAGCCGGAGTTAATATTGTGCGACATTTAATTGGGGAAAGAAAACCGTTAGGGGACTAACGGCTTTTTTATTCACCGAAATGGCTAAAATAGGCCAAATTTGGGGTATTTAACCCAAGAATAGGGGAGTGGTAAACAACTTCAATTACAAGTAAATTCTATCAATTCGTCATCATTGGGAACTATCAAGTAAGTAAAATTTTTCAATCTTTTTCTTTCCAAGTTTAGCCAGAGCTTGAAAAAAGAAGTAGTACCCACTTCAATATATAAAGTTGGTTTATCTTTTTTGAACACTCCAAGGTCAGCACGGCCCCCGTATACATCCGGTTCTCGGACAACTTTGAAACCAAGACGCAGAAAATGATTCTCAATTTTGTTCATTGTCTCTATATGCCAATCACTGCCATGACGTTTTTTTGACATACCCTTTCTTTTAGCTTTTTTATTTATCCAAAAACTTTCTAATGGCGGAGTTTTTGTAATCTTTTTTGCTTTGACTTGTCCAGAAACAATTAAAATGGCAATTTTCCTCATAAAACATTCACGGCAACCTGTGGGCGCAGTTCTTTCTTTGTCCGAAAAAGTATCTATATTGCTCTGCAGCCAAATCATTTCTTCCTTAATCTTTTTTTCTACCATATCCCAATGTTTCCAGAGTGTTTTTGGTTTAGGTAAAGACATATTTTATTCTTTTAATGGATGATATTTTCGAAAGATTCTTTCAGCATAACGGTCAGATGCTTGGACGTAGCGGGTGGTGGTATCTAAAGATTCGTGACCTAATAAGATTTGGATAGCCACCGGGCTGGCTCCGCTCTCCGCTAAATAGGTTGCGAAAGCATGACGGATACCGTGGGCTGAGATAGGTATATTTAATCCTATTAACTCACGATATTTCTTAACTCTTTCTTCTAAATAATTAGTAGAAACTTTTTTGGCTTTTTGATGAACATTTCTTCCTCTATAAGGTAAAAACAAGTGGGGAGAATCGCTTTGACCCCGAACTTCTAAATATTTTTTGATATGTTTCTGAGCACGATTGGTTAGATAAACAAACCTTTCTTTTTTGCCTTTTCCTTTGATAAAAATTCGGCCGCTCTTATCAATATCGTTTATTTTAATGTTTAGAAGTTCAGAAATTCTTAACCCGGTTGAAAATAGTGTTTCAAGCATAGCGCGATTGCGCAAAGCGACAACTTCATTTTTCTCCAGTCGGGTTGGAGATTCAATTAACTTTATAATTTCTTCAAATTCTCCCACTCGCGGATGTTTTTTTTCGGTTTTTACCAAATCAATGGCATTGGGTGGAATCGGTACCGGATAGTCCATCTTAGTCAAGAACTTCAAATAGGAACGAAGAGCAGAGAGCATTCGATTAACGGAAAAACTGGCTAACCTCTTTTTGGGACCAGAGAGATTTGGTGTTTTACGGTCCCGAGAGGTTAAATAGGCTTTGTAGTTAAGCATCGTTCTCTTATCAATTTTTTCAAAACTAACACTTATTTCATTGAGAAAATTTTCAAAAACTTTCAAATCTCTTTCATAATTATAAATAGTTTCCTCTGAACGATTATCTGATTGGAGGTTTAAAAGAAAATCATCTGAATGGGGGAGTTGTAGTTTAGTCATATTGTTATGAGTGTAAGAGTTATTATACTCACTCTCCTGTCTTAATAATAAGAGGGTCAAAACCCCCTGTCAAGCCCTCCCCCGGCTTATTTATGGGTATCTTTGTCTATTTTCTAAGATTTCCAAAAAAGTTCTGTATTTAAAAAGGATATTTGCTTTTGACAAATATCCTTTTTCTTGTGCTTTTTGGGGTTTCCATTACCAGGAGACCCCTCTTGTTAATGTGATAAATATTATTATCATTGCGATAAGTAATGCCCCCAGAAACGCCCAAATCCTTGTTTTGTTCTCTTTCTTCATTGCTTTCCCTCCTTTAAAAATGAGTTTTACTCGAACTCCCAACGTTGGCTACTGTGGTATTCCTGTGTAATGCCTATACTGGAGATTACAGATTGATATCTCTCGCGCGCCACCTCTGGGCTTACCGCTTCTTTTCTTTGCTTATTTTCTCTTTTTCTTTTGCTGGCTCGCAGTTGCCCTAAACAGGTTCTACTCTTTAATTTCCTCCTTAGTTTTAGTGATGGATGCTTACTCATACTTTCTTTCCCTCCTTTGTATGGTATTTTGTTCTTTTCCTTTCCTTATAAATTTGTTAAAGATGTTTTATGTTACAACGTTCTGGACAAAAAATCAAGTACCGAGCTGAGCACATAACTTTTATGTGCTCAGCGAAGGTAAAGATGAAGGCAAACTCCGCAGGAGGCAAACTTCATCGCTCTCCCAAATTTTACAAAAAAACCGCCAGTCCCCTACTCTGACGATTTTCTTTGTCTATTTTATAGTCTCTCTTAATAACTTATTAATGTAATCCAGAGAAGAATCATTTAAAATTACCACGTCAAAATTGCGTTTATAGTGCTCTAAATTTTCTTCAACGTTTTCGTTCAGGAAGCCGATTTTAATCAGGTTATCGTAATCAAAACCTTTAACCATCCCGATATCTCCTAAGCTATCTCCCAGCAATAAGACGTTTTTTCTGTCTTTTATTGTGTTAAAAGCCGGAAAGTCCCGCACCATGGTTTCGTCCTTGTTCATCAAATGAATGATCGGTTCCTTTGCGGCGATTGCGTTTCCATTTTCATCCCATTCGTATGAATTGGAAATAATGTAAATGTCATCGTATACCCGAGCGTTAGCGGAGGGTGAAGATGAACGAAGTTCATCGCCTAATTTTCCTTCTCTTTCCAGATACATTGAAATGACGTCGCCGCCCAAGCCGCTTGAAGACATAATTACCAGAGGAATATTATGGATCCGCAAAAAATCAATGAAATCAGTAAATCCGTCTCTGAATTTAACTTTTCCCGCCTCTACAACACTTTCCAAATCTTTTTTGTTTAAGCCCGATTTAATCAGCAAGTCAAAATGAGTCATCCACCACTCTTCCATCGCTTTTTTCTTTTGTTCTGGAGGAATTTTTTGGTCAATTTCAATTAGATGATATTTGGCGTAAAGCTCCTGCGCTTTTTTAGCGTAATCGGGCGTCAAATAGTTTCCGTCGCGGAGAACCGAAATGAGAGAAGGAACGCTTTCTCCGTTAACAAACGCGGTGGTCAAGGTTCTGTCAAAATCAGCTAAAACATGGAGCTTTTCAGCCCCATCTTCACAAATCTGTTTCTTTAATTTTTCCAATTTTTCTTGATTTGAGATGACGACATTTTCCATTATTTTACGTAGTTCTTAACTTTCAATATTAAAACAGCGGTGGCAGAATGAGTTATTTTATTTTCCATAACCCATTTGACTGCTTTTTTAAGTGGAACTTTGATAATTTTAATCCTTTCTGTATCTTCCGGTTCTGCTTTAAATTGAGTCAATCCTTGAGCAAGATAAAGGTAGTTGGGTGCGAAAAGTACGGTCGTGAAAGGGTCAACAACCCCGAAATAAATCCATTTTTTAGCAACCAGTCCGCTTTCTTCTTTTAACTCTCTTTTTGCTACTTCAATTTTAGATTCCCTCCCATTAATTCCTCCACTTACTGCCTCAATTGTTACTCTGGCAACACCGTAATGGTACTCTTTGGTCAAATAAACATTACCTTTGTTATCCATAGGCAGCACCGAGACTCCAGGCAATATTGAAACAACGCCGAAGATTCCCCTTTTCCCGTCAGGCCTAATTACTTTATCTTCCCTCAGTTTTAGCCAAGGGTTATGATAAATAACTTTTGTTCCGGTAACTATCCATGGTCCTTTTCTTTTCTCCATAATTATTTTATCAATTCTTTGAATCTTTCCCAGAGGGATTTGAGAGCGTCCGGCAATCCGGTCTTTATTTCCTCTTTCATTTCCTGTTTTTCTTTTTGGAATTCCTCCTCAATCACGGGTTTTCTTTCCTTGATTTCTTTTCCCAAGGTTCCTTGCCAGAGATTGTCAAAAAAGGGAAAAATATAGGAGTTCCAGGTATTTTTGAAAAAATTCCAGACATTCAGGCAAAATCCTGAAAAACCATCCCAAATCTCCTTTAACAGCTCAGGGATAAATCCCAGCGCTTTCAATCCCGCATCTTTTATTTCTCCAAAAGTGCCCGGCAGTTTAATTTCAGGAGAAACCTGGGCAAAAGAAAAACTCGGTAAAATTAGACCGACTATCGACGAAATCACTATTATTTTTAATACATGCTTTCTCATAAATAATTCTATATTCCCACCAATTGTCTGGCCTCCTTTATTCTTTTTAGCGTTTTTTCCTTTCCTATTGTGTTGGCGAGGTCAAATGGTCCGGCTGAACTTTCTTTTCCGCTCAAAGCAACTCTTAAAGGCCATAAAAGTTTTCCTCTATCCCCTATTTCTTCTGCCGCCGGCATCAGTATTTTTTCTAAATTTTCTTTTGTCCAGTCCCTGGTTTCTGTTTCAGATAATATTTTGTCCAAATTATCAAGAGAGGTTTTGATTTCTTCGTTTGTCATACTCCCCCACTTTAACAGTTCTTTGTCGTATTTTAATTCTTTTTTGAAGAAAAAGTCGGTTAATTCAACGATTTCCGAAAGTTTTTTTAGCCGTTCCTGGTGGATGGCAATGATTTTTTTAAGATAATCGATATTTATTTCTTCTCCGGTTTCAGAGATTTTAAATGTCTGGGTAATTTCCATGCCCCCGTAAGCCGGCGGGTATTGGCCGGTTTTAAATTGCGGTTCAATAAATCCTGCTTCAACCAGATACGGCAGGCAAAGTTCGGTCAGCCTCTCAACTGATTTTTGACGGATGTAAAAGCCGTTCAGAAAATCCAATTTCTTTATGTTAAAAATCGCTCCTCCTTTTTGAACTCTTTCAAGGGAAAATTCTTTAATCAAAGAAGGCATTGAGTAAATTTCTCTGCCTTCGGTTCCGGGATTCCAGCCCAAAAAAGCCATGAAATTAACAATGGTTTCAGGCAGATATCCTGCTGTTTTATATTCGGCAACGGAAATCGCCCCGTGCCTTTTGCTTAATTTAGTTCGGTCCGAACCCAGAATTAAAGGCAGATGAGCGTATTGTGGTCGCGGGAAACCAAGGGCTTCCTGGATTAGAATTTGTTTTGGCGTATTGGAAAGGTGGTCTTCTCCCCTGATAACATGGGATACGCGCATTTCAAAATCGTCAATCACCACCGCAAAATTATACAAAGGAGTGGAAATATTTTTGGCAATGGCAATATCTCCTATCAAAGCGCTGTCAAATTCCAGTTTGCCTCGAATTATATCGTCAAACTCCACTTTTTTTATCGGCGTTCTGAATCTGATAACTGACGGTTTCCCTTCAGCCAGATTTTTTTTAACTTCTTTTGGGGCAAGGTTGGCGCATTTCCCATTATAAAGCCAGGGCTGACCTTGACTCAAAGCATATTGTTTCTGCGTTTCCAGCTCTTCTTCGGAACAAAAACAATAATATGCCTTATCTTCTTTCAAAAGTTTTTTCAGATATTCAGCGTAAATCTCTACTCTCTCGCTTTGCCGATAAGGGCCGTAATCTCCGCCGTTATCCGGTCCTTCCGACCATTCAATCCCCAGCCATTTCAATGAGTCCAAAACATCTTTTTCGAATTTAGGGTTTGACCTTTCAAGGTCAGTATCCTCAATTCTTAAAATAAAACTGCCCTGATTTTTTTTGGCGAATAGGTAATTAAAAAGCGCAGTTCTGGCCGTGCCGATATGCAGAAATCCCGTAGGAGATGGAGCAAGACGCGTTCTTATCTCTCCTGGTTTTATAAATTTAAATTCTTCGGGAACCATTTTATTTATTTAAATATTCCACAATATATTCGGCAATGATTTTGGCTGCTTGGGGCTTGGAAAACGCCAGTGCCTGTTCTCCCATTTCTTTCAATTTCTCAGAATTGGAAAACAAATATTTTAATCTTTCCAGGAAAAAGTGGGGAGACAAATTTGCCTCTTCAATCACTAAAGAGGCCCCGTTTTTAGAATAGGTATAAGCGTTTTTTACTTGATGATTTTGAGCGGACTCTCTCAGGGGAATCAAAATACTCGGTTTTCCCAAAGCCGAAATCTCAAAAATACTGCCGGAGCCGGCGCGGGAAATAACCATATCGGCCGCGGCAAAAGCCAGTTTTAGTTTTTCTTCGTCCAAAAAAGGATACGGATGATAATGCTTTGCCAGCCCTTTATCGATAACCGTTCTCGCTTCCGCCTCTGTCTCTTTGAAGTTTTTCTGGCCAATCTGGTGGATTAATTCAAAATTCAGCAGCAATTCGGGAAGGATAAGCAGCAAAATGTCATTAATCCTCTGAGAGCCCTGGGAACCCCCCAAAACCAGAATAGTAGGTTTTCCTCCTGTCAATTTGAGTAGTTCTCCGGCTTTTTCCTTGCCCGCCGAAGCTTTAGCGAAGGCGGGTTTTTCCTCCCCCAAAAGTTCGCTTCTGACGGGATTGCCGACCGAAATCATCTTTTTTGGCGAGAAATACCCTGTTTTTTCAACGGGAAAAGAAACGAATATTTCCAGAGAAAACTTGCTCAACCATCGGTTGGCCAGTCCCGGAGTGGCGTCTGATTCGTGCAAAAAAATAGGAGTCAGCAATAGCCAGCCGGAAAGAACCACGGGCAAGGAACCATAACCTCCTTTGCTGAAAATAAGGTCTGGTGAGATGACAAAATTATAATAAAGGGCCTGAAAGAACCCGACAGGAACTTTGAATAGAGCATCAAAGATATTTTGAAAAAATGATTTAAAGTTCAGATATCTCCTGATTTTCCCGGCAAAAATTGTTTTGACTATTATTCCTTCCTGTGACAGCAAGGTCTTTGCAAAACTATCTTTTGGGCCAACGTAAAAAAACTGAAAATTTTCCCGAGAGTTAATTTTTTTTATCTCCCGAGATAAAGCGATTATAGGAAATATGTGACCGGCAGTGCCACCACCGGTAAATAATATTTTCATGTGGTTTTTGATATATTTAATAATATCCCCACTCCAATTAGTTCTGAGATGAAATGCGAACCGCCGTAACTGAAAAAAGGAAAGGGAATGCCGGCCAAAGGCAGGATCGCTGTCATAGCTCCGATATTAATAAGGGCTTGCAAAGTTATCCATGAACTTAGTCCGATAGACGTCAGCTGGCCGAATTTGTCTTTGGCCCTTTTTGAAATTTTAAACCCTCGCCAGAAAAATAGCAACAAAAGAACAATCACGATCGCTGTTCCTAAAAATCCGGTTTCCTCGGAAAATATGGCGAAGATTGAATCCGACATTGATTCCGGTAAAAAGCCGAATTTTTGACGGGACATTCCCAGCCCTAGCCCGAAAATTCCGCCCGAACCCACGGCAATCAAGGCCTGCTTTATTTGATAACCGAGCCCTAAGGGGTCAAGTTCCGGGTTCAAAAAAATCGTCAGTCGTCTCATTCTGTAAGGCGCTAATTTCACCGCCGCAAGAGAGCCGCCAATTCCGATTAAAGTTATCATAAT
>Ga0315293_10007051_pt1 | contig 10460 bp, 8 predicted proteins | sample YL17G13_20_MG_FD_203071 | JGI IMG/M metagenome (GOLD analysis project Ga0315293, IMG submission 203071) | Sediment microbial communities from Yellowstone Lake, YNP, Wyoming, USA - YL17G13_20 | ecosystem: Environmental > Aquatic > Freshwater > Lake > Sediment | place: USA: Wyoming | collected... | reverse complement strand
CAAAAGCCCCCGGAGCTGATTCACGAGGGCTGGCAAATAGTTAATAATAATGAGGTATGTCCAATATTAATACCCGCTTAAGCCGGTCACTCCGGAATAGGTGCGAACCTCTTTTGTATTCACAGGGATTATGGAATATGAATAGGAAAAATTAAAGCTTCATTACGAAGTTAATTTTCATTAAGGGCGGATTTTTTATGTGACAGGAAATCACCGTTGCTCTTCTCCTTGGAACTTTTATACTCAGGAACAAGCATTTCAAATAATTCGACAACCTCTTTTTCTGAAAGGCCATATATATTTTTTAGAGAGTTAATAACCTTGAGTGCTTCAGTTTCGTAATCACTTTTATCAACCTTGGCAACTTTTATTTTTTCGTGATATGTCGGCAGTATTTCTTCCTTCCCGGAAAGCAATTCCTCATATAACTTTTCCCCGGACCGCAATCCTATATACTCAATCTTTATATCCTTCCCTGGCTCCATTCCTGAAAGGCGGATCATGTTGACCGCCAGATCAATGATTTTAATAGGCTTACCCATATCAAATACAAATATCTCGCCGCCTTTTCCCAGGAATCCAGCTTCCAGTACAAGCTGACATGCTTCAGGAATAGTCATAAAGTACCTCATTATGTCCGGATGTGTAACTGTTACCGGGCCTCCATCCTCAATTTGTTTCTTAAACAGAGGAATAACGGAGCCATTCGATCCCAGAACGTTACCAAATCGTGTTATTACGAATTGAGTCTTTATTCCCTCCTTTATGGCTTTTGTCTGAACCAGCATCTCACAAACCCTTTTGGAGGCCCCCATAATATTTGTGGGATTGACTGACTTATCGGTGGAGATCATCACGAATTTCTTAACACCGTATTTCACAGAAAGCTCAATCATTACTCTCGTACCACCGACATTTACGCGCAGGGCTTCATGAGGATTTTCCTCCATGAGCGGGACATGCTTGTATGCGGCAGTATGGAAAACAATTTCGGGATGGTACTTCTGGAAAATGAGTTCCATTTTTTCAGTATTCGTAACGTCAGCGAGCTGCGTTTTGAATTTTATATGACCAAAGCTCTTCCGAAGCTCATTCTCAAGGTGAAAAGTAGGTGTCTCGGCTTGATCGACAAGAATTATGCTATGCGTCATAAACCTGGATAACTGACGCACAATTTCTGAACCTATTGAACCCGCAGCGCCCGTTACCAGAATAGTTTTTTTGGCTAATCCTTTTCTGATAAGCTCCATATCAAGTCTGATCGGGTCCCTTCCTAGCAGATCCTCCAGCTGCACCTTCTGCAATTGTTTTACTTCAAGCTGCCCATTAAGCCATTTCTCAATTGCGGGTGTTTCAAGTACCTCAATTTTGAAATCAATTGCCTGTTTTATTATGTCACTTTTTTTATAAGGAGAAATTTTGTGAATGGCTAGTATAAGAGTCTGAATTTTGTTCTTAAGAATAAAATTTGAAGATATAATATCAGGACCATAAACCTGGATTCCATTTATTTTCTTACCCTGAAGTTGTTTATTGTCATCAATAAATCCAATAACAGTGAAGCCTCCCCTCGGATCACTCACAAGAACCCTCTTTACTAAAAAACCCATTTCTCCTGCCCCATAAATCACCACTCTGTTTGTAGAGCCTTTAAAGGTTCTATTGGCAAACCTGAAAAGCATCTTTACGGAAAGACGCATAAAGAAAAGGAAGACAGTAATTAAAACATAATGAATCAAAATTACAGATACAGGTATTACAAGGTCCTGATTTATTCTGATATGCCTTTCCCCTAAAGAGAGAAGTATTAAAAATAATGCAGACGCAGTGTTGGAAACAAAAACCAGTGTTACATCTGTCAGAGTGGTATGCCGGATCAGACCTGCATATGAACGGAAAATCAAAATAAAAACTGTATACACAAACAGAGCGATCAAGCTATGAATAATTGCCTGATTCATTGGAAAATCCCCGGGAATCAGGTTAAATCGCAGAAGATATGCAAACAAAAATGTAATAAAGACAGCACCAGTATCGTGAAGGAAAAGCATCCACCTTGGTACCGAGTACTTTTTAAAAATTTCGGTAGCTTTCGATCTTAGAAACTCCCTTATTTCAGGGTATTTTATAAACATTTACTTGATTTAGTTATACAAACAGGTCTTATATAAAAGCTGTCTATATGGTATTTCAATTATTCTTAAATTCAAATGTAATAAACAAACAATTAAATTTAAAATTACTTCTCCTCCAAAGAGCTTTAAATTGAGGCATTTTGGATTTATTCGACCACGTATTTAATGCGTACATCACCAGAATTATTTAATTTAAATTTGATTTTATCGCATTCGTCAAAAAAAAGCACTGGTAATAGTTTATATCCATTTCACTGCTGCAATTGCCTTTTCACTGTTCTTTCCTGGGAGAAATGATACGATCAGAGTTCCGGTCAGGGCGATACATATCAATATGGTAAAACCAAGCGAATAGCTTTTTAATAACCCTACCTGCCAGGCTCGAAAGCAATACGAGATACATTATCTGTTGGCAACGTGACCATCCGAACTCTTTGACAAAGAAATCATAAAAAAATGGCAACCCGTAAAGCGCAAAACCAACAATAGCCAGGAGCGAAAAAAATGCTGTAGCAACAACGTATGGTTTTGAACCGGGAAAATTCGACTTTTTTACATGAGCAACTGGATGATTTTCCATTCCGGAGGTTAAGTTTTCAGGCGTATGTTGTTATACAAAAATAAAATATCTTTATTTATTAATCCCGGGAAATTCCATAAATGGTGTCATGGAATTAACAGAGGTCAATTTTTTAGTACATTTAAGCTTTATTTCTTAATTAATAAGATGAAGGAGAAAGTTGCGAAAATATTTGAAAGTGAAGCATCTGCGGTACGAAACATACCTGTGAATGACAGTTACGAAAAGGTTACGGAAATTATTTATCAACATGTGCAAAAGAGAAACGGTAAATTAATTACCAGCGGAATGGGTAAAGCCGGGCAGATCGCCCATAACATCGCCACCACTTTCAGTTCCACCGGTACCCCGGCTGTTTTCCTTCACCCGAGTGAAGCACAGCATGGAGACCTTGGAATAATGCAGGAAAACGATGTTTTGCTGGCAATTTCAAATTCTGGAAAAACAAGGGAGATCATTGAGCTTATTAATCTGAAAGATAATCTTTTCCCATCAATTCCCGTAATCGTTATTACAGGAAATGAAAATAGTCCTCTCGCCCTTAAATCTGACTATTTTATTTCAACAGGTTCTCCGTCGGAGGTTTGTCCACTCGGCCTTACTCCAACTACTTCAACAACAGTATTTACGGTTATAGGTGATGCCCTTGTGGTCCTGATGATGGAAAAGATAGGATTTACTTCTGAAGACTATTCAAAAAGGCATCATGGAGGATATCTTGGTATGAAATCAAGAGAAAAATCAGTAGACGCAAGTAAGGGGAAGTGATTTTTCTTTGTCACGAAATTAAAAAAGATTAGTTTTGGCCTTTCCGATATCATTAATCTAACCTAAAACCATAATTATGGATACCAGCAATTCTAATAACGGCATCAGCAGAAAAGACTACGTATTTGCAATAACCATTATTGGTCTCTTCTTTTTTATCTTCGGTTTCGTTACCTGGCTTAACGGGGTTCTCATTCCGTTTCTCAGGACGGCCTGCGAGCTGAACGATTTCCAGGCTTATTTTGTAACAGCAGCTTTCTATATTTCCTACTTTGTTATGGCACTTCCATCTTCAGTAATACTGAAAAAAACCGGCTTCAAAATCGGAATGTCACTTGGCCTGTGGGTAATGGCAGTTGGTGCGCTTGTATTTATACCTGCAGCTCTTACAAGAACTTTCTGGCTTTTTCTTACAGGATTATTTATTGAAGGAACCGGACTTGCTCTTCTTCAAACGGCAGTCAATCCGTATGTGACAATCATTGGTCCGCGTGAAAGTGCTGCACAGCGTATCAGTATAATGGGAATTGCCAATAAATTTGCCGGAGTAATCGCTCCTATCATTCTTGCAAGCATAATACTGAAAGATTCCCATATTCTTGAAGAAAAGCTTGCCCAGGCTGCAGATGCTGCATCACGAGCTGTTCTTCTTGACGAAATGGCCCGGGATGTTATAATGCCATATGTCGTAATGACCATTGTTCTTGTTCTTCTGGGTCTTCTGTTGCGATATGTCCATCTTCCTGAAGTTGATACCGAAGCTGAAGACAAAGCTGTTGGTGAAGCAAATCTCAAAAAAACAAATATCTGGCAGTTTCCTCATCTGATCTTAGGAGTCATTGCCCTGTTTTTCTATGTAGGAGTGGAAGTAATAGCTGGTGACACAATTATAAGATACGGACAATCACTTGGTATCCCCATGGAATCGGCAAAATACTTTACATCCCTTACAATGCTCTTCATGATATTAGGCTATCTCCTTGGCATTGTTTTAATTCCGAAGTATTTGAAACAGGGAAACGCCCTAAAGATCTGCGCCATACTGGGAGTTATATTTTCACTGGGAGCCATATTCACTCCGGCAGAAAAGGTATTTACGATGCCATTTGTCGACCTGGTTACATTCAAGCCCCTTCAGCTGGTTCTGCCTGTAACCGTTTTGTTTGTCGCCCTAATGGGCTTTGCCAATTCATTGGTATGGCCGGCGGTGTGGCCTCTTGCACTCAATGGCCTCGGAAAATTTACAAAAACCGCTTCAGCAATGCTTATTATGGCTATAGCTGGAGGAGCTCTGATTCCATTGCTGTATGGTAAACTTGCTGTAAGTTTTTCAACTCAGTCAGCTTACTGGCTCTGTGTTCCATGCTACTTTGTAATAATGTTTTATGCATTCATAGGATACAAAATAGGTCTTAAGAATGAAGCATGACTTTAGGAAAATATACAGTTCTTTCCTTACAGATGGTTCATTTTCAGATTCCATACCTTTCGGCAGCGGTCATATTCATGAAACTTTCCTGATAAAAACTGCTGAACCGGATAAGGATAATTATATTCTTCAAAAAGTAAACAACATAGTATTCAGGAATATACCTGAACTTCAGGAAAATGTAGAAAGAGTTACAGTTCACCTTCGAAAAAAAATATCCCTTATTCCGGGTTCGGACATTAAAAGGGAATGTCTTCAGATGATACCGGCTAAAAATGGTAAAAGCTGGTTCACTGATGATTATGGAAATTTCTGGAGATTGTTCATTTTCATAAAAAACCACTATTCATACGATATAGTAGACTCCCCCGACAAGGCTTATGAGGGAGGCAGAGCTATTGGCCGTTTTCAGGCCCTGCTAACTGATCTGCCGGGGAAACCCCTTAATGAAACCATCCCTTCATTTCACGACGTAGAAAAGAGAATCGACAGTTTCATGAATACCTTGAAGAAGGATCCCGTCGGTAGAGTTAAAGAAACAGTCAGGGAGGCTGATTGCGTTTTAAAGAGAGCTGATGAAATGAGGATCATCCAAAAACTTGGAAGGGAAGGTAAAATTCCTGTCATGATAACTCATAATGACACAAAATTCAACAACATACTATTTGATGAGAACGGCAAATCGCTTTGCATTATAGATCTCGACACCGTGATGCCAGGATATTTTCATTCTGACTTTGGAGATGCAATTAGAACAGGGGCAAATATTGCTGCAGAGGATGAGATTAACCTTTCAAAAATAAAAATGGATATTGACCTGTTCAGTGCTTATGCTAGAGGATACTTATCTGAAACAAGTAATACCCTTAATACCATCGAAAAAAAATATCTGGCTTTCGCTCCCCTGCTTATGACTTACGAACAAGCTTTGCGTTTTCTGACAGACTACATTAATGGAGACAAATATTACAGGATACACCATAAACATCATAACATCCAGCGGACACGTGCACAGATAAGATTGCTGGAGAACATGGAGGAACAGTATGGGGAGATGAAGGGGATAATAAGGAAACTTATTTAAGGACTAGAGAAAAAGAAAAGATTGCTTCGTCATCCCGAGTACTCGGGATTCCTCGCAATGACAGTATACATATTAAATTAACTGCATGGACTGGAATAAAGATGAGATCAGGTTGCTTAGGAAACTTAGCAATCCTGACAAGATACAGGCATTCCTTGATTCGATAGATTATAATCCGAACTATGAATGCAGTTCACCACGATGGGTAATGAAGAAGAGGTCAGCACATTGTTTCGAGGGAGCTCTGTTTGCTGCCGCTGCATTACAGTTTATTGGACATAAGCCTCTTATAGTTGATATGAAGGCTTTTAACGATGACGACCATGTTATTGCAGTATTCAGAGAAGATGGATACTGGGGAGCAGTGGCAAAATCGAATTTCACTTCATTGCGGTTCAGGGAACCGGTCTATCGCTCACTCAGGGAGCTGATAATGTCATATTTTGATTTTTTCTTCAATACTTACGGAGAAAAATCATTGCGATCCTACTCGTTACCATTTGACCTGACTTCATTTAGTAATAGAAACTGGGCAATCACTGATGATGACCTGGAATATATTGGAGATAAGATAGAATCATTGTACCATTTCCCTGTAGTATCGGAAAAAATGATTAAAAAACTCAACATAGCCAGCGATTCTATGTTAAGAGCCGGAATGCTTGGTTCGAAACCTGAAGGACTCTTTAATCCAAAGAAATAGCGGTCGAAATTCTGATCTCATATATAATTGTATTTCATCTGTTTATAAATGGATTACCATTCACGTAAGAATTATTATTTGAGATTACGTTGAGATTGACTATTTTTACGCCCTGAAAAAAAGTGGAAAAATATGGATCTATCGGGTAAAAGTTATAAAGCCTTCATCGAACGACAGGAAGCATTAAAAAAACAATACGGTGCAAAACAGGCAGAAAAGCAGCATTCCAAAGGTAAACTTACAGCCCAGGAACGAATCAGTCTTCTGTTTGATCCTGGCACTTTTGAAGAATTGGATGCATTTGTCACGCCTGCTGACCAGCCTGTTGAATTCGGAAAGGTGGAACGTACCTATGGCGACGGTGTCATAGTTGGCCATGGGAAAGTGAACGGAAGACTGGTTTTTGCATTTGCCCAGGATTTCACGGTAATGGGAGGTTCACTCGGTTATGTTCATGCCAAGAAGATCGCAAAAATACAGGAGATGGCCCTTAAAATGGGCACGCCCATAATAGGCATGATGGATTCCGGAGGCGCAAGGATCCAGGAAGGTGTTGCAAGCCTGAGTGGCTATGCCGCTATCTTCCATAACATTATCCATTCTTCAGGTATCATACCGCAATTATGCGTAATTATGGGACCCGCAGCAGGTGGTGCAGTCTACTCCCCTGCCCTCACCGATTTCGTTTTCATGGTAAACCACACCAGTTATATGTTTGTGACAGGACCTAATGTTGTCAAGGAGGTTCTTAATGAAGATGTTACAGCCGAAGAGCTCGGGGGTGCCGAGGTTCATGGCCGGAAAAGCGGAGTGGCTCATATGATCTATGATGATGAGGAGAATACAATCCTGGCGCTTAAGAAATTTCTTGCCTATCTCCCTTCAAACAACGTGGAGAATCCCCCCGTGATCACCGATGATGGCTCAACGCCTGATATCGACGAGAGACTTCGTGACATTGTGCCAGATGATCCCAATAAAGCTTATGATGTAAAAGACATAATACAGCTTATTGTTGATAAGAACAGCTTCTTTGAAACGGCTGAACTCTATGCACCAAATCTTGTTACCGGATTTGCACGACTCAAGGGTAAAACCATAGGCATTGTTGCAAACCAGCCAAAGGTTCTTGCAGGTGTTCTGGATATAAATTCATCAACAAAAGGGGCGAGATTTATAAGGTTCTGTGATGCATTCAACATACCTCTTCTTACACTGGAGGATGTTCCGGGCTTCCTTCCGGGTACAGATCAGGAACATGCAGGAATAATAAGACATGGCGCAAAACTACTGTTTGCTTACAGTGAAGCGACAGTTCCAAAGATCACTATCATCATCAGAAAAGCGTATGGGGGAGCTTTCATCGTGATGAACAGCAAAAGTCTGGGCGGTGACTTCAGCTTTGCATGGCCAACAGCTGAAATAGCGGTTATGGGACCTGATGGTGCAGTGGCAATTCTTTATCGCAGGGAGCTTGCCGAATCAAAAAATCCGGCAGAGATGAAGAAAGAACTTGTAAAAAAGTACCGCGACAAAATAGCCAATCCATTTATTGCTGATGAACTTGGTTATATTGATGAGGTAATAGATCCTGCCGTTACAAGGAAGAAGATAATCTCGGCCTTCAGCGCCCTCAGCAACAAATGGGTAAAGGTCCCATCGAGGAAACATGGGAATATGCCTCTGTAAGACAAAAGATAAAAGTAAAAAGACAAAAGTAAAAAAGCAAAAGTAAAAAGTGAATTTTAAAATCCCAACCATGGAGGTGTATGGGAGGGGTAAAAAGAGAAAGTAGATTTATGAAGATCAACAAGATATTAATAGCAAACAGGGGTGAAATTGCGATCCGGATCATGAAAACAGCACGTCTGATGAAGATCAGCACTGTTGCTGTCAAAACAGCGGTTGAACCAAATGCCATGTATCTCTCCTTTGCTGATGAAATATTTGACAACACTGAGGAAGTTTCTGAAATACCAATTTTCCTGGATATTGATAAGCTAATATCAATCGCCCGGAATACAGGAGCCAATGCGGTGCATCCCGGATACGGATTTTTAGCCGAAAATGCCTACTTCGCTCAAAAATGTCTTGATAATAAGATAATTTACATCGGCCCTTCACCTGACGCCATTTATAAAATGGGAAACAAAACCATTGCCCGCAAGCTGGCCTTAAAAAATGGAATACCTATGGCAATGGGAAGCGATGGCAATATCTCCAATGAGGAAGAAGCCGTTGAAATAGCTGAGAAAATAGGATATCCTGTAATTATCAAGGCAGCATCAGGAGGAGGTGGCAGGGGAATGAGAATTGTCCGAAAATCTGATGAGATGGAGAAAATGTTCATTATTGCCAGCAAGGAGGCTGAAAAGGCATTTAATGATCCTTCAGTTTTTATTGAAAAATATATCGAAAACCCAAAGCATATTGAATTCCAGATACTTGGTGACACTAAGGGAAATATTATCCATCTGGGCGAAAGAGAGTGTTCTATCCAGAGGAAGCATCAAAAGTTGCTTGAAGAATCTCCATCCTGTGCTCTTGACAATGGTCTGAGGAAGACGATGGGAAAGATAGCTGTTCAGATAGCAAAAGCAGTGAATTATTACTCAGCAGGAACGGTGGAATTTCTTCTCGACTCTGAGAAGAATTTCTATTTCATGGAGATGAACACCAGGATTCAGGTAGAGCACCCTGTTACCGAGATCGTTACCGGTATTGATCTCATCGAACAGCAGATCAGGATTGCCAATGGTGAGGAACTGAAGATCAAACAGGAGGACGTTAAACTAAAAGGGTGGGCTATTGAGTGCAGAATAAATGCCGAGGATGTCCAGGCAGGATTTGCCCCTGATCCGGGAAAGATTGAGAACCTTAGCATGCCATCAGATAACTATGTAAGAGTTGATACAGGGATCCAGGCCGGATCATCGATTGTATCAAGCTACGATTCAATGATTGCCAAACTGATAGTAAGCGGAAAAGACCGAAAGGAGGCTATAAAGAATTGCAAGATGGCACTTGACAAGGTCTGGATAAAGGGGACAAAAACAACGCTCCCATTCTTCAGGCTGCTTGTCCGTAATCAGAAATTTCATGATGGCACTTTCACCACAGCATTTATCGATGAGCTGGACAAGTATTATTTCAACAGTGAATATGAGGAAATGCTGGCGGCATGGCTTGCCACAAAGCTGTTCGTAGAGGAAAACCTCCAGGAGAAAAGTATCAATATAGACTTCGAAAACAGCGGGGATATGAGCCCTTGGCTCCTGAACAAAAGAATCAATCAATTTTAATCAGCAGGACTGAAATGAACCATAAACTCAGGATAAATAAGCTCTATACACTTTCCTCTGAGAATAGAAAATTCAGTTTTCCTCTGCCTTTGAAGAACAAGATACGAATCGGAAAGAGAGATTATGTTGTTCAGCTCAAGGCAGATGATAAATACGGAACATATATCTTATGGAAGAACAGGAAATACCCTGTTGAGATAGTAAGGTCGCGGCAGAATAAATATGAGATCCTGTTTAACGATATTAGTTACACATTCACAGTTGAAACTCCCTTCTCCCTGCAAAGGATGAAGGTTCTCAATACAGGTAAAGGTAAAATCGAGAAAGAATCGCTGAAAGCGCCAATGCCCGGAAAGATAATTGACGTTCTGGTCAGGGAAGGTTCAAATGTCCTGCGTGGAGAACCGTTAATGATCCTTGAAGCCATGAAGATGCAAAACGAAATCCAGTCCCCCGTTA
>Ga0315293_10007049_pt1 | contig 10461 bp, 7 predicted proteins | sample YL17G13_20_MG_FD_203071 | JGI IMG/M metagenome (GOLD analysis project Ga0315293, IMG submission 203071) | Sediment microbial communities from Yellowstone Lake, YNP, Wyoming, USA - YL17G13_20 | ecosystem: Environmental > Aquatic > Freshwater > Lake > Sediment | place: USA: Wyoming | collected... | reverse complement strand
CTTTATATGAAGCCTCTGTTTTAGGTATTAATACAATTATAAGTATAGGTAATATTAAAAACACATATATATCGCAAAATATTGTATACTATCCAATTTACCTTATTAAAAATGATAAGGTATTGTCACAAATCGGTGTATATGAAATGTTTCAATCTGATATTCCTTTATTATTAGATGATGCGGGTGATATAAATCTAGAAAAAGCTCCTTCACCTTTATTATATTCATTTATTAAAAAGTCGCTGATTCAACAAGCAGTGTATATACCGGAAAATCCTGAAGCGGCAGAGGAGCCTGCTAAAAAATCTAGTAAAGCATTAGGAACTAAAAGTAAAAAACTTTCTATCAAATCTCTCGAATTTCTTGAGTCTCAATTTGATAAAGTAGCAGTACCAGAGTTTGATAAAGGACGTAAAGATGAAGATGAACGTGATGAGGCTTTACAGGCGGCTATTCGTGCATCTCTTGAACCTGTTCGTTTATCGGATGTTCCTTTAAAAAGGAAAAATATTCCTGTTCAAAATCTTGAACAATCTATTGCTGAAAATAAAGCATACCGTCCTGCTAAAGACGAACCATGGGTACAGTCCTACTATCATAATAATAACTTTAAAGTAGTTAGAAACCAAGGTGGAGGTGACTGTTTATTTATGGCTATTTGTCAAGCATTTCTGTCTATTGAACCCGATAGTGACATAAGTGTTATTCAGTTACGGAGAATGCTCGCAGCTGTTTTGACTGAAAGTCAGTTTTCTGACTATAGAGAAAGATATGAAATGTTTGCAAAGACACTAAAAGAATTACGCGACGAAAATACAAAGTTATCGGCTGATAATGAAGAATTAGCACAAAGGGCAACACAACCTGGTATAACATTAACAGACAAAACAGCACTAAAACTACAAGCCGATATGAATAAAGAAAGACATCTTCAAATAGTCAGCGAGATTCAGCTATATAAAGAATACATACGCAGTGTTTATTTCATGAAAGGTGTAAAAACGATTGAAGCATTGAGAGATATGATAAGAAAGGGTGAAATGACTAGTGAATATTGGGGCGATGAATGGGCTATTGCGACATTAGAACTTATTTTAAATGTTAAATTTATTGTTTTATCACATCGAGACTATATGGAAAACGATAGAAAACCATATACGCAATCGAATGTTATTATATGTGGAAGTAATATAGATAAAAAAAGATATGAGGAAATAGATACGCTTCTCAAAGAAGATAAGAAGCCTGGAGCTATGGGAGCAACAGAAGCAACAGATGCGAGAGATAAATCGAAAATGAAAGAATTAGAAGTTAGGAATCCAGACTACTATATTATCTTCTCACATACAGGAATACATTACGAGTTAGTTACATATCGGGATACAGCTATATTTACTTTCCCAGAAATTCCATTTTGTGTTAAACTTCAAATTGCAAATAGATGTATTGAGTCTTCTGCTGGAAACCTTGAATCATTTTCGGGTACATATCAAAAAATACCACAATTTGTTCTTTTTTATCAACATGAATTGGGTCTAGGAGATATAGGAAAAGGTTCAGGTTCAGGTGCTGGTTTTGACCAAGGTGGCGGTGGTGGCGGAGGTGCTTCTGCAAACCATGTTCTTACTGCAAATCCCCATTTTGACCCATCTATTGTTTTAATTTATCATGCTAAATCTACAGATGAATTACCTGGTCATGCTCAAGGTGACCATGTATCAAACAAAAATAAGTCGGCTTTTATTTCTCTTATAGCTGCGGGTAAAGGTAAAAATAATTGGCGTAAAAAATTATCGAATGAATGGTGTGAGCCTTTTACACTAGATGGGCATAGGTGGCTTTCTGTGGAGCATTATTATCAGGCGAATAAGTTTTTAAAACGGCATCCTGAATTTTATTTGTTATTTACGATGGATGCAAACAAAAAGAGTAAATACTACGATGAAGTTTCTATATTATCGCGCATTTCTCAAGATGTAGATTTAGCAAAAGTTGCTGGTAAGAAAGTACCGAAAACTATAATTGACAACAAAAAGGTTAGTCTTCGTCCGGATGACGTTGATATAGATTCGGAGTTTTTTAATGGACGCAATACTCGTGTTCTTGAAGATGGAACTATGGCGAAATTTGACCAAAACGAAGACCTTGCTAAAATTCTTCTTATGACAAATAATGCAAAATTAATAAACTATGTGTTCTCAAAACAGCCAACAGTGTCGATACATTTAATGCGAGTCCGCTCAAAATTAAGAACAAAAAAAGGAGGTGTAAATGTATTTGAAACTGTTCACGATAGAGACCGATAGACACAGATAAATAAAAATACGTAATACCAATTATTTTAAGGTATTTGAAAAAAATATAGTATTATATTAGTAATAAATATACTACTATATTAATACATATGGAAGTAGAACAACAAGCGGATGCAAATGTAAAGCTAAAGGTAAATGTAGAGGCTGATGATTATAATTTTTTAAAAATGATGCAACTTACTGATAAAAATTATAATAAAATTAGAAAAGTTAACAAGCAACAGCTTTCTAAAAATTCTAATAATCCTAGACAGTCTGAAATAAATAGTCAAATACAATTTTTATATGATGAGATAGATAAGGAGTTTAATAGTTTTAAGTTAAATACTTCTTCGCCTTGTTTTAAACATAAAATTATAAAGTTAGATAAAAGTAACACAGTTTTACATCCGTCAATATTTAAAAGTACATATGTTCCTACTAAAATTGCGGACTATATTAAAGAAAAGGCAACAATTTTATTAGAATATAGTTGTGACCTAGGTAATGGAAAGAACGTTATAGTGAAATTTATATTATTCGATAGTAGCCAATATGAGTTAAATAATATTAGGAAAAAAAGTGCTTCATACTTTAAACAATGTGTATTAAAAATATATATATGGTTAAAACTGTTGTCAAAATATTCTAGTGTCGAATGTGGGAAAAATTTAGAGTGTTTTATTTATTTAACACCATTTAAAAGGAAACTTCCTAGTTGTTCAGGCGTTGAAACCGCGTCTAATATGTATCATTATAATGATTCGCCAGAGAATCAAATAGATGAAGATGATGATACAGAAAATATGTATGGAGCTGGGAATAAAAAAAGTAATGTAATCGGTGCTTCTCATGTGAATGGTGGAGTATCTGATATATGTCAAATAGATGGTCGAATTGTTGTATACAGAAGGGAAGAATGGTTTAAGGTATTAATTCATGAATCTATGCATAACTATGGTTTGGATTTTTCCACATTAAATATATCAAGTGCAAATAAAAAGTTACAGTCTATTTTTGCAATACAAACCGATATAAAAATATTCGAGTCATATTGTGAAATTTGGGCTAGGATTATGAATGTATTTTTCGAATCATATTTCGAATTGAATCGATACAGTCGTACATTATTTAGGTCCTTGACTACTAGAAAAAAATTCATAAATAATATACACAAACAACATTTTGTTTCTATTAAAAATGGACACAAACATGTTGGTGTTGGCGTTGGTACAGATAAAAAAGAAAGATTTTTAAGTATTTTTTATGATAACATTCAACATGAATCTGTTTTTTCTATATTCCAATGTGTAAAAGTTTTGAACTTTATGGGACTCGACTATAATATTATATCAAACTGTAATGATGCAAATTACGTTATAGTTAAAAAATTCTATAAAGAACAAACAAATGTATTTGCTTACTATATTATTGTAGCCGTTTTAATCGCGAATTTTAATAATTTTATTCTATGGTGTATCGATAACAATACAAACTTATTTAATTTTAAAAAGGAAAATGCTTCAGTTGATAGTTTCGTTATGTTTATTTCTAAACATTATAAAAATAATGATTTATTAAAAATGATTGTTGGTTTGGAAAAAAGGTTAGAAAATAGAGCACCAAATGATGAAATATTATTAACTACTATGCGTATGACGGTTTTAGGGGGAAACAGGTGACGGAGTTTGCGATGTTTACACATATTCAAATGTACAGTTTTCTCTTTTTATTTTATTTTTTCTCCATTCAAAAGATGCGTCTATAAAATCTATTTTGTGATAATGTATAGTATTTGTATTTGTATTTGTATTTTGAAATATTGTAGTAGGTGTGACAGAGCAAACACACTGTTGTGATTTTTGTTGTTTTGCTTGATTTCTAGTAAAGGCCATGTTTGTTGTGTGCTATGAATCGGAATACTATAGTTATAGTTTTATAATTATTCATCAATTTCTTTATATAAAAAATTGATGAATATAATATAATAATAAAAATACTATAAACAAGACTTAAATAATATCTAAAAACAGACATTAGGACAAAAAGGTAAGAAATGGGAATTCGCATGTTGAACAAGTTTCTTCAAGACAAATGCAAATCATCTATATCGCGTATAAATTTATCAGAATTATCTGGAAAGAAAGTTGCAGTTGACATAAGTATATACCTGTATAAATTTCTTAGTGACAACGTTTTGTTAGAAAATTTATATTTAATGATTTCCATTTTCCGAGAACATAATATAATACCGATTTTCGTATTTGACGGCAAACCGCCGGTTGAAAAAAATGATACAATAGCGTTTAGGAAAAAAACAAAAAGAAATGCGCGCGAAGAGTACTATCGTTTGAAGCAAATACTAGATGATATCGAATCAGATGCAGGTGCTGGTGTTGTATCAGACGCAGGTGTTGTATCGGATAGTGACAGCAATAGCAATAGCAATACTATTGTAGAATTTGATGAAGAAACGACGATTAGTATTCCATCAAAAAGTGTTGATATTCGATTGATGATGGATAAGTTAAAAAAAAAATTTGTGATTCTTAAGTCGGACCATATTCAAAACGCAAAAACATTGTTGCAGGCTTATGGTATGACGTATATTGAGTCTCCCGGTGAGGCCGATATGCTTTGTGCGAAGCTTGTATCGAAAAATATAGTATACGCGTGTCTTAGTGAAGACACAGACATGTTTGTGTACGGATGTTCTCGTGTACTTCGATATTTAAGTTTAACATCTTCCACAGCAATTTTATACGACTTTCAGGAAATTATAAAGACTTTGGACATGACTACATACGAATTTAGACAACTTTGTATTATGTATGGATGCGACTATTTACCAAAAAATGAAAAACAAAATTATAAAAATATGACGATATTTAACTCATATAAGCTATTTAAAAGTTACAAAGACTATTATACTAATATAGTTGGTAGTGAAAATAAAAATGAAAATGATATTATAACTAGTTCCGAGAAATTTATCGAAACGGTAGACGATAAACCCGACTTTTATAAGTGGTTGTTACGTCAAAATAACAATATGTCTTCATATATTAATGAAGCATCTAAAATTATAGACTTGTTTGATATTTCATCTTATGATAATTTAGAACTTTACGATAATGTGAAAATAATGAATGGTCCAATCGACAGAAAACGATTAATTGAAGTTATGGAAAAAGAAAACTTCATATTTATTGGCTGAATGGTTCACTGATTAACTAACTAACTAACTAATTTATTTATTGGAAATATATATAAAAATAAAATATATATATACTATAAAAATGAAATTCGGTCATATTGTTCACGAAGTCGGTCATGTTGTTCATGAAGGTCTTGAAATTACTAGCCATCTTGGTGGTGCTGTAGGAAATGCTAGTTCTACCATATTGGATGCTGGTGCAGCGATTCATGATTTCCAACACCACGATTATGTCGGAGGTGTTATCGAAACTGGTGAAACTATTTACCATGGTGTAGAAACTTATGTCGATGGAGTTTCAGGTAACTGGGTTTAAATAATTTTTTACTTTTATTTAGAAGTTCTTAAAAAATGACATAGGGTTGTATGTCATTTTTTATTTGTTTTTGTTTTATAATTTTTAGTTTATTTTGTTTATTGTGTATTGTGTATTGTGTATTGTGTATTGTGTATTTTGTATGAGCAAAGATTAACAGTATTGTTAATTAAGAAGAAGCGACAGCGACAGCGACGGCAGGAGTGGCCTTAGCAAAATGGGGAGACATGTACTTCTGAAGGTTGAAGTAGGTAAGCTCCTCATCCTTCTTCAACTGAAGGAGAGAACGAAGCTTGGTGTCAGGGTTAATCTTGCGACCGTTCTCCTTATCCTGAAGGTTATGAGTACGGATGTAAGCATTAATCTCACGAGTCACCTCAGTACGAGCCCACTCAGTTCCGACAGGCTTTCCAAGAAAGTTAGCCAACTCCTTGGAAATCAGAGTAGGCTTGACGAAGCCAGAAGGAGCACGGTTGCCGGACTTGCGCTTACGCTTGGAAATCTTCTGAGCAGCACGCATCTCACGAGCAACATGGCGCTCCAAAGTGCGGAAGTCACTGCGAAGAGTAGACAGACCAGAGCTCAAAGTCTGAAGCTTAGAACCAAAGTCACTAAACAAAGTAGAAAGAGAGGATACCTCAAGAGCACTACCCTCGGTGTGGGCATCAGTTGAAGCAGCAGCAACGGGAGCAGGGGAAGGAGCTACAGGAGCATCGGTCTTGGGGGTCTTGGGAGCCTTAGCGGCCTTGGAAGCAGGAGCAGGAGCAGCAGCGCCAACGAGGAGCGCAGCAGGAACGGGAGTGGGAGCAGGTGCCGAAGCAGTAGAGGAGGTTTTCTTAGCCATCTTGTAGTTGGTATACATTACTATGTGAGGTCTTTTTAAGTATTTTTAGACAATATATATTATATTGATTTATATGTCTCAAAAAATGTCCTCTATTATCGTCTAAAAATAATTATTATGAAATGCGTTTTTTTTTAAGTTAATATTCTTAAGGAATATATACAACTGCATCATATAACCACGGCATAGCATCACGAGCAGGTTGACTAACTAATGTAAGAGCAGATAACACGTAAAATGTTCCCAACGTTTTATTATCTATATCTATTGCCGATTTTACAAGATTTTCTATTACTTGCACATTATACTTTACTATCGTTTCAATTGAAAGGTTACTCAATGAAGCATTATTCGCTACATTTGTAAAATAAGGAGTTCCCAAAAATGGAGTACCATGTGGAGGACATATATCCTGTTTCTTCGCCGCTGTCAATAACGCTCTGTAGTTCCAAATGTCTACCAACTCCCGCGCAAATCTTATATGCGAATTTCTAGAAAGGTCGCTGAACCACTCCGAGTTCGCATAGTTACCATATGAATTCATCGTCTGAAATAATTCCAATATTTTTAACTCCATTCGTTTAGCCGGGTCCATTACCTCATTCTTTAGCTCTATCTCAATCGGGATTTTTAATGCCTTTGATATCCTTATCATACTTGATACACTTTCTTTTACTTTACTATCAAATTCACTCCTATTGTACGGATTCTTCGCCCTCAATCCCTCTTTCTGTATTAAATTGTATAGTGAAACAATATTAAAACCATATACAAAATCATCCTCATCGCGATAACTATAAAATTGCGTCACCGGTATCTCTATCATATCATCCATTGTAAAAAAATCTGTATCATTTGTACATATCTTACGGTCTATTAATGCCGGACCTTGTAACCTATGCAACTTTCTTTGTAGAAAACCTCTAAATACCTTTTGTATTTTTAATGGACCAACCGAATTCTTACAATACTCATATAATCTTTTCGTTAAATCATCCTTGTTACCACCCTTCGATACCTTATACTTTGTGCATAACTTCTTTAACTCATCCATCTTATATTTAACTAAAAGCAAACTATCATAATTATTAATAGATAACTCTTCTCGTTTCTTTACCACTTTAACCGTATTTACTTTATCACGGTCTTCACATTTATCATTCAAAATTGCTGTTTTAGCTGTTAGTTTGATATTCAATTTAGAATTTGATTTTAACCCTTTCTCACGCTTCTCATTCTTCTCTACCTTTTTATCTTCTATACTATTAGTTATCATCTCCCCATCCATCATCCCCTCTATCATCCCCGTTGCTCCTGCATCCTGAAAGCTTACTGATACGATTATTTCATTCACACCATTTATGTGACTACCAATAATCATAGACATTCTCTTGTATGTATGTTATGTACGCGTATATATATGTATATTCTTATATATTAACAATATTTTTTTAATATCTTATTGTACAATAGATTTACTATAATTATAATACCACACCATATTTATTCTACATGACATTATCATCATATTGTATTATAACGATATATAACGATATATAACGATATATAACGATATATAACGATATATAACGATATATAACGATATATAACTATAAAATATGTTACTACTTTTACAATATTTGCAAAATATTTTAAAAATATTATTTCTACATACAGTTTTCATTTTCGAATTATCATTTATAACGCGCCGAATTTCCCAAAACAGAAAATTGAAGACACTATAAACCTTAATATTATATAGCACGAACAATCAGTTACAAAGCCAACACGCAAACCAACAATACAATGTCAGCTCAATCAGCCAACAAGTCCTCAAGCAAATCATCCGCTCCCAAGGAGATTATCTCCGGTGAGACTTTCAATTCCGACAAGGATATCAAATACTCCAAGCCCAAGGTTAATGCCTCCGGTGGTAAGAGTGTTGGAATTCTCAATTCTACCACCAACGGTGCAACTTATGTGTCTACTCCTCTCATGATGACGTGGGGTGTTTCGGCATTCGAAGACAAGAAAACAGGTGATAAGTCGTACAGCATGTCGCTCCAGTTTCCCGGCGAGGAATACAATACTCCTGCTATCGCCAAGTTCCGCGCAAATATCGTCAAGTTTGAGGAGAAAATCAAGGCAGATGCTCTCGCAAACCAAAAGGAATGGTTCGGAAAGTCGACCATGACCAAAGACCACATCGACATGTTCTGGACCCCTATTCTCAAGTTCGCCAAGGGTGAAAACGGAGAGCCCGACCACAACAAGAACCCGACCCTCAATGTCAAGATGCCCATCTGGGAGGGTGTGTGGAACGTCGAGCTCTTTGACCCTCAATCTCGCAAGATCTTCCCTGATGCTACAAACGAACACGTTACTCCTGTCGACTTGATCGCCAAAGGTTCTCATGTTGCAGTCGTTCTCCAGTGCGGTGGTGTATGGTTCGCAGGTGGTAAGTTCGGAGTTACCTGGAAGCTGTTTCAAGCAGTGGTCAAGCCCAAGACTACTCTTCGCGGCAAGTGTCACATTCAGCTGTCATGCGATGACAAGAAGATTGTAGAGACGCAAGAGCTAGACACTGTCAGCGACGACGATGTTCCTGTTACTCAAACCGAGGATTCTGATGGAGAAGAAGAAGAGGAGGAAGAGAGCCATGGTCCTACAAGAGTTGCATCAACTCCTGCACCTGCGCCGGCTCCCGCGCCTGCTCCTGCACCCGCTCCCGCTCCTGCTCCAGTACAAGCAGCTAGCGAAGAGTCAGGCGCCAGGAAGATTGTGAAGAAGATTGTCAAGAAGTAAAACAAAATACAAGAACCATGCACGCGCAGATGCGGTCAGTAAGTAACTAAAAGCTAAATGGTTAAGCAAAACATACAGGTAAGTGAATATGATTGTGACTATAACATGTAATAAATTATAAAATAACTAACACATTTTCATATGCAGGTACCATATTTTTTTATGTGATTTCGATTACAAAATCATATAAAAATTAAATTTCTAATTAAAATTTGTACTTAACCGGTGTACTTAATCTTTGTACTTAACCTTTGCGTATTCGGCATACTTTTTACCAAAGGTATTTTCTAATAATAAAATATAGCTTTTAATAACTTCATTATATGATACATTATTTTTTTCTACCATACTTAACAGTTTTGTAAAACCTTGTATTAACTCTTGTATAACTTTATCATGCATGGTGTTGTGTCGTTGTTGTTGTCGTCTTAAAACGAAAGATAACACTCTTATAATACTTTTAAAAAAAGTTATGTAGTCCTGATTTTTATCGCTATACCCTTTATATTTACGCAACTCTCCATCTCCATAGTCTATAATTTTCGCACAATAAGGATTCTCCAAAGAAACAGGCTCAATAAGAAAAATAGAATCAGTATCAAGTGTTTTGTGTAATATATTACCACCAGTCATCTTTTTTATACCAACGATAATATTTGTAAGAAGGCTAAATAAAATACCCGGTTCTGGTATTGTTTTTTCATCTTTTCTTATATTAAAAACATTTTTCAAGTAGTATGTTAAGTTGTGATTACCTGAAAATGCGATATTAAAAACGAAGAATTCGTCTATTTTGTAGCTTGGTTTTGTTAAAGAACATTGTTGAAAGTCGGGAGGTACATGTTTATCTTCTAATTCAAAAGCATCTATTAACAAGCTGTGAAATAAGCCTTTTGGGTCTATATCTTTCATTTTTTTAAGAATTTTATACTCATGTCTGTATTCACTAAATGCATTATTCTTAAGAACTACTTTTGAAACA
>Ga0315293_10007047_pt1 | contig 10464 bp, 4 predicted proteins | sample YL17G13_20_MG_FD_203071 | JGI IMG/M metagenome (GOLD analysis project Ga0315293, IMG submission 203071) | Sediment microbial communities from Yellowstone Lake, YNP, Wyoming, USA - YL17G13_20 | ecosystem: Environmental > Aquatic > Freshwater > Lake > Sediment | place: USA: Wyoming | collected... | reverse complement strand
GACCAGGGCCGGCAGCCGCCGGATCCTATTCTTCATGAGCGGTTTCGTAGGCGTGCACGATCTTGCGCACGAGGGGATGGCGCACCACGTCCTGCTCCTCGAAGAACGTGAAGCGGATCTCGCGTATCGGCCGCAGGATCGGAATCACCGTCAGGAGACCGGAATCGGACTTGCGGGGGAGATCGATCTGGGTGATGTCGCCGGTCACCACCGTGCGGGAGTTCTCGCCGATGCGGGTGAGGAACATCTTCATCTGCTCGCGGGTGGTGTTCTGCGCCTCGTCGAGGATGATGAATGCGCCCGAAAGCGTGCGGCCGCGCATGTAGGCGAGGGGTGCGATCTCGATGACGCCGTTCTCCTCCAGGCGGCGGAAGGTCTCGGCGGGGACCAGCGACTCGATGGCGTCGTACAGGGGGCGCAGGTAGGGATGGATCTTCTGCGCGAGATCGCCGGGCAGGAACCCGAGGCTCTCGCCCGCCTCCACGACCGGCCGCGTCAGGATGAGCTTGCGCCGGGCCTGCGTGAGCACCTGGCGCAGAGCCTGCGCCACGGCGAGATAGGTCTTGCCGGTCCCCGCGGGCCCGACGCCGAAGCTGAGCTCGCTCGACTCGATGGCATCGAGGTACACGGCCTGGTTGTAGGTGCGGGGGTACACGGTGCGGAAGCCGTTGGGGATGGCGACGACGTTGCGCTTCAGGAACTCGGCTCTGTTGGAATCGCCACCCGAGAGCGAGCCGTGGATCGAGCGGATCAGGTCGGGTCCGGGCAGCTGGCCGAGGCGGACGTGGTCCTCGACCTGGCGCAGCAGCAGGGTGAAAGTCCTGCCGACAGACTCATCGTCTGTGTCGAGGATGATCTCGTTCCCCCGTGAGAACACGCGCACGCCGAGGAGCTCTTCGATGACGCGGAGGTTTCCGTCGTTGGCGCCGCAGATCTCGGGCAGGATGTTCTCGTCGCTCACAACGACAGTCAGAGGCATCTCCATGCAGCTCACTGGCTTCATGGTAGTGCGTTTCGGCCGCATCCGTCAACACGGCCCGGCGCGGACCCGCGCCGGGCCGTGCCAGCTCCTCTCACCCCCGCATGCTCAGCCCGGTCGCGTCCGAGAGGATGCGGCTCTTCACTTCCTGCACGGGCACCCACTGCACCTGCACGGAGAAGGTCGGGGTCCACTCGTACCTGCGCGCTCCGCTCGTGGGGGTCTTCAACTGGGGGGATCCCTGGTACTCGAAGGAGAGGTCCCAGTCGTGGAGGTGGTGCACGGCCTTCACGGCGAGCGTGCTGATCTTGAACCCCGAGCGGTAGCGCTCGTCGACGTTCCAGAAGTTGAACGAGGCGAGCAGGTCGGTGAAGGGGTTCACCCATGCCTCGCCCACGCCCTCGGGCCAGCCCGGGATGTAGCGGTAGGTCTTGTTGTTCGTGGAGAGCGAGCTGAAGGACAGCTCGAGGAACCTGCTGACGACCGCGTTCAGCTTGAGCGATAAGTTGAACATGTTGTCCGTGTACCGCTGCAGGTTGAGGTTCCACGAGGTGGCGACGGACCCCTCGAGGCGGATGCGGTCCTTCCAGAGCCACTGCGGCGTCCCCTGCGTCCCGTAGGCGAGGCGGACCGTCGAGGGAAGGAGCACCTTGTCGGTCCCGTTGGTCTTCCACTGGAACGTCCCGCCGTCCCAGACCAAAGGCAGCAGCCGCTCGGCGGTGAAAGCCGCGCTCGCCCCCCAGCCCGACACCTGCGTGATCGACCTGTCCAGCGACGGCGCGAGGGGATCGGTGAAGAACTGCAGCTCCTCGGATGCTGTCAGCTTGCCGCCGAGGAGAACGGACTCCGAGACGATGAGCGGCTGAGACTGGATCGCGCCCGAGACCTCGCGGAGGCCGCCCTGCGCGCGGGTCGTCCAGTCCCCCAGGCCGAATGCGAGCTGACCCGACAGGTTGAGGTCGAGCGGCGGGAGCTGAAAAGACAGGGAGAGCGTGTCGGTCTCGCCGAGGGCGGCGAGCTGGAAGGAGGACTGCAGGGAGTGCTCGGGCACCGTGTCCTTGTTCCAGACCATGAGGGAAGGAGTGAACTCTGGAGCCGGGACGGTGCCGGTGAACTTGAGCTGGTACGCCCTCCAGCCCAGCTTGTACGCGAGCGTGGAGCCGGCCAGCGCCGGTAGCGCGAGGAAAGGACGGACCGTGGCCCCGAGGGAGGTGCGCAGCTCGAAACGGTCCTGCTGGTAATCGCTGAGCACGAGCCCCTGCCAGTTGTCCGGCGTGGTCGCGGCCGGATCGAGGCGCACGCGGTAGTTCCCGTCCGCGTTCAGCCCCGCCGTGACCTCCGCCAGGCGGTCGAGAAGAACGGCGGTGCCGGACAACCGGCTCGTGCCGCCCGTCTCGAAGGTCCTGTACAGGATGGCGTTGTCGACCGCTTCCTTGGTGGACCATGTCCTCGTGTCGAAGGTCTGATCGAGCGTCGCACGCGGCTGGGCCTGATAGGAGAGGGTGAGGCTGGACTGCGGCGCCGTTGCCGTGACGGGAAGGTCCGCTCTTCTCGCGGGATCGCGCAGGACGAGGTGGGGGGCCTTCGGCTGCTCCGCCCCAGGCTGCTCTGGCTTCGGCGCAACGGGCGGGAAAGGCACTCGCAGGCCCTTGCCCGGGTCGCCAGCGGCGGCCTCTTTCACCTGTGGGCCGCCCCCTGGCTCGCCTCCCGCGGCAGGCTGCGCCGCGGCTATGGGCCCGCCTGCGGCCGCTGGCCCCCCCGGGGCTACTGGCCCCGCAGGGGCTACTGGCTCCCCCGGGGCTACTGGCCCCGCAGGGGCTACTGGCCCCTCAGGGGCTACGAGTTGCGGGGGCTTTGCCGCCGTGTCCAGCTTCAGAAAGTCTCCTGTGAGCGAGAGCGAAGTGGTGGGCGCCGTGATGCTGGAAGGGAAGTAGAACGTCTTGCCGGGGTCCCAGTACTCCGGCTGCCTGTAGTCCGAGTACGGGGCGTCCCTGCTCTGCCAGCCGACCTTCACGTTCAGCGCGGGCAGCGAGAGGTTCACCGATGACGGCAGGCCGAGCAGCCGGGAGAGCTCCGCCCGGCTGGTCAGGTCCCATGACAGGGTGCGCTTTTCGGCCACGGTCTGATCGGCCGCGGTGGAATTGGTCAGCACGTCGGTGAGCGCGAGCCCTTCGGTCCGGGCGTAGAAATCCCGTGTGAAGGAGGGATCGGAGAAATACTCGAACCGGGCGCTGAAGGAATATGCATCGCCCGATTTCTTGACGTCTCCCTCCATCCCGAAGCGGAAGGGGACCGAAATGCCGAATAGCGAGGACGTGTTCCACTTGCTCACCGCGGTCCCGTCCGGCTCGAGCCAGAACTGGGTCCAGATCGTGGAGGGGCTGATCGAGACGCTGTCGCCGAAGAGGCTGCGGCTCACGCCGATGCCGGCCTTGAAGGTCACCAGGGGTGGGAAATTGCCCGCGATCCCGAGGAAGGCTCCCAGGCGCGAGTAGGCGTCGAGCATCAGCTTGAGCGACTCTCCCTTGTTGGCGCTGGCTGCGGTTGCCGGGACCTTCCTGAGAAAAATGCCGTGCAGCTCCAGGCCGTAGTCCGTCGTGTCGAGCTCGCTCAGCTTCAGGAACGACAGTGGATTCTCCTGTTCCTTCTCGCGCCTGCCGATGAGGTACGTCGTCGTCTGCAGGTACGTGCCCTCCCGCACGCGGTAGCCCAGGGCGGGGTTGAACAGGACCCTGTCCCCCGGCCAGAAGAAGACGGGAAGGTACAGCATGGGCACCCGTCCCACGAAGAGCACCGCATTCTGAATGGCCCACTCCCCCGGCGCGAGGATCCAGACCCTGCTGGCCCGGACATGGTAGTGGGGCTCGCCGCTTGCGTCGCAGCTCGTGAAGGTCCCCCGTGAGAGCACGACCGTGTCGTTGGCGAGGCGCGAGATCGTCTCGCCCTTGAAGAAGTACGTAAGGTCCGTCCCGCCGCGGTTGGTGCTCTTCGTCGTCTGTCCGTCATAGAACACGGCCTCCGAAGTCTCCAGGTCGAAGCTCATGCTCTCACCCTCGAAGCTCTCCGTCTTTCCTCCCCGGGTGAGCTCGTACGAGACGGCGCCCTCGGCGGTCACGACCCCGAGGGTCTGGTTGAACAGGATGCGCGAGGCGCGGATGAGGTGCAGGGCTCCGGCCGACTCGTCGCGCACCTCGACGACGACGTCGCCCGTGAGGGTGACATACTTCTCGCCGATCTCCGTGAGCGTGAAGTACTCCGATTCCTTCGCCGAGCGCACGCTGATGGTCTTCTTCGCGGCCGCGGGCCTGGCGGGGAGCTCCACATTGAGCGCCTGCGCAAGCCGCTGCTGGAGCTCCGCCCGGCCTCCGGAGTCGTCGATGCCCAGCTCGCGGCACCAGGCGGCCAGTTCGTAGTAGCTGGCGGTCGCGATGTCCTCGGAGAGGGTGGAGGCGGCCAGCTGGGCCGATGAGACCTTCGAGGATGCGGCTGTGGGCTGCGCCGTGCCCTGCGGCGGGGCGGCTTCACCCGGCGGAGGGGCCTCCTGCGCGAAAGCAGCGGGGGAAAGCACCAGGAGAACCGCCGCCAGGATGAGCGCCGTCACGACGCGGAGGCTCCACGGGCCTCTCGCAGAGCCCTACGAAGAAAGCGTCCCGTGTACGAGGCGTCGACTCTCGCCACCTGCTCGGGGGTCCCCTCCGCGACGATCCGCCCGCCCTGGTCGCCGCCCTCGGGACCGAGGTCGATCACCCAGTCGGCGCACTTGATCACGTCGAGGTTGTGCTCGATCACAACGATCGTGTTGCCGCTCTCGACCAGGATCTGCAGCACCTCCATCAGCTTCTTCACGTCGACGAAGTGCAGCCCCGTGGTCGGCTCGTCGAGGATGTAGAACGTCCGGCCCGTGCTCCTCTTCGAAAGCTCCAGGGAGAGCTTCACCCGCTGCGCCTCGCCCCCCGAAAGGGTCAGGGCCGACTGGCCCAGGCCGATGTACCCGAGCCCCACCTCCGAGAGCATCCTGAGCCTCCCGGCGATCGCAGGTATGGCGCGGCAGAAGCCCAGCGCCTCCTCGACGGTCATCTCGAGGACCTCGTGGATGTTCTTGCCCTTGTAGCGCACCTCGAGGGTTTCCCTGTTGTAGCGCCTTCCCTTGCAGGCATCGCAGGTGATGTACACGTCGGGCAGGAAGTGCATCTCGATGCGGATGGTGCCCGCGCCCTGGCACTTCTCGCAGCGCCCTCCCTTGACGTTGAACGAAAACCTTCCCGACTTGTATCCCTTCGCCTTTGCCTCGGGGAGCTGCGCGAACAGCGAGCGCAGAGGGCCGAACAGTCCCACGTACGTCGCGGGGTTCGAGCGGGGAGTCCGGCCGATCGGGCTCTGGTCGATGTTGATGACCTTGTCGATCTCGTCGGCACCCTCGAGCGTGCGGTAGGCCCCCTCCCGGAGCCGGGTCCGCCCGACGCGGTTGGAGAGGGCGGGATGCAGGAGATCGGAGAGCAGCGTCGACTTGCCCGACCCCGAGACCCCCGTGATGACGGTGAGCGTCCCCAGCGGGAATCGCGCGTCGATGCCCTTCAGGTTGTGTTCCGTGGCCCCCGCAAGGGTGAGCCATTTCCCGTTGCCCGGCCTGCGCGACGAGGGGCGGGCAATCGCGAGCGCTCCCGAGAGGAACTGCCCCGTCAGGGATTTCGGGTTCGACGACACCTCCTCGGGAGTCCCGGCGGCCACGACGTGGCCGCCGTGCACCCCGGCGCCCGGTCCGAGGTCGATGAGGTGGTCGGCCGTGCGGAGGGTCTGCTCGTCGTGCTCGACGACGATGAGCGTGTTGCCGGCATCGCGCAGGCGCGTGAGGGTCTCGATGAGCATCGCGTTGTCCCTCTGGTGCAGGCCGATGGTCGGCTCATCCAGGATGTACAGAACCCCGACGAGGGAGGAGCCGATCTGCGTCGCGAGGCGTATGCGCTGCGCCTCGCCCCCCGACAGAGTCGAGGCGCGCCTCTCGAGACTGATGTACGACAGCCCCACGTTCTTCAGGAACGACAGCCGCGCCATGATCTCCTTGAGGATCTGCCGCGCGATCTTCTGCGCGGTGGCGTCAAGGCCGAGGCCCGAGAAGAAGGCGAGCCCCTCGGCAACCGACAGCCGCGAGACCTCATGGATGTTCCTGCCTCCGACGGTGACGGCGAGCACCTCGGGCTTCAGCCGCCTACCCCCGCAGGCCGCGCACTCCTTCTGCGACATGAAACCTTCCATCCACTCCTTGACCTGCTCGGAGCTGGACTCGAGGTAGCGGCGCTTCAGCTCGTTCAGGATCCCGCGGAAGCCCGACTCGTACTCCCACGTGCCCCTGCCGTCCCTGCTGACATAGCGGAACCCGATCTTCTCGCTCGTGCCGCGCAGGATGGCCCCCATGACCTCCCCGGGCAGCTCGTCGAGGGGGGTATCCAGCGAGAAATGGAAATGCCGTGCGAGCGCCTCGAACTGACTTCTGTACGAGTTGGCCTGCGGGTTGTAGGGGGCGACGCCGCCCTGGTTGAAGGACAGGCTCCCGTCGGGGATGACGAGGTCGGGATCGAACTCGAGGGTCACGCCGAGACCCGTGCACTCGGGGCAGGCGCCGAAGGGATTGTTGAAGGAGAACAGCCGGGGCTGGAGCTCCGGCACGCTGATCCCGCAGGTCGGGCAGGCGCTCTTCTGCGAGAAGAGGACCTCCCGCTCGCCCTCACGGTCCCGAACGAGGGCAATCAGGGTGCCGCCCGACACGTCCAGGGCCCCTTCGATGGACTCGGCGAGACGCCTGCGCGCATCCGGCGCGATGGAAAGTCTGTCGACGACGATCTCGATGGAATGCTTCTTTTTCCTGTCCAGGGCGATGGGCTCCTCGAGCGCGCGGAGCTCTCCGTCGACCCGCACGCGCACGTAGCCCAGACGCTTCGCGTCGTCGAGGATCTTCTGATGCTCGCCTTTTTTCGCCCCGACGATCGGAGCGAGCAGGGAAAGCTTCGTTCCCGTGGGAAGCACGAGCAGGGAGTCCACGATCTGGTCGACGGACTGCTCCTGGATCTCGCGGCCGCAGCGCGGGCAGTGCGGCACCCCGACCCGGGCGAAGAGCAGCCGCAGGTAGTCGTAGATCTCGGTGACGGTGCCGACCGTGGAGCGCGGGTTTCTGTGCGTGGTCTTCTGCTCGATCGCGATCGCGGGGGACAGCCCCTCGATGGAGTCGACGTCGGGCTTGTCCAGCCTGCCGAGGAACTGTCGGGCGTACGAGGACAGGGACTCCACGTACCGCCTCTGTCCTTCCGCGAAGATCGTGTCGAAGGCGAGGGACGATTTGCCCGACCCGCTCAGGCCGGAAATCACGACCAGGGCGTCGCGGGGGATCTCGATGTCGACGTTCTTGAGATTGTGCTCGCGCGCACCCCTGATGATGATGCTCTTCATCGCCTGGTCCCCGCCGCCCGTCGGACAGGCCGCCTGCGGGCGCGCCTGCCCGACGCGAGGAAGAAGATGATCGGCAGCAGGAACATGATCACGAGGCAGGCCACGATGAGCTGCCAGGATGAGAAGAGGTTCAGCAGGAGCCTGGAGTCCATCGGGCAATACTACTTCCCGGGAGGGGCCGTTGCAAGACTCAGCCCTTCAGAGTGACGATCGTCTTGCCGTATCCGCCCTCTTCGGGCGCAGAAAAACGAAAGGCCTCGACCGCAGCGAGGTCTCGAAGGTGCTCGTGGATCGCGCTGCGCAGGATCCCCTCGCCCTTGCCGTGCACGACGCTGAACTCCCGCAGCCCGTGGATCAGCGCGCTGTCGATCTGCTTCGCCAGCTGGCGGATGGCCTCCTCGACCCGCAGGCCCCGCAGGTGCAGCTCGAGAACGGGCGGGTCGATCCCCGCGAGGGCTGAGTAGCTCACCGGCGCAGGCGCGCGCTGCTCCGGCGCGTCGGCTGCCGGCGCAAGCTCACCGGGGAGCAGGGACAGGCGCAGCGTCTCGGTCTCCACGACCCAGCGTCTGCCCTTGTCCCGGCGTATCACCCTCCCCCGCCTGCCTGTTCTCCTGATGAGCACATCCATCCCCTCCCGCAGCTCGAAGTCCTGCGCCGGCAGCATCGCCTCCTGCTCCCGGCGGATCCTCTCCTGCTCCTCGTCGATCTTCTCCCGCACGGCCGCGGCAAGCCTGCCGAAGTCCCGCGCTTCCGGGATGGCCCCGCCGCTTTTCTCCCGCAGGGCTTCCCACTCCCCGCGGGCGGCCTCGAGGAAGTCGCGCAGCTCCTTCAGGCCGTGCCTGCGCAGATCGAGCTCCTTCTGCCTCAGCGTGAGCTCGTGCAGATCGGTCGTGCGCCGCTTCTCCCGCAGGTCCGTCTCACGCCCACGGTGCTGCTCTTCGGCCTCGGCGAGCTTCTGATGGCGCTCGGAAAGGTTCGCCACCAGCTTCGAGATGTCGGTGCGCTCGTCGGCAAGGTAGGCGGAGGCATCGCGGATGATCGACTCGGGCACGCCCATGCGCCGGGCGATCTCCAGCGCATGGCTCTCCCCGGGGACGCCCAGGAGGATGCGGTAGGTCGGGCTGAGGCTCTCCCTGTCAAAACCCATTGATGCGTTCTGGACTCCGGGCCGGGTGGAGCCGTAGTTCTTCAGTATGCCATGGTGAGTGGTTGCAAGAACGATGCACCGCGCCTCGAGAAAATGGTCGAGAAGGGCCATGGCGAGCGCGACCCCCTCCTGGGGATCGGTGCCCGCTCCCAGCTCGTCAAGCAGGACCAGCGACCGCCCGAATGCCCTGCCCACGATGCCGGCAAGGTTCCTGACGTGCGCCGAGAAGGTCGACAGCGACTGCTGGATGGACTGCTCGTCCCCGATGTCGGCGTAGATGCCGTCGAAGATCTCCAGGCCCGAGCCCTCGGCCGCCGGTATCTCCATCCCGAACTGGTTCATGAGCGCGAGCAGGCCGACCGTCTTCAGGCTGACCGTCTTGCCCCCCGTGTTCGGCCCCGTGACGATGAGAATGCGCTCCTCACCGCCGACCGTGATGCTGACGGGCACGACGGATGCGCCCAGCAGAGGGTGACGCGCGTCGCGCAGGCGCACCGTTCCCGGCACGCACTCGGCGGCGCGGCAGGCGTGCAGGATCGCATAGCGGGCGCGGGCGAGGATCGTGTCCAGCAGCGCGGAGCCCTCGAGGAGCGAGGCGATCTCACCGGCGCGCGCCGATACGCTGGAGGTGAGGTCGCGCAGGATCCTGCGCACCTCCTGCCGGTAGAGGCTCTCCTCCTGGACGATCGCGTTGTTCTTCTCGACGATCTCGAGCGGCTCGATGAAGATCGTGGAGCCGCTGGCGGACATCTCGTGCACGATCCCCTTCACCCTGCCCTTGAACTGCGTCTTCAGGGGAAGGACCATCCTTCCGTCTCTCTGCGTGGCGAGCGGGGTCTGCCAGTACGCGCGGGAGCTGTGCTCGTCGAGGATGCCGCGCAGGGCCCGCTCGAGCTCCTCGCGCCGGCGGCGGATGCGCTCGCGGATGGCAGCGAGCTCGGGCAGGTGCCTCTCCCGAAGAACCCCGTCCCTGTCGACGGTGCGGAAGATCGCACGGGAGACGGCGCTCAGATCCGGCATGCTCTCCGCGATGGCTGCCAGCGCGGCATCGCCCGTCGATTTCAGCACGAACCTGCGCATCATGAGCGAGGAGAGGATGCATCGGCCGATGGCCGCGAGCTCCTCCCCATCCAGCTGCACTCCCTCCTTCCCGAGCCTCGGTGCGACCTGCTCGATGTCGGCAAAATCGAAGCCAGGCAGCGCCTCCCCGGACTCGAGCAGAGCGCGGAACGCGAGGGCGAGCCCGTGCGCCTTCTCGACGTCTCCCCGCTCGACGTGGATGGGCTGCGAGCCGAGCAGGGCCGCCCCGCGGGGGCTCACGCACAGCGAGGCGAGCTCCTCGAGAATCCTCGGAAACTCGAGCAGCGCGAGGGTATGCTCATCCATGTCTGAGCTCCGACAGGATCCGGCGGTAGCTCTCGTAGCGGTCGGGGTGGATCTCCCCGCATTCCGCTGCCGCCGCCACCGCGCAGCCCGGCTCCCCGTCGTGGAGGCACGAGGGGACCCGGCAGGCGCCGGCCGAGGGGGCGAAATCCCGGAAATGGAACGCCACCTCCTCGGGCAGGATGTCCGCCAGCTCCAGTTCGCGGATGCCCGGCGTGTCGATGATCCGCAGCCCGCCTGCGGACCGGATCAGCACGGGGTAGTTCGTCGTGTGACTGCCCCTGTTGTACTTGGCCGACAGTCCGCCGACCTTCAGGTCAAGGCCCGGCTCGAGTGAGTTCAGCACGGAGGATTTGCCCACACCGGACTGCCCGACAAAAACCGCCGTCTTCCCCTCGAGCGCGGCAGCGAGCCTGTCGATTCCCGCTCCCGTGTGCGCGGAGCACCGCAGGAGGAGGTATCCCATCTCGGTGTATCGTTCGAGCCTGGCCGCCGTCTCGGGCGCGCAGGGCAG
>Ga0315293_10007046_pt1 | contig 10464 bp, 8 predicted proteins | sample YL17G13_20_MG_FD_203071 | JGI IMG/M metagenome (GOLD analysis project Ga0315293, IMG submission 203071) | Sediment microbial communities from Yellowstone Lake, YNP, Wyoming, USA - YL17G13_20 | ecosystem: Environmental > Aquatic > Freshwater > Lake > Sediment | place: USA: Wyoming | collected... | reverse complement strand
CAGCTCCTGGTAGTAACGATCCAGGGACTCCGAGGAGGCGGCAACGTGGTGCACACACTGCGTGAGAATCGTCCGAGTCAGCTTCCGAGACTCGCGGGTAATGTGGCCAGGCCGACTCTTGCCTCCGCTGTTGCTCGCCCGCGGCACCAGCCCCAGGTACGCGTTCATTTTGCGCAACGTCTTGAACCTCCGTACATCGGCCACGTCAGCCAGGAAGGCGAGTGCAACCAACGGCGTGACCCCCTTGATGCTGATCCCCCTGTGTCAGGATAGATGACGCGTCCGGAGGATGGCCCTGGGGGGGCCCCAGGGCGCGGCGCGGGGGCGAGGAGATTGGCAGCACGATTCGAAGACCGCCCTATCAACGAGATCGTCAAGCGCGCCACGGAGGACTATCTGCAGAAAACCGCCCTCTCCCCGCGACCAGATACTGCCGCCGCCATACCCGTCTTCGATGGAGGGGATACTTTCGTCGGACCCGAGCGTTTCCGCGAGCTCGCATATTCGCGCTGAGCGGAGAACATGAAGGCGCTCCGCGTCGCAGTACGCGAGAGAGCGCGCCTTGACGCGCCGGACGTGCATCACTATCCTTGTACAACCCGTCACCATGACACAGAACGCGACGCCGAATCCCCGGGGGGAGAACCCCCTCATTGTCCAGAGCGACCGGTCCATCCTCCTCGAGGTGGCCAGCCCGCGCTACGCGGAGGCTCGCGATGCCCTCGCGCGCTTCGCCGAGATCGTGAAGTCCCCCGAGCACGTGCACACCTACAGGATCACGCCTCTCTCGATCTGGAACGCGTGCGCCGCGGGGGAGAGAGCCGAGCACATCTTGGAGACGCTCCGCTCCCTGTCCCGATTCGCCATACCCGAGCACATCGAGACGGAGATCCGCGAGTACGCGGGCCGCTACGGCAGCCTGACGCTGCGCAGGGACGAGCGCGGGCTGATCCTGGGCTGCAGGGATGCGGGCCTCGCGGCTCTCGCGGCTTCCGACACGCGCACGTCAGGCCTCCTCGCCGAACGCCTTTCAGACACCGAGTTCGCGATTGCAGCCTGGGCTCGCGGTCAGGTCAAGCTAGCGCTCATCCGGATCGGCTATCCCGTCGACGACCAGGCCGGCTACGCGGCGGGGGAGCCGTTCGCCTTCGGCCTGCGCTCCTCGACGCTGTCGGGCGGCGCCCGCTTTTCTCCCCGCCCCTACCAGAGAGAAGCCGCCGAGGCCTTCCACGCGGGAGGCTCCGAGAGGGGCGGCTCGGGAGTGGTGGTGCTTCCCTGCGGTTCGGGCAAGACCATCGTCGGCATCCTCGCGATGTCCCTCCTGCAAACCTCGACGCTCGTGCTCACCACCTGCGTGACGGCGGTCAGGCAGTGGATCGAAGAGCTGCGGGAGCGCACGGACATCGACGAAGCGCTGGTGGGCGAGTACACGGGCCAAAAGAAGGAGGTGCGCCCCGTCACGGTGGCCACCTACCAGATGATGACGCATCACGGCGCGAAAAGCGCTCACGGCGCCTCAAGCGCCCACGGCGCCTCAAGCGCCCACGGCGCCTCAAGCGCTCAGGCCCTCGAGGGCGGCTCTCCGAGCGGCAGCCTCGACGAGAAGGCGGAGCAGTATCCCCACCTCGCCCTCTTCGGCCAAAGGGACTGGGGGCTGATCATCTACGACGAGGTCCACCTGCTGCCCGCGCCGGTCTTCCAGGTCACCGCGTCGCTGCAGGCGCGAAGGCGCCTCGGCCTCACGGCGACGCTCGTGCGCGAGGACGGCCGCGAGGACGACGTGTTCGCCCTGATCGGACCCAAGAAGTGCGACGTGCCGTGGAAGGAGATGGAGAGGCAGGGCTGGATTGCGAAGGCGGTCTGCACGGAAGTGCGCATCCCGCTCCCCGATGGGGCGCGAATGAGCTACGCGCTGGCGGATGCCCGAACGAAGTTCCGCATGGCCTCGGAGAACCCGGTAAAGGCAGGGCAGGTGCGGGCGATCCTCGCGCGCCATCCCGGAGAGCAGGCCCTCGTCATGGGCATGTACCTGGACCAGCTTCGCGCGGTGGCCGGTCCCCTCGGGCTTCCCGTGATCACGGGCTCCACCCCCCAGCGTGCGCGGGATGGCCTGTACGCGGACTTCCGGGCGGGGCGGATCAGGATCCTCGCCGTCTCGAAAGTGGCCAACTTCGCCGTCGACCTGCCGGACGCGAGCCTCGCGATCCAGCTGTCGGGCACGTTCGGCTCGAGGCAGGAGGAAGCGCAGAGGCTCGGGAGGATACTGCGCCCGAAGCCGGGCTCCCGGCAGGCCTTCTTTTACACGCTGGTCACGCGCGACTCCGTCGAGCAGGACTTCGCCCTCAAGCGTCAGCTCTTCCTCTGCGAACAGGGATACCAGTACGCGATCAGGGGCGGATTCCCCCTGGAGACGGAAGCGGGCGCCACCTCATGAAGCACTTTCCCTCGAGCTGGGACGGCTTCCTCGGTGAGCTCGCCCTGTGGGGAGGGCAGTCCATCGCCGCGCGCCGCGCGTTCCTGGACGGCCTGCGGCCGGGCCTCGCCGTCGATGCGGCTTCGCGCGATCCCTCGATCCTCGAGCTGCGCGACGCCGGCTTCCTGTCACCCGCCGCGAGCCCGGGCGCGCTCCGCATCGACCCCGGGCTTGCCGGCTTCCACCAGCTCATGAAGGCGATGGAGAAGCATCCCGTGTTCGCCCGCCCCGTCGGCCCTGACCAAGCCGTTCTCTGCGCGTACCTCGCGGAGCACTACTCCGCCCGGGAGCGCTCGGCCCTGCACGAATCCATCGCCCTGCTGCCAAACGATCTCCCGCGCGTCGCGCGCCTGGTGTCCTCGGTGGAGTGGCTGGAAAACTTCCTCGCGAGGGAGGGAACTCAGCCGGCTCACCCGATGCTGCGATTCTTCATGGAGCAGCGCGAGCGGGTCGCGGTCAGGGACCTCGAGGAGTACCTGCCCTCGCTGTCGCGCGAGCAGCTCTCCCTCGCGCTGTCACTCGCCGTTCGCCGGGCCGTGCTCTTCCTCGGCCTGCGCAGGGACGACCTCGAGCCGCTGGCCGGCATCTGGCCCTCTGCCGCGCGCAGGCTGCACAGGCTTGCGGTTGTCCTCGCTCCAGAACCGGTGGAGGCTGCCCGCTCGTTCTGCCATCCCTACCTCGTCGAGGACATGACGACCGTCCTGCTCGCCGCCCGCACCGAGCCGATTCGCGTCCGCCGAGAGGATGAGCGCCCGTTCTCGAAGTTCGTCCATGAGACGGGCGACCGGCTGCTGAGCTTCCCCGGCTGGCTGGAGGATTTTACGGGCATGAGCACCGACGCGAGGGTCGACCTCGCCCTGCGCGGGCTGCGGGTCGCGGGCCTCCTCGTTCCCGCGGCATCGCCCCGGGGAACGCTCACCCTCCGCGCCCGTGCGGGCTCGGCCGAATGGACCGGCGCGCCTCTCGGCGACAGGCTGCGGTCGTTCGTCGATGCCCTCTCGCGCGGAGGCGGGGGGCCCGACGGGATCTTCGACCTGCTCGACGAAGGGAGCGGCCCTGGCGAGGAGGAGCAGCCCGCCGGCATGCTGCGCACGGTCCTGCAGGCCTTCTCATCCGTCCCCACGGCCTCCTTCATCCGTTTCTCGGACTTCGCGGAGTATCAGGCGGCGATCGGGGGACCCTCGGGAATCGGCGCGCGAGAGAGCGGAGCTGCCCGGGCGGTCGCGGGCGAGCGCAGCACCGACAGCCTTCCTGTGGTCTCGACGGACGAGGCGCTGGAGGAGCTGTGGAAGTTCGTGCTGCACCGGGTTCTCGGCCGGGGCATCCTCGCCCTCGGCGGCGCGGAGGCGGGCATGACCGGTGACGGCAGGGCGTGCTTCCGGCTGACCGAAACGGGCAGGCGGCTGCTCGCGCGCTCGCCGGTTCGGGTCGAGGAGACGCGGCCGGTGACCGACATCGTCGTGCAGCCCACCTTCGAGATCGTCTTTCTCTCCCCCTCCCCCGTTGCCGAGGCCGCGCTGGGCAGGTTCTGCGAGAGGAGGGGGAGAGAGGTCGGGCTGCTCTTCCGCATGACGAAGCAGTCCATCCAGAGGGCTGCCGCTTCGGGGCTCGGCGAGGAGGAGATCGTGGGCGCCCTCGCGCGTTTCTCGAGGAGCCCGGTACCGCCGAACGTGGCGCACGAGGTGAGCGCGTGGCTCGCTCCCGACCCGTTCGCGCCCGCGACGCCCCTAGGGCGACTTCAGGAGCCTTCGGCGCGCTGAGCGAGCCTTGACAGGGCGGGCCCTCCGCCGTAGTTTCTGAGCCCAAGAACCATGAAGATCGCGGTCACGGGAGCAACGGGATTCATCGGGAGCCACCTCTGCGAGAGCTTCCTCGCCAGGGGACACGAGGTCACATGCCTCGTGCGGAACCCCGGGAAGCTCCGGTGGATCGCGGGCCTGCCCGTCCGTCTCGTCACGGGAGATCTCGAATCACCCGATGCGCTGAAAGGCTTCGTCTCTGGCCAGGACATCGTCGTGCACGCTGCGGGCCTCACCAAGGCGCGTACCCTCGAAGAGTACCTCCACGCGAACGTCGGAGGCACCGAGAGGCTTCTCCAGGCGATCCGGGCGCACGATCCGCGCATCAACAGGTTCCTCTACTTGAGCAGCCAAGCCGCCATGGGACCCAGCGGCGAGAACGCCCCGCTCACCGAGGACAGCGAGCAGAAACCCATGTCCCTGTACGGCAGGAGCAAGTCGCTGGCGGAGAAGAGCATGCAGAGCTTCCGCGACGCCCTGCCCATGACCGTCATCCGCCCGCCCGCGGTCTACGGGCCGCGCGACACGGACGTGCTGGCCGTCCTCCGCGTCGTGAGGGGGGGCATCGTGCCCGTTCTCGGCGGTCGGCACCTCGTGAGCGTCCTGTTCGTGAAGAACCTCGTGCACGGCGTCTCCCTCGCCATCGAAAGGCCGATGGGGAGCTACCGCAGCTACTTCTTCACAGACGGCAGGGAGCTCACATGGGGAGAGCTGCTGGACCTGATGGGTCAAGCGATAGGGAGGAAGGCGCTTCGCGTGCGGGTGCCGCTCTTCGCCGCCGCGGCTGCCGCGGGGATATCGGAGCTTTGGGGATCGCTCTCCGGCAGGCCCGCCCTTCTCAATACCGACATCTTCGCCGAGGCGCGCCTTAAGTTCAACGTCGTCTCCGACCAGCGGGCTCGATCTGAGCTGGGCTACCGCCCGCCCTTCAGCAGCGAGCAGGCTTTCGCCGAAACGGTGAGCTGGTACAGGGCCGAGGGCTGGCTGTAGCCGGGCAGAACCTGGCGCTCCCGGGGCGGATCAGGGGGAGAGTTTCAACGCGAGGATGCCGCGGATCTGCGCGAGCGTCGTCTCCGTGTATCCCTCGGCCTTGAAGGCGACCGCCCCCTTCGGGTCGACGAGGAAAACCGAGGGGATCAGCGTCACCCCGTAGCGTTCGGTCGTGACCCTGTAGCGGTCGATCACGAGCGGGAGCCGGACCTTCTGCGATTCCACGAAGGGCTTCACGAGGGGAACCCCCAGGGTGTCCGTAGCGATGATCAGCACCGTGAAGCCCTCGGACCCGAACTCGTCCGCCATTGCCTGCAACTCGGGAAGCTCCTCCTTGCACGGCTCGCAGTCGGTGGCGAAGAAATCGAGGAGAACCCAACCCTTGCCGAAGACGTTCTTCGACATGAGGTAGGTCCCGTCGATCTGGGGGTTGGCGAAACTCGGGGCGGGCGCGCCGACGTCGAGCCCGAAAGCCGAGCCGCAGGCGAGGAGCGCTGCAGCGAGCGCGATGGCACGGATTCTCCACGACATGACAGGGCGAGTATACACGATGAGAGAGAGGCCGCGCAAGCGTCGATTGCCAGCAGTGTCAATTGCCGGCGGCTCAGCGCGCTCGCTTCTCCTCGCGAAGGCTCTCGATCTGGACCGCTTCGCCGGCTCTTCTCGCGAACCTGTGGACCTCCCCCCCGAGCGCGGAGACCTTCCCTCCGGGCTCCACGACAAGGGCGCTGCCGGAAACAATGCCGTGGCCGACAGCTCGAAGGGGCGCGAGGCGAACGAGTGACTTCAGCTCCTCCCAGCCGTCGCCTTCGCCGTGCGTGTCGCAGAAGACAGGGGCGATATCGAGGCAGGGGAAAAGCTGGGCCGACGCATCATCCCGAGGATCGCTCCAGCGCACCCACTGCCGGGCGAGCATGATGCTTCCCGCCGAGATGCCGAAAAACGGTTTCCCCTGGCGGTACAGCAGCCGAAGGGGCTCGATCATCCCCGTCTCCCCGAGGACCCGCATCCCCTCCTCGACGTCTCCCCCGCTCACGAACACGATGTCCGCCACCTCTAGTACAGCCCTTGCCTTGCGCGGGTCCGCCCGCTTCCCGCACAGGGGGGCCAGGGTCACGTCCCCTGCTCCCGCCTTCTGGAAGAGGCGGGCGACCCAGACACGGAACACGGCGTTGTCTCCGGATGCGGCGCCGACATACACCACGGACGGACGGCGGCGTGACGGCAGGGCGCTGGCCAGGCCAAGCGCGGCCTGTATCAGTGGATCAGGACCTTTGCGCCGTTCCATGCCCCTGCCGCCCGCGAGCAGGTAAACCGGTTTCGGTTTATCAGCCATGGAGTGCCTCTCCCGCGCGAAGGATGCTCGCCGTGTCCAGCGGAAATGTCCGTTTGACGAGCAGGAACTTGCCGGATCTCTCCGGGGGGATGAGGGAAACCTCGTTCACGGAAACGGCGATGCCGGGACCGAACAGCTCCCGCAGCGCCGTCGAGGACTCCGTCGCCGTTCGCTTCCCCCGCTCGCTTTCTCCGACATACCAAAAAAGAACGCTCCCCGGAGCCTCCTGCACGAGCCGGTACTGCGCGATCCCCTCGACGGTGCCGAGGGCATCATCGATCTGCCCGTGAGTGATCATCCTGCCCCCGGCCCCGACGCAGACACTCACGAGCCGTCCCTCGATCGCGGAGAGGGTCATGCCGAGGTCCCTCCCGCACGGACAGGGCGCGGAGGAGGGGCGTCCGATGTCGCCGATCTCGAAGCGCAGGAGAGGGAACCACGGGTTGCCGAAGGTCGTGACCAGCAGCCGCCCCACGCCACGGGCTCCCGGTCCGTCCGCCAGGGGTTGAAGGTCGACCCTGCAGAACTCCGTGTTCTGGTGCAGGCGGCCGTGCTCGCATTGCATGAACACGTACCCCGCCTCCGTCGAGCCGTAGGAGCTCGCGACGGGCGACTTGAAGACTCTCTGGATCGCGCGCATCTGCACGCGGGACGGGAACTCGTAGGTAATGGTGATGAGCCTGGGCTGGAAGACATCCACCTCCGCCCGCTCGGCGAACCGCGCGAGCCGGGCGAGCAGCGAGGGGTTCGCCTCGAGCACGTCGGGACGGAACTCGCCGAGCTCCGCGAGGATCCGCCGCTCGTGACCCTCGGGCCATTCCGTGGTGAACGCGTATTCGTTCAGGAACAGGAAACGGCCGAGCATCCGCTGCTCGCGCGGCAGCTGCTCCCCCTCGCTGCGGGGTCCGACCGACAGCGCGCTCGCGAGTATCGCCTCACGGTGCGTCCCCGTGGCCGCCTGCGCGGCGACCGCGTTCAGCGCCCAGGAAGCCCGCTCGGATGCGTCCCACCACGCCTGATTCCAGATGTTGGTGAGCGCCTCATCGGCGGTGCCGCTCGTGCGGACGTAGCTCACCTCCCCGCTCGCGAGGCCTGCGGCGAGGTCCATTCCTGCGGGAACGAGGCCATGGGGAAAATGCGCGCGGATGTCCGCCTTGGTGAGCGGCGGAAGCGAGCGGTAGCGCTCGTCGAGGGGGCGGGAGTCGCCGGGATCGAAGCTCCGCCAGGACTCATAGAGGGGAGTCCGGTCGAGAGCGGCCTCCAGGGTGTCCCGGCACCTGCGCTCGTACGCGCGGGTCGCCTCCTCCGATTTCACAGGCACGCGGTCTCCTTCCTGGCGATGGCATCGAATACCGGGTAATGTACTCATCCGCCCCCCGGGCAGTCAAATCCTGGGTTCGAGGATCGGCGACGCCGGAGTCGCGGCTCAACCCACACGGAAGGCCATGAGGAGGATGCGGATCAGGATCAGCGCCCACCCGACCACCAGGATGATGAGTGCGATCCTGCGCGCGGCGGATGTGAGGATGACGAAGGCCGTGAGCAGCGCGAGGAAGCCGATCGGTTCGGCGAGCGCGTCCAGAGTGGTGACCGACGGAAGGATGTACTGGATCAGCCGCACGATCCCCAGCCCGATGTACCGCGCGATCGAGTAGAGGAATCCGAGCAGCTGAGTGAGCAGGTCGGGCGTCGGGTTCATCGCGTGCCTCGGGGGAGTATAGCCGCTTTTCGGCAGGCCCGCAATTGTGTAGAATGCCGATCGACCGGCGGTCTCCATGGACAAAGATGCCCGCACCACCCCATCCCAGCGGGTCCCGCGCAAGGACCTGCTCGCCCAGCTCGAGCGCGCGCGCGCAGAGAGCGCCCTCGCTCCGATTCTGGACGCGATCGCAGATATGGCTGCTGTTCTGAACGAGCAGCGGCAGGTCGTGTTCGCCAACAGGGCGATGCTCGATTTCGCCGGTTCAGGCAGCGTCGAAGAAGTGTGCGGCCTGCGCCCCGGCGAGGTCCTCGCCTGCCTGCACGCCAAGGAGGCCGGCGACGGCTGCGGCGACGCCGAGGGCTGCCGGTTCTGCGGAGCTGCCGTGGCGGTGCAGGAGACCCTTCGCACGGGCGCGCCGGTGACCAGGGAATGCCGAATGACCACGGGCGTCCACGGCCGGACCGCCGCGCTGGACCTGCTCGCCCGCGCGACACCCTTCCAGATCGACGGCCGGCGCTTCGTCCTGCTCGTCCTCAGCGACACGAGTCACCGCAAGCGCAGGGCCGCCCTCGAGCGGATCTTCTTCCACGACATCCTCAACACCGTTTCCAGCTTCACGCTGTATCTGGACATGCTGAAGACGGGCGCACTCGACGAGCAGGGCCGGCGGCTCATCGAGCGGCTCGCCTCCATCGCCGCGACCCTCGTGGAGGAAATCCAGGGTCAGAAGGTCCTCGTGTCGGCGGAGAACCGCACCCTGTCGGTGCAGAGGGACCTGATCGAATCCCACGGTCTCGTCGAGAGGCTCGTCCAGCAGTTGGAAGGGCAGGATGTCGCGCGCGGCCGCAGGATCGTCGTCACCGGCTTCTCGGAGGCTTTCACCTTTGTGAGCGACGATTCCCTGGTCAAGCGAGTGCTGGCCAACATGCTGAAGAACGCCCTGGAGGCCTGCACCGAGGGCGATGCGGTCACGATCTCGTTCCGCCCGGATGCCGACGGCCGCGTCCGCTTCGAGGTGCACAATCCCACTCCCATACCCGCCGAAGTGGCGCCCCAGGTATTCCAGCGCAGCTTCTCCACGAAGGGAGCGGACAGGGGGCTGGGCACGTGGAGCATGAAGCTCCTCGCAGAGGAGTACCTCGGCGGCGCGGTGAGCTTCCAGACCGACCGGGAGCGCGGCACGACCTTCACCCTCCTCCTGCCGAGAAAGCCCAAGGGCATGGGCTGAGCGCGCGGCGCCTATTCCTTGCCGCTCCTCACCCTTTCATTCCGGCATGAAAAAGTGAGGAAAATGCCTCTCCTTTCCCGTTGTGTCCTGATGCTGGGGGGTATACTGTTGAAAGAACGATCCAGATCATGGAGGTTTGGCCGTGGGCAATACTCTCCTCCCGGGCCGCAGACTGAAGGCGCTGCTTCTGTGGCTGTGCTTCTCCTTCACCTCGGCTCCGCTCTTCCCCCAGGATCAGCAGATCAACTTCAATACCGCCTACCGCTTCCCCCTCTCCATCGGAGCGGAGTACCAGAGCCTGAGCCCCTTCGCCCCCTACGGGGCCCAGTTCAACATCTTCGAGCTCTCCGCCTCCCTGCGCTGGCCGATCCCGCCGATTCCCGTGCTGCAACCCACCCTGCGGGCCGGCATGATGACCTTCACCGACCAGAACCTGCAGGATGCCCGCGACTGGAGCCACATCCACGGCTATGGGGCGTTGGGGCTCACCTACGCCAATCGATTTGCCAAGAGCTTCGAGCTGGGCCTGGAGGCTCTGGCCGGATTCGACGAGGCGCTGTTCGCCAACCTGCTGCCCGAGATCGGCATGGTCAACTCGGCCAATCTGCTGTTCGAGGCGGGAGCGCGCATCGCGCTGAACCCCTCCTACAACCTCTCCATCGACATCCACCCCAACCTGAAATACCTGCTGTCCCTGAGCGATCTGAAGGAGTTCGACGGCTTTCTCTTTGGAATCGGGTTCTCCGCCTCCTACCGCTTCGGCCAGGACCCCGATGCCCCCCAGGCGATCATCCGCTCCCTGCGCTTCGAGCGGGTGTCCTTCCCGGCCGCCTTTGCGGCGATGCAGAGCTACTACGTGAAGAAGCCCTTGGGCAGCGTGGAGGTATTCAACACGGAGAAGAGCTCCCTCACGGAGCTGCAGGTCTCCTTCTTCCA
>Ga0315293_10007044_pt1 | contig 10465 bp, 12 predicted proteins | sample YL17G13_20_MG_FD_203071 | JGI IMG/M metagenome (GOLD analysis project Ga0315293, IMG submission 203071) | Sediment microbial communities from Yellowstone Lake, YNP, Wyoming, USA - YL17G13_20 | ecosystem: Environmental > Aquatic > Freshwater > Lake > Sediment | place: USA: Wyoming | collected... | reverse complement strand
ATATTACAGAAGGCCAGTTTTACCTGAGAAATAAGTCAATCGAGCCGTTCGGTTCATTGAGCCGCTTAAAACAGCTGGTGAACGGAAAGACCAGGAAAGACCATCGCGTTATCATGGACAGGATGATTCAGCTGTTCAGCGATTACAGGGAAACTCTTGAAAAGCAGTCGATGGGTTTTCATATGAGCGAATGGGACAAAAAGCTTCTTAAGTATGGCAGGGCATTCGAAGAGAAGATGATGGATCTTTCCGTGGACATACCTTTAGAAAAGGCCCTGGATATGGGGTGGCGGATCCTGGCTGAGAATTTCGAGCCTGGCGAGATAGGCATAAAGACGGAATTTATCAGCGAATTCTGGCCTAAAAGATAATTTAAGTCCACCTGCCAGGTGGACAATGGTTTATATGCCGAAAATCAAATTCACAAAAGGCGAGCTTAAAAGGCAGCGCGACGCGTTAAAGAGATTTGAACGTTACCTGCCCATACTGCAGCTAAAGAAACAGCAGATGCAGCTTGAGATACAGCGGGTGCACGAAAGATTAGATTTGAAAAATCAGGCGCTGGATAATCTGGAAGGCGAAATAAGCGAGTGGGCAAATCTTCTGGAGGAACCCGGAGATTATGTAACCGGCTGGATAAGGCCTAAAAATATTGTTATCTCAAGTTTTAATATCGCGGGCGTGGATATACCGGTATTTGAAAAAATGGAGTTTGAAGAGGCTGAATACGATTTATTTTTAACTCCGCTATGGGTTGATACCGCGATTATTGAGTTAAGAAAATTCGTGACATTCTTAGAAGAGAAAAAAATATTGAACAAACAATTGAGGATATTGAGCGAGGAACTCAGGGTTACAAACCAGCGGGTAAATCTTTTTGAAAAAGTAAAAATTCCGGAATGCATTGAGGACATACGTCGCATAAGGATTTATCTCGGTGATCAGCAAGCCGGCGCCGTAGGCCGTTCCAAGATGGCTAAGAATAAGATAGAAAGAATGAGTTTAGAGGCTGTTTTAATATGATAGTCAGGATGAAAAAGATAACTTTAATAACCCAGTCAAAGGATATTGATTCCGTGCTTGAATCCGTAAGAAGGCTTGGGCTTTTGCATGTAGAGCACGAAAATGCGCCTTCAGGGGGAAATATCGCAGCACTTAAAGAAAAATTAAACCGCGTTTCAAAAACCATAGCGGTTTTACCTGATATAAAAAATCAGGCCATCGCGGATAATAAAGAAGATAGCTTTATAGACGGGATAACGGCACTTCTGGATGAAAAAGAAACGCTGATAGAAGAATTGCAGATCCTGAAACGCGATATAGAAACGTGGAAGGAGTGGGGAAATTTTAACCCCGGCCTTATTGAAAGTTTAAAGAGTAAAAATATCTGGGTAAGGTTATGTAAAGTCAGCGTTCAGGAAATGAAGAACGTCCCGGGAGCTGTTGTTCTGGAAAAAATATTTCGGAAGGGAAATATCTTTTATTGCGCAATTGTTTCAAGAAAAGAAATAGAGCTGCCTTTTGAAACCCTTACCATGCCCGAGATGGGCATGGAAGAAATGCTTTTTGAAGAGAAAAAATATGAAAAAAGGTTTATTGAGATAGAAAAGAGATTTTTGGAAATAGCCGCGTATAAAAACGCTTTACGTGATCATGAAAATGATCTGAATTCTCTTATAGAGTTTAGTGAGGTGCGAGAAGGCTCGGGAAGATTTGAAAAATTATCGTATATAAAAGGTTACTTGCCTACTGATCAGGTTGGCATTATTGAAGCTGCGGCTTCAAAAGAAAAATGGGGTATAGTGGCGAGTGATCCGGGAGAAAACGATATCCCTCCAACGTTAATAAAAAATTCAAAATTGGTGAAAATAATAAAACCCATGTTTGATATCATAGGGACTATACCGGGGTATAGAGAAGTCGATATAAGCCTTCATTTTTTGATCTTTTTTTCTATATTTTTCGGCATGCTGATAGGCGATGTGGGTTACGGGCTTACGTATTTCCTTATAGCTTTAATAGCGCAGAAAAAGTTTAAGGCCATGAAAGATAAATCAATTTTTTTCTTAACGTACGTGCTGGCCAGCTTCGCCATTACATGGGGTCTTTTGACAGGTGTATTCTTCGGGCCTCATCCATGGATAAAGCCCATGATGCCTTATTTCACGGATAACACAAATGTCCAGGCGTTCTGTTTTTTAATAGGGGCAGTGCAATTGAGCATGGCGCACATCTGGAAGATTTTAAGGAAATTCCCTTCCCTGAAAGCGTTGAGCGACGTAGGATGGATATGTGTTTTATGGGCTGCGTATTTTCTGGCAAAGTCATTGATACTCAATTTTGAATTCCCCGGTTTCATGAAATGGATTTTTATAGCCGGATCCGCGCTTATTATTTTATTCACAAACCCTGTAAAAAATGTTTTCGCCGGTATCGGAACGGGCCTTGGAGATTTTTTATTAAAGCTTGTGAATAGTTTCGCGGATATAGTTTCGTATATAAGGCTGTTCGCTGTGGGGCTGGCAGGAGTAGCGATAGCGGACGCGTTCAATCAGATGGCGGCCAGTATAGGCGCCGCTAGTATTTTAAACGGCTTATTGAGCGGGTTTGTGCTTTTTTCAGGCCATACGTTGAATCTTGCGCTGGGGATTTTGTCTATACTTATCCACGGGGTAAGGTTGAATGTCCTGGAATTTTCAGGCCACATGGACATGGAGTGGTCAGGCACAGAATACACTCCCTTTAAGATAAAATAAAAAAAGACACCTCTCAGGCGGCCGAAGGTCTCCTGCGAGGCGGGAGTGGTTATATAACAGGAGGAGAATTTATGGACGCAAATACAGTAACTCAGTTCAAGGATATCGGAATCGGAGCAGCGCTCGCTTTTTCAGCTATCGGCTCAGGAGCCGGAGCAGGGGTAGCCGGGATGGCTGCGATAGGTGCGTGGAAGAAATGTTTTGCCCAGAATAAACCAGCGCCATTTATATTTCTGGCGTTTGTGGGCGCGCCTCTTACACAGACCATTTATGGAATGATAGTGATGAATGCCCTGATAGAAGCGAGTAAAAGAGTGCAGAATTTGGGGATATTAAGCGCTCTGGGCATGCTCTCAGGCGCGGCCATAGGTTTTTCAGCGTGGTATCAGGGTTTAGCAGCTGCTTCAGCCTCTGACGCGATGGGCGAGACAGGCAAAGGCTTTGGAAACTATCTCATGGTACTTGGCATCATAGAAACAGTCGCGATATTCACGATGGTATTCACCCTGATGGCGATAGGAAAGGTGCAGTAAACCCTTTAATTAGTGCTTGCAAAGTATAATACGGTATAGTATATTATTAAGCACTTTAAAGGGCGATTAGCTCAGTTGGCAGAGCGCTTCGTTTACACCGAAGAGGTTTCACAGGTTCGAGCCCTGTATCGCCCACCAAATCCGCCGAAGGCGGATTTGATCCTGAGCAAGCAATAAAATCCGATGAATAAGAGGATTTTATGCGAAGCGAAGGACCTGAAAGCATAAAGATATTTAAGGTACTTCGGCAGCTAAAATGCTCGCTTTGTTCGCATTTTTTACGCTGCCTCAGTATCAAATTTACTTCGTAAATTTGGGGACGTAGTTCAGCTGGATAGAACGCCAGATTGTCGATCTGGAGGTCGCGGGTTCGACCCCCGTCGTCCCCGCCAAATTAAAAACATTGAATCCATAGCCGTCCTATTTTGATGCAGCCCATTTTAACCCATCTCCCCCGTCAAACTCTATAGCAAGTTTACACTTTTGACAATGTCACTTTTGCCAGGTTGTTTTAGAGATTATGACGTAGGTTGAACCTATGCCTGTCTCCAGGCCTTCGTATTGCAGCCAGTCATGCGGTTCTTGTTCGGCATACCAGACAAAAGTCGGAGGTATTAAAGATTTGGCAATGCCGGTTAATAATCCAAGTTCAGGTATGAGCCTTAATTTTATTGCTTTTATTTTTCCCGCGGGAAGTTCCAGCGTTTCAATGCCCATATCTTTGAGATTAATCCTGTAAAGCTGGCCTTTATCCGAAATTAAATAAAAGGTCTTGTACGGGTTTTCAGCGTGATGAGCCGCGAATGTTTTCAAAAAATGTATCATAGTCGGGCCGTCAACAGTCAGTCCTTTCATGGGAAACACAATATTTTTAATAGCTATCCCTTCAGCGTTGGATATGGTGTAGTATATTTTTTGTTTAGCATAGTCAAAGTTTTTTTCATAGCGCGCAACCGGACCGCCGTCTTTATTTTTAATTGAGTTAATACTATAAATAGGATAGAGGAACCCGTCTTTTTCTTCCATTACAGCTTCGATATCAAAGGCTATATTTTTATATTCGTCATAGTCGCCTTCTCCATGAGCGCTGTATTTATACGTTATCCGGTTGTCCTGCAGAATCCGCTCAGTGGAAAATGATGATTTTGACCGCTGGGCAGAAGTTTTTTTATCAATATAAACAAAGCCGCCATCTTCATGTTCTTTCATGAAGGCCTTTGAAATTTCTTCAGCGCGCACTGGGGACGTCGTAAATAAAAAGCATATAATTAAAATATTTTTAATTAATTGGTTCATGCCTTTATTATATAGCTTTATGCAATGTTTGTAAAGTTGTAGAAACTATATTAAAAAATGATATAATATACCATAAGAAAGAGGTGAGACATGGCTGATTTTTCTTTTGATATTACTTCAAAAGTGGATTTACAGGAGATTGACAACGCAGTGAACCAGGCAAGAAAGGAACTGGCCAACAGGTATGATTTTAAAGGCGCCAAGTTTTCCATTGATTATAACAGGGAAGAAAAGAAGATAACGCTGGTTGCCGGAGATGATTTTAAACTGCGCGGCATCCATGACAGCCTGGGCATGAGGCTGTCAAAGAGGGGGATTTCTTTAAAATCCATAAAATACAAAGAACCTGAGAAGGCTTTTGAAGGCAATCTGCGGCAGATTGTAGAGATAACAGACGGCATCCCAAAGGACAAGGCCAGGGAGCTGGTTCAGATAATCAAGGATTTGAAGCTGAAAGTCCAGGCTAGAATAGAAGAGGACAAAATAAGAGTAGTATCTGCTAAAAAAGACGATCTCCAAACAGTCATAACGCATTTAAAAAATATAGATTTTCCTGTCTTTCTGCAATTCTGCAATTATAGGTAAAAGGAGATGAAATGAAATACACAAAAGGCGCGATAGGCAGAGTGTTTTTGATTAAATTCAGCGATAAAGACATTTTTCTTAAAGAGATAGAGAAAATCGCCAGAAAAGAGAAAATAAAAGCCGCTACAATGATTTTCCTGGGGGCGTTAAGAGAAGGGGACCTGGTAACAGGGCCTAAGAAAACAGTTATCCCGCCTGAGCCGAACTGGGTTAAGTTTAGAGACGGCTGGGAGGTTTTCGGCATAGGCACTATCTTCACTAATAAAAAAGGGCCGCAGATACATATTCACGCCAGTTTGGGCAAAAAGAAAAAGGTTTTTACAGGGTGCGTGAGGAAAGATTCCAAAGTCTTTTTGGTAATTGAAGCGGTCGTATTTGAATTAAAAGGCGTAAAGGCAGGAAAAGACATAGATCCTGCTACAGGCTTGAACTTGCTTAACATAGGCGCAGGGATTAACTAAGTTGACATTATGACATTGTCACAATGTCAACTTAGGCAGTTTAAAGAGCTTGGAAAGCGCACAGAGGCATGTTATAATATAAAGAATAAGAGGGGTTTTATATGGCGCGGATTGAAGAATTTTCCAGAAAAAAACTTAATAAGAAAGATGCATTATTGAAGAAAAAAATCCTATCTTTGCCCGTAGAGCACGTGAATGTGGGGAGCGGTTCCAGGATATCTGACCTGGTAGGCAGTTTTAAAAACAGCTCTATACAGGCGCGGAATATCTATAAATGCGCCAATGTTTTTAAAAAGATGCTCCGGGATAAAGCTCAGCCTACAGTATATTTAGGCCTGGCAGGCCCATTGATAGCCGCGGGATTGAGAGATGTTATAAGAAATATGATAAAGCTTAAGATGGTGGATGTGGTTGTATCCACAGGCGCTATAATTTATCAGGATATATACCAGGCCAGAGGGTTTAAACATTATATAGGTAATCCTGATGCGGACGACAGGACATTGGATAGATTATATATAGACAGGATATACGATACTTACGTGGACGATGAAAAATTCTGGGATACCGACAACTGGGTGGGCAGGGTTGCGGATGAGATGAAACCCGGGAATTATTCTTCCAGAGAGTTTGTAGAAGCATTAGGTTCGCGCCTGGATGACGAAAACTCTATAGTAAGGACTGCATATAAGTGCGGCGTCCCTGTATTTGTGCCTGCCCTGAACGACAGTTCGATAGGAATAGGCCTGACAGGGCATTATCATAAATGCAAAAAAAATAAAAAACCAGGCGTGCATATTGATTCCATACAGGATAATTATGAGATAACCCAGACAATAGTGAATTCCAAAAAGACAGCCGCTATTTATATAGCAGGGGGTGTTCCTAAAAATTACATTAACGACGCCGTTGTGATGGGGTATATTTTCAATAAAGATACAGGCGGGCATTCATACGCATTCCAGCTTACAACGGACGTGCCTCACTGGGGCGGATTGAGCGGAAGCACGCTAAAAGAAGCCACGTCCTGGGGCAAGATTAATAATGACGCGAGTTACGCAATGGCGTTCGTTGAACCTAGCGTGAGTCTGCCTTTGGTTTATTCATACGCATTTCAGGAAAAATTTTATAAATCCCGCAAAAGAAAAAAATTTATCTGGCAGAAGGATATCCTAAAAAGTCTTAAAAATGGCTGATTTTTCCAAACCCAAAATTGTAAAGTTAAAATCCGGTTCAAAGCATCAAAGACTTTTCAGCAAGGATTCAGGGACCCGCGGCATTAAGTCAGGTCATGTCATATTGAAAGAAGGAGAAGAGATAGGCGAACATTCGACCAATGATCTGGAAGAAGCCTTGATTATATTAAAAGGCAGCGGCCGGTTAATCATAAACAAGGAAGAAGGCCTGGATTTCGAAGATAACACGGTGCTGTATGTGCCGCCGGAAACAATTCACAATGTAAAAAATACAGGCAGCGGCGTATTGGAATACATATTCATAACCTCAAATGCCAAACAAAAATTATAAAACGCGTTTTAAATTCTGCGGTATAGAAGATAAATATTCTTCCCGGGAGAAGTCCAGGATAGCGATATTGCCTGTCTCTTATGATTTGACCACCTCTTATAAATCAGGCGCGTCCGGCGGGCCGAAGGCAATAATAGATGCCTCCAGATACATGGAGACATACGATGATGAGACGGGAAAAGAGATCTACAAGCTCGGCATATACACAGCCGAAGAAATAAAGTCTGTCAATCCTGAACCTGAAGATATAATTAAAAAAGTTGAGAAAGAAATCAGTTTTATGCTTAAGGCTGGAAAATTTCCAGTAGTTTTAGGAGGAGAGCATTCTATCAGTTTAGGGGCTGTCATGGCTTTTAAGAAAAAGATCAAAGACTTTTCGGTATTACAGCTGGACGCCCACAGAGACCTCAGAGATAGTTTCCAGGGCTTAAAGAATAGCCATGCTTGTATCGCAAAGCGCATCATAGAACTTACTTCTCTTACGCAGGTCGGAATAAGAAGCATGTCCGCAGGAGAAGCAGATAAAGAATACAAAAATCTCAAGACATTTTTCATGAAAGATATGATAAGTAATGAAGATTGGATAGAAGACGCCATAGATTCTTTGGATAACGATAGGGTATACGTTACCATAGACATGGACGCGTTTGATCCGTCTATCATGCCTAGTGTTGGCACGCCTGAACCGGGCGGCATGGGATGGTATGAGACGCTCGCGTTATTAAGAAGGCTCAGTCGGAAAAAAAAAGTTATAGGATTCGACGTGGTGGAGCTGTCTCCCATGCCTGGCAATGTCGGCCCGGATTTTTTGACTGCAAAATTAATATATAAATTTTTGAATTATATATTTTCGAAATAAATATTGTATTGCAAAAAAAGTTTTTTGTGATATAATTAACCTTATTCAAAAATTTAAAAGGAGGAAGGGAGTATGATTAAGAAATTAGCGGTGGTTGTTTTTTTACTTGGAGCTGTGGTATTAGTATCAGCTTACGCATTTGCTGAGGATGCTGCGAATCCAGCCGATACTTCTGCGCCCAGCGCAACAGAGGTTGCGCCGGCAAAAGATACAATGACCGCAGAAGAAGATACAGTACCCGCGGAAGAAGGCGTAGGCGAGGGAGTAGTTACAGGAGAGGTCACGGCTTTAGATGCAGCAGCAGGTTCCATAATGGTAAAAGGGGCTGATTCCGCAGAAAAGGCTTTCAACGTGATAGACGGAGAAACTATACTTTGGAAAGGCATAGAGGATATAAAACTAGTGGATATTAAGAAAGGCGATAAGGCAGAAGTCGGTTATTATACTAATGATGCAGGGAAACTTGTCGCAAGCTGGGTGGATGTCATTGTTCCTGAACAGCCGGCTGCTGCAGGCCCGGTATCTCAAGCAGTGCCTGCGCCGTCTGAAGAATAAAGCATGAACGAACAACAGGCATCGCAGTTGGGAAAGTTAGTTCCAACAAAGGTATTTTTCACAAAAGGCGTAGGGACGCATAAAGAAGAATTGCGTTCGTATGAGCTGGCCTTAAGAGACGCGGGTATTGAAAAGTGCAATCTGGTGCACGTTTCGAGTATTTTCCCTCCGGGCTGTAAAATTATTCCAAAAAATGAAGGCATAAAAGAACTGATACCCGGCATGATAACCTATTGTGTCATTGCCAGGTGCAGTTCCAATGAGCCAAGGCGGCTCATAGCGTCTTCTGTAGGCACTGCGATACCAGCGGACGAAAACATGTACGGCTATATGAGCGAACATCATGCCTATGGCCAGACAGACGAGTTTGCAGGCGATTACGCGGAAGACCTGGCAGCAAAAATGCTGGCCTCTACAATGGGTTTTCCTGATTTTGACGATTCCAAAGACTGGGATGAAATAAAAATGGTGTATCAGGTTAAGGATAAGATTGTGAAGACTATGAACATAACCCAATCTACCATAATTGATTCTAACGGTAACTGGTCTACGGTAGTATCGGCGGCCGTATTTTTATTTTAAATCATATGATTTTTAAATTACACCCGTATCTTTTCGCATTGAAAAGATGCGGGATTTTTTATTTTTTGATATTTGTTTTAACAGGATGCGGACAGGATCCATCGGTAAAGGAAACAAGGATCCTGATGGATACCTTTTGCGAGATTTCCTGTTATGGAGACAGCAAGGATAAATCTATTGCCGCGATAGACGCTGCGTTTAAAGAGATGGAGCGCATAGAACATGTTTTTAGCAAGTTTGATGAAAATAGCGAAGTCTCAAAGATAAATAGGCTGGCAGGCTCGGAAAAGGTAAAGGTAAGCGAAGAAGTTTTTAAGCTGACAGAAGAAGCTGTTTATTATAGCAGGGTTTCAGAAGGCGCTTTTGACATAACAGTGGCTCCTTTAATGGAGATACGGGGTTTTGTCCGCAAAAATAAAACAATACCAGGTAAGGAGACAATAGAAAACGCATTGAAATCCGTTGGATACAAAAATATAGAGCTGGATTCTGAAGAATTATCAATAAAGTTTTTGAACAAAGGCGCAAAAGTAGATTTTGGAGGGATTGCCAAGGGTTATGCGGTTGACAGGGCAAAAGATGTCCTGGTGTCGAAGGGAATTAAAAACGGCCTTGTGAATCTTGGCGGAAATATATTTGCTTTAGGAAGCGCCCCCGGCAAGAAAAGCTGGAAAATAGGGGTTTATGACCCCAGAAATAAAGGCAAACTACTCCAAAGTTTTGAATTAAATGACAGGGCTATAAGCACTTCCGGAAATTATGAAAGATTTTTTGAAATAGAAGGCAAAAGATATTCCCATATAATAAATCCTATTACCGGTGAGCCCTGCCAGGGCATAATAAGCGTTACAGTAGTGGCTGATTCTGCGGAGCAGGCAGACGCGCTTTCCACAGCTATATTTGTAATGGGAGAAAAAAAGGACCTTAATCTGGCAAAGTCCATTAAAGGCATAAAGGTCCTGGTACTTAAAGAAGACGGCAAAATAATCTCATACCCATAATAAGTTGACACTGTGACATTGTCAGAATGTCAACTTATGGCTAATTTTGTATTGACATAATAAGAAGGTTTGCTAAAATAGGATAAATCTTGGAATGCCGAGGTAGCTCAGTGGTAGAGCGCGGCCCTGAAAAGGCCGGCGTGGGAAGTTCGATTCTTCTCCTCGGCACCATTTATTTAAAGAGGGTTTTTATAACCCTCTATTTTTGTTTTATTTAGGCGTAACTGTATGTAAAAGCATATGGTTGCGCCTTTGTTTTTATTTGGCTCTGTTTGTGGCAAATTGTTTAATTTTGTTTGAATTGATAAGA
>Ga0315293_10007043_pt1 | contig 10466 bp, 5 predicted proteins | sample YL17G13_20_MG_FD_203071 | JGI IMG/M metagenome (GOLD analysis project Ga0315293, IMG submission 203071) | Sediment microbial communities from Yellowstone Lake, YNP, Wyoming, USA - YL17G13_20 | ecosystem: Environmental > Aquatic > Freshwater > Lake > Sediment | place: USA: Wyoming | collected... | reverse complement strand
CAGAACGCTGATGGTCAGAGGCCCCCGTTTGGCTGCAAACGTGGCCAGGTTGCTCGTGGGGTCTTCACTGCCTCGGACTGCCTTGAGCCAGACTACAATTAAGCCGATTGCCACGATGATGACGATGGCGCCTATCACCTTGAAAGATTTGCGTCCGGCGCCGCTACCGGTTTTGTTGGTGTTGTTGACTGTCATGATTGATTTCCTCTGGCGAAAATTCCTGCCATAAACCTTGTTCGTTCACTTTGAGAAGACCCAGGTCTCGCTGGAGCTCCAGTTCCGCCGTGCGATAATTCACGACCGCTGCGGTAAGTGAGTTCTGTGCCGACAGCAGCGAATCCTGTGCCTCCAGCAAATTACGTATCTCTACTCTTCCTGCCTCAAGGAAAAGATTACTGCTTCGAACACGCTTCTCCGCAACTACGACCGACTGGACCTGAATCTTAAGACTCTCCCGCGACTCCAGCAGCGTCCGCAATTCATTACGGATGAACAGCTTGATTTGGTCTTCAAGTGTCTGGACACTCCTTGTGGCCCGCTCCAGGTCCATAAGACTCTTGCGATAGGCGTTCCGCTCGGCGGTCCTCTCGATAGGCAGGTCCAGCGAGAGCAGTGCCGCATATCGCCCCCCCTCAAAGTGCAGGCTGCCGTCGTCATCGTTATCCGAAAAGTTGGCCGACCCTCCCAGCGTCAATCCCGCCCTCAGGGCATCGGCCTTGACGACAACCTGCCGTTGCGCGTCATAAACCGCGCCGTTCATCGCCCGCAGGTCAAGGCGATTCTCCAGGGCGAGGTTTATCGCGACAGATTCATCGAGCTCGAACGGTCCGGCGTCTTCGTGGCTGGCAGGGACCAGGTCCACAGGGGCGTCTGCGGGAGGGGCCGTCCCGGACGTCTCGCCCCGCTGACTGAGCATAATCTGTTCGAGGATTTTTGTGGCGCGGTCTTGTAACTGCTTCAGTTCGGCTGGGTCAAGCTCAATTCGGGCATCGGTCGGCAATCCGATGGTGTTTTTGAAAGAATCGAGGCGGCTCTTTAGCTGCTCCTGGGCGGATATCCAGCTATTACGGGCGCTCAGTTCTCGTTGCACCGCCTGGTCCACCTCGATTTCCCGTATTCGACCAGCGTCTCCCCGCCTTCGTGACCAGCGGGCTGATGCAACGGCACTTCTGTAGTTCTGTTGCATATTTGTCGCCGTGTCCATCTGACGCAAAACTGAGAAGTATTCCCGGGCAATACCGACGGCAAATGTTTGCTTGTAGCGTTCGAAGTTCCAAATCTGGTAAATCACTTCTCGCTCGGCCCGGGTCAGAGGCTCGGTCACAATATGCCGGCCGGCGCCTCTCAACAGGGGAATCGATACCGTTGTGTCTGCGCTCAGCCCCAGTGACGATGCGCCGCCCTGGGTCAGCAAGTTCGCCAGGTCGATTGCCAACGCCGAGCTGATGTCGATTCCGTTTTTCAGGGTCCGACTCACCCCTGTCGTCCCACTTGTATCGAGATTGGTGACCGTCTCGGCTCCGGTGGTATCCGTGCTGAGGGTGCTATCCGCCTGTGCCCTGAAGATGTTTCTAAATTCGTTGCGCTGCAAATCAAGGTCCAGCGCCGACCGAAAGACGTCTTCTTTACGCGACTGGTAGTCCGCACTGTTGCGTGCCCCAATCTGGAGGGCATCGACCAGAGAGAGCTTGAGGGGCTGATTCGGCTCGATGGGAATATTGGCATCCGGAGAAGAGGCGATCGGCGGATAATCCTCTTCCGGCCAATGCGGGATTGACTGGAGCTTGTCCGTGCCCAGGGAAGCCTCGCTCGAATGGAGCAGGTCCTGCTCATCCAGAAGCCGACGCCGCAGGATATCGCTCGGTCGTTCGATGCCGAAGGGTTCCGTCTTGCCGAGGGCCTCCTGCTGCTTCTGCGAAATGATGTCGCCGGCCACTTCATCCGCCTTATGCCGGTAAGCTGCCGGTCGCTGGCAGCCGGATTGGATAACTAATCCTAACAACATGACCTTTAAGAAATAGTCCGAACTGATGCGTGTTTCTTTGTTTTTAACCATTATACTCATTGCCCGGATAGTCTTGTTGGCGGCGCTGCCCTTTACCCGCCGCGGCGGGTTTACCGCTGGTTTCAGTGGGCCGTTTCAATCATTCGTCATCACCGCCGTGTATATAGTGGACGCAAATTCGCCCCGGTTACACATCAAGACGCTGGAAATCCTCATTTTATTGCGGTTTCGTGCTGCTGGTCTTGCAGGGGCGGCCGGCGGCAGGGCCCGGCGTAACGGCATTATCGTTTGCAGCTTATAAAACATAGGACTATTCAGCGGCTCAATTGCCTTCATATAGCGACTTTTTGTCTCAATTTATATCATTATAAAACAGAAGCTTATGTAAGAAAAGGCCAAAACCGTTCGTATATGGCTCGTATTTCGTCCGCCACAACTACTGGACGGACTATCTGCTATCCGCTATACGCTGCGGATGCACTTGTGCTCCTAATTTGTTGGCCTCTTTATCTTAATTTAAGACGGTTTTCTGTGCCGAATTATTGCCGAAAAGATGCCTCGCACAAGCGCGAAATGGCGTTCAATTTGTATTGCAAAACGACATCGTCGAGGGTAAACTGGGCGTGGTTTCTGTCGCGGCGGCGTAGCCAAGTGGCCTAAGGCGACGGTTTGCAAAACCGTTATACGTGGGTCCGAATCCCACCGCCGCCTGTAATACCCGACTAAAAGGCCCTTGCGAGAGAATGTCCTTTCAGCCCCCGCAGCCCCTTAGGGGCAAGAGCGAGGGCTGTGAAATCAAGCTTTTGGCCAATTTTTGGGCGTATTGCAGCCCGAAAGGCTTGACAGGTATATGGGAGCTTGTTATTCTCCGGATACTTAAACCACTGTGGGGCCGTAGCTCAATTGGTTAGAGCATCGGATTGTCGATCCGAAGGTTGAGGGTTCGAGACCCTTCGGCCTCGTTAGAGAGGCGCATTCTGAGAGCTTGTGGGCGTAAGAATGAACTACTCCGCACCGCACAATACGAATATGTCAATCGTCACTCGCAAATCGTAAACTTGTGCCCGCGAAGGCGGGTATCGTCAATCGTAAATTAAACTTGCCCCTGCCCCGGATTTCCTTTATCATTTCAGTTACGTTGCTGGAATTAAGGAGATAGACTGGTGGCCAGGCTCGATTTCAAAGGTAAAGCGTTTGTTCAAAACTATCACCTGCAGGTCAAATATCATCAGCTTATCCCGCGCAAAGAAAAATCCCTCACCGATAAGGTCTCGCTGCACGACAACCTCATCATCCACGGCGATAACCTCAAGGCACTAAAGGCCCTTCTGCCCACTTACGCCGGCAAAATAAAATGTATCTACATCGACCCGCCTTACAACACCGGAAACGAAAAATGGGTCTATAACGACAACGTCAATTCACCTATGATGCAGGAATGGCTCAACAAGGTCGTCGATAGAGAAGACCTCACCCGACACGACAAATGGCTCTGTATGATGACCCCGCGATTGAAACTACTAAGAGAACTATTATCAGAAGATGGATTTATTTTTGTGAGCATAGGAGATGAGGAAGTTCACCATTTAAGGTCTTTAATGGACGAGGTCTTTTGTGAAGATAATTTCAGAAACACGGTTTCTATTAGGAGATTTGACAAGAATTTAAGCAGACAGTTTTTTGAAAAAGGACTTCCAACCTTAACTATAGGTTTTGAGAATATTTTAATTTATTCAAGAGCAAGGGATTCTTTTCTTAATCCAGTTTTCAGAGAGGCGAGTATTGAAAGGCAGAGTTTTGGTTATTGGAAAGGATTTTGGAATGCCGCTAATAGACCAACTATGAGATACGAATTACTTGGTGTTAAACCTGAAACGGGACAGTGGAAATGGAAAGAGGAAGTTGCTCTTGAAGCCGTAGAAAATTATATAGAATATCAAAAGAAATATGAAAACAAAATGACACTCGAGGAACATTGGGAGAAAACTGGAAAAAATAAGAGGTTTATTAGGCGTAGGACCGATTTACTAACTGGGAAAAATAAAGGTGTAGAGCATTGGGTCTCACCAAGTGAAGGTGTTTTGGTATCATCTAATTGGTATGATTTGCTGGCATCTGAAACACTCAAGGACTTAAAATTAACGTTTGATAATCCTAAAAATATTGATGTCATTAAAAGGGTAATAGAATTATCCACTGATGAGAACTCAATTATCCTCGATTCCTTTTCCGGCTCTGGCACAACGGCTCACGCTGTTATGGCATTGAATAAGGAAGATGGTGGAAATCGGCGGTTTATTCTGGTCGAGTGCGAGGACTATGCGGATAAAATTACCGCTGAGCGCGTTCGGCGGGTGATAAAAGGCGTCAAAGTCGCGAAAGACGAAAATCTGAAAAAGGGTTTGGGCGGGACGTTCAGTTATTTCGACCTTGGGCCCCCGATTGAAATGGAAAGTATCCTTTCCGGCGACGATTTACCCAACTATAAAGACCTCGCACGTTACGTCTTCTATACCGCCACCGGCGAAGAATTTGACGAAAAGGCCGTCGATGAGAAGCGAAACTTTATTGGCGAAAGCAGGGAATATCTTGTGTATCTATTCTACAAACCCGACATTGATTACTTGAAGGCCACCGCCCTGACGCTCGATAAGGCCAATGCCCTTGGCCCTTACAAAAACAAGAAACGACTGGTCTTTGCACCGACAAAATATCTCGACCAGGACCACCTTGACTCGTTGCGTATCGATTTTGCCCAACTGCCCTTTGAAATCTACAAACTGGTAAAATAATGTTTAGCCCCCAAGCCCGCCTGGGGGTCATTAACGATGGAACCGAAAGAATATCAAATAAAAACTCTTAATCGCGTCAAGCAATACCTTGACCTGCTTTACCAATGGCGGGATAAGGCCATCGCCAATCCCGGCCTTAAAATCAATTTCCCCGTAAATGCCTGGGATGAGATAGACACGCGATATCGTCCTTATTCCTCACGCCGTGACGGCCTCGGCAGACCCCTGCCTTGCTTTTGTCTCAAAATTCCCACAGGCGGCGGCAAAACATTTCTCGCAGTCAAGACAATCGACCTAATCAACACAACCTATCTGAAAAAACAAACCGGCCTTGTCCTTTGGGTCGTTCCCTCCACCCAGATATACAATCAAACAATCAGGAGCTTGCGAAACCGCGACCATCCGTATCGCCAGCACCTTGATATCGCAAGCGGCGGCAAAACTCTTATCCGCGAAAAGACCGATTTGTTCTCGCCTTTAGACATCTGCGAGAACCTCGTCGTCCTTATGCTTATGCTTCCCTCCGCCAACCGCAAAACTAAAGAAGTCCTGCGTATGTTCAAAGACAGCGGCGGCTTTGCAGAGTTCTTCCCTCCCGAAGACGACCTCGAGGCAAATGCACGCCTGCTTGAAAAAGTCCCAAACCTTGATACCTTCGAGAAACAATCGGGCTTCTGGGGAAAGCAGGTCAAATCCTCTCTCGGCAACACCCTGCGAACGCTCAATCCTGTAATCATTCTCGACGAAGGCCATAAGGCCTACAGCGAAACCGCGCAGGAAACACTCCTGGGCTTCAATCCCTCCATCATCGTGGAACTATCCGCAACACCGCTGGAAAAAAGCAATAAACTCGTTGACATAACCGGCATTGAGCTTAACCGCGAAGAAATGATAAAGTTCGACCTGCACATCTTCAACAAGGCAAACCCCGACTGGAAAGAAACCATCCTCGAAGCCCACAACCACCTCGAAATGCTAAAGGGCAAAGCCAGAGAATACCACGCTAACACTGGCAAATACATCCGCCCGATATGCCTTATTCAGGTCGAACGCACCGGCAAAGAACAACGCGGCAAAAAATTCATCCACGCCGAAGATGTCCGTGAGCATCTTATAAATATCGTTGGCCTCACCCCCGAAGAAGTCGCCGTCAAGACAAGCGAAAAAGACGAACTCAAAGAAGTGGACGACGTCGGCGGTCTTATGTCGCAAAACTGTCGTATCCGTTACATAATCACAAAGCAAGCCCTTCAGGAGGGCTGGGATTGTGCCTTCGCCTATTGTCTGGCTATCCTCACTCGCCCCGGTTCAAAGACCGCCCTTACCCAGCTTGTCGGACGCATTTTGCGCCAACCCTTCGCAAAAAAAACAGGCATTAAGGAGCTCGATGAAAGTTATGTCTTCTGTTACCAGCAAAAAGGCGCTGACCTTCTCGAAGAAATAAGACGCGGCTTCCGCGGCGAAGGTCTCGGCGACCTTCAAGGCCGCATCGCTATGGATGACGAAGCCGCTGGCAAGGAACACGAGGAAGTGACTGCACAGGTCAGAGAGAAATTCAAAAAACCCGCCAACCAGGTCATTCTCCCCGTTTTTGCCATCCGTGACGGCGCTGACTGGCGCAAAGTCAATTACGAAATGGATATCGCCAGCCAAATCCCCTGGGACCAGGTGGACCCGCCGACACTCTATAATAATATTACCTTGTTAATGCACGAAGAAAAAGATGTGGAACAGATAGCAACCCTTTCCGAAGACCAACGCGAAGTCATTAGACTCAGGCAGTCCGAATTGCTTAAGGCCGGAGCGCTCCGCCTTGACCCGGTCTTTCTTGCACGCCATTTACTCGATATTGTCCCCAATCCCTGGGTCGCCTACGAATTCGGCAAAACTGTCCTCAATAAACTTCTCATCAGGAACGACCAAAAAGTTGTTATCAATAATTTCGTATTTATTATTGAAGAACTTCGTAAGCGTCTCACATCTGAAAAAGACCGCCTCGCAGAGCAGGTCTTCCGCGATATGATTTCACAGGACAAGATGCACTTTCTCGTCATCGCCAACAAACTCGGCTACAAACTCCTAAAACCAAAACCCAAAAAGGTTACCGCTCCTTACCTTACAAAGAGGACCGCCGCCCCGTTGGAACGCTCTCTTTTCGACCCCGTATCCGCGGATGACTTCAACGAGACCGAACGGCAGGTCGCTTGGTACCTCGATGACCAAAACAAGCTTCTTTTCTGGTATCGAAACGTCCCTAAAGAGGACTATGGCGTTCAGGGCTGGCAAAAACACCGCGTTTACGCCGACTTCATCTTCACCGACACCAGCTCAAACGGCAACGGCTTCAACCGTGTCTTTGTCGTTGAAACCAAAGGAATTCCCTTCAAACAAAGTGAGGATACTGACTACAAGAAAAAACTCTTCAATCTTTGTAATGAACGCTCTCGTGAAATGACGCTTACTGAGCTCGGCCTCAAACTTCCTGCCAAAAAAATATCTTTCCTCGTCATCGCCGAGGACGAATGGCAGCAAAGACTGAACGAGTTATTTATAACAAATTAAAAAGTGTAACGCATTTGGGAGGCAGAGGAGTTTTTATCCGCCGCTTCGTCCGACGGACTTATCCGCGTTTGTCTGCCGAAGGCGGAATCGAGCATCGGACATCCAGTATCGAGATTCGAGCATCGATTTTTATTGACTTTTCTTTGAAAATATGTTAAAATACCTGTCTGTTTGCAAGTAGGCACTCGCCCGCCTCTGGCGGGAACACAAACCGCCCCGTAGGGCAAGGTCTTCAGGGTTAGCAAACCCAAGTCAAAAATAATCGTTAATAACTATAAACTATCAACTAACTAGCGACTAACGACTTGCGACTGGAAACTAACTATGGCTACAGAAGCTCAAATCATCGCCCACCGTATAGAGTTGCGCTATGCGCAATACGAGCGACGCTCGTCCGCCGACTTATCCGGCGTAGCGCAAGCGAAGTCGGAAGCCTTGTCGAAGGCGGAAGGCGGAATTATCGAGCATCCAGTGTCGAGTATCGAGAATCCAGTATCAAGAATCGAGCAACGATTTATGCAAAACAAAGCCAATTTGCTGGATACTTAAATGAATGTAAGCTCTGTTAAAACAAAGGAATATGAAAATAAACGGCTTTTCAGGCGCGGTGAAAAACAAACCCAATCAAACCCAACCTGTAGTGAGCTTGTCGAACCTATTGCAAACCAGCCACCCCATTTTCTTGATTTTTTATCTTTTTTCCTCCCCTTTTTCGTTTTGCTTGCAGGTACAAATTGTGATTACGCATCCAAAGATTTCACGTTTGCTGTATTTGGGAAACGTCTATCCATTTGATTCCGATTTTTCGCGCGGCGTATCCCAGTTCTCTGAGATAATCGCCATAAACCATCATCCAGTGAGAATCCCGAGCTTCTTTCAGCAATTTTCTCCAATCTCCTTGTATCTCCACATCCTGCTGAGAACGGCATATTTCATAAAACGGATTACTTCTAACAACTCCTTTGAATCCGACCCATCGACCCGTGCTATACTCCGGGTCAATAAACGTGACTTGCTGTCCTTTGGGCATTTCCACCTTTGGGGCTGCGCCGTACTCCGATTCGTAATGGGTCATGATTTTTGCCGGCTCGTAGCGTTTACCGTCCATCCGACGAGGGCAGGTGCAATGTGCACAGGTGGCTATGGCTTTATGAGGAAATGTCGAGTTATGAAGAAACACGGGCTTACCGGATACATAGTGCAGCAAAATGCCGGCGGGTATCACAACAAAATCGGACTCGCAAAAGGCAAGCAGCCCCTCATCATTTAGCAAACTCAAAGAGAGGCAGGCAGTCGTCTCTGCCATCGGCATGATAGTGCTCATACAAGCCCTGATAGTGAACGCAGGTGCGTTGTATTCACGCATCAAATCCTTGAATATCCTGTATAGCAAGAAGGCGTTAACGACAAACTTTTTATCAGTCGCAAGAGCAGTCTCGGGTAATGAGAGGTACTTTTTGGTCCACCTCTCTGCCTTTGAGACCATATCGGCGTTTGTCCGGGCGGCTTTGATGCGCTCGGCGACGTCATCGTAGCCAGCGTCTAAAATCTCAATCCTGTATCTTTCTTTGGCTGCCGTAGGTGCCTGCGGGTCATACTTACCCCCGGCCCCGCCAAGAGCAACTATGCGCGTGCCTACGAAGTTCTTGATTCCGTAAAGTGCTCTTAGCCTCCACAGAAGCTCTTGATAATCGTCTATAACAACATCATGGACATAGACGCCTCCGTGATCCAAATAGCTATTTTGGCCCGGTTCCTCTTCACCTGTCTTTAGATATTTGACGCTCAGTGCCTCGTACCAGTAATAAATCGGGCCGGAGCAGTGTCTGACAAAAACGATGGTGTCCTTACTCTTGTCCTTTGCAAAACATGTCCGGAGCAGGTCACCTGAACCTGTGGCTGGATAAAGTACTATGACATCGTAGTCCGCTTGATGCACCTTTGATGCTTCCTCAGTGGATTTGACTTTGACCGTGGGCAATATCTCTAACGGGAAATCGGCCTTCGAACATAGCAAGTCCAGCTCTTTTGATATCCTCTTTGCCTCTTCTGAGGCAGCTTGCTCAGTCTGCACGCCGCCCCACGACTTCCAGGAGATATGTTCCTTTCTTTCTGTAGTCGCGTACATAAGAACCGGCTGTACTTGCAGCTTCCTGCCTGTAACAGCAATAGCCTTATTTGGGTCCCAGTCATCGGTTTTGCCGGCAGCAAAAGCTGAAGCCCGAAGGCCCAGAATTCCACCGGCAATGCCGGCAGTCGTCAGTCCCACAAACTCTCGCCTGCTCATATCGCAGCAAGACATATTAACCTCCCACGTCAAATCGCAGCAAATTTGATATCCGGCACACACTTTTTACCGTGTTCACGGACTTCGCTTCCTTATTTAACACAAGGCTTTGTCTTAGGCAAGTCACTCGCAGACATTCTTTTTCGCAGGATGCTGTAAGGCAGCGGCTTTGCCTGGTTTTGAGTTTGCATAGGCAAGACGGTTGAGAGGGACTGCTTGAAGGCCTTTGGTCGTTCCAAAGGCTCTTCTTTTGCGCACGCGACGATAACAGCGCTTCTGACGGCACCCCCCTGCTTTCTTGCGAAAGCAAGAAGGGGGATTGCCCTTAAATCGCATCACGAGACAGTAAAAAAACCATCCCGCCCTCTGCGCTTAAGCCCGATTCCACAAAAGGGTTATGCCATAATAGATATGTCCGGACTAATGGGACAAATAGCCACAGCACGTCCTCCTATGCGTATTTGGCACCGCCATACAAATAGTTTTGACATTACTACAGAGACCACGGTAAAATAAAACAATAGAAGTATTTTGCGGGCGTAATTCAGTGGCAGAATGTCAGCTTCCCAAGCAGGATCAAGCCTTTTGTAATATCTTGTCAATAAAGAGCTTAGTAATTGTCATATAAGGACTTAGGCACTGTTTTCGAACTGGCTTGAAACTGACTTTCTGGACTGTTTTTAGACTGAAACTGCCACAAAATTGCCACAAATTTTAATCTGGCGTGCTATTGTAGGATAGGTGTCCACCCGCCGCATCCCTTGAGCCCGACTCTTCCACAGAACATAAGCCAAAAAGCACACAAGGATATGGGCCTTGA
>Ga0315293_10007042_pt1 | contig 10466 bp, 9 predicted proteins | sample YL17G13_20_MG_FD_203071 | JGI IMG/M metagenome (GOLD analysis project Ga0315293, IMG submission 203071) | Sediment microbial communities from Yellowstone Lake, YNP, Wyoming, USA - YL17G13_20 | ecosystem: Environmental > Aquatic > Freshwater > Lake > Sediment | place: USA: Wyoming | collected... | reverse complement strand
TTGCGCTTGCGGCATCGTTGGTATGCAGGGTGCTGAATACGAGGTGGCCGGTGAGTGCGGTTCTGATGGCGGTTTCAGCGGTTTCGAGGTCGCGGATTTCGCCGACGAGCATAATGTCGGGGTCGTGCCTTAGCATTGAGCGCAGCGCTCTTGCGAAGGTGAAGCCGATTTCGGAATGGACCTGCATCTGGACGAGGCCCGGCATATCGTATTCGACGGGGTCTTCGATGGTGATAATTTTTCGTTCGGTGTTTTTGAGCATATTCATGCAGGTATAGAGGGTGGTTGTTTTGCCGCTGCCGGTCGGGCCTGTGAGGAGTATGATGCCGTGGGGTTTGGCGATGAGTTTGTGCAGTGTTTTGACTTCATTGTCAGCCATGCCGAGGGATGCCAAATCGGATATCAATTTGCCCTGTGGTAAAATACGGATGTTAATAGCTTCGCCGTGCCTTGTTGGCAGGACGGAGATTCTGAGGTCAAAGGTGCAGCCTGCGAGATTGACCTGTGCGCGGCCATCCTGCGGGAGGCGTTTTTCTGCGATGTCGAGGCCAGACATTATTTTTATTCTGCTGGCGATACCTTCGCGGAAAAACCTGACTGTCTGTGGGATGCCGGCATCGTGGAGCATGCCGTCAACCCGGTATCTGACCTTTAGCTCATTTTCGTAAGGTTCGATGTGAATATCGGTGGCGCCGGCACCGATGGAATCAGCGAGGAGCTGGTTGACCAGTTTTATTACCGAAGCGTCCCTGGCCTTGTTCTGGTCCATCAAATCTTCCTTACGGGTGTCCATGCGGTCTTCAATTGCCTGGCTGCCGGTCATCTGCTCAACGGTAGCGGCACCGATTCCATAGGATTTGCGAATGGCCTTTTTTATGGCATCGGATGGGGCTAATACGAATTCCACTGTGTATGAATTATCGAGGACAAGCTCAATTTCATTTTTGAGGGCAGGATTGAACGGGTCGCAGATGGCAAGAAAAAGGGTATTATCCACAATTTTTAGCGGTATCGTGTTATAGTGTGACGCTATATTTGCGGTAATTGTCTTTAATGCGTCGCTTTGAATGTCATCGACGGAAAGATTCAAGAAATCAAGGCCGGTTTTTTCAGCTACGGCTGTTAAGAACTGCGTTTCATCCACAAACCCAAGCTTTAATATGCTTTCCCGCAGGGATATTTTCTGTTTGTCGGCCTCGATGCGGGCAACTGTTAATTGTTCTTCGGTCAGCCCCGCGAGGCCTGGTTCTATTCTTAAGGTTCGGCAGGCGATGTTTCGCTCTGTAATTTTTGCCGTTGTCATTTATATTGTCTCCACAACACTGTATAAAAACGGGCGTAAGGGGATATGTCAGCTTTCCAAAGGTTCTTCATGGCTGACAGATTCGCTCAGTTTCTTGAGGCCGACACAAACATACCGGTCAAAGGACCTTGTATTTATGCCCATTTCTTCTGCGGCTTCGCTTGTATTGTGGCCGCAGCGATATTTCTGAAGGACAGCTTCGGTTTCACGAGAGGTCAAACGCTCTTCGGCGAGGTCAAACAGTTTTTGTATCTCCTCGGCCTGGAGTATAATACTTTGAGGGTTTTCCCGGGTGACCCTGTATTTGAAACATTGAGAATACTGGAGAAGGCGGCGGCGATAATTTTTGCTTCTGCGTATGGCGTCAAAAACGTCATTTATGGCGGCTCGGGACAAATAAGCTTTTATATCTTTGAGGTATAAGGGAACCGGCTTATTTACGAGGGACAAAAAGAAGTCCTGGAAAATATCATCCGCATCGCAATCGTTGTTAGTGTGAAAACGGATGATGTCGCGGACGATGGCCCCGTATTTATCGATAATTTTGGCGGCTATCTCGACTTTTTCGGCGATTTCCATATTAGCTCCTGCGATTTAGTATTGGTCATATTCGGCTGGTGCGGTTTTTTTGCGGCCAGCTAATTCAGTCGAGATAAAAGTAGGATTAGGTTGATAGGAAAAACATTAAAAGTTTAGTAAAAGTTTAATCCGAGCGGCAGGGGGGTAAAATTTTTTTGCCACAGACGGAAGGGCAATCAACATTTATAGAACTGGCTTCGCTATAGAGTCAGGTTATGGGTTTTAGATGTAGTGTTGGCGTAGCAAAGGGTCCATGAATGGCTGTTGTCATAGAAATCCGTGACGTGACAAAATACTTTACAATCGAACGTCCGCTTTATGAACGGCTGCTGTTGCCGTTTGGAGCCTCTGGAAAGATTTGTGCGCTGGATAAAATAAGTTTCAGCGTCAAAGCCGGCGAGATTCTCGGAATTTCGGGTTCAAACGGTGCGGGCAAAACGACCTTGCTGCGGACTATTGCAGACCTTCTCAAGCCCGAAAACGGAGATATTAGTATTCTCGGTCGCCCGTTGGCCGCTGGTTCAGGCTGGCTGCGAAGTGAGATTGGATATGTCTCGAGTGATGAGAGAAGTTTCTTCTGGCGGCTGACGGGCAGAGAAAATCTTGAGTTTTTTGGACAGCTCTATGGGTTGTCTGCAAAGGAATCCCGCAATCGTACCTCGCAGATTTTAGGGAAATTTTGCTTTGAAAAAAAAGCTGAGCAGTTATTTCGCGACTATTCTGCCGGAATGCGAAAAAAAGTCGCTGTTATGCGGGCATTGCTTCATTGTCCGCAAATAATACTTCTTGATGAAGCGACCAACAGTCTCGATTTGGAATCTGCGAAAATAGTGAAAACATTAGTCAGGGAATATGTTTCAAGTCAGAAGTGTCGAGCGGCGATATGGAGCACGCATCGGTTTGAAGAAATAGCTGAAATCTGCGACAAGGTTCTTGTAATCGAAGACGGCGCCGTCCGGTTTCATGGGGTGCCGGGTGATTATCAGCGAGAAGAGGGCATGACAATTGATTCGTGTCAGAAGATACAGAAATGCAGTTGAAAAGATTAATAGTACAGTCAGCAGGGATTGATATGCAAATAGACAGCAGGTGGACAGACAATCCGGCGAAGGCGGTCGCTTTTATAAAAAAGGACATGAAAATAGCCGCCAGTTACAGACTGCAGTTTGCCTTTCAGTTCGTGCAGATTTTCTTTAGCGTTACTGTGATATATTTCATCGGGAAGATGTTGGGCACTTCAACAGAGTCATCGCTGCTGAAAGGGTGCAATACCGATTATTTTTCTTTTGCTCTTGTCGGACTGGCAATCAACAGTTATCTCAAGGCAGGTCTTGTAGCCATAACAAATGATATCAGACAGACCATGAACCAGGGGACATTGGAAGCAATGTGTGCAACTCCTATCGGCTATAACTGGTTATTATTATGTTCGTCACTATGGCAGTTTGTATTTGAAACTATTCGTGTCGGTTTTCACTTTTTGCTGGCAATTACGGTGTTTGGAATGAGGTTGCGAGATGCCAACTGGCCGGTGGCAATTTTGTGCCTGATTCTGACTGTGCCGATATTTATGATGTTAGGGATAATATCGTGCAGCATATTAATAATTGTCAAGCAGGGCGACCCTATTAACTGGATTTTTTCAAGTCTTAGTGCATTACTTGCCGGCACGATGTTTCCGGTTGGCGCGCTGCCGTCATGGCTTCAGACGGTTGCTATGTGTTTGCCGCTGACGCATTCGCTCGAAGCAATGAGGCGTTGTTTACTTGCAGGGGCAGGTATCGGCCAGGTCTGGATGAATATATGTGCACTTTTAGTATTCATCATCATATTGATTCCGCTGACAATGGCAATAACCGGCATCTGCATGAAGGCGGCAAAAAGACAAGGTGCGTTTTCAACCTATTGAAAGGCAGATTGTATGAGACACGGATTAAAAAAAATACTGCTGGCCGCTGTTTTGACTATATGTGCAGAATCTGTTTTTGCAGAAGATAGTCAGCCGGTGTCAGATTTATCGGGAATGCCTGCGATAGAAACAATTTTATTAGAGCCGGTTGAGCTGGAAAATATTCAACTGTGGGTTACTGCGGATACTACCGGAGCGATGATTAACAGGGCATGTACCGCAAAGACAAATTGCCCGTATTCGTTTTCATTGCCAGCAAGCGTAGTACATACAAAAACTGAGGGTTGTCCTGATGGAGTCGCAAGACTGCTGGCTGAATATGCCGCCGGCTGTCATAATGGTAATTTACCACTCACGATATTTAACGGGTGGCAGTGGGAATACTCTTATAGTTTGTGCCAGTTTCAATCGGTTGCATACGACCTGCCAAAACGCGGGGGCTGCTGGGAAAATACCTGGGAGGCCATATTAACGCAGAGTACAGGTTCAATAAGTTTTCAATGGTTCCGGATTCATTTTGCAGACATATCAGATAACGAATCAACAAATATGGGGCAGAAAAGCGATATCGAAGTAAAAACATTTTCTTCTGTGAGGACAAGAGATGGATATCCTAAAAAAAGACAGTTGTAATACATTTTTTTTACCCTGCCTGTTCATATTCGGCATGGTTTTGCTGATGGTGCAGAACACGTTTCCGGCCGATTTCAGTACGTCAAAGGAAGCTCTTATAGCGGCATATGGAACAGGGGTTATATACTTTAAGGCAGGTATGCAGGATGATGCCAAAATTGCTTTCAGGCAGACAGCAGGTGAGGCCAACTGCCCTGAACTTATCCGAATATGTTGTTTCAATATGACAGGGCAGATATCAAGATTGCAGGGCAATGACAGAGAGGCCCTTGAGGCATTTGAACAGGCGGCAAACCTTTTGGAGCCATCATTGTCAAGCAGGAAAGAGCATAATACTAATCCTGAATTTGTGAGACTTCTTTGTTCGGTTTTATTTGCCAGGGGCGAAATTTACGAGGTGCGGGAAAATTACAGCCAAAGCATCAACGAATATAATCGCTTAATACAAATACTGAGGCAAAACGGCAATAGTGACATATCAGGCCGGTATATTCCGCCGGCAGGCGACAGGATATCCCAGATTTATCTCAGGATGGGGGATGTCAATAGTTACATAAAAAACGCTGAAGAATTATCGGCGGATTATCCGCAATACTACCGAATACCGGTTATCAAGCTGGAAATGGAGTGTGTTAAATTCCTGAAAAGCCATTGTGTTAATTTTGACTCTTTTAAGGGCAGCTTTTCCGCACCGGCACAGCTTATTGCTTATTTTAAAGATTCAAAAGACAGCAATTCCGCACAAGAAATCACAGCGGTTTTCGATAATCTCTGCAAAGAGCACTCAATCGGTTACGGCGGGATTTTGCTGCAATATCATTACGCCTGGCTGCTGGATACGCTCGGCGAAAAAAATAGAGCTGCTGAAATATTTGCCATGATATCTGCTGCCGGGATACCGGATGACGGCGATAAACCCCGCGAAAAAGCGATTTTAGAAACTGTTGCAGAATACGCAAAAATTCAGCTTGCAATACTGCTCGGAGAGAGAGCTGATTATACGGAGGCCCTGAGAATATTGAATACGATGCGAACCCATCCGGACAAATCACATATATCGGAACTGGCGAAATCGGTTGGTAAAAATCTTGAAACTTTAAAAAGAGAGGTACCTGAGAATGAAAATAAAAAAAAGTAATCATCCTTCAACTCTAAAATTTTCCATTATTCCGTTATTGATATTCGCTATTGCCCCGATATACGCATCTGTTTCGGATGTAAACGAAAGCACGACAGAGGCAAGGGCTGTTGATTTTACGCCTTTTGACAAATTTCTTGAAGCGTCGGATGATTTTAACGCTTTATCAGCAGGGGATTCGATATTTGAGCAGATGGGAAGAAAGTACAGGGGTGATGCGGGCTTTAATGCATTAAAGTCCAAGCTGACAGCGGCGGATTTTTTGGCGAAACAAATGGAGTCCCAGTTGAAAAACGCAACCGGCAGGCAAATACTATCTGTGTCTGATGAAATTTTTGACAAGGGCAAGAATGTCAGGCAGGGCAAATCACTGATGGTGGCACCTGCCAAAAGTTTTTACGACACATCAGCGGTTTTATTTTCAAAACCGCTGAAGATAGACGGGACTGGTGATGATGAAAAAACTTTTCTTGGTAAATATTACGACCTTAAACTTAGAGTTATGACAAGTTCAATAGCCAAGGCCGGACAGGCACTAGCAATTGCCGAACCGAGTTTTAAGGGAACACACGATTATGTCCTTGTGCTGCCTTTATTGCACGCCTCGGATAAAAAATCCTTCGACATTAGCATTTTGCCGCTATGGATGCGGCAGCCGGAACAATTAGATGTATTTTCAGATTTATGTTTATTGCATTTCGGTTTGCCATTTCATGCGATGATGATGGCAGGTAAAGCATCGGCAGCTCGGCAGGAAAAGTTTTCAGAATTGGAATTTTACAGAACAGCCGCCAGGAAATGCGGAACATCACATGTTAATACAGCAGTCGATTGTATGCTCATGGCCATAAACTGTGTGCCGGATAAAAATCCTGATATGGTAATCAATCTGCAATTTGAGATAGTACAATTATGGCTGGATTCGAAAAACAATGCCCTTGCCGCCGGCCAGGCAAGTCAGATATCGGATGCCTTCCCGAACCATGAGCGGGCAGGAAAAGCGATTTGGCTGTATTACTACGCACTTTCAAGAGACAATAATGCCGAAGAAATACTGGCCAATATAGATACTGCCATAACGGACAAAAGATGCGAGTCTTATAAAGCGAACCTTATGTATATAAAATGGTGGGCACTTCGTCGCCAGCGAAATGAAACAGCAAAAACAGAAGCCCTTGAATATGAGTTGTTGACGCAATACGGCAATAATCCCATGGTGGCTCCGATTATGCTTTCCCGCTGTATGGATTTATTAGCCAAACAGGATTATAACGGTACATACGCCCAGTTAAACGAACTTTTGGAGAAATTTCCTTCAACGGATGCTGCCGTCCAGGCAAAAAAGATGTCAGATAAACTCAAAACTGCCCAGAATGTAAAGTAGAAGGATGCCTTTATAAATGTATAAGAGCAAATTACAATTTGGGATATTTTTATTTATCGCTGTTGTGCTTTGTTTTATTGCCGGATGCGATTCTGGAAATAGAATGGTGGATACCGGCAGTCCTTCGGGAAAAACCAAAGATGCCAAAAATGTAATTCTAATTACAATAAGCACCTTAAGGACGGACCATACCGGCTGCCTTGGCTATAAAAAAGATACGACTCCCACTTTAGATAAATTCAGCAGCGAAAATATCTTGTTTCCAAATGCCTTTGCCGCATCCAGCTGGGCGATGCCTGCTCACGGTTCGATTCTGACTTCACTATACCCGGGCGTTCACGGCGCTACTCATATCGATAAAAAGCTTGCCCCCGAACACCGGACTTTGACTGAAATACTGGCGGACAATGGTTACTGCACAGTCGGTTTCTGCTGCAATCCTCAATTAAGCGGTGAGCTTGGTTTTGCACAGGGTTTCGAGCTTTACGATGATTACAGTGTTTCGATGATGCTGCGGAGTATGGCGTTTGAAAGTCAGGAACTCATCGATATTAACAAGAAAAGAACAAATGACCTTATTAATGACGCCGCAATCCGATGGCTGCAAAATAACACGCATAAGCCGTTCTTCATGCTGCTTCATTATTATGACAACCACTGGGACTATCTGCCGCCGGCGCCTTATGACAAACTTTATGACCCCAATTACGAGGGGCCAATAGACGGAACCAATATAGCCCGCGAACCATTGTTCAGTAATCCGCCCGCCCAGCGAGATATAGAACATATTGTGTCCTTTTACGATGGTGAAGTCAGGCAGACCGATAATGATTTGGGAGAAATGCTGGCGGTTCTGAAAGAAAAAGGATTATTCGAGAATTCCATAATCATTATCATCGGCGACCACGGTGAGCAGTTTTACGAGCACGGCCATACCAGTCATCACGGGATTTACGACGAGTTAATACATGTTCCTCTGGCAATTTCGATTCCGGCAGCAAAGACAAAGGGACAAAGAATCGATTCTCTTGTCAGTCAGGTGGATATTTTGCCAACAATTCTGGATTACCTTGGAATACCAATACCTGAAAAATGCCGGGGCAAAAGTTTAATGCCTGTTATTGACGGCAGGGTTGAAAAAGTCAACGATTTTGTATTCGCTGAATATACCGGCGGCGCCGTCCCTGATTGCCTGACAGTAAGGGCGGAACGCTATAAATACGTAGAGCAGGGCGGGGAATCTTTTGTTTACGACATCATCAAAGACCCCTGCGAACAAAAGAGAATTTTTCAGGATGATTTTACGAAGGAAATAACTGAACAGGTCAAAATCTTTCGGCAGTTTTTGTATTTAAGATAACCAGATGAGCAAGACCCCGTTTTTTTATATTTCCCTAAAGACAGATGTGGAGATTTGCCGGGCTGCGGCACCATTGGACAGCAAAGCAGCGTGGGAGATAGAATCTTTACTTGTGAAAATATTCGAATACGGCGATTATAGTTTCCGCTCGGCTTTATCGGGCAGGTGTCATAGGCTGAATTGTAATTTTTTTCTGGCTAAGTGTCAGGGTAAGCTTATAGGAGCAGCAGGGTGCCTGCTCTCACACAGAAACGCCGCTGTTTCCATACTCGGTCCTGTTGGGGTGGATATGGAATATCGCGGGCAGGGCATCGGGACAAAACTTATTGGTTGTGTAATTGGTTTTCTAAAAAAACGTAATTGCAAGGCCGTTTATCTGGGCATTTCAAACGGCAACCCGACTGCGAGTTTATACAAAAAGCTGGGTTTTAAAAAATATCAGGGCATCGTTATGCGTCGTTTGCTGTGTTCTGAAAAAGAATTCAAGGAAGACTTTGTTAAATGTTCCGACACGAAAATCCGCAGGGCTGACTGGGGGGATTTTCCGGCTATTGGTGCGTTAATGAGTTTGCCCTGTAGTATTTATACATTTGATTTCAGGCAGAGTATTTTTTCGAGCAGATATGTTGAGCCGGATAGGTTTCTTTCTGTGTTTCCTGAAATGATGAAGGCATTTCAAAAATACGGCGGTTTTGCAAATGTCCTCGTATCGCCCGGCAGTAAAACGGTTGTCGGGATTGCACAGGTTGGCAGATTGCCCGGGCAGGTGCGGCGGCATATAGCAGCACTTGATTTTTATGTACATGATAATTTTATTGAACAGGCAGAACGTCTGGTTCGCACAACAATAAGGGGATCTGCGTCTTTATCCGTTAATAGAATAAACTGTTACTGCCTTGCCTGTGATAACATTAAGCGAAACATACTTGAAACCCTCGAGGCAGAACAGATTGCCGTTCTGCCTGAAAATGCGTGTATTAATAAAAATTTAGTTGATGTTTTGGTTTACCAAATCAGGAGTCGTTATGCGGCATATTAAAGACGGCATAGTAATTATATTGAGTATTTTAACGCTGCTTGTGAATTTGGCGTCGTCGGCTGACACGCTCACAAGTGGAGAAAGCAAGAAATCGGACAAATTAACCGACATTCCGGATGGCGGCATAATGAATCTTACTTTCAAAAGCAAAATAGACGAAAGTTTCCAGCCCCTGCTGATAAAAGTTCCCAAAGGTTACACACCAAAAAAATCCTGGCCACTGCTGGTGACGCTTCACGGCCTGGGGGATGGGCCGATCCTTGCAACACAGGTTGAATCGATGGTTCAAATCGGGCCTTACGGCAGGGGTTCTGTCTGGTATACGGGAATAGGCGAAAAGGATGTGTTTGAATGTATTGAAAAAGCCAAAACTCTTTTTTCAATCGATGAAGACAGAATTTATTTGACCGGTTTTTCCATGGGCGGAATTGGGACATTCAATCTCGGACTTACGCATCCGGATATATGGGCGGCTTGTGTGCCTGTTTGCGGAAGGTGCGATGATTTGGAACTGATCGAAAACGGAAGGTATTTGCCTTTCTGGATTAATGCCGGCCGACAAGATACTGTAGTGCCGCCGGAATACTCCAGGCAAGTATATGATAAAGCCATGCGGCTGGGTTTTTCCGAGTGGAAATATACGGAATACGAAAATATGGCTCATGGCTTTGAGATTGACTGGAAACAGGTGGAAGGGTGGCTTTTAACCAAAAAAAGAATCGCAAATCCAAAGCAGGTACAGTTCCGCATGAAGAATTTAGAGTCAAATCGTGCCTGGTGGGTGGAAGTAACCGAACTAAAAGAACGCGGCAGGTATGCCCGGATATCTGCCGCGATTGAAAGCCAGAAAATAAATATCACAACCGACAACATTTCCAATTATACTCTCAGGTTAAACAGTAGCCTTATAGACCTGACCAAAAAGGTTTATATAATTGAAAACGGTAAAAGTGTTTTTGAGGGTCTGCTGAATAATAATGGCTGCTTTATTAAAACTATTGACCATTGAATAATTTTCTTAATATATCACAAAGATAGTTTTGCATGTTTGAAGAACGAACGCAACAACGATTGTTGAGATCGGCTTTTTCGCAGCGACTCGCGAACGGCTCTGGCCAGAT
>Ga0315293_10007041_pt1 | contig 10466 bp, 9 predicted proteins | sample YL17G13_20_MG_FD_203071 | JGI IMG/M metagenome (GOLD analysis project Ga0315293, IMG submission 203071) | Sediment microbial communities from Yellowstone Lake, YNP, Wyoming, USA - YL17G13_20 | ecosystem: Environmental > Aquatic > Freshwater > Lake > Sediment | place: USA: Wyoming | collected... | reverse complement strand
GACTTCGACGTGATCGAGATCAACGAGGCGTTTGCCTGCGTGGTCAACTACATGATTCACGAGTTCAAGCTCTCGGACAAGGTGATCGAGAAGATCAACCCGTGGGGCGGCGCCATCGCCATCGGGCACCCGTTGGGCGGCACAGGCCCGCGATTGATCATGACCTCGGGGCGGCAGCTCAAGGCAAACGGCGGCCGCTGGGCGCTCACGACCCTCTGCCAGGGGCTGGGCATGGGCTACGCCGCAGCCTGGGAGCGCGAAGACTACTAGGATCGCGGCCCCACAGCGGGGCACAGAGGAACGAAAAGCAGGGGGCTGGACTCAAGGGTCCGGCCCCCTTCCCTTTTTGGGGGGAAAGCACTGATTGTTGCCCGCGATTCCGTCTGCTAGAATTGTGCGAACAGATTGGGCCTAGCGGTCGCTCAATAGCAAAGGAGGTAGCGCCGTGGGAGCAGGGGTCATCGTCGCCATCGTAATCGTCGCGCTCATCCTGATAGCGGCCTTTGTCACGCTCGGGATCTATAACGGCCTCATCCAGTCGAGAGTGCGGACGAGGGAGGCCTGGTCGGGGATCGACGTGCAGCTCAAGCGGCGCGCCGACCTCGTGCCCAACCTGGTGGAGACCGTCAAAGGTTACGCCTCCCACGAGAAGGAGACGTTCGAGAATGTGACCAACGCCCGCGCGATGCTGCAGAACGCCCAGGGCCCAGCCGATGCGGCAGCGGCGAACAACCAGCTCAGCCAGGCTCTCCGCTCCCTGTTCGCGGTGGCGGAGGCCTACCCCCAACTGCGGGCGAGCGAGAACTTCATGCAGATGCAGCGCGATCTGTCGGATATCGAGGAGAAGATCGCCTACGCCCGCCAGTTCTACAACCGCAACGTGACCGACTTCAATACCAAGATCCAGGTGGTGCCCAACGTCTTCATCGCCAATATGTTCGGCTTCCAAGCCTTCGAGTTCTTCGAGGCGGAGGAGGCGGAGCGGGAGGCGCCGAAGGTAAGCTTCCAGAAGCAGTAGACCGCGATAGCTGAAAAGCCAGTCACTTTGCAGATTCCAGACCCCAGCCTGATGGTCTTAAACTGAATAGCTTGCTCATAAAACGCGCACCTGACCGGCCCGACATTCCGCGCAGCGGAGGCGAGGCTTTGTCGATGCGACGCCAAGTGCGCGCGGAGGGGCGTCGGCGTGGTCGCCGTAACATGGGCGTTGTTCTTCCCACCCACCCGCCCGAGGGGTGTTTTAGGGAATCTGGGGGACACCCCCAGACCCCCGACAGAGGGGGCTTGCCCCCTCTGTACTCCCCCAGCGCTGTGTCAACCTATATTGTTGATGACCATGAGGCTGGGGCACGAGAAGGTGAGCTCATCCCCCACTGTCTAGGGCGGGGACGGAGAATCTACACGGTAGCCCTGTAGAGGTTTCGATAGGCAAACATGGTTGAGCAGCCCACCCTCATCTACGACCGCATCGGCGATAACCGGCGCAACACCTGGTTGCTGCTGCTGACGTTCGTCCTGCTCGTCGGCGGCTTCGTCGTCGCTATGGGCATCATCCTCGGGCTGCCCTACCCCATCGCGCCGATTATCGTCATCCCTGTGATTATCTTCGCGCTCTTCAGCTACTACAGCTCCACCCGCATCACCCTGGCGATCTCCCGCGCGCACGAGGTGACAAGGGAAGAGGAGCCGGAGTTGTTCCGCACGGTGGAGAACCTGTGCATCGGCGCCGGGCTGCCCATGCCCAAGGTGTACGTCATCGAGGACGGCTCGCCGAACGCCTTCGCCACCGGCCGCGACCCCGATCACGCCGTCGTCTGCGTTACCCGCGGTCTCCTGCAGAAGCTCGACCACCTGGAGCTGGAGGGGGTCATCGCCCACGAGCTGTCGCACATCGGCAACTACGATATCCGGCTGATGACGGTCGTGGTGGTGCTGGTGGGGGTGATCGCCCTGCTGGCGGACTTCATGCTGCGCCTCACGATCTGGGGGGCGGGAGGCCGGTCGAGCAACCGCGGTCGCAGCAGCGGCTACGGGGCGCTGATCATCTATGCCGTCGCCATCATCGCGATCATCCTGGCGCCGATCGCCGCGCAGCTCATCAAGCTCGCTCTGTCCCGGCAGCGGGAGTACCTGGCCGACGCCTCGGCCGCGGAGCTGACGCGCTATCCGGAGGGGCTGGCGCGGGCGCTGGAGAAGATCGCCGCCGACACGGACCCGCTGGAGGAGGCGAACAAGGCGACGGCGCACCTGTACATCTGCAACCCGCTGCACGAGCACAGCAGCTTCCTGAACAACCTCTTCTCGACGCACCCGCCGATAGCGGAGCGGATCGCCATCCTACGGGCGATGTGACCGCGCCTGGAAGAAATCGTCTTTCTTCCCACCCGCCCGCCCAATGAGGTTTTTCAGTAAGAGGGGGACACCCCCTCAGACCCCCGTCAAAGGGCGTTGCCCTTTGTATTCCCCTCGGCGTTCGCTCTCACGAGCATCGAGATTCCTCGGCCTATTTGACAAGCGTAGAAATCGGGAAGCGCGAAGGCTTCAGAGCACTGATACTGATATGGGGAAGCGCAGAGGGGGAATCCCCCTGCCTACGGCAGGCGGGCTCTCTGCCAGGGGTTTGGGGATGTGCCCCAACTGCCAAACGCATCTGGGCGGGTGGGTGGGCAAGAAGACCTAGTGGGGGGCGCGCCAGATCTCCGTCAAGCGGAAGCGCCGGACGGCGCCGCGGCCGATCAGGAGGGCGGGGACTACCGCTGCCAGGCAGACGATGGCGGCGACGGTGAAGGTGTCGCTGAAGGTCCCGACCTCCAAGCCCTTGACCAGCTCCTTGTAGCGGGGGTCGTCCAGCGGGATGGCGCCGGCCTGCTGGTAGAACTGTCCCAGTCCTCTCGAGGTGAGCAACGCTACTCCTATGAGCATGCCGACGAGGCGCATCACTGTCAGCACGGCGGAGGCGGTGGCCCGCTGCTCTTCGGCGACGCTGTTGATGACGGCGGCGCTGACGGGAGCGATGACGAGACCGAACCCGAGGCCGGTGAGCATCAGGTTCAGGGTGTACTGGGGGTCGCCGATATCCGCTCCCCAAAAACGCATGAGGAAGAAGCCGAGAGCGCTGATGGCCATGCCCAGGGCGGTGGTGCGGTGGTAGCCCAGCCAGCCGGCCAGATATCCCCCCAGGACAGCGCCGACCGGAAGCATTACGGTCAGGCGCATCAGGTTAAGGCCACCTTCGAAGTACGAGCCTTTCTGGACAGCGATGGTGAAGACGGGGATCGACACCATAGCTACGATGAGGCCGCCACCCATCATCAAATGGGTCAGGTTGCCGGCGGCGAAAGGCAGCGAGCGGAAGAGGGAGAGCGCGAGCATGGGGGTATCGGTCACGAACTCGCGCCAGATGAAGGCGGCGGCGAAGACGGCAGCCAGCAGATAGAGGCCGGCGGTCAGGGCGATGGGACGGGCGGCCACGGGGTCGTCGGTGAGGGCGATGGCAAGGGCGGTGAGCGCGCCCGCGAGGAGGAGACCTCCCATGTAGTCGACAGACGCCTTGCTTCTCCCTTTGTCACGATAGTTGTACAGGACGACGAGGATGATGGGGAGGCAAAGGGGAACGTTTACCCAGAAGTGGCCGCGCCAGCCGAGAATCTGAACCAGACTCCCACCCCAGAGGGGGCCGAGGAGTCCCCCACCCTCGGCGGCGGCGCCCAGGAAGCCGAGCCCCAACGCCCGCCGCTCCGGCGGCAGATGCTCCGCGACGATCGCCATGGAGACGGGCACGAGGGCGCCGCCGCCGAGGGCCTGCACGGCCCTCGCCACTACCAGCATATTCATGCTCTGGCAGGCCGACACCCACAGAGAGCCGGCGAGGAATATGGCGATCGCCAGCAGGAAGATGCGTCCGTGCCCGTACACATCGGCGACGCGGCCCATGAGGGGCATCGCCACCACGTAGCCCAAGATGTAGCCGTTGACGATCCAGGCGGCGCGGTAGAACTGGTCGACGGGGACGTTGACGCCGTCCATTATCGGCTTCAGCAGGGTGACGACGACCGTCTGGTCGAGAGCGCCGAGGAAGACGGCAAACCCCACCGCAATCAGTAGCCATTTCGACGACTTGGCCCTGACCCCAGGGACGGCCGCGCGCTCGGCTGCTAGGGGATTCTCACTCGGTTGGGACATCAGACGGGAGGCTCAATGCTAACCGGCTCGTCGAACTTGGAGACGTCGAGCTTGCGGACGATATTCGGCGGCTCGTCGGGGGCAATCGGACCCTCCAGGCGGATGCGCCGGATGAGGGAGTCGTCTTTGCCTATCCAGACCTTGACCTTCACCGTGAGGCCGGGCTCGGCGATCGGCGCCGCCGCTTCCAGGATCGCCGAGTCGACCGTGCCCTCCACGCGGTAGGTGGCGACACCACCCACCTCCTCCTCGGCCGTGACCTCGGCGTTCTCCAGCGCGTTCGCCACCGCCTTGATGCCCTGTGTGGGGTCGAAGATATCCTTGATCGTGTTGCCGGACGGCAGCGGCTGCCACTGGCGGTTGAAGGGATTCGTCATCCAGGCCTCGTCACCGATGCCGATCACCTCCACCCGCACCGGCTGGGTGCCCGCCTTCGCCTCCACCTTCGCCCGCATGCGGTCGGGCACGATTACGTCCCCCTCCGCTGTGGTGAGGCCCAGACCGAGGGGAATGGAAGAGACGCCGTTCTCATGCTCAAGCCGGAAGTGAAACGTCTTCATCGTGGCGGCGCGCTCGACCGCCTTGGCCAATACGTCCGCCGCCGGAGGCAGAGGGCCGCCGGTCTCATCCTTCTTGCCGTCGCCGCAGGCCGCCGCCTGCAGGCCGAGCGCCGCCAGGGCGGACAGCAACAGGCAACGCGCAAGTAGTCCTTTCACTCTCATGGCTTCACCTTTACACCGGAGCCTTCGATGACTTCGCCGATACGCCAGCAGCCCAGGTCGTCGGTGGCCATCCGCTTCTCCAGCTCCGCCGCCTTCTCTTTGGGCACCGCCATGAGGAGGCCGCCCGACGTCTGGGGGTCGAACAGGACCTGGACCATAGGCTCGGCAACGGCTTCGTCGATGCTGACGGTGTCCGCCAAGCCCTGCCGGTTACGGGCACCGCCGCCGGTGCCTACGCCCGCGCGGGCGTAGTCGAGGACGCCGGGCAGGAGGGGCAGGCGACCGGCTTCGATCACGAGGGTGACACCACCCGCCTCGGCCATCTCGGCGCCGTGCCCCAGGAGGCCGAAGCCCGTTACGTCGGCCATGGCGTGGACGCCGACCTGGCGCGCGATGTGCGAAGGGTGGCGGTTCAAGGCGAGCATGCTGTCGACGGTGGCCCGCACGTGGGCCGGGTCGGCCGTCCCCATCTCGTCGGCGGTGAGGATGATGGCCGTGCCCAGGGGCTTCGTCAGGTAGAGCAGGTCGCCCGGCTTCGCCCCCGCCCGGGTGATGACGCGCCCGGGGTGGACGATGCCCATGACGCTGAGGCCGTACTTGGGCTCCTTGTCGTAGATAGTGTGGCCGCCGGCGATGACGCCACCGGCCTCGGCGACCTTGGCGGCGCCTCCCCGCAGGATCTCGGAGAGGATCTCGGGCGGCAGGTCCTCGGGGAAGCCGACGATGTTGAGGGCGAGAACGACCTCGCCGCCCATGGCAAAGACGTCGCTCATGGCGTTGGCGGCGGCAATGGCGCCGTAGGTGTAGGGGTCGTCCACCACGGGCGGGAAGAAGTCGAGGGTCTGCACTATCGCTATCTCATCATTGATGCGATAGACGGCAGCGTCATCCAGCCCGGCGAGCCCCACCAGCAGGTTGGGGTAGTCGCCCGGCTTGAACGTATCGGCTAGGGGGCGCAGGACCTGCGCCAGGGTGGCGATACCCGCCTTCCCCGCTCAGCCGGCGCAGGAGGCGAGACGGGTCAGGCGGACCTCTTCTCGCGTCATCGTTCCTCCTCGCTGCGCTCTACCACTGTGAGCCGTCGGCCAACGCCGGCGGACTCACGGAGGGATTATACAATGCGACGGTGGCAAGCGACAGGACGGCCAGGCGTCCCGCCTGATGCCGCCCTTCGCGGTCTGCGTCTCGTGGCGGGGTGTCGTTGGGAAGCGTTGTGCGCGATGGGGGGCGCCGGCGTTCTCGCCGCAACATGAGCGTCTTTCTTCCCACCCTCCCACCCTAGAAAAGTCACGGAGATTCAGGGGGGCACCCCCTGAAACCCCCGGCAGAGAGGGAGAATCCCTCTCTGCACTCTCCCTCTTTCTAGCGGACGTGCCGCGCCCACTGAGATCGGGTAGCGACCACACTAGGAGGCAGGGACGAGCCCGGTGCCACTGGTGTATCTGAACGAGCACAGGACGGTCGGGCGTCAGGGGCTGTGATAGAATCTCGAAAAGGCGTTGCAGGGCAGGGCAGAGGAGGAGGGACTTGGAGCCGAGAGAGATCATCGAGCTGCTGAGATCGGAGTACGGCGCGCTGCCGCGTCGGCCGCGACGCGACCCGCTGGACGAGCTGGTGCTGGGGGTGCTCTCCCAGAACACGTCCGACGCGAACTCCGGACACGCCTTCGCCCGCCTGAAGGACTCCTTCCCCGACTGGCAGTCGCTCCTCGCCGCCGAGACGCAGCGGATCGAGGAGGCGATCCGTCCCGGCGGTCTCGCGCCCACGAAGGCCGTGCGGATCAAGGCGCTGCTGGCGGAGATAGGGAGCCGGCGCGGCTCGTTCGACCTGCGGTTCTTGGCGGATATGCCGCCGGCGGAGTCGCGGTCGTGGCTGGAGTCGCTGCCGGGCGTAGGGCCGAAGACGGCGGCCGTCGTCCTGCTGTTCTCACTCGACCGGCCGGCGCTGCCCGTCGACACGCACGTGCACCGGGTGGCGCAGAGGTTGGGGCTGGCGCCGGGGAAGGCGTCGGCGGCGCAGACGCAGTCGCTGCTGGCGCCGCTGCTGGCGCCGGAGGAGGTCTACCCCTTCCACATCTATCTTATCGAGCACGGGCGGCGCACGTGCCTGGCGCGGCGTCCGCGCTGCCCCGTCTGCGTGCTCCGCCAGGAATGTCTTTCCGCGTCGCTGTTCTATCCGTCCGCGTAAAGCGCGTCCGAAGCTCAAAAAGTCTAACGTTCCTTGCCCAAGGATCGGGCGGGAAGTATACTGAAAGCTCAAAAACGTAGGGAGGCGTCCTCTTGATCTCGGCAGGCATTCTCGGCGCGACCGGCTACGCGGGAGCGGAGCTGGCGCGTCTGCTTTACCATCACCCGCGGGTGCAGGTGACGTCGGTCGCCAGCATCGAGGGGGTCGGACAGCGGCTGGGCGAGTACTTCCCTCACCTCTGGCCGTTCGACCTTACGATCAAGGAGGAGCTGGGCGAGGTGGAGGTCGTCTTCGCCGCGCTGCCGCACGCCGTGGCGGCGAAGCTGCTCCTGCCGTTTATCGAGCGCGGGCTGCCGGTGATCGACCTCAGCGCCGACTTCCGGCTCAAGGATGTGGCCGAATACGAGCGCTGGTACAAGACGGAGCACCCGCGGCCGCAGCTCCTGCAAGAGGCCGTCTACGGGCTGCCGGAGCTACACCGGGAGGAGATCGTCGGTTGCCAACTGGTCGCCAACCCCGGCTGCTACCCGACGAGCGCGATCCTGGCGCTGGCCCCCGCCGTCAAAGCGGGTCTGATCGAAGGGGACATCGTAGTCGACAGCAAGTCGGGCGCGTCGGGCGCCGGGCGCTCGCCGGGTCTGACCACGCAGCTCGCGGAGGCGGGCGAGGGGATATCGGCGTACGCCCTCGACGGCCACCGCCATCTGCCGGAGATCGTGCAGGAGCTGGCGCTTCTCGCCGAGGGGCCGGCGCCGAGGGTGACCTTCGTCCCCCATCTCCTGCCGACGGCACGGGGCATCCTCAGCACGTGCTACGCGCCACTGGCGGCGGGGATCGCCGGCGGGTCGGAGGAGGCCGTGAAGGCGGTGCGGCAGGCGTACGAGGATTTCTACAAAGATGAGCCGTTCGTGCGGGTGGTGGACGCGCCGCCCCAAACGAAGCACACGCGGGGCAGCAACTTCTGCCTGGTCTACCCGACCGTGGACGCGCGGACGGGCCGCCTGATCGTCGTGAGCTGCCTGGACAATCTGGTGAAGGGGGCCGCCGGTCAGGCGATCCAGAACATGAACCTTATGCTGGGCTTCCCGGAAACGGCGGGCCTGGAGGAGCTAAGCCTCTACCCGTAATCGTCGGCGGTTGCACCGGCGGCCGAGTCGCCGGTCCTCAAGAATGCGGGTACGTGAGCCACCCCAAGCGAGATGAGCGAGCAAACCCTGATTGTTTCGACGGAGGGCGTGACCAGCCCCCAGGGCTTTCTGGCGGGAGCGGTCTCGGCCGGCATCCGGGCGCGGTCGGACGGCAGACCCGACCTGGCGCTGCTGTACTCCGAACGCCCCTGCGCCGCCGCCGCGCTCTTCACGGCGAGCACCCTCAAGGCAGCGCCGGTCCTGCTTTCGCAGCGGCATCTCGCGGACGGGAGGGCGCAGGCGGTCATCGTCAACAGCGGCTGCGCGAATGCCTATGTCGGCGATCAGGGCGGGCGGGACGCGGAGGAGATGGCGCGTCTGGCCGCAAGCAAGCTGCGTCTGACAGTTAGCGACGTGGTGGTCGCAAGCACAGGCGTCACCGGCCACCTCATGCCTATGGAGAAGATCCGCGCCGCCCTACCGTCGATAGCGCTCGATCGAGGGGGCGGCGAGCAGTTCGCGCGGGCGATCATGACGACCGACACCGTGCCCAAGCAGGCATCTGTCGCCTTCAGCGTGGGAGAGTGGAAGTATCGGGTGGGCGGCTGCGCCAAGGGCGCGGGCATGATCCACCCCAACCTGGCGACGATGCTCGCCTTCCTGACGACGGACGCGTCGGTGGAGAGCGCCTTCTTGCACCAGACGTTGCGGGAGGCGGCAACTGTCTCGTTCAACATGGTCTCGGTGGACGGCGACACGAGTCCCAGCGACACCCTGCTGATCATGGCCAACGGCGCCGCCGGGGGACCGATGATCGGTGAGGGCGATGAGGGAGCGCCCCTCTTCCGGGAGGCCGTCGAGACGGTGTGCGTGGCGCTGGCCAAGGGGCTGGCCCGCGACGCGGAGGGGGCGACGAAGCTGATCGAGGTGGAGGTAGAGGGCGCTCTTACCCTCACCGACGCCCGCGCCGCCGCCCGGACGGTCGCCGGGTCGCCGCTAGTGAAGTCGGCAGTCTACGGGAACGACCCCAACTGGGGGCGAGTGCTGGCCGCCGTCGCGCGCAGCGGAGCAACGGCCAAAGAGGAAACGGTGAGCCTTTTCTGGCAGGGCATGTGCGTGTTCGAGCGCGGGCGGCCCGTCCCTTACGACAAGGACGCTCTGAGCGCCGCCACCGACAAACCCGAGGTCCGCATACGGGTCGACCTTGGGATCGGCGAGGCGCGGACGGTCGCCTGGGGCTGTGACCTGACGGAAGAGTACGTGCGGATCAACGCCGAATACACCACCTAGGCGGATGAGAGAGGCGGCAGTGAAGAAGAACGGGGTTATCGTCGTTAAGGTGGGCGGCAGCACCTGGGAAAGCCGCGACGCCGCCCTGGACGACCTCGTATCCCTCCAGCGCGAGGGCTACCAGTTGGTGGTGGCGCACGGCGGCGGGGACCTGGTCAGCCGGTGGTTGGAGATTCACGGCATGGAGTCGAAGTTCGTCGGCGGGCTGCGGGTAACCGATGGGGAGGCCCTGCCGGTGGTGGTGGCCGTCCTGGCGGGGCTGGTGAACAAGGAACTGGTCGCCGGCATCAACGCCCAGGGGGGCCGCGCCGTGGGTCTGAGCGGCGCCGACGGCGGCCTGATCCGGGCGCGGCGGCGGCCTGATCTGGGCTTCGTGGGCGATGTCGAAGGGATCAACGCCGACCTTCTCCGGTCGCTGCTAGAGGACGGCTACATGCCGGTGGTGGCGCCGATCGGGATCAACAGCGGGGACGAAGCGTTGTCCTCGCAGCTACTGAACATCAACGCCGATACGGTGGCGGGGGAGATCGCGCTGGCCCTGGCGTCCGACTTCCTGGTCTTCCTGACCGACGTGCCCGGGGTCGTCGACGCGCAAGGTCAGGTCATTGAGAGATTGTCGGCGCAGGAGGCAAAGGCGCTGACGAAGGCGGGGACGATAGGGGGCGGCATGCTGCCGAAGGTCGAGGCCTGTCTGCGGGCGGCCGCCTCCCATACGACGGCGCTCATCGTGGACGGGCGGTGGGCGCACGCCCTGCAGGCGGCCCTCAAGGGCCAGATAGCGGGCACCAGTGTCGGCTAGGGAAAGAGGGCCAACCTGCGCGCCGCCAAGAAAGGTCAAGAGATGACTGACTGGCAAGAACTGGCAAGTAAGTACTTGATGACAACCTACAAGCGGATGCCTGTGACCTTCGTGCGCGGCCAGGGTAGCCGCCTCTGGGACGACGCCGGGCGGGAATAC
>Ga0315293_10007039_pt1 | contig 10467 bp, 11 predicted proteins | sample YL17G13_20_MG_FD_203071 | JGI IMG/M metagenome (GOLD analysis project Ga0315293, IMG submission 203071) | Sediment microbial communities from Yellowstone Lake, YNP, Wyoming, USA - YL17G13_20 | ecosystem: Environmental > Aquatic > Freshwater > Lake > Sediment | place: USA: Wyoming | collected... | reverse complement strand
ATTACCAAGAGACAAGATACAAACACCCTGCCCATCGTTAAATAAATTCCAAGCACCAAGCACCAAAAGTTTGAAGCACCAAGCACCAAATTCCAAATCTCAAATAATATTCAATGACCAAAATTCCAAATTCCAAACACTATGATTTAGAAGACAGAACCTTTCAATTCGCCAGAAATGTTGCCATGTTTTGCAAAAAGCTGCCTAAAATTGCTGTCAATTTTGAGTACATAAAACAAAGGATTAGGGCCTCCGGCTCAGTAGGCGCCAACTATATTGAGGATAACGAATCGTTAAGCAAAAAAGATTTTTCAATGAGAATCAAAATTTGCCGCAAAGAAGCCAAAGAGTCGGCCTACTGGTTGAGACTGATTATTGAAACCAATGAATCAAATTACAGAAAAGAGGCCGGAGAACTTTTTGAAGAAGCTATTGAATTAAAAAAGATACTTTCATCAATTTTACAAAAATCAAAATAGTTTTGAATTTTGATATTGGAATTTGGAATTTATTTGTGATTTGGAATTTAAAAAAACGTGTTATAAAAAATAGTGTCCAAATTGTCAAACCATAAAAAACTTTTTTTCATTGTATTTCTGGTTCTCATCATCGCCGGCGGGTTTTTTGTTTGGGGGACGCGGGCCGCAAAGGCACTGGAGGGCGCTGTTCCCGTTACTGTAGAACAGTTACCACCAGGGCAACAAGCAGCGGCAACAGCCATACAAGGACCGGGTATCGGGCAAACCCTCAAAGACATTGCCTTGCTTCCGATAACTCTTCCCGCCAAAGCCATTCTTCTTGTTGTTAACTTTGTTCTTAATCTCATTTTATTCCTTTTGACTAAACTGATTTACCTGGCCGGCTATTTGGTTGACGCGGTGCTCAATATCAAACAATTCTCCAGAGCGGCAATAGTCACGACCGGCTGGCAGATTACGCGGGATTTGTGCAATATGTTTTTTGCCCTGATTTTGCTAATTATGGCTTTTGCCACCATTTTGCAAATTGAAACCTGGGGACTGAAAAAAATTCTCTGGCGGCTGGTAGTGGCGGCGCTTTTAATAAATTTCAGCCTGGTTTTCGCCGGCGTCATCATTGATTTCAGCCAGGTCTTCACTAATTATTTTTTAGACGCGGCCAAGGGCGGCAGCAGCTTCAGCGCCCAACTGATGAACGGCTTTGGAGTCGCTAATCTTTTTAATGTTGACCAAAGCGCCAGCTATTGGCAGAAGATTTCCGAAACCTGGAGTGGCGGCGGCGCCTTCGCCATAGAGCAAGTTTTTGGCATCATTATCCTTTTAATTTGCGCCTTCAGTTTGTTCGCTTTCGCTTTTTTTCTGATTGTCAGGATAGTGATGCTCTGGCTACTTTTAATTTTCGCGCCCCTGGCCTGGGTTTCTATGATTGTGCCGGGCAAAGCCCATTCTTTATGGGAGCAGTGGTGGTCAAATTTTTTCAAGTGGGTTTTTTTTGCCCCAATTTATATGTTCTTTCTTTATCTGGGCCTGACGATGGTCAAACAAAATGTCATCCAGAATCAGCTGGCTGCTCAAGCGGTCAGCAGTGAACTAAAGGCAAATTTTATGTCCTCTTTTTTCAGCAGCCCCAAAGCGATTTTGCAATACATTGTTTTAATTATCATTATGCTGGGCGGGCTGCTGGCGGCGCAGAAATTCGGGATTTACGGCGCCAACGGCGTAATGAAACTGGGCAAAACCATGGCCGGCGCCGCGCCAGCCGCGGCCAAATTCCTGGGCGGCGTGGCGGAACGCTGGGCGGCTAAAGGAGCGGAAAAAGAAGGGGGAAGGGCCTTGGGCTGGAACGCTTTCCGACGAGCCACTTCCTATCTATCGCCCAAGGTCTGGCAAGACGCCTGGAAAGCCCGACAGGCGCAGAAAGAAAGAGAGGCCTATCCGGTGGCTGTCGGCGCCAGACAAGACCTATTTAATCGGCTGATAACCTGGCGCTATGTTAAAGGAGAATTAGGCGAAAAAACCGATTATCGCGAACGGGCGGCCAGAACCAGAAGGGCGGACGAACGCAAAGATATTAAGACCATCAATGCCGAGGAACAAATCAATTTATTTGAGTCGGCCAAAAGATTAAACAATGTCAATAAGGCCTCGGCCACTCTCCAGGCCATGACAGAACAAAATGACCAAAATGAACTGCTTAAATACTATTGCCGGAACTGGAAAGCTCTCGGCTTGAACACAAAATTCAATCGGGAAGAGGCGGGCTATGATATGACGGCCGAGGGCTGGACTTCTTTTGTTGAAGAACAAATGAAACCAATGATGGGCGAGCAAGCCGCCTACCGCTTAGGCCTGGATATGGTGAGGGTAATGGAAGGTAATGGTCAATGGATTGGCCGTCCTTTCAATGCGGACTCTAAAACCGGCCAATACTATATCGTCGGCAAAGAGGGCAAACCGATAACCAAATCTTGGAAAGATATGGACCCGGGTGAACGAAAAGTTGCCGCGGATGCGAGCAGATACGCCGCCCACGTTGAGTGGTCAAAACAGGACCCGCAGAAACAAATTAACACGACCGGCCGCTTCACCTATGTCGTGGAAAAATACGACCCAGACGGAAACACCGTAGTCACGGAATTGACCGAAGCGGGCAAAGAAAAAATTGCCGTGCTGGAGCCCGGCCAATTTAACCGCATGCACACCCACAGCCGAGCCACGTTATTTTATCGGTTTGGCAATGACGTCAAAAAACTCAATGCCGGTCTATATGGAGAATTTGAAAAACGTATCAAAGAGGGCACCGCAGAAATTTATCAAAACGAAGCTGAATTAGAAAAATATATCACAAATGCCACCAGCCATATTCCGAAATTGAACGTTGACGAAATGAAAAATGCAAAAACAATGATACGGGAAATAAACGAAGCACCGCCAAAAACAGGAAAAAAAGGGGTGAGGAGACAGGCCGGCGGTGGCGGAACCACCGGTGGACCGACGCCCAGCACCGAAGCTGAAGTGGGAGAGCCGCCGGGGACTGACTAATTGCTATTTTTACTATCCTCCCCTCCTCAATTGAGGCCTGATTGGCTCGTTGAGCCAACGGCTCAATTAGAGAGGGAATCAAGGGAAGGTGCTGTTAAATTCAACACCCCACCTCAATCCTCCCCTCACTCGCCTTGCCGAAGCCTTCGGCGAAGCGCAGGTCTGAGGGGAGGAGGTTAAAAGAAATTTCGTAATTCAAAATAAAATATGCCCCTAACCCAAGAACAACTAAATATTCTCCGCGAGGAAGTAGCAGGCGCACTCAACGACTACACCGAGTCCAAGACGGCCTGGGAATTGGCGCAAACCCTGGGAGAGCAAATTGTTTCCGGTGAAATCAGCGATCCGGCTTTTCTGTCTGAAATCCAAAAATCCATCATTAAATTAAAATGGATTGCCTGTCCTTTGATGAGGGATGACCGCGATTTTTTTGAATTAGTCAAAAACAATTTGCTGGAGGGATTGGAATTGGACCGGCTGGCCGAAATTGTCACCACCCGATTATCTTTTCAATTCGGTTTCAATTTAGAAGAAACTTTGCGCGGCTTGATTTTAGCCATCAGGGAAAATGCCCAGCAGATTGGTTCCAATCCCTTGCTCGTCAAAAATGAAACCAGACCGGTCAGGTCGGTTGTCCGCAACTGGTTAATTGATTTTTTGAGGAACACGACCTCGGCCAATCCGGCCGAAGTGGAAGAGGCGAATTATCTTTTTAGCAATCCTAATGCCAAAGCGCTGGGGGAAGCTGACCGTCAAACCCTGGGCAAGGTTTTGGCTTTCTACAATACTTTCCGCAGTATGGCTCGGGAATTAGCCCAAACAGCCAGGGCCCAAATGCTGGCCGAGCTGCCGCCGGAGAGAACAACGCCGCCGCCGGACGCACCGCCGCAATTCTACGGCGGCCCGGAAACGCGGCCGACCGCTCCGCCAGTGGCCAGCGCGTCTACACTGACCGCTCCTCAACCAGCCCCGCCACCGCCGCCAGTTATCGCCCCCCGAGCCGATACTTACCGCGAGCCGATTGCCGAAGAAGATTTGAGCGGACCGCAGAAGCCGCCGGCTAGACCAGTACCAAAAATAGAAGGGAACATCGTTGATTTGAAAGATTTTGGAGACCAGAGATAAAAAAGATTTACGATTTACGAATTATGATTTATGAATAATATTAAAATAAGGTCTTTTACTGACTTGAAAGCATGGCAAGAGGGCCATAAATTAGTAGTTGCGATTTATAAAATTACAAAAAAATTTCCCAGGGAAGAAATTTATTCGTTAACCAATCAGATGCGTCGGGCGGCGGCATCCGTAACCGCAAACATTGCTGAAGGTTTTGGAAGACAGGGTTACAAAGAAAAAATTCAATTTTATTATATGGCGCAAGGTTCGCTTATTGAACTAAAGGATCAAATTTTAATTGCGAGAGATGTCGGATACTTAGAAGAAAAAGATTTTCGCATTTTAGCAGAAAAAGCAAACGCCACCCACGGCCTATTGCAAGGATTAATAACAAAATCCAAATCATTCATAATTCATAAATCATAAATCGTTATTCTTGATTAAATGCAGTTCAACGTTCCCCAATTTATAGACATTGAAGATAAAATTATTGGTCCCTTGACGCTCAAACAGTTTTTCCTGGTCTTGGGCGGAGGAGTGGGGCTGATGTTTTTGTGGTATTTTTTCAAACTCTGGGTGGTGATGATTGTCGGCCTGCCCTTGCTTCTGTTTTTGGCCGCCACCATTTTTATAAAAATAAACGGCCGCTCATTTTTCACCTTCCTGACTGCCTGGATAAATTATTGGCTCAAACCGAGAATTTTTGTTTGGAGAAGAAAATAGGATCAATAAAATTTCTAATTAACCTAATTGACCTAATTTCTAATCAAATCCCAATGCCTAATAACCAAAATAGCAAATATGACCTGGAAGAAAGAACGGCTAAATTTGGCGAAGAAATTACTAAATTCGCCCAAAAAATTCCTAAAAATGGCGTCACCTTACCCTTGATTACTCAATTGGTAAAAGCGGGTACCAGTATCGGCGCTAATTATTGCGAAGCAGACGATGCCGAGTCGGCCGTTGACTTCAAACACAAAATTGGCATCTGTAAGAAAGAGGCTAGAGAAACAAAACATTGGTTAAGAATGATTGTGGTCGCTGCACCAGAACTAAAACAAAATGCCAGAATTCTATGGCAGGAAGCAAAAGAGCTCAACCTTATTTTTAATTCAATTGTTAAAAAATTAAAAAAGAAATAATATTTATACATTTAGAAATTAGAAATTGGGATTTGATTAGAATAATTAGAAATTAAAATAATTAGAAATTTTACCGAGATGCCTCAAGCGCCGGTTCAGCAACAAATCAAAATTGAAGACATACAAGACGGTGTTATTATCCTTAAGGGCGGCGGCCTGCGGGCGGTCTTAATGACGACTTCCGTCAATTTTTCCCTGAAGTCAACCGAGGAGCAGGACGCGCTGATTTACAAATACCAGGGGTTTATTAACTCCCTTGATTTTACAATTCAAATTTTGATCATTTCGCGGCAACTTGATATTTCCGGCTATTTAGTGACTCTAGAGCAAAAAAGAAAGGAACAGCCCAATGAATTGCTGCGGATTCAGATTGCCGAATACACCGACTTTATCAAAAGCTTAATCCAAATGAGCAATATTATGTCGCAGACCTTTTTGGTCGTCGTGCCGCTCTCACCGGTGGAAAAAAAGGAAGGCGGATTCATTGAAAAACTGGGACTTTTCCAAAAATCAGCCCGAAACAACGAAGGCAAATCCCTGGAAGAACTGAAAGCCCAGCTCTGGCAGAGAGTTGAATATGTGGTAGCCGGTTTAAGCGGAGTGGGCGTCAAAGCCACGCCGCTCAATAATCAGGAAATCACCGAGCTTTTCTACCATCTTTATAATATGGGCTTAAAAGAAAAACCGACTTTTGAAGTGGGACAGGAGGAATAAACGACAAGCACCAAATTCCAAGCACCAAATTACAAATAAATCCCAATGACAAAAATTTCAATGACCAAAACCAGTTTTGAATTTTGAACATTGGAATTTGGAATTTATTTGGGATTTGGAAATTGGAATTTGGGATTTATAAAAAGTATGCCTTTTAATCTATTCGGAAAAAAAGAAAGTGGAATGCCAGGGACTGCCGAAGGGCAGCAGCCGACCCTGGCGGCCAGCGGCATGCCCTCAATCAAGGATTTGGTGGCGCCGCCGGGCATGAAAATCAGCAGCAATAATCTGCAAATCGGCGGAAAAATCAGCCGCACGCTTTTTGTCTTCACCTATCCGCGCTATTTGAACACCAACTGGCTTTCGCCCCTTTTGACCATAGACCGCGAAATAAACGTCTCCATGTTTATCCACCCAGTAGAAACCACCTGGATTATGACCCAGTTAAAAAAGAAAGTGGCGCAGGTACAGGCGCAAATCGCCGACAGCCAGGAAAAAGGCCGGGTGCGCGACCCGATGATGGAAACGGCGCTCCAGGACATTGAAGCCCTGCGCAATAATTTACAGCAAGGAACCGAGAAATTTTTTAAATTTGGCCTTTATCTGACTATCTTCGCCAACGACCAAAAAGAACTGGACGATATAGAAAACGAAATCCGGGCATTGCTGGAAGGCAAGCTGATCTATATTAAATCCGCCACTTTCCAACAAGAACAAGGATTTCTTTCCACCCTCCCTCTGGCTGAAGACGAGCTGGCCATCCATACCTCAATGAACACTGGCCCGCTTTCCTCCACTTTTCCCTTTATTTCGGTTAACCTTTCTGACAACAAAGGCATACTTTATGGCATCAATCGCCACAATAATTCCTTAATAATTTTTGACCGTTTCAGTTTGGAAAATGCCAACTCCTGCGTTTTTGCCAAATCCGGTTCGGGCAAAAGCTACACGATTAAATTAGAAGTGCTGCGCTCGCTAATGATGGGAACGGACGTCATTATTATTGACCCAGAAAATGAATACCAATATCTGACCGAAACGGTCGGGGGCTCCTACGTTAAAATTTCCCTGACCTCGCCCCACCACTTAAATCCCTTTGACCTGCCCGTGCCGCCTAAGGGCGAGCAGCCGGGCGACGTGCTGCGTTCCACTGTCATTAATTTAGTGGGGCTGCTGCGCATTATGCTGGGTGGGCTCTCCGCGGATGAGGACGCCGTTTTGGACCGCGCCATCAGCGAGACCTACGCCTCGCGCGACATCACGCCGGCCTCTGATTTTTCCAAAGTCATCCCGCCCTTGTTGGTTGATTTACAAACCATTCTAAAAAATATGGAGGGCGGTTCATCTATCGCCACCCGCCTGGAAAAATTCGTCACCGGCTCCTATTCGGGCTTTTTTAACCAACAGACCAATATTGAATTAAAAAATAAACTGGTCACTTTTTCCATTCGCGATATGGAAGAAGAGCTGCGGCCGATAGCTATGTATATTGTGCTGCACTATATCTGGAACATTATCCGCTCCGAACTTAAAAAAAGAATTCTGGTGGTGGACGAAGCCTGGGTGATGATGCGCCATGATGACGCGGCCTCGTTTTTATTTGGCATAGCCAAGCGCTGCCGCAAATATTATTTAGGGCTGACCACTATTACTCAAGACGTCGCCGATTTTATGGCCTCGCCCTACGGCAAACCGATTGTCACCAATTCCTCCATGCAGATTTTATTGCGCCAATCGCCCGCCACCACTGAAATAATCCAAAAAACCTTTAATCTGACCGAACAGGAAAAATATCTGCTGCTGGAATGCAGTGTAGGGGAGGGGATATTCTTTGCCGGCCTGCAGCACGCGGCCATTAAAGTTATCGCTTCCTACACCGAAGATCAAATTATCACCTCCGACCCGCGACAGATTTTGGAAATTGAAAAAGCCAAAGAAGAGCTGGCGGCGGAAGAAACAAAAGAAGATATAAAGATATAGTGGTCAAAAATTTCTAATTAACCTAATTGACCTAATTTCTAATAAATCACAAGCACCAAGCACCAAATCCCAAATAATATCCAATGACCGAAATTCCAATAACCAAAACTGGTTTTAAATTTTGTAAATTGTAATTTGGAATTTATTTGTGATTTGGAATTTGTAATTTATACAGTTATGCCAGAACAAAACCCCCAAAAACAACCAGACGCCAACCAATCGGATGAGCCGACAAATACTCCGATCACGCCCCAATCAACGGTTTCTTTTCCGGGGCTGATGTTATGTGTGGCAATATTATTTGATTTGGTCGGCTGGATTCCTTTTTTAAATTTTCTTACCGAAACGCTGAGCGGTCTCATTTTGGGTTTTTGGCAAAAATTATATATGGCGGAGGCCAGTTTAGCTGAAATCGTACTTACTTTCATTTCTGCCAAAAGCATCAAGGCGGCATCGTTGGGCGGACTACCAACCAATATCGGAGTCGTCTTTTTTGCCTACTTTCGCAAAAAAGCAATGTCAAAATTAAAAGCGGCTACGGGTCTATCCCCGCAACAAGCCGCCTAAATACAATGTTCAAAAAAATCTTTTCCCAAATTTTAATCTCCTCGCTTTTAATAACTTTTGGTCTGGCGCTGCCGACCCAATCGCCCAAAGCCGAAGATGTCTCCGGCAATTTTATCCTGGTTTGGTCCAGCGATTCTTACGTGCCGTCAAATTACCAGGGCAAAGCCCTGCCCACGCGCTTAAGCCGGATCAAGGTGGTGGCTCTGCCAATAAAGAAACTCTCCGCTGATCAGACCTGGCTCTACTATCGCTGGCTGCTGGACGGACAGGTGGCCGGCCGCGACAGCGGACAGGGGAAATCCGCTTTCAATTTTTTGGTCACCCGCTGGGGCGGCGACAGCCATGAAATTGAACTGCAAACTCTTGACAGTCAAGAAAATGTCACCGGCCGCAATTTTATTTCCATCCCCGTGGTTGAGGCGGAAACCCTGCTTTTGCCGCCCCAGAACGACTACGCCGCCAAAAATCAGATAACGGCGAAAACCGGCCAGGAGTTTAATTTGTTGGCCACGCCTTTGTTTTTCCACATTAAAAACTTAGCCGAACTTAATTTTGAATGGAATTTCGACGGGCAAATCCTGAGCAGCACCGACCAAAAAAACCTCAATATTTTTACTTTGAAAATTCCGGCCGGCAATTTAACCGAGTCGCTAATGCGCCAGCTCAAACTTGACGTCAGTCACAAAACGGACCAATTTCAGCGAACGGTCAATGACTTGACAATAGAAATAAAATAATTTTTGAATATTTCAAGCACCAAGCACCAAATTCCAAATAATATCTAATGACCGAAATTCCAATAACCAAAACGGGTTTTGAATTTTGAAAATTGGGATTTGGAATTTATTTGGGATTTGAAAGTTGGAATTTGGAATTTGTACTTTGAATCCCGGCAAAAGAAAAAAAACAATTGCGCTATTGGTTGCTTACCTGATATTTTCTCCAATGACTGCTTTAGCTGTCGGATACACCTTAGAAATGCCCGTGCCCGGTATGCCCCAAACCGTTTCCAACCCCGCCCAATACATCCAGTACTTCTTTATCTTCGGCTTGTCCCTGATTGGCTTCCTGGCTGTGGCGGCCTTGGTGGTGGGCGGGATAATGTGGATGATAGGCGGCAGTATCACCAGCACCGAGAAAGCCAAAAATATAATTGTCGGGGCGGTTTCGGGCGTAGTGTTGCTGCTTTGTTCCTATCTGCTGCTTTATACTATTGACCCGTCGCTGACGAATTTGACGCCAAAAAAGCTTGACATTGTTAATATACCGAAGGTTCAAGGCGGACCTGATACCTCTACTCCCGAAGATGCGGTCACAAAACCAATCCAACCGCCAGAAGGGCAGCCCTCTTCCACCTTAAAAGATGCGGTGGATAAATTCGGCCAAGACCTCACTCCCAATAATACTTTAGTTTTAATTGATAAAAGCGACCGCAAACTTTATATTTATAAAGACGGCTATATCATCGGCTCCACTGATATTAATATCGGCAAGGCAGAAAATAATAGACCGGGAACATTGATCGGCGGCCAACAAGGAGACGCCATCACTCCGATTGGTGATTTCACCATCACCAACGACGAGAGGCACGACATTAACGGCGTCTACACCCAAGACGGCAAAAGCCACCTCGGAACGTCATTTTTGGGAATTTCCGCCAAAGATGAAAAAGGTAACTACCGCGGGATTGGGATTCACGGTTCTCCCGACGATTCCCTCAGACCGACCAACGGCTGCATTCGCGTCAAAAATGCCGACAGCGACTTACTTTTCTCCGTTTTAAAACCCGGCACGCCAGTCAAAATTCAAGCGTAAAAAATAAAAGTTTAAAAATTGACGGCAAATAATGACACCCAAGAAAATAAAAATCACTCCACCAATAACGTTGTTTGTTTTAAGTACGGCCATAATCTGTTTTTCAATGATTC
>Ga0315293_10007036_pt1 | contig 10470 bp, 8 predicted proteins | sample YL17G13_20_MG_FD_203071 | JGI IMG/M metagenome (GOLD analysis project Ga0315293, IMG submission 203071) | Sediment microbial communities from Yellowstone Lake, YNP, Wyoming, USA - YL17G13_20 | ecosystem: Environmental > Aquatic > Freshwater > Lake > Sediment | place: USA: Wyoming | collected... | reverse complement strand
AAGGGACTTTGCGAACTTTGTGGCAGCCTTTCCCACCTGTGAAACCGTTGTTCCAAGGAATTTTATTTTTTCCTCATCAAGGGAAACTGTTATTGTGAAATCAGCGATGTTAATGGAAAACTCTGTTGCAACATCCTTTAGTTTTATCTCTTTTATCAGCATTGCAATTTTCTTTATGTCCTGTCCCTCGCTGTATGGCTTTTTCAGGTAAATCTCCATCATGGGCGTGCTTATGTTCTTTGTCGCATCAAGAACCTCAATTATTCTTGGAAGTCCCATGGTAACATTCATTTCAGCGACTCCTGCAAAGTGGAATGTGTTAAGGACCATCTGGGTGCCAGGCTCCCCTATGGACTGGGCCGCAATGAGGCCGATGCACTCTCCGGGTTGAACCTTTGAGTTTTCGCATATTTCAACAGCAGCGTCAAGAATTTTTCTCAGTTTTTCTGCAGTTACATTTTTTGGCATGTTGTCCTTTAGTTCCTGGATTATCAAAGGTGTGAGCTTCTCTTCATAGTCCTTGAAAATTTCTTCCATTTTTAGGCTGCCTCCAGCATGCTTCTTATTATTTTCTTTGTGTCAATCTTTCCGCCGACTGACTTTGAAACGTCAATTCCGTCTTCTCCGTAATTGAACTGTATGATTTTGTTGCTTGCATCCCTGACAGTGCTGTCATAGTCAACCTTTAAATCCTGCATTGCATTTGAAAGCCTCCTGTAAAGATATCCTGATTTAGGAGTTCTCAGTGCAGTATCCATGAGGCTGTCCCTTCCTGTCATTGACTGGAAAAAGAATTCTGCAGGGTTCATTCCTGCCTTGTATCCGTCCTTTACGAATCCCCTTGCAGGGGAAGTCAAATCATTCTTCTTGAAGTATGGAAGCGTTCTCTCTGTGAATCCGATTTCTACTCTTTTTCCCCTCAAAACCTGCTGTCCTACAATTGCTGCAATCTGAGCAAGCTGGAGAAGGCTTCCCCTTGCTCCTGACTTTGCCATTATTATTGTGTCTGTCTGCTGCTTTGCAGAGTACTCGCTGACAATATTGATTGCCCTGTTTCTTGCCTTTGTGAGCGCCTCTATGATTTTAATTTCAACTGTTTCCTTGAGGCTCTTTCCAGGGAATGTTTCAAGGGTTTCCTCTTCGTAGGACTTTATCAAGTCCCCAACAATCATGTTTGCCTCGTCGATAACCTGCTTTATCTTCTGCTTTGCAACCTCAGGCAGGTCTGTGTCTGATATGGCTGCGCTGAATCCATGGTTGAAAAGAACATTTATTCCTAGATTTGAAACCTTTGAAATGAAATCCGCTGCGAACTGCTCACCGTATTTCTGATGAATATCCCTTAGCATGAATCCCTCTCCCTTTCCGAGGTTTGCTCCGTCTATGATTCCCTGCTTGAGCTTTCCATTCTCTATTATAACATGGGAAGGGTCATCGCACTCATCTCCTTTTTTCTTGCATATTTTGGAATGGCCTGAAAATGAAAAATCATCAGGAAGAAGAACGCTGAAGATCTCCTTTCCTGAAATAACATCCTTGTTGGGAAGCTTTGAAATGTCATCAAGCCCAGATGCAATAAGAATCCTTACTGCGTCCTTTCTCTTTAATTCAAGCTCCTTGGTGAGAAGGTAATTTCCTGAAATGCTGTCGTGGATGCATCCCATGACACTCAACCCGTATCCTGGGGAGATAAGCTGGGTTTTAACATCCATTATCACTTCTGCCTCTGTCCTTGCCTCCTCTGTCTGAGGAATGTGAAGGTTCATCTCGTCTCCGTCAAAGTCTGCATTGTATGGATTGCAGACAGAAGGATTCATTCTGAAAGTCCTTCCCGGCAGAATCCTTATCTTGTGGCACATCATTGACATCCTGTGGAGAGAAGGCTGCCTGTTATAGATTGCTATGTCCCCATCCATCAGATGCCTTTCAACAATATAACCAGGCTGGATTTCTTCCAATAACTGCTCCTTGGTTTCATCGGTGATTTTCTTTTTCCTGCCGTCGGGCCTTACTATGTAATTTGCTCCAGGATATTTTTTAGGCCCCGATGTAACGAACTTCTTAAGATAGTCCATATTCCAGGTTGTAACCCTTTCAGGAACAGTTAATTTTGTTGCCATGACAAATGGAACTCCAACTTCATTCAGCTTGAGCATTGGGTCAGGGCTTATGACTGTTCTTGCAGAGAAGTTTGTCCTTTTTCCTGCAAGGTTGTATCTTATTCTTCCTTCCTTGCTTTTGATTCTCTCGGTCAATGTCTTAAGCGGCTGTCCGCTCCTGTGCCTTGCAGGAGGAAGCTGTGCAACCTCATTGTTGAAATAAGTTGTAACATGATATTTCAATAGATCCCACAGGTCCTCGATGATTATTTCAGGAGCTCCTGCGTTTATGTTCTCGAACAATCTCTGGTTTATTCTTACTATGTCGCCAAGCTTGTGGGTTAAATCATCCTCAGAACGCTCTCCTGATTCAAGGGTTATGCTTGGCCTCATTGTGAGAGGGGGAATCGGAAGAATTGTTATGATGGACCATTCGGGCCTCATTGCCTGGGGATTTATTCCGAACAGCTCGCAGTCAGTATCAGATATTTTTTCAAGCCTTGCCCTTGATTCAATGGGTGTCAATCTCTTGTCGTTTTCAAAGAAAGTTGTAGGCTTCTCGAGTGTTATTTTCTGCTGCCTTGCCTTGCAGTGCGGGCATTTGTTTGTTGTCTTGAGCGAGGCCATCATGCTCTTTATGATTTTTCTCCTTGCCTCAGGACCTATTTCCTTTCCTGTTTCCTCAAGCTTTTCCTTCAGCTTGTCTGCCTTTGCCTGCGGCAGCAAAACTCTTCCGCACTCCCTGCATGTTGATTTAAGAAGATTAAAAACCAGCGAAACAAAATTTATGTGAAGCACAGGCCTTGCCAGCTCTATGTATCCGAAATGCCCTGGGCATTCCTTCAGCTTTGAGCCGCAGGTCTTGCATCTCAATCCCGGGTCAATGACTCCCATCCTTATGTCCATTAATCCTCCATCAACAGGATACCCTTCCTTGTCATAGAGTTCCGGAGTTACAACTTTGACAGAAGCCATCTTCCTTATCATCTTCGGGCTCAAAAGTCCGAACATTATGCTTTTTACCTGCTTGTAAACGTATTCTTCTTCCATTTTAGTATTTCGTCCTCAGTATCATTTTTGGATATATGCCCAATGCCTTCAGTTCATCAAGCATCAGCTTGAATGCATAGGCAATTTCTATGTTTGAAATCTCGCTGTCACTGCATATTGGGCAGTATGATTTTTTCTTGTATTCATTGTGGATTGCAACCATTCCGCAGGTTTCGCAGATTGGAATTACTGTCCTGTCAGCGTCAAACCTCTCCTTGAGCAGGAGCGAAGCCCCGTGGGCTACAAATGTGTCCTTTTCCATCTCTCCCAGCCTCATTCCTCCTTCCTTTGCCCTTCCTTCTGTGGGCTGCCTTGTGAGAAGCTGGACAGGCCCCCTTGCCCTTGACTGTATCTTGTTTGCAACCATGTATTTAAGCTTGAGATAGTACATATTTCCGACAAAAATTCTTGCAGTCATCTGCTCCCCTGTCTCTCCATTGTACATAGTTTCAACTCCATTTTCCCTGAAGCCGAGCTTTCCCATCTCCTTTCTCAGGTCAGCTTCTGTTTCCGAGCTGAAAGTTGTTCCGTCTATGTATCTTCCTGCAAGGGCTCCAACCTTTCCTCCAATCATTTCAATCAAATGCGACATCGACTGCCTTGAAGGAATTCCGTGAGGCGAAAAAATTATGTCGGGAGTTATTCCTGATGCAGTGAAAGGCATATCTGCCTGCTCGATTATCATTCCTATGACTCCCTTCTGCCCATGCCTGGAAGTAAATTTATCTCCAATTTCAGGGGTCCTCTGGTCTCTTACCCTTACCTGGATGAGCTTGTTTCCTTCCTCGCTTTCCGTGAGAAGAACCATGTCAACGGTTCCCTCTTCTCCGTAAGGAACTGAAAGCGAGCTTTCACGCCTTGCGTTGGATGCAAGTGAATACTCTTCAGCGCCGCTCAGGAATCTTGGAGGGCTTGTCTTTCCGATTATCACATCTCCTTCTGCGATTTTTGCTTCAGGATAAATTATTCCGTCTCCTTCCAGTAATCTGTAATCATGCTCGCTCCTGTATCCCTTTACATCCTTGTCAGGAATGCAGACTCCATCTGTTAATCCTCCTGCGTATCTCAATTCTTCTGTGACAGAAGGCCTGAAATAGGTTGACCTTCCGAGGCCCCTGTCTATGGAGCCCTTGTTGATTATCAATGCATCTTCCATGTTGTATCCCTTGTAGCTCATTACTGCAATAACAACATTTTGCCCTGCAGGATGCTTTGCAAAGTCAATCAGGTCATGCATTATCGTCTTGACAACAGGAATCTGGGCATAGTGAAGTATGTTTACATCCATGTCCATTCTCACATGGTAGTTTATTGCATAGAGTCCGAGGGCCTGCTTCTGGTGCTTTGAACCCATGTTTATTCTTGCAGGCGGAGTATGGTTTGCAAAAGGAACAAGCGATGAAATCAGCCCGAACATTAAAATCGGAGAAATCTCGAGGTGAGTGTGCTCCTTGATCAAATCCTTTTCAAAAAATGCCACATAGGCATTTTCCTCCTCAAGAGGGTCAAGGTATTCAACAGTTCCCTGCTTGACCAAATCAGACCATGAAAGCTCTCCCTTCTCAAGCTGGACAAGATGCCTCTCTGTAATCAAAGACTTGCCGTCCTTTACGACAATAAGCGGGCGCCTTACCCTTCCCTTTGAATTCTCAACATAAACCTCATCATAGATTTTTGAGTAGAATACATTTACATTCTGGTCAACTATGCCCTTTCTCCTGTCATCTATTACTCTCTGGACAAACTCAAGCGGGCTTTCAGTTGTCCCTACAAATTTGTTGTTCAGGTATACGTCTGACATTTTACTTTATTATCTCCATTCCGTATGATTTCATCTGCTTTAGTATTTCGTCATCAGGCATGTCCTTTGTGACGCTTGTTATCATTGCGAGATTTTTTCTTAAACCGATGTTTGTACCTTCAGGAGTTTCAATGGGGCACAGCCTGCCGAGATGGGTTGGATGCAGGCTCCTTGCTGCAAAATTCTCCTGGCTGGATGAAAGAGGAGAAACAACTCTCTGGGCATGGCTTATCATTTCAAGGAAGTTTGTTCTCTGGACTCTCTGCGAAATTCCTTCCCTTCCGCCTATCCACGAGCCGGTTGCCATTGCAGAATAAACTCTCTGGGTAAGCAGCTTGTCCCTTATGATTACTTTTATTGAAGGGAATTTTCCCCTCTTGACAATTCTCTGGAAATTGTAAAGCAAATCGCCTATCAGAACCTTGAGGTTTGTTCTTATCAAATCAGCCATCAAGTCCCCTGAAAGCTTCAGCCTCTTGTTCATGTAATGGTCCTTGTCATCCTGGGCTATGGCTCCGTTTGAAACCTCTATGAATTTCTTAAGCATCTTGCAGAGGTTCTTTGCCTTGAATATCCTGTCCTGCTGGTTCATTCCAAGATTCGGGAAAAGGTACTTGTCAAGAATTTCCTTTATTTTTTCTATTCTTATTTCCTTTGATTGGGTGATTCCTGCTTTTTTTGCGATTATGTCCTGTGCTTCCTCTTCATTTTTAACATCTGCAAATTCAAAGAGGTTGATTATCATCTCATCATAGTTTTTTTCAAAGGAAACTGATTTCATTATCTCCTCATCCTTGATCATTCCGAGGGATTTCAGCACAACAACAACAGGAACTCTCTTTACCCTTGTGAAAGAAATGTAGAAAATCCCATCCTTCAGCCTTTCAATGAGATGCGGAATCTTGTAGGATTCCTTCTCACAGAATATTTTTCCTGTGTATTCTGAAATTCCTGAAGACGCCTTTTCAACAATGAACCTGTTCGGAGCCAAGTCCTCAACGCTGATTAATACTTTTTCAGTGCCGTTGACTATGAAATACCCCCCTATGTCCTCGGGGTCCTCGTTATCTTGGACAAGCTCTTCCTTTGAAAGCTTGTAAAGATTGCAGTATTTTGATTTCAGCATTATTGGAATGCTTCCAATCTGGGTTGTGAATGTTTCCCTCTGGACTCCGTTTATGTGGGATGAAACATCTATATGGCACGGAGCTGCGTAGGTTATTTTCCTGAGCCTTGCCTCAGCGGGCATCAGCTTTCTCTTTGAGCCGTCTGCCTCTGTTATTTCCGGCTTTGTAACCCAGATTTTGTCAAGCCTTATCTTGAACTCATCAACATTATGGGGAATGATTGTTGGCTCAATCTCCCTGTTCTCTGCTATTATTTTATGAAGCTCGTTGTCTATAAAATTGTTAAACGACTCAAGGTTTGCATCCACTATGCTCTGCTCCTCAAAATACTTCCTGATTAGTATTTTATAGTCAGCCACTTGTAACACCCCTGTAATAGGCTACTTCTCCTGCTGTGTGGCTTTTTCTTGTTATCCTTATTACATCCCCTTCTTTTGCATCCAGGTCTGAAATTGCAGAGTCATTTATAAGAATTTTAGGGAGTTCTTTAAGGGTTATGTTGTATTTTTTAAGAAGCTCTGCTTTTTCTTTGTCAGAGATTTTTTTGTGGACAGGAACTAAAATGTGCTTTATTTTTTCTGTCTTTTCTGCCATTTTGAACCTTCGCCCTTTTGAATTTGAGTGAGCCGGACGGGATTCGAACCCGCGACCACCTGATTAAAAGTCAGATGCGCTAGTGCCCGATTTTGTCTCCAGGCTGCGCTACCGGCCCAATCCTAAAGCAAGAGGACAGTTCAACCCTGGATTGAACCTTTTCTTGCCGTAGGAGCGTGAATTTAAACGCCCTGGCCGGGATTTTCATTATTATTATTTTGAACCCGGGTCGGAGCCTCGACAGGGCTCCATCCTAGGCCACTAGACTACCAGGGCGTCATTTTGGCCTATTAACGTGATTTCTTTCTTCTTTGGATAGTTTCCACTAGATTTCGTGGTTTATTTCCAGAAAGAAAGATGATGAGGCATGGCCTCATTTTTTCAATTGTTATTTATAAAGATTATGGTTTTTTATAGCTAAAAAAATAAAAAAAGGTTTTGAGCCAAACGCTCTCAACCTGTTTTTAATATTCCGCGTTTTTCCTGTTTCTTATGCGCGAATAATATTCATTCAGCGCATCACGCAAAGCCGAGGGAAGATTCGGGTCTTTTCTCAGGCAATCATAGCAAAACTCCTTGCTGCCGTTGCATACGCTGCTCACTATCCTTGCCCCCATAACAGTCCTCACAATAACTTCAAGCAGGGACACTTCACCAAGCCATAGATGACTGAATATCCTCTCTTTTTCTTCTACAACATATCTGTTGCGTATTCCCTCTCCGGCCTGTATCACAAGACCGGAACCAATTCTTATTATTTTTTTCATTTTATACCTCCAAGTGTTGTACATGTCAATAAAATTCCCAAGAAAAATCACTGCCGCCAAGATTCAGCTGGAAAAAGAGCTTTCACATGAAGGTTATCAACGATTAAAGAACTGTCCAGTAAAAAGAATTTACAGGCATTGCCACCGAAAATCACATTTTGCAGTTCCCATAAACATATGAGATGAACAGTGTTATATAAAGCTTTTTGTAAGAAAAATGATCCCCGCTCCCCAGTGTGTGAAAAAACTTCGCTTTTGGCAGGGGCGCGAGATATCATTATTCAATATCTAAATAAATGGGCATTTTAGAATTAAAAAAGTTATTTTAACAAATTAAGGCAGATTGATTCAATTAAAAATAATGCCTGCCACCTTCCGGAACTGAATATCCTCCTATGAGATAAGGTGTTGTGTCTATTGAACTGTTCACTTGCCGTATTGCGCTGCTTATCATTTGATAAACACTCCCTTTTTTTAAATCTTCAAAAAATATACTAATTTCAGAGAGAGCTTTTTGTTTATCATAAAAATTTTTAATTTCCCTGGACAAATCCTGCAGTAATGGCCCTGAGATATGGGCAGGCCGTATTATGACCTGGCCAGGGGATGAATCTTCCCATCTGCTGTCATGGTCCCCGCCCTCAGAAGAATCATAATTCACTAAGTAGTTAAATTCTCTCAGTTTAATTAAAAAATCCAGCGCTTTCGGCAAACCAGTTTCTGTAAGAATTTTTATGCCTCTCAGTTGTTCTTCTTTATTGGCAACGTATAACCAATTTCTCAGCTGAGAATTGCTGATATTTCCTAATGAATTTTTGTTTCCGAAAGGAAGAGTGCATATTTTTCCTTGAGCAAGTTGAATCGACAATTCCACTATTCCGTCAAGTACATCACTGCTTTTAGTAGGAGGTTCTATTGCTATTCTCCCTTTGTTAACCTTCTCTCTCAACCAATTCCCTATTTTGCCCATATTTTAACCTCCAGTTGTTACTATTAAATGGATATGTATTTAAAAATGTTTTTGAAAAAAGAAAGAAAAATATAACATCCCCGCTCCCGGCGTGTGAAAAAACTCCACTTTTGGCAGGGGCACAATATATCATATTAAATATCTCAATAAAGAGACATTTTAGAGCATATAATCTTTTATGCTGTGATGGCTGGGCAGTATGGCTTTTTGTCCAAATGGATGGGAAACCTTATTCTTAAAGCAAAAGATTGAATAGATACCCTGTAAAAATAATTCCTATGGATAAAATTGCAATATAAATCATTAAAAGCCTGATTTTCAAAACCTTTCTCAATATTATCATTTCGGGAAGGGACAAAGCTACAACTGCCATCATAAATGCAAGGGCAGTGCCCAAAGGAAGACCCTTTTCTATCAATGAACTTACTATAGGTATGACCCCTGCTGCATTTGAATAAAGAGGAACCCCAATTAAGACAGCAATAGGAACAGCAAACCAATTATCTTTTCCAGCAATGCTTGCCAACAAGTTCTCAGGAGCATAGCCATGGATAAACGCTCCAAGCCCAACCCCAATTAAAACATAAGGAAACACTTTCTTGATAATTGATTTAGTCTCTGAAAATGCCCCTCTTGCCCTCTCGTTGTAGCTTTTCTTAGCTAATTTTAGACTATTATTCATTTTTATCTTATAGACGTAATCTTCAACATATTTTTCCAGCTTCATCTTGCCTAAAACAAAACCGGCAAAAACAGAAATAATCCACCCCGAAACAATATAGAGCAAAGCTATTTTCCAGCCAAATAAACCCAACAACAAAACTGCCGCAACCTCATTAATCAAAGGCGCAGCTATCAAGTAGGAAAAAGTAACCCCCAGGGGCACGCCTGATTCAACAAATCCAATAAACAGGGGGACAGCTGAGCATGAGCAGAATGGAGTAAAAATGCCGATTGTTGATGCAATCATATTGCCAAAAAACTCAAACTTACTGGCTAAAATCTTCTTAACCCTCTCAGGAGACAAATATGTTCTGATGAATGAAACAGCAAAAATAATAACCACCAAAAGAATGAAAATCTTAATGCTGTCATAAACAAAGAAATTTAAAGCATCACCCAAAATGCTTCCTTGCTTTAGGTTAAATAAAGTATATATCAACCAATCTGCAAAAATCTTGACAAAATTAAAAATATCCATTCATAACCTCCATAAATATCCCATTAGTCCTGCCAACACTTTTAGTCGCTGATTCTGATTTCATTTTTCCCCTAAAAAACTATAAATGTATAATATGCTCCTGTGAGAATAAAAATAACAGCCACTATTCTTCGCATCCATAATTCAAAAATCTGAACTTTATTCATGATGCTTCCCAATTTTGAAACACTTTTTACCAGGATTATTGAGAAAATTATTACAGGCAATCCTGTTGCAAACGCAAAAACTGCAGGGATAATCAACCCATCTCCTGCTTTTAATGCTAGAGGAATCAGCATCCCAAAAAATAATACAGCACTAAACGGGCAGAAAGCCAAAGCAAATATCACACCAAGCAAAAATGCCCCAATAAACCCCTTGCCAGCAAGTTTCTCCTTCAAAGCGCGAAGTTTATCATTTTTTTGAGAAAAATTAAAATTTATTAAACCAAGCATTAAAATACCCAGAATAATCAAAAAAGGACCTAAAATCTTTTCGCCATACTTCTGCAAAAAAAGAGCTATTGTTTGAGTATTAACCCCCACCAGGACAATTAATGATGCAATAGCCACATAAGTAAACATCCTCCCAAGAGTGTAAAGAAAGCCAACTAAAAGAGTATGCTTGCTATTATCAATTCTCTTGCTCGCATAAGCAATAGCAGTTATATTAGTCGCCAATGGGCAGGGGCTTATCGCAGTCATTAATCCTATAAAAAAAGCAGCAACTATTGGAATGCTGCTTGTTCCCATCGCTTCCATGAATGCCATCAAGCTCATTTTAGCTGTAGTCTCCTGACAGCCTCTTCTCTATCAGCGCCTTGAGGTAAGTCATGTATCCCTGCTTGTTGTTTATCTTGTA
>Ga0315293_10007034_pt1 | contig 10472 bp, 7 predicted proteins | sample YL17G13_20_MG_FD_203071 | JGI IMG/M metagenome (GOLD analysis project Ga0315293, IMG submission 203071) | Sediment microbial communities from Yellowstone Lake, YNP, Wyoming, USA - YL17G13_20 | ecosystem: Environmental > Aquatic > Freshwater > Lake > Sediment | place: USA: Wyoming | collected... | reverse complement strand
CGCCACGCGCCCGCATGAGTCCGGCACGCAGGAGTTCGTGCGGAACTGGGTGAACTGGGGGGCGGGACCGAGAGCCTCGCAGTACCTGATTCTGGCGGCAAAGACCAAGGCGATCCTGGAAGGCCGCCCGACTCCGGGACCGGAAGATGTTCGGTTCGCAGCGTATCCGGTGCTGCGGCATCGTATCGTGACCTCGTTCAACGCCGAGGCGGACGGGGTGGACACGATGGAGATTATCAAGCGGATCATGGAAACCGTGAAGGAGAAGGCGTAATCTTAGCGCAAAGGCAGGTGACGTATGTCCGAAAACACAAAGAGCATGGACCCGTTTGAGGCGTACCGCCTCTCCAACCTTCCCTCTTACGCCAAGCTGTTCGTGGCGATTTTCACTTCCCTCATGCTCTGTGTCTGCTTCTGGGCGATGTGGATTTACTACGAACGGGAAGGGCGGGTCGACGAGGACCAGATTCCGGCGTACTCGCGTCAAAGCGACACGGGCGACGTTGACCTTCGACAAGTGCCTATGCAGACTCAGGAAGAATTGAGCGAAATCGCCGGTGACACACTGGCGGTTCACGCCCCCGTGTGGGACACGCAGTTGGCCGGACGCGAGAACAAGATCGACAGCGCGGATATTATGCGGATGGCGCGTCAGGCAATCGCTGAGGCACGCGAACAGGACGGCGATAATGGCGAAGAGCATGAGAGCTTGCTTAGCCAAAATCTCGGTCTGGCGCATGTGCATGTCAACGGCCAGACATTGCTGTTGTTCGCGATGGGGCTGGTGTTTCTTTTCAGTTCCGCTTCGCCGCGCATCAAGAAGATCGTCTACTGGGCCGGCGGAATTGCCGTGTTGTTGCATGCAATCGGCCTGTCCGGAAAGGGGTTTGCGGGGATATTTGAGGCTCTTGTCGCGGTGAGCGGAGTTGTGCTCCTGGCGCTGTTTGCATTCATGGCCTTGCGGATATACATGGACCTTGGCCGGAAACCGTCGGCGAGGTAACCGTAGGACTCAAGCGGACGACCGATGAATTTCGCAATCGCTATCCACGGTGGCGCCGGCACGATACGGCGGCAAGTCATGACTCCTGAGAAAGAAACCGTCTACCGCGCGGGACTCGCTGAGTCACTTGAGGCCGGTCATTTCGTTCTTGCACAGGGCGGCTCGGCGCTCAATGCCGTCATGCAGGCGGTATTGACTATGGAGACTAATCCCCTTTTCAACGCCGGCAAAGGGGCGGTTTTCACTCACGAGGGAGTCAACGAGCAGGACGCTTGTGTCATGGACGGCGTCACGCGGGAAGTCGGCGCCGTGGCCGCAGTGAAACGAATTGCCAGTCCGATTAGTCTCGCCCGAATGGTCATGGAAAGAAGCAAACATGTGCTTCTGAGTGGCGAGGGGGCGGAGCAGTTTGCCGTCGCCAACGGGATGCCTCTGGTTGAGCCGGATTATTTCTTTACACAACAACGTTGGGATCAACTTCAACTGGCGCTCAAGGAGGAAGCTCACGGACAAACTGAAGCGGTACGACTCGACCACAGCGATGACAAGAAGATGGGGACAGTTGGCGCGGTCGCCCTGGATAGTCACGGCAATCTGGCCGCCGCAACCTCGAGCGGCGGGATGACCAACAAGCGGCATGGCCGGATCGGCGACACACCGATTATCGGCGCCGGAACGTATGCGGACAACGCGACTTGCGCGGTGTCGGCTACCGGAGTGGGGGAATTCATAATGCGTGCGGTGCTGGCGTATGATATCGCCGCCCTGATGCAGTATGAGAGAATGACGTTGGTTGATGCCGCCGACCTTGTCGTGATGGATAAACTGACCGCGCTTGGCGGCTCCGGCGGAATCGTGGCGATTGACCGCGCCGGTAATATCGCGATGCCGTTCAACAGCGAGGGGATGTATCGCGGATACAAACTGGCCGACGGCACCGGCGAGATTGCGATATTCAAGGACTAACCCATGCCCACTGACTACCGCCAATATCTCCAGCCCGAGACTGTCTCCAAACTGAAGGGGATGGAACTTCGCGCTCGGCTGGTGGTCGAGGGGTTCATAGCCGGCCTTCACCGCTCACCGTATCACGGCTTCTCGGTTGAGTTCGCGGAGCACCGCCAGTATATGCCCGGCGATAATATCCGGGATATCGACTGGAAATTGTACGCCAAGTCCGACCGGTTCTATATCAAGCAGTACGAAGAAGAAACCAACCTCAAAGGGTATCTGCTTCTGGATTGCTCCCGCTCGATGGCCTACCACTCCGGCGCCCCAACCAGCAAGCTGGACTACGCCGGCATGCTATCAGGGGCGTTGTCGTACATGATGCTCCGCCAGCGGGATGCGGTCGGACTGGTGACATTCGATCAGAAAATCCGCCGCTATATTCCCCCCCGCTCCAAATCAGGACACCTGCATGTATTGCTGAGTGAGATTGCCAATCAGGAGCCATCGCAGCAAACTGATATTGCAGCAGCCCTGCACGAAATGGCGGAACGAATCAAACGTCGCGGACTTGTTGTCATCATGTCGGACCTGCTGGATGAACCCTCGAAAATCATCTCCGGGCTGAAGCATTTCCGGTATAACAAGCACGAGGTGATTGTCTTTCACATTCTCGATCCCCGTGAGCGGGATTTTGCCTTTGGCGGCGAGGCGGTATTCAAGGATATGGAGACCGGCGAGGAGATCACCACCCTGCCGTTCCAGATGAAGCGGGATTTCGCAAAACAGGTGAAAGCGTTTTCAGAAGAGATTGCTTGGGCTTGCCGCCAATCGAATATCGACTATCACCCAATCGACACCGCCATGCCGTTCGATAAGGCGCTGTATGCGTTCTTAGGGAAACGGGAGAGGTTGTACTAGGGATCGCTGTCCAGCCTCGTTTGCCCGGTCCAACCTGCCACCCCAAATTTCATTTCTTGATTCACATTCCCTCATTCCATAGCTTCTCCCCGGTGTATCACTGCTAAGTATAGAGGTGTGAACATGAACAGCCCGTCTGTGACATGCGCCGTCTGCGGTGCTGAAACCGATCCTCACGAGCTCAAGCCGTTGTCGATGATCAGTCACCCCATGGACGACCTCATCAGAGCCGCCAAGCCGGACATGCAACCGGATGCTCCCGTCTGCCAACGCTGCCGAGCCACCTACCGGCGCAAGTATGTCGAGACCACGCTGACTCAGGAAAAAGGGGAGCTTACCTCGCTCGAGAGCGCGGTGGTCGAGAGTCTGTCAAGAGAAGAGGTGCTGGCGCGAAATGTCGAGGCCATGTACACCGAACGGTTCACCTTCGGCCAGCGACTGGCCGACCGGATCGCAGCTTTTGGCGGGAGTTGGACATTCATTAGTATCTTTGGCGTGATTCTTCTGGTCTGGATCACCATAAACTCCTACGTGCTCTTGTCCCGGCCATTTGATCCGTACCCGTTCATCCTGCTGAATCTTGTTCTCTCCTGTCTGGCGGCCATGCAAGCTCCCGTCATCATGATGAGCCAGAATCGCCAGGAAGCCAAAGACCGGGTTCGCGCCGAACATGATTACCAGGTCAATCTGAAGGCGGAAATCGAAATCCAACACCTGAACTTGAAAATCGATCAGCTTTTGCAACACCAGTGGCAGCGTCTTCTTGAGATTCAGCGATTGCAGCTTGAAGTGCTGGATGAGTTGGAGGAGGGGCGTTCGGGAGCGGCACAGCCGTAAGAACTCCGGTTTTCCGGGCGCCTGTATCCCCGCTGCGCCGAGCACAGTCGAGGCGCGTTTCCCCAATAAGAAAAGCCCCCCGCCGTAGCGGGGGGCTTTTCGATAGTGGAAGCATCAGTAGTCGAAACTACTTCAGCAATACCATCTTCTTAACCGACGAGAACGAACCGACGTTGAGTCTATAGAAATAGACACCGCTGGCTACATTGTTCTCACTGGTGTTCCAGACTATCTTGTGCCAACCGGCTTCCGCTGTACCGGAGAATGTCTTCACGACCTGGCCATTTACGTTGTAAATGGTCAGCGTGTATTCACCGGCGACCGGAAGAGCACACTCGATAGTGGTGCTCGGGTTGAACGGGTTAGGATAGTTCTGGCTCAGCGCGTAGGCCTTCGGGGTCAACTTCGCCGTGATCGGCTGGCCGAGGATCGTCGCCATCTGGATTTCACCGATGACTTCACCCTGGACCTTCACGAAGTCGCCCGTGAAGCCGCTGATGCTGCTCTTGCCTTCGTACTGCGGCAGAATGAGAATATGGGTAACGCCGTTATCATAGGTATACCTCATATCCATGTTCTTCGCCATCAGTTCGGGCGTCGCTCCACCCTTTACCGTCATCGCAACCGCGCCGACTTCTGCACCGGAAACGGTGTAGACGCCGTCGCCGGCTGAAACGCTGAGTTCAAGAGCGTTCAGCTTCGGATACGGCATGGCGTCGCCAACGAGCACGCGAATCAGGTAAACCAGGTCGGCAACCGACAAGGTCAGACCGTCAGCGTTGACGTCAGTAGCTGCAATTGAGCCCTGGCGCCGCTGTAGATTATCGCCAAACGCACCCAAGCCCTGAACGAAGTAGTTGGTGAACATGACGGCGTCGGCGATTTCGTACGCCAGGCCGTTCAGGTTGACGTCACCACGAAGGTCAATGGAGTCGGCGCAGACGATGTCAACACCACCGCCGAAGAAGTCGATTATACGCCACGTATCCGGCTTACCGGGTTCGTTGCGGTGCTCGCATTCTTCCTGAGCGCCCTGGTCGGTCGGGAACTCCGCAGCCAGATCTTCGACACCGTAATACGAACCAAATTCGCCACCGCTGTATTTATATACATGGCGCGAAATAAAGAGCATCGTACCTGTCGAATCTGAAAGCGCATTGTCGCCGCAATCGACCCACCAGAAGTTGATCGGTATGTACTGGCATTCCAGGGTCCGATCGTTAGACACCAAGAACCTCATGGTCGCAACGACCGTGCCGGCGTGGAAACCGCTGTCAGGGTCGGGCTCATTCGGATTGGAGGTAACGCGGCAATCCGGGTGATGATCGCCATTGTTGGTTTCGGCCATGGCAACGATACGGATATAACCGCTCGGGCAAGCGTTGCCGCAGTTGCCGTTCGCGCCAAACCGATAGGTGAAGTATTCCCAACCGCAACCACCAACTGTGTCCTTGATGAACAGGCCCGGATCAACCTTCTGGAGGCTGAGCGCGGACGCGTCATAGGTCATCAGCAGGTCGAAGCCGCCCAATGGGAACCATGTGCTGAGATACACATTGACGTCAACGAATTGGCCCTGACCCTGCTTGTGTACCTTCTGAATCGCCACATTCGCCCAAAGAACCTCGAACAAAATCGTACAGGTGTCAGCGTTTTTCGGGCTGGCAGGGCACAGCTTAGCGCTATCGGTTACGGAAACCAGCAGCGTATGCGTGCCAAGATAGGCAACATCGTTGTACTCGGTCGGCCAGTAGTAAGCGCCAGTGGCCGGATTCAATACGGGGGTACCCGGGCCATCGAAACTGACAACCTTGTACAGAAGTGGGTACGGACCGCCATCAGGATCGGTTGCTGTCACCGTGCCCTTAACCGTATCACCCAGAACAGCCGGGGCCGGGTCAGTGCAGGTGATAACCGGCGGTAGATTGGTCACCGTGATGATGAAGCTGCGGAACGCTTCCGCACCGCACGAGTCAACCACTCTTACAGTCACCGGGTTTTCGCAAACGTCCTTTCCCATGGTAAGCCAGCTGACAATACCATCAACCGGGCCGACTTTTAGGGAATCCGGTCCGCTTACCTTGTAATACCTCAGCCTCTCACACGCGTCCGGGTCTGAACCCAAGAGTGTGTCCTTAAAGACCGAGCCAAAGGGCAAAGTTGCGGGCGGGACTGCCGCCAGGAGTGGAGGCTGGTTGGCAATCGAGATCACGCTCGGGAGTACGACAACGGGGGCAATCACATTGCCGTTAGCGTTAACAAACTGGGTTTGAACGGTAGCCGGAATCGGATAATCGAATACCGCAGGCTTGAGATGAATCGCGCCTGCGCATTTATTCTTCGTAGCGAAATTAATCCGACCAACCGCATATGTCCCTGCAGCGAGCGCTCCGTCACTAGGATCTAGTAACATAGCAGCAATGCGGATCGTGTCGGGAAGGGTGCCGTCAACACCTGACGTGTCATCCACCACAAGGGTCCAACCATCCGCCTTGGCGGGGTTGGTAATGAAGTCATTGTCCCAAGCGAAAGTGACTGGGGTGTTGAGGTCTCCCGATATCTCGACAACTACCTCGAGGGCGCTAATCGAATCAGAACTGACGATGGCCGTAATGAGGCCGCTGGCATTGGAGCAACGGGCCACATTTTTGGTCTCAAACGTCACCTGATTGGCGAACGCCATCGATGCCGCAAATACCGCTATAAAGGAGATCAGCAGCAAAGAATAAAGGTTTCTTTTTTGCATCATTTAATGCTCCTTTAATAACATAAAGGTCATTCAAGTTAGGCCTTCTTTCCAGACATTGCCGGAAATCTTGACCTTGGATTTCCGAAGTTCACCCTGGGGGGTCAGGTATCGGAACCTGCCAATCTGCGTTCAATCGGAACCTCTCGGTACTTAACAGCGCCAAGTGACACGATTCTGATTGCGCCGAATTGGAGATTAACTTGGATAAACGAGAAAACCAGTCAGGCGTATCCTACCGTCGTGGCTCTAAATTTATCTGTAGAAACCTGAAAAGTGAGCTTGAAATGAGCTAACGTCAAGGTTCTCTTAACGTTTCCGAAAGGTGCTTAGGACTCAAAACAGAAGCGCTTTTAACACAACTATTTCCCTAGACGCCCACAAACTAACACCAAGGTCGGTTTTTGTCAAGAGATTTCTTGGAAAAAATTACCCGCCCTCCAATTACGATACCACGTAGTAATAAATCAGACTCAGTCGAAGGTGCGGCGAGCCGATACACGCCCCACCAGAAAAGTGTCGGAGCATCGCACAAAAGAAGAGAAACCGCGACCGATACCGTGTCTCCGGTTATGGTCACCAGCGTCGATTGATGATCCCTCCGCGGAATCGAAATCCGGCCGAATGGCCGATCCTGCTTGTTTCTCATGTGACATTATTCACATGCCTTGCTGGACTCAGTCAGCGGCTACCGGTGCTAGCCGGGTTTGCGTCCGACGACAACTCATTAGTGAATAACATCACAAGCGACCGATATTCACTCCTGTGGAAATCTGCTCCCAGGGAACCTGATTATTTGAAAGAATAGGTCAAACTGCTGGAAACCAGGAGAAGCCGGCTGTCATCACTGGCCAGCTCATGCCACTCCCATTCGGCAGCGGCCATCAGATTCAGGCTAAGTCCCGAGATGACCGTCCAGTCGGCCAAGAGACTGACCCGCTCATACACGAAATCCGACAGGTAATCGGCCTCGTATCGGATGTCCCGCCGTCCGGTTACCGTCTCAGCCGAGGCGAACAGCCTCTCCGGCCACAGGAGGTCGACCGATAGCTTGCCGCCGGCCTCAAAATAGCTTTCTCCACCGACCCCAACTTCGACCTGCTCATGCAGAATTTCGACCTCCGGCCCCAGTGCCACCGTCACCAGGTCCCACTCCAGTCCTCCGCCAAGCCAGAATCTCCCTCGGAAATAGTCATTGTTAAGAGGGTCTCGGGCATTGAACCAGAGAAAGTCAAGTTGGCCGGTCGGCTCGACAAAGAACCTTCGGCCAAGCCCGATCCGGGTCCGAGATCCGGCACTGAGGTTGGAGTAGTCGTCTCGGTTGTCGGTGCGGCTGTAGTCTTTTCTCTCCAGCCGGCAGAATAGATCAAGCTCAGCATTGCCGATCGACCCGAAGAACAAACCTTCTCCTCCCACTGATACATAGCTAAGGGACTGCGAATCAGCAACTTGCCGAGTTGAGATGAAACCATCGAGACTTACCGCCGACAGTATGCCAATGCTCCGCTGGAGACCGACCTTTCCGCTCAAGCGGTAATAGTCATATGAGTATCCGGTTGGCCCACGGAAATCGACGACCTCGCCCGATACTTTGCTCCGAACCGCCCAGTGCTCCCGAAACGGAAGGCGAATCCCGCTTTCCGCGGTTCCCAAGAGGTAGTCTTCTCCGCCGCGGGAACTCCCTTTGACGCGCTCCCGCCAATCCAGTTCTGCTCTGGACTGCCAGGATGCCGTGCTCCCGGAGGTACGCCAGGCGCCCGATAACCGGGTCCGTAGTATTTCCGGGGTCTGCTCATATATGGTGCGGAGTTCCGGTCCCCGTGCTCCCATCGGCCGGAAGCGAAAATCAAGTGTCCCCTTCAGATCGTCAAGATAGTCGGTGGTCAGTGCCCACTGCTGCAGGAAGGAATCGGACGAGGCGCCGACCACCGAATCCAGAAAATATCGTTGGGACATGAAATCGTATCCGATTCCGGCCCTAAATTCAAAACCGGCTGAGTCGGCGCTGAAGGCCGAGCCGGCAAGAATCGGTAAGAGCAATGCCGCGACCACCACTCGTATCAAGCGATACACCTCGGAGGAAAAATCAACCGGCCTGTTTCATCAGTTCTTCCGCCTGCCGGATTGCGATCTGGGCAGCCTGCAACGCCACCGCCGCCTTCCGCCAGTCGCCGCCGTTGATATGCCGGCTCGCCAGCGAAAGCTGATCTTCGGCCTGAGCGACCAGTTTTCGGAAAGAGTCAGCCGCCTGATAACCCGGAGCCGATGTAGCGTCTTTAAGGCGGTTTAGCTGGGCGGTCAATTGGTCGTATCGCTCTTTCAGGCGCTCCAAGCCGCGGCACTCGCGCCCGGCTTTCATCGCCAGCTCACGGGCTCGCTGCAACGCTTGCAGTGAGGCCGCGATTCTCTCTTTTTCCCGGAGCTCAAGAGCCAACCGATATGCCTGCTCCGCCTCTGCCAGAAATGCCTGTCCGGTCTCCGTGTTGCAGTCGGTCAGTTGCTGCCGGACCTGGTCGATTAACTGCCTGACGTTCGAGCTGCGACGGTCGAAATCTTCCCGACCTATCTCTCCCCTCTCAGTGGTGCTGAGAATCTTCTCCGCTGCCTTCTCTACCTGCTCCGCCAATTTCAAGGCAGGTCGGTACTGCTTGTTCCGGTAGAATTCCCATGCCCTATCCAGGTTACCTTTGGCCGCCTCAGCGATGGCAACCAGACTCCGGGTTTCGACCGTGGCGAGGGATTCCAATGCCCGGTCAAGAAGACCGGCGGCCGATTCTAACTTGCGAAGTACGAAATCATCCTGTTGCTCGGTATTGCCGCGCGCCCCGCCGATCAATTTCAACGCCAGCAGCACTTGCTCCCGGGCGAGCAAAGTCAGCTTCCGGGCGGAAGCATAGCCGGCCAAGGTCGCCTTACTGAACTCCTCGTGAGCGCGACCTTGTAGGTTCTTGGCGCGATCTAAGGTACCGATAGCCGTCTGGTTTTCCGAATTCCTGACCAGTGGTTCGGCCCGCTCAATCATCTGGTCGGTTCGGTCCAACTCGGCGCGAAGCAGCTCGATTCCCCTGCTCCGGTCAGTTTGTGCCGTAACCGAAAGCGCAATTCCGAGAATGGCCAGAACGGCTACAACCAGCGTTCGGAGTATGTAATACATTTCATTCACCTCGTCTCACCTATTCGTGGAACACACCGCGTGCCGTACGAGCGGTTCGGACCAATCGCAAGGGAAACAATGAGATACTATATCGTTCAAGCTCCGGTAGCCGACCAAGCGTACCGATTCGTACGTATCGGTGTCCCGATCTGACCGGTCCGGCTCTTCATTCATTGCGGAAGCCCGTGGATCTTCATCCGGCTATAAAGCCGTCGCCGGCTTATTCCGAGTATCCGCGCCGCCTCGGTCTTGTTCCCTCCGGCCTTCCCGAGAGCGGCCAGAATGAGACTGCGCTCTGTTTCTTCAAGCCCTCCGGGCGCGGGAGCACCTGACATGCTCCCGTCTGAAATGGGAGCATCGTCCGTCTCAAGCGCAAAATCCTCAACGGTCAGCTTCTCCCCGGCCGCAAGGATAGTTGCCCGCTCCAGTACGTTGCGTAGTTCCCGGATATTGCCCGGCCAATCGTATCGTAGCAGGAGCGACCTTACCTCTTTGTCCAGTTTCCTGTGCCGATACTGCATGCCGGCGAGAAAGTGATTGGCCAAATCAATCAGGTCCTCTCCGCGCTCCGCCAGAGTCGGCATAGCAATCGGGAATACATTCAGTCGGAAATAGAGGTCCTCCCGAAACGCCCCGGAGCTGATTGCCTCCTTGAGATTCCGATTGGTGGCTGCCACCAGCCGCACATTGATCCCGATTGAGTCCACGCCCCCGACTCGAACCAGTTTTCGTTCTTCAATTACGCGCAGGAGCTTGGATTGCATGGCAGGAGACATATCGCCGATTTCATCGAGAAAGATCGTGCCGTTATCGGCCAGTTCGAATCTCCCCCGTTTCCGCGCAACCGCTCCGGTGAAAGCCCC
>Ga0315293_10007033_pt1 | contig 10472 bp, 10 predicted proteins | sample YL17G13_20_MG_FD_203071 | JGI IMG/M metagenome (GOLD analysis project Ga0315293, IMG submission 203071) | Sediment microbial communities from Yellowstone Lake, YNP, Wyoming, USA - YL17G13_20 | ecosystem: Environmental > Aquatic > Freshwater > Lake > Sediment | place: USA: Wyoming | collected... | reverse complement strand
CGGCGTGTCGTCCACCCATGCTCACTGTGTTGCAGCCGGGGTGAACAATCTTGTCAACTACTGCTGAGGTTGCTTGCACCCCGACGCCACAGCAAAGTGCCAGCAATGAATCTGAGGTTACGATTTTATCCTCGTGGGCATGCAGGGTCGACCTTACCAGACCCTCGTTGCACATGAAGTCAATGAGGGAGATGCCGGTAACAACCTTGCCAGCCCCCTCTAGCTTTTGCTTCATGTCGGCAACTTCTTTGTCGCCTCCGGTGTGGCAGCCCTCGGCGCAGCCCTTGCAACCCAGCAGAAAGACATTTTTCTCTTTCTCCAGGTAACCCATTATTTGCTCGAGCGGTTTTTGCTTCGTCGTCAGCATCTTCACACCCTCGTTTCGTTTAAACTTTCGTTTCCACGCGGGGACTAATCTCCCCAAGCACGATTTGTATTATTTTCGGCATACGCTCCTGTATTTTGGCAGACAATTCAAGACCTGGTTCTAGCTCAGCAGGTTCTATCCCAATGATGATGGTTTCTTTGGGCTTGCTCCCCACAAATTCCATCAGGCTGAGGTTTTCCAGGATGCCCATCTGATGGAGCGATGTGGTTACTCCTCTTTCGGCTACTATCTGCTGAGGGGTGAAGCGGTACATAGTTCCCGGCTCACAGCCCCCTCTTACAGCATCAACTATGATGAGCTTCTCTGCGCCATCGATGAGGTGCCAGATATCAGGTGATGTTCCACCATCGATGACCTCAACGTTGCTACTGGAGTCAGAAAGCTTTGTTTGCAGGATGCGGGCAGCGTGAACTCCAACCCCCTCATCCCTGAACAGCTCGTTGCCAACGCCTAGAACCACAGTCTTGTTCATTCGGCTACTCAACCTGGAACTCGCTTAAAGTCCTGCCCTTCGGTGTAATCAGGTGCACTGCGCACGCAATGCAGGGGTCGAAGGCGCGTATAATGCGCACAACTTCGAAGGGGTTCTCGGGGTCTTTTACCTTAGTTCCAGTAAGCGCCTGCTCCAGTGGACCTGGCTGTCCCTTGTCGTCGCGAGGGGACATGTTCCAGGTGCCGGGCACCACGCACTGATAGTTCGCAATCTTCTTGTCTTTAATCTCAATCCAGTGCCCCAGAGCACCCCTGGCACCATCAACCAGCCCCATACCCGTTGACTCCTCGGGGATTTCGTACGGTTGGTACACGGGCTCGCCTGGTTTCAATTGCAGCAACCATCCCGGCATCTCATCTGCTATGATCTTGCAGCAAAGCGCCCGTGCTGCGTGGCGTCCCAGAACTGAGAACAACACCTGAGGTCCTGCTTTGAACTTAGACAGCACCCCGTCTACCAGGGTTTTAACTCTTGGGTCGCCTGATAGGTAGGTTGCGACCAACCTGGCTAGGGGACCAACTTCATATACCTGACCATTGTAGCGAGGTGATTTTATCCAAGAATAGGCTCCTGCCTTGTCATCTTTGGGTATTGTATCGCCCTTGGCAGGCTTTCTCCCTGTGGTGGAGTCGTCATACCAGGAATGCTTGACCTCCTCGGTGATGGCATTCGCATCAAGATGCCCTAGCTTCAGGTCGGGGCTGACAGTGCCTTGTCTGAATAACCTGTTCCTCTTAGTGAGGTCTGCCTCTTTGCTATCGAGGTCGTAGTTTCCATAGGAAAGCAAATGCTTGCAGCCAGCACCTATCTCGAAGTAATCGCTGTACGCGCCTGCGGCTGCGATTACATCGGGGATGTAAACGTTGTCAATAAATGTTCTCAGTTCGTTACATCGCCACAGGAACGCTGCAATCTTGTCAACTGTTGGAACCTCAGTGACACCGCCGGGGACCACAGCCATATTGTGAGGCATCTTGCCGCCGAATATGGCGCACATCTCCTGCCCCTTGCGGCGCATTCTCAGGGCGTCAACATAGTGAACCACAAGCTCCTGGTCGACCGCGGCGGGCAGGCGGTAATCGCCTTCGTAGCGTGGCACGAAGGGTCCCAGTTCTCCGCGCTGTATGAAATCCTTCACCGAGTTAAGAGTAGCATTATTGCCCTCGTATGTGGCAACTTTGGTCACATCCACATAGTCAAGGGCAGCAAGATGATAGAAGTGAAGGATGTGGTCGGATACATGAGCTGCACCCAGAATCAGGTTTCGGATGATTCTGCCGTTGTCGGGTATTGAGCCGCCGAGACCGAATGCGCTATCCAGACACAGGTTGGAGGCTATGGAGTGGCTTGTGGGACATACACCGCAAATTCTCTGGGTGAAAACAGCGGCATCCCGAGGGTCTCTACCTCTTAGGATGAGCTCAATGCCGCGGAACAGAGTGCCTGAGCTCTTGGCTTCTTTTATCTTACCTTCATCTACTACTACTTCGACCTTTAAGTGCCCTTCGATACGGGTTACGGGATCAATCACAATCTTGCGCATCTTATTAAACCACCTTTTGAGCTATATTCGGTAGTTTCACATCTGCTGTCTTCTGATAAAGGGGAGAAACCCAATCAGGGAACCCCTCTGAAGCACAGCCTAAACACATTCCACCACAAGCGACGCACCAGTTCGTAGCGTGGTTCCACATTCTGGTGGCGCAATCGGCATGCGTTACTGGTCCTTTGCAGCCTAACTCGTAGAGACAGCCAGGGTCGCTGAGTTTCTTGGCGAACTTTTGCTCATCGTAGTAAGCACGTCTGGGGCAATTCTCGTGAATCAGATGCCCGTAGAAAGCCTTGGGACGATGCAACTCATCAAGGTCGCTGGCTTTGGGCAAGCCTCCAATCATAACGCTTGCCACCGTACTTACGAACCAGTCTGGATGTGGTGGGCAGCCGGGGATATTTACTAAGGGGGTATTGATGTTCTTGGATTTGAAGAGTTGCAGTACGCTGACACACTTGGTAGGATTTGGCTTTGCAGCCGGGATGCCTCCGAAGGAAGCACAGGTGCCCAGCGCGATGACTGCCAGTGCATCGCGGCCCAGCGCTTCTACTCTGGAGGCTATGGCTACTGGCTTGCCATCATGGTCCTCGCCAATAGAGCCATATTGCCCTTTGCCGAGTGTGGGTATTGCACCTTCAACTACCAGAACGTAGCCACCTTTTTTCTTGTGCCAGGTGTCCTCCAAAGCTTTGATTACCAGCTCTCCTGCCCCAGCCATCACTGTTGGCTGAAATACAAGATTAACGTGCTTGCCCGGGATGACTTCATCGACAAGCACGTTCTTGATGTTGGGGCTGACTGTATTGAGAACTGATACCGAACAACCTGTGCAGGTAGCTGCTTGTAACCAGAGTACGGGATACTCTTGACTCTTCTTGGACATAATCCCTCCATGTTTCTAGTGCTCGGTATCTCTACCAAACGTATATTGTAGCACATCTTTTTTTAAGTTTCCATATAAAATGTTACGAAAATCACAATTCTCTTTATTTATGTTTGTTGAAGCTTTACAATATCGGAGAGGTCAATATGAGCAAGGTCAAAGTGGTATCCTTCGATGCAGAGGGAACGTTGGTTACTCTGGACTTCAGCCATGCAGTATGGCATGAGGGGATTCCCTCCTTTTATGCCAGGAAGCATGGAATCAGCTTGCGAGAGGCGAGGGCGTTTATTGAGCAGGAATATCATGAGGTGGGCGCCCAAAAGATGGAGTGGTATGACATCAAATACTGGCTGAAGCGCTTCGAGCTAGGGGATTGTCATGACCAAATATTGAAAGAATACAGCCATAAAGTGTCCTGCTATCCAGACGCAAGCGAGGTACTCTCTTCCCTGAGCAGGGATTACACGTTGATAGTAGTCTCGTGTTCCACGAGGGAGTTTTTACCATTTCTTTTAGCAGATTTGGAGCAGTACTTTAACAGGGTATTCTCCACAGTCTCAGATTATGGTCAGATAAAAACCCCCGAGCTCTTTCTTGAAATATCCCGCCAAATGGGCGTTGCTCCATATGAGATGGCTCATGTGGGTGACCTGTGGGAGCAAGACTATCTTGCAGCAAAAGAAGCGAGTGTCAAGGCTTTCCACCTCGATAGGACAGGAGAGTGTAAGGAGGGGAAGTCATTAGCAAGCCTGGTAGATTTGGAGGCAAAGCTGCGGCGCAGGTAGCTTCCTGAGAAATGACTGTGACACGGAATAAAGAGGAGTATCTACAACCGAGCGAGCTCTGCGACTTCGACCGCTGTGCTGAGATTGGCGCTAAGGCTCTGGAGTTGACCTCAGACTGTCGGCGGGTAGAGGAAAAGTTGCAGCGGCTATTCTCTTTCGTCGAGGAAATGCCTTATGGTCTGGAGGACTGGGATGTTAGAGCCTCGGAGACGCTGGCAAAAGGTTGGGGCATGTGCTCGGGCAAAACCAACCTGCTTGTAGCCCTACTAAGGTCAGTGGGCATTCCCGCGAGATACCGCGTGTTTCGCATAGAAGGCGAAATAAAGCTCTGGAAGTGGGCTATTGAGAGTGAAGACCTATCTCAGCGTTTGGGCACTGTTCCATTGGAGCAAAACCATGTCGACTGCGAGGTGTGGCTCGGGACATGGAAAGCCTTTGACCCCTCGCGAGATACACCTCTGGAGCGGGGGATGTTGGCGCTGGGCATACCCTTGGAGAGAGAGCCGCTGGTTGACGAAAACGGACGTGTCCCCTATTTGTTTCTGGCATCGTTTGATGATTGGGCTAGAGAGCGGCAGAACAGAAGGATGTTTCGCGAAAACAGAACTGAAATATTTGCTATGGTAAATAAGCGCTTCCAGCAGATAAGGGCTTTGGGTGGAAGTAGAATTTAGCTGAGAAAAAGTGGAAAATATAATCTGGTGGAGCTGAGGGGACTTGGAAGTCTGGTAGTACAGGTTGTCCGAAGCCCTGTAGTCAAAATCTGAGGGGTTTTAGGCTCAGGGCAAGATACGTGCTTCATATTGAGCCTTCCTCCTTACTTAAGCTCGCCAGCGACATTGTGCTCGGATAGCGCTGGCATAACAATCCCAATAATGTACCGTCTGAGGCGGTTCTTTAGTCACCCACAAGCCAAATTCGGGAACGTGACGTGTAAAAACACCATATAGAGGTGGTATAATTAGTGCAGCAAATCGTGTTGGGAGGAATAGCAATGAGAGGATTAAGAAAAAGTTTACCGATCTCACTTATTTCTCTGCTAGTACTAGTCATTGCCCTTGGCTCGCTCGCCTGTGCCAGCGAAGAGGCACCCGAGGTGACCCCAACACCCACACCTCAAGCAACGCCCATAATACACAAGAACAGCATAGATTACGCCATCGAGGCACTACAGAGGCTTCCCATAGAATGGAAAAGAGGGCGCTACATCGACCTTGAAGCATTCCGAAGTGATTCCAGTCTCTTGTCGTTCTATGAGAGTTGCCGAAATGAGGTTGGGCAGGGTCTCGCTACGATAGGCATCGACCTAAATCAAGTTGACCATGTTAGCTTCGTCGGGGGACGTGCTGCGGTCTACTCCGGTCGCTTAGACCTCGCTAGCATAAAGCGAGGCTTGGACAGCATGAACTATGACAAGACTACATACTTGGATACCGAGATCTGGCAGAGCTCGAACCCAGAAAAGGGTGTGGTCACTTTGCTGTCACCCAACAGCGTACTAGTGACAAAGGAATACGAAGACGCTGAGATGTGTATCACTGTGCTCAAGGGATGGGGAAGTTCTTTTTATGATAACGAAGGCTTCAAGGACGTGATAGCTAGACTGCCGAATAATCCTTTACGCTTAGATTTTTGGCAGAATGGCGACTCCGGTCTCTTAGCCGCTGCCAGTACGACTGAGAAGGTAGGCAGTGGAGCATTTAATATGATGACTTTGGCAGCGTTCGTAGATGATGTAATGGCAGGAGAGGGCTTGCCAGAGATTACTGCCGACTTCAATAGCTGGGCCCGTTCCTGGAATATGGTCAGCGTAGAGAGCGCTCAAATACGGAGATTCGTCAAATCAACAGGGATAGCCAACTTCGAAGATGTCAAAAAGGCAGACAATCTTCTGGGATATCAGACATACTGGCTAAATTAGTTGTAGTTGAAGCAGCCAACTGAACAATGTGCGAGGGGTTGGTGCCAATGCAACAACATTTACAAAGAGCGTGATTTCGGGAAGCTATAAGTATCATGTTCAAGCATTCAATTTAACAACTGGACGAGTTTCAGGGTATTCAAACGAAGCTATAGTTCGAGTTCGATAACGATAAAGAGTGCCCTTATCCCAAGCCCTGTAGTCAAAATCTGAGGGGTTTGGGGGCTTGGGGCATAGAAATCCTCACTGCATGAAGCACTAAAGGGCGGTGGAACAATTCAGGTAAAGAGCACATGTCAAAAACACGACAGACGCCCTTGAGTATGGTTGCAGATAAGGCCATAAATGCTCACTAAGAGTCTAGCCTCTTGTGTGATGCGCAGGATTGAACGGCATTGATTGTGGGAAGGCCAGACTGGCTCAGGCATACTGGAATTTCCCAGCGGTCGTAGGTTTCAGTGGGAGCATAAGGACTTCTGGCGCTTACAGTGGGCATTTGAAGAAGCTGGTCAAGAACTATTACGTTTCAAATCAAGGGCTGGCTCATTCAAGATGAAGGTGCGTGTTGACCTTGCTCCATTGGTGAAGAACTTGGCTGAAGCATCACTTTTGGCATCACTGGGAATGTACCTGCTGGTTCTAATGAGAGACGATGGTACTGCAGCTTCTGTAGCTACCACGACTGTAGTCGTTAGTTGAAGAGGAAAAGGCGACCGAAAAAGGCATGAAGCGGTAATTGTAGACCGCCTTACTATAAGAAAAAGAAGGGAGGGATGACAGCGATTTTGAATCTGGTGGAGCTGAGGGGACTCGAACCCCTGACTTCCTCCTTGCAAAGGAGGCGCTCTCCCAACTGAGCTACAGCCCCACTTTCCCGTCAGATTTTATATGCAGAGGCTCGATAAGACGAAAACTCTATTTTGCTTTTTGCCTTTCCCTTTCCATGTCGTCAATGGAATTATAACCTAGCTGCTTGAACAGGAAGGTATATCGCTCTGCGGTTGGATTTCTCTTTTCGTCAAGAGCTTTCGAGACATCTCTGAAATATGACTCCAAAGTGCGGTCTGAATAGGTCTCAAGCTCGCTGCGAAGGTACACTCCCGTAGCAAAGTCCGCTCTATCCCGAAAAGTAGAAGGGTAATTCTTTTCCAGTTCCTTTAACCAGTGCCCTTCAGCCTCGACAATCTTGTCAATTAGAGGGCTATCGCTTAGTGGTGGAATAAGATTGTCGATGCGTGCATATTTCAACTCCACCAAATTCCTGTTCTCCTCTATCGCCTCCTGAAGGTCATCCAGATAGGATTCCAATGTTTCAGGTGATAGCACCTGAAAGCCGGCTCTTCTCAGCAGCTTGAAGGCTTCTGGTTGTTCCTGACACGCCGTAGTACCAGATGTCTGCACTGTCAGAAACATGCGCAGTTCGATAGCAATTATCTCCTTCAGTAATGACTCGCTGTTTTTGGTTCCTGCCATGGTACTGCTCCTATCCTTCCTCGCCGTAATTAATTCTAACGTATCAAGTAATCGCGGTCAATTTCAGGAAGCACACCTTGACGATAGACATGAAGGTGCTCCAAGTTCGCGCCTGTGGTCATTACATTATGAAGCCCAATAGCCAGCTCAAAACCCATCCCAGAGCGAAGCAGGCAGGGAAAGTCAGAATCCAGGTCGCTACGATGCGCCTTGCCACCTCCCAATGTACAGCCGACATCCTGCGCGTCGAACCCACCCCCATTATAGCTGTATTAATGGTGTGAGTGGTGCTAAGAGGCACGCCGAAAGTTGAAGCAATCATAATAGAAGTGCCACCAGCAGTTTCAGCAGCAAAGCCGGTCACCGGCTCCAGCTCGGTTAGCTTAAAGCCCACTGTGCGCATTATGCGCCACCCCCCAAATATCGTTCCCAGCCCCATTACAACACCACAAATAAGAATGACCCACCAAGTGACATGGAACTCAGAGGTGACTCCTCCCAACATAAGTGCCAATGCAAAGACACCCATAAATTTTTGCCCGTCATTACTGCCATGGCTGAAGGCCATGAAAGCGGATGAAGCAATCTGAAGTTTGCTGAATATACCTCTAACAGATGAGGGGCTAGTATGCCGGAGCAGCCAGTAAATAATTATCATGAATAAGACGCCCAAGAAAAATCCCATGAAAGTGGAGAAGCCCAAGCCTATGGCTACTTTTTTCCATCCCTCGGTAAGGAGGACAGAAGGACCAGCTGCAGCCAATGCTGCACCGGTGAGTCCTGCAACAAGCTCATGGCTTTTGCTGGTAGGCAAACCCAATTTCCAGGCTACTATGGTCCAGAGCACGATGGTTAACATAGCTGCGGCTACTACTTCTAGAGAGATAACATCAGGGTTCACAAATCCCTTGCCTATAGTGATAGCCACAGCAGTGCCAGTAGCTATAGCTCCTGCGAGATTGAATATAGCTGCCATTCCAACTGCGGCAAGAGGAGGGAGAACACGGGTAGAGACTACGGTGGCAATAGCGTTGGGGGCATCAGTTACGCCATTGAGAAACTCAGCAGCTAAAACTAGAACTAAAACTGGTATTAGAATAAGGGCGTTATCCATTCTTGAGCACCACGCCCTCGAGGACGTTTGCTACATCTTCTCCCCTGTCGACTGCATTTTCCATGTGTTCATAGATTTCTCGCCACTTAATGACCTCAGCGAGGGATGCGCCCTCAAATAGCTCAGCTAAGGCAAGACGAGTCACTGCATCTGCTTCATTTTCCAATCTGTTGATCTCTACGCAATGATTCAGGATTTCCTTCATTTTGGAATGTCTACGGAGAAGTGGCAGGGCTGCACCCAGCTCTTTGGACACTGCAACTAGAATCGCTGCCAGTTCGCGTGCTCTTTTGGTAGGCTTCTCGATACGATAAAGCAACATTGAGTTTGCCGCATCCTCGATAAAATCCATTACACTGTCCAGCCGGTCAGCAAGTAGAGCGATATCTTCGCGGTCGATGGGAGTTAGAAAGCTGCGGTGCAACTGCCTCATAATCTGGTGAGTAATAGCGTCACCATAATGTTCGAGCTCTGTGATCCGAGCCACTTTTCTTGGCACGTCCTCGTAATTCTCTAAAAGGTCAGCGAACGCTTCTGTTGCCTTTGTCAGGTTAGCCACACTATCCTCGAAGAAATCAAAGAATTTCGGCTGGGTTGGTATTATAGAAATTCTAGGCAAAGCACACCCCTCTCAGACGATTATTATATGGGTTTGAACTGGGGCTTAAAGTAATAGAATAACTAGAGGGAAAAGTGAGGATAATTCCCGTTAGATGCGTAGCTAGCTCTTGCGTCTCCTTGGGCAAAATCTCCCTCTGCCTCAAATTTACCTGGTAAGATACTAGAATAGCATCAGTACAATGTCAAGCGATTGTGCTAGTTGATAGAAAACGTAGAGCCATCTTCAGTTTTAATGATATCTATGCGTACGGGGAAAGCGTCTTTCAACTCCTCTATGTGTGTTATGACCAGGATTTTTTCGAAATCGTCCTGAATGGAGTTTATAGCCTCAACCAGCTTTTCCCTACCGGAGCTATCCTGAGTACCGAACCCCTCGTCGATTATGAGCGTGGGCATAGGCGCACCTGCACGTCTCGCCAATAGTTTCGACAGAGCGATACGTATAGCGAAGTTAACCCGGAAAGCCTCGCCCCCGCTGAACATCTCGTAGCTGCGTGTCCCCAGTTCGTCAGCTATTTTTATGTCAAGTGTCTCTATGGTATCACCTTTTCTGGTATCGCGCTGGCTTTCAATCTTCAAGTGCATTCTGTTATTTGTCATCTTGCCAAGCAGGCGATTCGCTTCTTCCTCAATCTCTGGAAGGGCGTTCTCTATTAGCAGAGCTTGCACTCCCTTCTTACCGAAGGCGATCGCAAGTTCTTCGTATATGCTTTTATCATCTGCCACCTGCCGCAGTTCATCGGATTTCTGCTGCTTTTCCAGTTCCAGTTGGGAACAGCGACGCAGGCTTTCCTGCAGTTTACCTGACTTAACGCGCATCTCGCGCTCGCGCTCCCGCAGTTCACGGCGTGCCTTTTCAGCCTCTGCGAACTCACGCTCGAGTTCCGGCAAACTGCTTATCTCTTCCAGAATGGTTTTCCTTTTATCGTTGTACCCCTGGAGGGATTTATTTAGTTCATCTGCTGCTTTAAGGGTATAATCCAGAGCCTCTCTTTCTTTGGGAAGGGCGATTTCTGCTTCAGCTCGTTCTTTTTCCAAGGCACCTGCTTGTCTTTCCAGCTTGGCTTTCTCAGTTACTATTGTGTTCTCGAGCTTTCCCACTTCTTCTTTGAGCCGTCTGAGGTTTTCCTCATTCTCGTGTGCCCCGCTTTGGTTTGCTCTATAGATATTGCCCTTATCGCGCCCCTGGTTTTCGTAGTTTGCTATTATTCTCTTTCTGCCTTCTTCGCCAAGCTCTGTGTC
>Ga0315293_10007032_pt1 | contig 10473 bp, 5 predicted proteins | sample YL17G13_20_MG_FD_203071 | JGI IMG/M metagenome (GOLD analysis project Ga0315293, IMG submission 203071) | Sediment microbial communities from Yellowstone Lake, YNP, Wyoming, USA - YL17G13_20 | ecosystem: Environmental > Aquatic > Freshwater > Lake > Sediment | place: USA: Wyoming | collected... | reverse complement strand
GCATCGCCTGGCCTATCAGCTTAAGGCTCCCGTCAATTGGTGCCCGGCCCTGGGCACGGTGCTGGCCAACGAGGAGGTCGTGGGCGGCGTGAGCGAGCGGGGCGGGCATCCGGTGGTCCGCATTCCGTTGCGCCAGTGGATGCTGCGAATCACCGCTTATGCCGACCGGCTGGAGAAGGACCTCGACGTGCTCGATTGGCCCGAGAGCATCAAGCTCCTGCAGCGCAACTGGATCGGGCGAAGCACCGGGGCGGAGGTCGATTTCTTCGTCGGCACGCAGACGGGCGATGACGGGATGCCCTCGCAAGAGGAATTCGAGTACTGCGTGGTGGACCGTATCGACCACGGTTTTGCGCGGAAGCCCGGGGACAACGTGCTGCGGGTCTACACGACCCGGCCGGACACGCTCTTCGGCGCCACCTACATGGTGGTCGCCCCCGAGCATCCGTTTGTGGAGCGGCTGGCCAAGCCGAAGTATGCGGCGGCGGTCGAGGCGTACTGCCGCAAGGCCGCCGCCAAGAGCGACCTCGACCGCACCGACCTGGCCAAGGAGAAGACGGGCGTGTGTACCGGCTCCTACGCGGTCAACCCGGTCAACGGCAAGGCGATTTCCATCTGGATTGCCGACTACGTGCTTGCGAGCTACGGCACCGGGGCGATCATGGCCGTGCCCGCCCACGACACCCGCGATTTTGAGTTCGCCAGGGTTTACGACCTGCCGATCGTGCCGGTGGTGGACCCGGGCAAGGATGCCGGGCCGATTCGCGAAGAGCTTCTGGGGGGGCGGGCGGCGTTCATCGCCGACGGCACGGCCATCAATTCCGGCCGATTCACGGGGCTCTCGACCGCCGAGTTCAAGGAGCAGATTACTGAAGACCTGGCCAACAAGGGGCTCGGCCGCTCAGCGGTCCTTTACCGGCTCCGCGACTGGCTCTTCAGCCGGCAGCACTCTTGGGGCGAGCCCTTCCCGATCCTCCACGAGCTGGACGACTCCGGCAAACCGACGGGCCAGGTCCGGGCCCTCTCGCCCGACGAGCTGCCGTTGGACTTGCCGCAGGAGATGCAGTTTGACGCGCAGCACGACACTCCCGAGCCGCCGCTGGAGAAGGCCCCCACGGACTGGCTCTACGTGACGCTCGACGGGAAGCGCTACAAGCGCGAGACGAACACGATGCCCCAGTGGGCCGGCTCGTGCTGGTACTACTTGCGGTTCCTCGATCCGGAGAACGACCGGGCCTTGGTGGACCCGCAGGTCGAGAAGGCGTGGATGCCGGTCGATCTCTACGTGGGCGGGGCGGAGCACGCGGTGCTGCACCTGCTCTATGCCCGCTTCTGGCACAAGGTCCTCTTCGACCGCGGCTACGTTAGCACCCCCGAGCCGTTTATGAAGCTGGTGAACCAGGGGATGATCCTGGGACAAACGTATGAACAATTGGAAGAAGAGGACCCAGAGACGGGCAAAAGCACGCCTGTTTCCTATCGGGATGTGCAGGTATTGCCACTCGGCAAGCGAGCCCTGACGCCTTCCGACGTAAAAGTGTATAGGTTTACGGAAGTAAAGGAGGAAGATGTAGAGATTCGATCGGGTAAACCATACAAGAAAGGCACAAATCTCGAGTTAACAATCCGGACGGAGAAGATGTCCAAAAGCCGCGGCAACGTAATCAACCCGGACCAGGTGGTGGCCGACTACGGGGCCGATTCGCTGCGGCTCTTCGAGATGTTCATGGGCCCGCTGGAGGCGGTCAAGCCCTGGAGCATGGAGGGAGTCAACGGGGTGCGCGGCTTCCTGGACCGCTTTTGGCGTATGATCGTGGACGAGCGGGCGGAATCGATGCAGCTCAATCCGGCCGTGCAGGACGTGGAGCCGACTCGCGAGCAAAGCCGCATCCTTCACAAGACCGTCCAGGCGGTCACCCGCGACATCGAGCAACTCTCGTTGAACACCGCCATCGCCCGGATGATGGAGGCGACCAACTTCTTTCTCAAGGAGGAGTCGCGTCCCAGGGCGGTCATGGAGCGGCTGGTTCTCCTGCTTTCGCCGTATGCCCCGCACATTGCGGAGGAGTTGTGGCAGCTCCTCGGGCACGACCGCACGCTGGCTTACGAGCCCTGGCCGCAGTTTGACGCGGCCCTCATCAAGGAGGAGACGATCGAGATTCCCGTGCAAGTGGGCGGGAAGCTTCGGGCGGTGATCCAGGTCCCCGCCGACGCCGACCGCACCGTCATGGAGGAGACCGCGCGGGCCCATCCCAAGATTGCCGGCCTGCTGGCGGGCAAGACGGTGCTCAAAGCGATCGTCGTTCCCGGACGGATGGTCAATTTCGTGGTGAAGTGAACTCCTACCGGATTGCCGCTCGCAGACTCCTTTACACTGGAATCGAATCGACAAGCTGCCGAATCCTTGAATGGACTCGCTTCCAGTCGTCAGGCGTCACGGCTCCTAGGCGGCGTTCCACCAACCGCTTCTCTAGAGTTGCCAGCTTATGCACCCGCGCCGCGGAGGGCAGGAACAAACCGGCTTCTCTCCAGTGCTCGATGTCAACGTCGAAGGCCGTCCGAGCGCGCTGACTGGTGACGCGTACCACGACCAGGTCCTGATCGCCAGTATCCAGGATGACCAGAGCGGGGCGCCGCTTCGTGCCAGAGGCGTCGGCAAAGGGGAACGCAATCAATACGACTTCTCCCCAACGGAAGTCCTGCATCGTTCAAATCCTATCGTAGATTGCGTCGGTCTCGCCGTAACCGGCGGAGAACTGCTGGGCCGTCAAGCGCGACCAACCTGCATCTTCTTCCACATCCTCGGCTTCGTTCACCAGAACGATCACGCGCGCACATTGCCCACTCGGCAGGGAAGCCAAAAACGTCTCCGGGAGTTGGATCGTTCCGTCAGACGTGACTTTCAAGGGGAATTCGTACGCTTTCATAGGGCGCCTGCATACAAACTGGCTCACGAGACTCGGCACGCACTCCCCACATTCTAGGGAGCCGACACTTCCCCGTCAAGCCGCGCGATTCAGCGCGAACCGGAACGCCAATCGACCAGGTGAAGTTCCACGTTCCGCCGGCCGCGGAAGGTGTTGATCACCGGCCGGAAGGCCACGTCCAGCGGGCCGCTCAGATTGGCGAGCTCTTCGGCCCGCTCGCCGCTGCCGAAGGCCACGGCCCGAAGCGTCACCTCGTGCTGCGAAAGCCGCATTGCCAGGTGCTGTCCGCTGGAGCCGAGCGGCTTGGGCGGATCGACCAGCCGGACGCCGCTGGCACAGAGCAGCGGTCGACCGTTTCCGTGACCGAACGGGGCCAACATCTCGATCTGGTTGACCACCTGGAAGGTGAACGCGCTCAGGGGGGCTTCGGCGTCGATCGGCAATTCGGCCGCGCGCTCCCCCGACGCGAGCCGGCTGGCCGCATACTCGCAAAAATCGGCCCGGAACGCGGCAAACTTGGACTCCTCGATCGTCAGCCCCGCCGCGGCCGCATGTCCGCCGCAGTTCAGCAAGTGCTGCCGGCAGGCATCCAGGGCCGCGTAGAGATTGAAGCCGGCCGCGCTCCGCGCCGAGCCGACGCCCGGTTTCACCCCAAGCCGGTCCCAAGCCACCAGCACCACCGGACGGTGGTACTTCTCGGCCAGCCTCCCCGCGACGATCCCCAGCACGCCGGGGTGCCAGCCGTGCTGCGCCAACACCAGCGCGTCATCCTGCTCCGGGTCAAATTCCGCCTTGGCGTGTTGGACGGCGGACAGGTACATGCTCCGCTCAAGCGTCTGACGCGTCGCGTTCAGCCCGTCCACGTATCGGGCCAACTCTTCGGCCCGCTCCGGACGGTCCGTCGTTAGAAGCTCGACGGCCAATTGGGCCTGGCCCAGCCTGCCCGCCGCATTCAAGCGAGGGGCCAGGGTAAAGGCGATGTCCTCGGCATCCAACTGCGGCTTGTCGTCCAGCCCGGCGACCTTCAGCAAAGCGGCCAGCCCGAGGCTCGGTTGCCGCTTCAGACTCGTCAGCCCGTGGCGCACCAAGATGCGGTTTTCGTCCACCAACGGCACCACGTCGGCCACCGTGCCCAGGGCCGCCAACCCGACCGCCTGGACGAGGAATTCCTTCATCGCCGGGGCGACCTTGCTCGCGCCGCTGGCCTGCTGGCAAATCGCCCAGGCCAGCTTCAGCGCCACCCCCGAACCGCTCAGATCGGCAAACGGATACTCGCCGCCCGGCAGACGCGGATGAACGACCGCCAGCGCCTCGGGCAACTGCGGGCCCGGCTGGTGGTGATCGGTGATGACCAGCCCCAGGTTGCACTCGCGTGCGATCCTGGCCGCCTCGATGCTGCCAATGCCGCAGTCCACGGTGACGATCAGGCCGGCGCCTTCCGAAGCCAGCCGGCGAATTGCGTCGCCGTGGAGCCCGTATCCCTCGTCGGCGCGGCTCGGAATGTAGTAGCCGACGTTGGCGCCGAGCATCTTGAGGCATTGGCGCAGAATCGCCGCGCCGGTCATGCCGTCCACGTCGTAGTCGCCGTAGACGACGATCCGCCGTCCGCCGGAGATCGCCTCGTGGATGTGCTTTGCGGCTTCCCGGCAGCCGGGGAGGAGCTCGGGGTCGTGCAAGCTGGAGAGTCGGGCATCGAGGAACCGGCGGGCGCAAGCGGGATCGAGCACGCCGCGGCAAACCAACAACTGCGCCACGACGGCCGGAAGGCCGGTGGCCTGCTGCAACGCGGCAATCCGGTCCGGATCGTGCGCATGGATGCGCCAGCGTTTGGCCATGTCCTGCCGGGTGACTACTTCTTCTTTTCCGCGTGTACCGTGTGCTTGCGGAGGCGGGGGCAGTACTTCTTGAGCTTCAACTTCTCGCCGCCCGGCTTCCGGCGCAGCGTGTAGTTGTGGTCCCCCGTCTCTTCGCAAACGAGAAAGACGATCTCGGCCTTTTTCTTTTTTCCTTTGCCAGCCATGTTCCGGGCACCTGAATGATCCAGGCCGTGGCACTGCAACCCGTCCGAAGGCCCCCAGGGGCCTTTGGCGCGGAATGGCCACGGCACGTCGTAACAGCCAAGCCGCTCATTGTACCCGATTGCGCGGGATTGGGAACGTCTGGGCCCCGGCCTGCGCCGGCGGGGCCTGGCATTGGGGCCTGGCGGCGGCGAAAAGACTGAGGCTGGCTACTGCGTCGAGCCGCGCGAAGCCGTGCAGACAAGTGGCGTACCGCGGCAGGTCCGGCCAGAAGTAACCAATATGATGGATGTCCATACCCATCTGCGACGGTAGTTCTTGGGGGCCTTGTGCCCGTGACCACCAATAGGCAACCTGCCGACACTCTTTATTCTTCCGCGCTTTCCTTCCTTGACTAGTTGACAGGCTGGAGAGGATTGGTATGTTGAATGTTCTTCGGACGAAAACGCCGTTTTTGACAGTTGCATTAGCTGGGAAACATGGAAGAAAGGGAGGAGTGCTTCGCGCGTTTGCCGGCATCGGGGTATTGAGGCCGCTGTTTCCAGGACGCATCGTTTTGCGGCGGTTTGGTGCCCCACAGCAGCATTCAGGCTTGGCAAGGAGGGCTAAACGCAATCCCGCTGGTCCGTTAACTCTTCAGTGGAGAAGGGTTTACGCCTCCGCGGTGCGGGACCGGATGGATTTGGCACCGGAAGTGCTTTTTTGGCAGCGGCAGAGCAGTTCCGTCGGCCAGTGAGCCGATCACTCCATCCCTCGCGTACTGAGGACCCCGCCTTGCCTAGAGTCAACAACCGTTCCGCCAGCCGTCACGTCAGTCGGAAGTCCAATGGCCCAAGAGGCAACGGGAAGACCCGTTTGGATGGGAAGCGCCCCCCGAATGGAACCCCCGTCCGCAACCGGTTGGCCGATCTGGACCACCCAGGGCCGATCGGCGACGACGAGGCCGCCGGACCCGAGGACGAGAACGACCTGCCGCGGGACTACGAACACCACCCTACCGGCGCCGACGCCCACATCGACGATCCGGTCCGGATCTATCTGATGCAGATGGGCGAGATCCCCCTGTTGAACCGGCGCGACGAGATCTGCGCGGCCCGGCGGATCGAGCGCTCGCGGGGGCAGTTTCGCCACTGCATGTTGGCCACCGACTACGTGTTGCAGGCCGCCATGGGACTCCTGGAGAAGGTCCGCGACGGCGGGCTGCGCCTCGACCGGACCGTCGAGGTGTCGGTCACCAACGTGCGGGGCAAGCGGCACGTCCAGGCTCTCCTGCCGCCGAATCTCCGCACCCTTACCCACCTCCTGCGTCGGAACCGCGAGGATTTCTCCGTGGCCATCTCCCGCCGCCGGCCGATGCGCCCTCGACGCGAGGCATGGCGGCGACTCAATGGCCGCCGCAGCAAGGCGGTCCGCTTGATCGAAGAGCTGGGCCTGCGGACCCAGAGGCTTCAGCCCCTGCTGGACAAGCTCAAGTCGATCTCCCAGCGCATGGACGTCTTGGGCGAGGAACTCTCCGAGCTGAAGCGACGCCGCAACGCCCCCGGCCGCGTGGCCGAGATCCGCAAGGAGCTCCGCTATCTGATGCGGGTCACCTTGGAGAGCCCTTCGACGCTCCATCGCCGCATTGCCCGGATCGCCCGCTTGCAGGACGAATACGACGCCGCCAAGCGGGCCCTCTCCGCCGGGAACCTCCGCCTCGTCGTCTCCATCGCCAAACGGTATCGCAATCGCGGCCTCAGTTTCCTCGATCTGATTCAGGAAGGGAACACCGGTCTGATGCGGGCCGTGGACAAGTTCGAATACGCCCGCGGCTACAAGTTTTCCACCTACGCCACCTGGTGGATCCGCCAGGCCATCACCCGGGCCATCGCCGATCAGAGCCGGACGATCCGCGTTCCCGTCCACATGATCGAGACCATGAGCCGGGTCCGCACCGTCAGCCGCGAGCTCTTGCAGAAGCACGGCTTCGAGCCGTCGATCGAGGAGACCGCCCGGGCCGCCGGCCTCTCGGTGGACGAGACCAGTTGCGTGCTCCAGATGAGCCGGCAGCCGCTTTCGCTGGACCAGCCCGTCGGAGATCACGACGACAGCTACTTCGGCGAGTTCCTCGAGGACTACCGCGAGGACGATCCGCTCTACGAGATGAATCAGGACCTGCTCAAGCGCCGCATCGCCGACGTGCTCGACGCCCTGAACTACCGGGAGCGGGAAATCCTTCGACTGCGTTACGGCCTGGCCGACGGATACACCTACACGTTGGAGGAGGTTGGGAAGATCTTCCAGGTCACTCGCGAGCGGGTCCGCCAGATCGAGGCCAAGGCGGTGCGCAAGCTACAGCACCCGGTGCGGTCGCGCAAGCTGTCCGGCTTCCTGGAGCGGCCTGTCCCGGCGGCTCCTCCGGAGACGGTCTCGCTCGGCGACGTACCGGTCGAGAGCAACTGATCGTGTGTTTCCGCGCGGGGTGCCGGCTGGGCGCCGCGATCCTGTCCCGCCGCATCCCTTCTTAGCGCACCGCCGGGTTTCGTTTGCGTCGAAATCCCCGCTCTGCCGGGCCATGCTGAGTACTCACCGCCCACCGGCCCGCTCGCGACTGTTTTGACAGTGCCGCGGCCAGCGGATATACTTCTCCGCAAGGCGGCGGCAGCCCTCGCCACTGGGAGGAGAACGAGTGATGCGTGCCTTCGTGCGACCCCCTTTGTGTCTCTGGGTTCTACTCTGCGCAACGGCTGCCTGCGGGAATGTGGCAAGGGCAGGTAGCCGGGGCTCCAGCCCCGTGAAGCCCCAGGATCCCACGCCGGAAAACGTCCTCTCGCTGGCCGGCGCCTGGCAGTTCCAGTTGGACCCGAAAGACCTGGGCCGGCAGGAAAAGTGGTTCCAGCGCGAGCTTCCCGACCGCTGCAAGCTGCCGGGCTCGACCGACGAAAACGGCTTCGGCACGCGCAACCTCCGCAAGCCGAATTACGACTACCTGAGCCGCATTGTGGAATACGTCGGCCCGGCGTGGTACCAGCGCGAGGTCGAGGCGCCCGCCGCATGGCAGGGGAAGCGGATCACGCTCCTCTTGGAGCGATGCCACTGGGAAACGCAAGTCTGGATCGATGGCCGCTTTGCCGGCATGAGGGACAGCCTCTGTGTGCCGCACGTCTACGACCTGACCGGTCTCCTCTCTCCCGGCAAGCACCGCGTGACCATCCGCGTGGACAATTCCTTGAAATACGACGTGGGCGGGGCCGCCCATTCCACCTCCGAGCAGACGCAGACCAACTGGAACGGCATCGTCGGCCGGATCGAGCTGCGGGCCACCAGCCCGGTGTGGATCGACGACGTTCAGGTCTACCCGGACCTCGTAAAACGGACCGCGCGGGTCCGCTTGACGATCGGCAACGCGACGGACAAGCCGGCTGCGGGGGAGATCGTCTTGCGCATCACCAAGGAAGACGGCAAGGAGACGCTGGCCGCCGGCAAAGTGGCGATATCGGTCGTCGCGCCTCGGAAACAGTTCGAGGCCGAGATGCGTTTCGACCGCGAGATGCCGCTTTGGGACGAGTTCTCGCCCGCCGAGTGCCGGCTCAGCGCCTCGCTTCAGGCCGCCGTCGGCGGCCGGGCCTGTGTGGACCAACGCACGATGGCCTTCGGAGTGCGGAAGCTCGGCGTCGCCGAAAACAAGCAGTTCACGCTCAACGGCCGCCGCATCTGCCTCCGCGGCACGCTCGAATGCTGCATCTTCCCCCTCACCGGCTACCCGCCCACCGACGTGGAAAGCTGGCTGCGGATCCTGCGGATCGCCAAGTCGTACGGGCTCAATCACCTGCGGTTTCACTCCTGGTGCCCGCCCGAGGCGGCTTTCACCGCTGCCGATCAGATGGGATTTCTCTTTCACGTCGAGGCGCCGCAGTGGGTCGGCAACGTCGGCCGGGTGCCCGGCCGCGACCGCTTCATCGAGGAGGAATCGCGGCGGATCCTCGACGCCTACGGCAATCATCCGTCGTTCGGACTGTTCTGCCTGGGCAACGAGCTCGGCGGCGACACGTCGTTTCTTCAGAAGGTGCTCAAAGACTGCAAACAGCGCGACCCGCGCCACCTCTACACGCCTTCCACGGCCTGGTCCTTTGGGCCGGAGGACGAGTACCGGGTGATGGTGGTGCGCGGGCTGCGCGGGCCCGGCACCGACCACGACTTCCGCGCTCAGACGGCCAAGGAGAAGGTCCCGGTCGTCTCCCACGAGATCGGCCAGTGGACCGTTTACCCCAACCTGGAGGAAATCGAGAAGTACACCGGCGTGCTGCGGCCCCGCAATTTCGAGCTCGTGCGCGACGACCTCGCCGCCCGAGGAATGCTCGGCCAGGCCGGCGAGTTCACCCGGGCCACCGGGCTGTTCATGGTGCTGCTCTATAAGGAAGAGATCGAGGTCCTGCTCCGCACGCCGAGCCATGCCGGCTTCCAACTGTTGGACCTGCACGACTTTCCCGGCCAAGGGACGGCGCTGGTGGGAACGCTCGATCCCTTCTGGGACTCCAAGGGGTTGATCTCGCCCGAGGCGTTCCGTCGGTTTTGCGGGCCCACGGTCCCGCTCTTGCGAATGAAGAAGCGGACCTTCACCACGGACGAGACCTTCAACGCCGAGGCGGAGATTGCCCATTTCGGCCCCGCGGCCATCGCGGGCGCCGAACCTGTCTGGGTGGTCAAAGACCAGGAAGGCCGGCAGGTGGCAAGCGGCAAGTGGCCGCCGCGCGACGTTTCTACGGGAAAACTCAGTCCGCTGGGCACCATCGAGCTGCCGCTCAGCCGCATTGCGGCCCCGACGAAGCTGACGGTCACCGTGGCCCTCCAGCGCACGGACGTTGGCAACGACTGGGACATCTGGGTCTATCCGCAGTGGCGCGTCGAGAGTCGAGAGTCGAGAGACAAGAGCCGAGAGCAAGGGCCTCGACCTTCGACCCTCGACCCTCGACTCTCGACTCTCGTCTGTCGGTCCTGGGATGCCGACTCGATCGCCGCGCTGGCCTCCGGGCGCAAGGTGCTCTTGCTCGTGCCGCGGGCTGGGCTCGCCAAGTCGATCCCGGGCAGCTTCACGCCGGTCTTCTGGAGCCCGATCTGGTTCCGCGGCGGCGCCGGGACCATGAGCATCCTCTGCGACCCCAAGCACCCGGCCCTGGCCCAGTTTCCCACCGAAGTGTACACCAACTGGCAGTGGTACGACTTGCTGCCGCGCTCGAGCACGATCATTCTCGACGACGCCCCGCGGGACTTCCGCCCCATCGTGCAGGTGATCGACAATTTCAGCCGCAACCATCGCCTCGGCAACCTCTTCGAGGCCCGGGTGGGCGAGGGGCGGCTTGTGGTCTCGTCGATCGACCTCTGGAGCGACCTCCAGAAGCGGCCGGCCGCCCGGCAGCTCTTGCACAGCATTCTCGCCTACATGGACTCCGACGCCTTCCGGCCCAAGCAGGAGCTGAGCGTAGACACCCTGTCGCTGGTCCTGAAGCCGGCCCGGCCGCCGGTCGTGCTGAGGCTCGGGGCCAAGGTCG
>Ga0315293_10007028_pt1 | contig 10476 bp, 5 predicted proteins | sample YL17G13_20_MG_FD_203071 | JGI IMG/M metagenome (GOLD analysis project Ga0315293, IMG submission 203071) | Sediment microbial communities from Yellowstone Lake, YNP, Wyoming, USA - YL17G13_20 | ecosystem: Environmental > Aquatic > Freshwater > Lake > Sediment | place: USA: Wyoming | collected... | reverse complement strand
GCAACGCCCGGCTCATTGTCGTGGGCCACGTTGTTCGTGCTTCTCGCAGTTGCGCTGCCCGCGTTGGGGGCTGGCATCTATGGCATACGGACGCAAAGAGAGTACTTACGCAACTCGGAGCGCTTCGAGCGCATGGCCCACTATCTCAAGGACATCAAGAGGCGCATGGAGACCGCCCGTAACATGGACACGGTTCGACAAATAGCTGCGGAAGCTGAGGACCTCATGCTTGACGAAAACCGCGACTGGTTCGTGGTGATGAAATTCCACCCCTTCGAGCTGAACGTGTAGCGGCAGGGCACGGGCCATGGCTCACGACGTTTTCATCAGCTATGCGCTAGACGATAAGACGATCGCCGACGCGGTATGTGCGAAGCTCGAGGCTAAGCGGATACGTTGCTGGATCGCTCCCCGCGACGTCCTGCCTGGAATGGACTACGCTCAGGCGCTTGTAGAGGCTATCAACCAGAGTCGCGTTATGGTCCTGATCTTCTCGGCCCGATCCAATCACTCACCGCACGTAAGGAGAGAGGTGGAGCGGGCAGTGAACGCGGGCATCCCCATACTTCCCTTCCGGATCGAGGATGTGCCCCTTTCGCCATCTCTTGAGTATTTCATCGGCACGGTCCACTGGCTGGACGCTCTAACGCCGCCCCTCGGGAGGCATCTTGAGCGTCTGGCCGAGACGGTGCATCTGATGCTGTTCAGGGAGCGGCCCGGCGAAGGCTTGTCCACAGAGGCTTCGGTCGGCGAGGACCCATCGTTGGCACAACAGATCGAACCCGAAGCGGACCTGATCGAGGATCTGGCTGAGGCAGCGCACGAGATCTTCTGCGAAAGCAGAATACGGGACGGATGGAAGCTGGGCCCGCGAAACGACGCCGAAAAGACCCACCCGCTGTTGGTGCCCTACGCCGATCTGCCCGAGACACACAAGGAAGCGAACCGGGTGAATGTGCGCAACATCATCAAGAAGCTGGCGGTGGTTGAGTACGCGATGATTCCTTCGCGCAGCAGCGAACCGCCTCTGGAGTTCCCTCCCGATGACCTTGAGACGCTGGCCCGTCTCGAACATGAGCTATGGATGGAGGACAGGTTTGCCGCGGGGTTCGCCTTGGGGGTGCCCACAGATGAGGACCTCAGACGTAACCCGTATTTGGTCGAATCGGAAGAGGTACCGGAGGAGATCAAGAACACTGACCGGGACCTGGTCAGAGGGATTCCGCAGATAGCGGCCAGGGCCGGCTACGCAATTGTGAAGGCGCCTCAAGGAAGCCAGCGGGCCACCGAGTCGCCGGGTAGGCCAGGCGTGCTCCCCGACGACACAGCCATGGCCGCCCCGCCCTCTATGGTAGGCGGCACGGGACGCGGCAGGGATGGTTGGGCTCGTGGACCTGTCACAAGGCTACATCGTCTTGAGACAGAACCGGTGCACTTCTCGGTCACCTCCCCCCCCACGGTACATCCAGGGGATCACTTCGTGATGGATGTCTGGGCGCACCTCCATCACCAGCGAGAGGCGGTCTTGGAGCGGGCCAAAGAAGCCTTTGGAGCGGGTGCCCATGTGCAATCAAAGGGGCCCGTGTTAGTGGTTGGAGGGACACTGATCTCCGTGCACCTAACGATTGAAGGTTTCACCATCGGGCATCCTGAGGACAGCATCCAGTGGTTGGGCGAGCCGGCAAACGCGAGCTTCCCTGTGACGGTGCCGAATGACGCGTCAGAAGGCCCACGAGACGGTCTAGCACGTATCTACATCCATACGCTGCAGATCGCTCGGATCCCGTTCGTGGTGCTGGTAAGCAAAACGCTCAAGGATGACGTTTCGATCTCGCCAGAAGGTTGGCCCCTTCGCAAGGCGTTCGCCTCCTACGCCAGCGACGACCGTGAGGAAGTCCTGGGGCGGGTCCAAGGCATGCAGAAAGTGGCACCGCAGCTGGAAGTCTTCCTTGACGTGCTCCGGCTTCGCTCTGGGGAGGATTGGGCAAAAAGGCTGTGTGAGGTCATTCCGGAGCACGACGTCTTCTACCTCTTCTGGTCGTCTCACGCGAAGCAGTCCATATGGGTGAAAAGGGAATGGCGATGCACACTGAGGGCCAGAGGTCTGGACTTCATTGACCCCGTGCCCCTCGTTTCCCCGGAGGATGTCCCGCCGCCACGAGCGCTGGCGAGCAAGCATTTCAACGATTGGACACTCGCCTTCAAACGCGGGGAGAGACAGGCGTAGGACTACGAGGATGCGGAATACTCGTGAGGCGCTGGGCTTGGCACATCTGGGCCAGAAGGACGTTCGTTATGGCGCATGACGTCTTCATCAGCTACGCGGCAGAGGACAGAACCGTAACCAACGCCGTGTGCGCCAAGCTGGAGGCCGAGCGCATACGGTGCTGGATCGCTCCGCGGGACGTCTTGCCCGGCGTCAGCTACGCTGAGGCGCTCGTCGATGCCATCAGCGAGAGCAGCCTCATGGTCCTAGTGTTCTCATCGCGTTCAAACAACTCCCCACAGGTCATGAGGGAAGTGGAGAGGGCGGCGAGCAAAGGCATCCCCATACTTCCGTTCCGCATCGAAGATGTGGCCCCCTCCAAGACCATGGAGTTCTTCTTGAGCACTCCACACTGGCTGGACGCCCTGACGCCGCCTCTGGAGAAACATCTTGGGCATCTAGCCGGCACAGTCCAAATGCTGTTGTCGCGAATCCGGAAGCCGGAGGAAGGGACTGAGAAGGCGGAGTCGGTCGAATCAGGGCGGGCCGTAGGGACCACCATCGAGAAGGGACCACATAGGCCCCCGCCAGCGAGAAAGGCATTGGAGTTCGGCGTAGTTGTGCGATGGGGTGGCCGCCCCATCGTACGGCTTGCCGCGGTCTTCCTGGCCGTCGCGGGAGTGGTAGCACTGATCCTTCTGCTGGTAGGGTGGCCATTTGGTGGCGGTGACGGTGGACCGACGCCGACGTCGGTGACCCCGGAGTTGGGAACCTACACCGGCATTACCTCGCAGGGGAGATCCGTCGAGTTCGACGTCATTGAGGGCGGCGAGGCGATAATCCGAATCAAGATCGAGGTGGAGGGCGAATGCCCGCTGCCGACCCCCGGCGTTGGCCCGCAGCCGACGGGGTGCACGTGCAACGTTAACAGGGAGACACGCATGACCAAGCCCTGGCCCATCGGCGACACCGGGTTCTCGTACGCCCCGGGCGATTTCGAGTTCTCGGCGGTGTTCAACTCCACGACGACGGCCACCGGTTTCGTGCGCGTCCACACGTCTGGCACAGGAGGGCAGGCCTCCTGCAGCTCGGATCAGGTAACGTGGACCGCTTCGCTTCAGTAGGGACGGTGCAGAGATCGTGAGTCACGTTTTCATCAGTCACGTCGAGGAAGACGCTGACGTTGCTCTCGTCATCGCGCTGGGGCTGGAGCAGGCGGGATTCCGCACGTGGTGCTACGAAGTGGACTGTCCTCCTGGCCCTTCCTACCTGCTTCTGACAGGGCAGGCGGTCGAAGGCTCTAGTGCAGTCGTTCTCGTGGTGTCTGCGGATTCCCTCGGCTCCAACCAGGTGACGTCGGAGGTTGTTCGCGGTCACGAAAGCGGCAGGCCCTTTATCCCGGTTCTCCGGGGCATCAGACACGTTGAGTTCCAGACTCGGCGCCCGGACTGGCGAGCGGCTATTGGGGCCGCGACGTCTGTTCGGATTCCGCCGGAGGGCGCCGGGAGCATTGTTCCCCGCATCGTTGAGGGACTTACGGCCCTGGGTATCCACCCAGGCAAGGGGGCCGACTCCGCCAGGCTCCAGGAAATAGGGCGGGAGCTGGATGAGCTGGGTCTTCCTGAGAGTGCAAGACTGCCAGGGAGGCAGGCGAAGCCAGCGGGCACGGTGCCGATGCCGATCGAAGAGGAGGCACAGAGGCCGGCGCCGGCTTGGAACTTGCCACCAGCCGTCTGGCGATGGGTCACTCGGTCGCACGTAGGACCAGCCCCGATCTTGGGGGCCGTAGGGTTGGCTGCGGCCATAGGAACGATTGTGCTGGTAGTGCTTCTGCTTGGTGGCGGCGATGGCGGTTCCAGCTTCGTCATCTTTCCGTCAACGCCCGGAGCGAACACGCCAACGGTCGCGCCGGGGCATCCCACGTCTGCGGCCACCACGGCGCGGCCATCGGCTACAGTTGCACGTACCACGCGGGCATCGCCGACCGCGGCGCCAATCTCAACGCCGACGCCGGACGAACGCTCCCCGAAGGTGCTGTGGCGCCTCAAGACTTCCTACTCGCTGTCGCCCTCCTCTCCCGCGGTCGTCGATCAAGTGGCCTACATCGGCAACACCGACGGCGTCTACGCTCTCGACGCCGCGACAGGGGAGGAGCGCTGGCACCTCGACACTGGCCATTTCTCCGCTCCGGTGGTGAAGGACGGCGTGGTCTACGCCGGCGGCACGGACCTGTACGCCCTGGACGCAGCCACGGGGGAGGAGCGCTGGCGGTTCCAGGCGGGGGGTTCGGTCACTTCCCCCGCGGTGGCGGACGGCACTGTCTACGTCGGCAGCAATGACAACTACGTTTACGCCCTGGACGGGGCTACGGGCAAGTGGCTGTGGCGCTTCAAGGCGGGCTTCGAAGGGGATGTCGTCGGCTTCTCCGTCCCAGCTGTGGCGGATGGCGTCGTCTACATCGGCGGCGCTGACACGTACGTCTACGCCTTGGACGCCGCCACGGGCGAGCTGCGCTGGCGGCATCAGATGAGCGACCGGACTCCGCACGTGATGGTGGCCGGGGGCGTAGTCTACGTGACCGAGTGGCTCAACGGGCTGCACGCCCTGGACGCAGGCAGCGGGGAGCAGTTGTGGGCCTTCGGGACTGAGGGAGTGAGTGGGATGGAGGGCCCTGCGGCGGTGGCCGATGGGGTGGTCTACGTTGGGAGCGACGACGGCGCCTACGCCCTGGATGCCGCCACGGGCGAGGAACGCTGGCTGTTCCGCACGGACGGCTGGTTTGCCAGTCCGGCAGTGGTGGAAGGAGTAGTCTACGTCACGAGTGACGTCATCGTTGGCAACGAATACTACGTCTACGCCCTGGACGCGGCCACGGGGGAAGAGCGCTGGCGCTTCCAGACGGGCGGCACGATCGCTTCCCCCGCAGTCGCACAGGGGGTGGTTTATATCGCCAGCGGCGACGACTACCTCTATGCCCTGGACACGACCACATTGGAAGAGCGCTGGGTGCCAGAGCGCCCGACTGAATCCGCGCCCTAAGGGTAGCGCCTGGACACGAGGCAGGTAGGCGGCCTGAGTTGAATCGTGACGTTCCCTGTCAGTGCCGAGGACGACTGTCTGCGGGAGGGACAACGGGTTTGCACTATGGCTCATGACGTCTTCATCAGTTACGCGGTAGAGGACAAACCTACCGCCGATGCAGCGTGCGCCACATTGGAAGCGCGCGGCATGAGGTGTTGGATCGCTCCCCGCGATGTCCTGCCAGGAATGGACTACGCTCAGGCGCTGGTGGAAGCCATCAATCAGAGTCGGGTGATGGTTCTGGTTTTCTCGTCGCGCTCAAACCACTCAGCCCACGTAAGGAGGGAAGTGGAGCGGGCAGTGAGCGTTGGCATCCCCATTCTACCCTTCCGGATAGAGGACGTGCCGCTATCGCCGTCTCTGGAGTATTTCATCGGCACGGTTCATTGGCTAGACGCTTTGACGCCTCCTCTGGAGAAGCATCTCCGCCATCTTAGCGGGACGGTGAGGTTGCTGCTGTCGAGGGGGCGGCCGGGCGAGGTGCCAGCCCAGGAGGAGTTGGATGGGCCAACGGTGCTCCGGGACGCCTATGAGTCGGCCGGGACGTGGGACAGGCACCCCATTGTGCGACTCGCCGCGGTATTGGCAGTCGTAGCGGGAGCTGTAGCAGCGATCTTCGTGCTGGTGACCGTGCTATCCGATGGCGGTCAGAGCGAATCCGGTTCGGCGGCTGTTTCGGCAACGCCCACGGCCAAGCCGAGACTTGGGGCCGCAGGCGTCGAACGCTCGTCTAGGGTACTCTGGGACTTCAGGACGGGCGGCGGCGTTGTCTCCTCGCCGGCGGTGGTGGACGGTGTGGTCTACGTCGGCAGTCTCGACAGCTACGTCTACGCTGTGGATGTGGCCACCAAGGAGCAGCTCTGGCGCTTCGAGACCGGTGATAAGGTCTTTTCCTCGCCGGCAGTCGTGGACGGTGTCGTGTACGTCGGCAGCCTTGACAACTATCTCTACGCTCTCGATGCGGCCACTGGACAGCAACGCTGGAGCTTCGTGTCGGGCGGCTGGACCTCCTCCCCGGCGGTGGTCGACGGCGTAGTGTACATCGGCAGTTGGAACACTTACATCTATAGTCTGGATGCTGCCACGGGGGAGGAGCGGTGGCGCTTCAAGACCGGCGACTTCGTTGGCGGTACTCCAACGGTGGAGAACGGCGTGGTATACGTCGGCAGCACGGACGACCACCTCTATGCCCTGGACGCAGCCACGGGGCAGGAGCGCTGGCGCTTCAAGGCCGGCGATGACGTTGAATCCCGCCCGACGGTGGTGGACGGTCTCGTGTACATCGGCAGCAAGGACACCTACGTTTATGCCGTGGAGGCGGCGACAGGACAGGAGCGCTGGCGTTTCAAGACTGGTGGCCACGTTTTCTCCGCTCCGGCGGTGATGGGTGGGGTGGTGTACGTCGGCAGCCTCGACAACTACCTCTATGCCCTGGACGCCGCCACGGGCGAGGAGCGATGGCACTTCGAGGCCCGCAATGACATTCTGGCCTCCCCGGTGGCAGTTGATGGAGTGGTCTATGTCGGGAGCGGGGACAACTACGTGTACGCTCTCGATGCCGCCACAGGGTGGGAGTCGTGGCACTTCGAGACGAGCGGCCAGGTCAGATCCTCCCCGACGGTGGTGGACGGTGTGGTGTACGTTGGCAGTGACGACCAGTACATCTATGCCCTTGCGGCCGATGCAGGTGGAGAACCGGCTATCGCAACCCCAAGCCCTATGCCTTCATCGACGGCGACGACCACAACGACGCCAGCCGGCCCAGCCGGTGCCACCAGAGCGGCCCGCGGCTTCGAGCTGAGGGTGTGGAGCAGAGGATCCGTCGGCAATGGCTCATGACGTCTTCATCAGTTACGCAATAGAAGACAAGCCGATCGCTGACGCGGTGTGCGCGACGCTCGAAGCGAGTCGCATGAGGTGTTGGATCGCCCCTCGCGACGTGCTGCCCGGTGTGGACTACGCTCAAGCGCTGGTTGAAGCCATCAACCAGAGTCGCGTCATGGTTCTCATCTTCTCATCCCGCTCGAATCACTCACCTCACGTCCGGAGAGAGGTGGAGCGGGCAGTGAACGCCGGGATCCCCATACTCCCCTTCCGGATCGAGGACGTGCCCCTGTCACCACCCCTGGAATACTTCATCGGCACGGTTCACTGGCTAGACGCTTTGACCCCGCCGCTCGAAAAGCACCTTGAACATCTGGCCGGGACGGTGAAGCTGCTGCTGAAGAGGGAGCCGCCTGGCGGAGAACGGACTGAAGAGGTTCCGGCCCGGGATGGGCCACGTAGGCCAACGCTGCTGCCGCATGCATACGAGACCGCCCTACGATGGGGTAGCCGCCCCATCGTGCGACTTGCCGCAGTGTTGGCGCTAGCACTGGTCGCTTCGGCCGCGATCTTCGTGTTGGTGACCCTGTTCTCGGGCGGTGGTGGGAGTGACTCCGGATCTGCCGCCCTCTCCCCGAGCCCGACGCCGGCGGCCAGGGTGCTGGCGCCGGGCGAGTCTAGGATGGTCTGGCACTTTAAGACAGAGGACGCTGTCGTCTCGTCCCCGATGGTGGTGGATGGGGTGGTCTACGTGGGCAGCAACGATAGCTACGTCTACGCGGTCGACGCGATCACGAAGGAGCAACTCTGGCGCTTCGACACCGGCGAGAGGGTTTTCGCTTCACCGGTCGTCGTGGGCGGGGTAGTGTACTTCGGCAGCATGGACGGGTGCGTATACGCGCTGGACGCCGTTACCGGTAAGCAGTTGTGGCGCTTCGAGACGGGCTACTACGGGGACTTTAGCATGTCCCCGGTGGTGGTGGATGGTGTGGCCTACATCGGGAGCTGGAACAAACATGTCTATGCTCTGGATGCTGCCACGGGAGAAGAGTTGTGGAGCTTCGAGACGGGCGACTTCGTTCGAGCCGCACCGACGGTAGACGAGGGGGTAGTGTACATCGGCAGCGTCGACGATCACCTCTACGCCCTGGATGCGGCCACCGGAAAGGAGCGCTGGCGCTTTCAGACCGGCGGTGACGTTGAATCCGACGCTACGGTGGCAAAGGGCGTGGTTTACTTCGGCAGCAAGGACACCTACGTGTATGCTCTCGAAGCGGCCAGCGGGGAGGAGCGCTGGCGCTTCAAGACCGGCGCCGACGCCTTCCACTCCCCCGTGGTGGTGGACGGTGTGCTGTACGTGAGCAGCGAAGGTGGCGAGGTGTACGCGCTTGACGCCGGAACGGGCGAGCAGCAGTGGCGTTTCGAGACCGGCGGCGAGGTTTGGAGGAGCCCGGCCGTTGTGGACGGGGTGGTCTACGTCGGCAACGAGGGCAACTTCGTGTACGCGCTCGACGCCGGGACGGGCGAGCAACTGTGGCGATTTGAGGCTGGCGGCGCGGTTCGGCGCCCGGCGGTGGTGAGCGGGGTCGTGTACGCCGGCAGCCTCGACCACTACGTGTACGCACTGGATGCCGCTACTGGGCACCAACTGTGGCGCTTCCAGACGGACGGCCCCATTGAATCGTTCCCGATGGTTGTGGGCGGTGTGATGTACATTGGCAGTGACGACCACTACGTCTATGCTCTGGACACCGCCGCAGTGGAAGAGCCAGCCGTGTCGACGCCGAGCCCCACTCCTTCGCCGACGGCGACGCCGTTCTCTCCGGCTGGGGCGACCGCGGAGCCGACAACCGTCTCCACCACGACACCAGCAACTACAACTGCACCTGCGCCGGAACACTCGCCGACAGCGGCGCCGGTCTTTACGCCGGCGGCGACAGAAAGTGGCCCAGTCCTTGAACGCTCACCAGAGGTGCTCTGGAGCTTCCAAACAGGCGACGGCGTTGTATCTCCCCCGGCGGTGATGGACGGCGTGGTGTACGTCGGTGGGCTCGACAACTACCTGTATGCTCTAGACGCCGCCACGGGCGAGTCACGCTGGCGGTTCGGTGCGGGCGATCCGATCGAATCCCGCGCGGCGGTCGCGGACGGGGTGGTCTACGTCGCCACTCTCGACAAACCTCTCTACGCCCTGGACGCCGCGACGGGGGAGGAGCGCTGGCACTCCAATCTGGACGACTGGAGCTCACCCCCGACGGTGGCGGGTGGTGTAGTCTACATCGGCAGTTGGAACGGGCACGTTTACGCTCTGGACGCTGCCACGGGAGAGCAACTGTGGACCTTCGATATTGGCAACTCTGTTTTCGGCGCCGCAAAGGTGGCGGGCGGGATCGTGTACATCGGGAGTGGGTACCTGTACGCTCTAGACGCCGCAACTGGAATGCAGCGTTGGCGGTTCGAAACAGGCGGCTGGGTTGACTCCTCGCCCGCGGTGGCGGACGGTCTGGTCTACATCGGAAGCAGGGACACTTACGTTTATGCTGTGGATGCCACCACGGGGGAGGAGGGCTGGCTCTTCAAGACCGGCGGCGTGGTTTCTTCTTCGCCGGCTGTGATGGGTGGGATGGTCTACGTGGGCAGCCTCGACGGCTACTTCTGCGCTTTGGACGCCACCACAGGGGCGCAGCGGTGGCGCTTCGAGGCGAGCGTCAACAGTCAGTCTTCTCCGACGGCCGCGGACGGAGTGGTCTACCTGGCCAGCCTCGATAGTCATGTGTACGCTCTGGACGCCGCCACGGGAGAGCAATTGTGGCGCTTCCAGACGGGCGGTCCCATTGAATCGTCCCCGACGGTCGCGGACGGTGTGGTATACATTGGCAGCGACGACGGCAATGTCTATGCCATTACGGAGGACTGACACGTCCGCATTGGAGGAACGCTGGGTCCCAGAGCGCCCGCCTGAATCCGGACCCCAAGCGTAGTTCAAAGCTTCACGCTTAGGGCAGGGAGGAGATCCGCCATGGCTAACGATGTCTTCATCAGCTACGCGTCAGAGGACAAGATCACGGCCGATGCGGTATGTGCCAGATTGGAATCCCACCGCATTAGGTGCTGGATCGCTCCCCGCGACGTCCTGCCCAGCATGGACTACGGTCAGGCGCTGGTGGAGGCGATCAAGCAGAGTCGACTCGTGGTCCTGGTCTTCTCAGCCCGCTCAAATGACTCAGCCCACGTGAAGAGAGAGGTGGAGCGGGCGGTGTCCAAAGGCATCCCCATCCTTCCCTTCCGAATAGAAGACGTTACTCCTTCATCGTCTCTGGAGTTCTTCATCGCCGGCGCCCACTGGCTGGACGCTCTGACGCCAC
>Ga0315293_10007024_pt1 | contig 10478 bp, 9 predicted proteins | sample YL17G13_20_MG_FD_203071 | JGI IMG/M metagenome (GOLD analysis project Ga0315293, IMG submission 203071) | Sediment microbial communities from Yellowstone Lake, YNP, Wyoming, USA - YL17G13_20 | ecosystem: Environmental > Aquatic > Freshwater > Lake > Sediment | place: USA: Wyoming | collected... | reverse complement strand
TACTTAAATTTTCAAGGTGCTATAAGTAAAATAATTTAGGTAGGTTGATTAGTACTATGTGATGTTATTTGCACTATTTTTGAAATATAGTTACTTTAGGTACTTTTTGGGTTGTAACCATAAAATATTATTATTTTTAATGATTGACGATTTAAATAATCTTCCCCAGCAATATACAAATAGTGAGAATCTATTGGGTTTTTTTAAATAGGATCTAGTATAACCTATAATATCTTGTTTTGTTAATAGTTTACTGCTTGAAAAAACACTATTATGTCCGTAGTCAGAATTATCATCTTTAATTTTGTTGAAATCCCCTACTATTATGTCTGCTTTGTGTTGGTTATAATTTTCAATTAATAAATTTAATGCGTTATTCTCGATGTAATCATCAGCATCAAGAAAAAATACGAAACTCCCTTTTGAATTCTCTATGCCTATATTTCTTGCAGCCGCTGGCCCGTTATTTTGGGTGTGTATTACTCTAATTCTGTTGTCACTAAGTGCATATGCATTACATATTTCGCCGCTATTATCAGTTGAACCATCATTTATAAGTATTGTTTCAATATTTTTATAACTTTGAGTAATGATACTTTCGATGCACAGGCGAAGATATTTCTCGCCATTGTATACAGGAACTATAACGCTTACCAGACCTGTAACTAAATTATTATCATTTGTAACTTCTTTAATTTTTTTCAAAGTCATTTTAAATCCTTCCTAAGCAGCGGTATATAAGCATACGCCAGAATAGGGCCACCAGTAGCTCCGACTATTGCGATTGGGCTTGTCTGTAAATAACAACTACATCTGTATTTTTTGGGAATATTATAGAGATTAACAAGGCATTCTACTATCAGTTTGTCTTTAAGCTTTCTGTGTGCATAATTCTTTCCTATTTCGTCAATTGTTAAACTGTCTGTTCCTATTACTTTAAGTTTCTTAAATTTTGAAATTATATCAATTGCACTTTCATCAATATAAGGTATATTACTAGGAATATGTTTTTTATTTGATTCTAACCACTTATCATAGCCCGTTCTTAATATCAAAGCGTTATTTTTTCCTATTTGATCTATGTAAGGCAGGATATATTTCCCAGTTATCTTTTTCAAATATGTTATTCCATCAAGCTTGATAGAATCTCTTGATACTGATAAATCAATTATACATGCTTTGTTGAATACAAAGTCAAGATTCCAAAATTCAAAACCTCTATCTTTGTATTGAGGATTGTGGTGATTGGGCGCATCCCCATGTGGATGATAATTATGATCACCTACTGAGTATATATTATGCTGACAATTTTCTTTTTCAAACGAACAAAATACCCTTTTTTTAGGTTTTGGGTCTCCAGGAAAAACCTCAATGTCCTCTCTTAGGGGTTCTGTTAAGTTTATTATTTTAAATTTAGCATTCCCTAATCTTATTATTCTTTGATTATTTACTTTATAAATAGTTCCTACCACCCTTTTTTCAATCTCTTGAAACTCACCAGATGCTTTTTCTGCTACCCATACTTTCTCGTGACATTAGCCATATTTAATAATATATTTAAGAGCTTACAATAAACAACCCCTGTAATAAGAGGTATGATGTTATCTCAAAGTATTCCATCAAACGTTAAACAACTTCCAATCCAAAATCTCTCAATATAGCAATATTTATATTTTTATCATACTTTTGTCGTATAATCCTTGCCACCTCATCGGAATAACTAGCGGCCATAACAATAACCGCATCTACCGGGTCTGAATCAAGTGCGTCAGGAGAAACTATGGGGATATGCGTGGCTGGTGTATATTTATCCTGTTTAAATGTTGCAGAGTCAACGACATACTTAATTTTGTCGGCTAAATTTATTAAAGCAATAATTACAAGCGCCTGATGCCCGGCACCCCATACTGCTACTTTTCTATCCCTGAAGCGACAAATATATTCCTCTATTTCATTTTTAAGTTGCGCTCGATATTTATAAAAATGTGATATATCCAGCTTTTTCACCCGAAAATCCCCCCATCCCCCCTTTGGCAAAGGGGGGCGAGGGGGGATTATTTTCATTTTCCTTACAATAGCAGAAATTATGTAATCGTGCCACACTTCATTACACTCAATAACTTCAAAACCATTTAACTTTAAAGTTGTAATCAAAGTGTCTTTAGTAAAATAAAAAAGATGGTCAGCTATAAATTCAGAAAAAAGTTTGTTTCGCAAAATCATATCAAAATTTGGCACCTCGACAAGTCCCACAGCGTCCTCTGCCAAATTGTTATATATTCCTCTAAGAGTTGAATTTGGGTCAGGTAGATGTTCAAGAAAATTCAATATAAAAAAGGCATCAAAGAGGGCGTGTTTCAATCTATACGCACTGCTTTCGACAAAACCTTTCGAAACCTTCAGACCATTTTTGACACACTCCATCACCGATTCTTCTGATTGCTCCAGCCCGTAAGCCTCTACACCAAATTGCTGCATAATGGACAGGTACTCCCCTCGGCCACAGCCGATCTCAACAACTTTTTTCCCTTTGAGTGAAAATTTTTGAACGAAGTTACCGAATTGCTTCCTGCGGAAATCTTTCATTTCCTCTGAAAAGGCAGCGGCACGTATAACCTCCCTATAATAAGGGACGGGATCATTGCTTAGCTGCACCAATCCACACCCTGAACACTGACAGACCTCCAGATCAACTCCTTTATCGTTTTCAAGCGACTCTGCGTCTGGCAAAAATTGAGCAGTCTTTGGCATATTTTCGTATCGCAACAATGATTCTTCGAAAAATGTATGGCCACATACTCTACACTTGTTTATTGGCATAAAATATTCCTTGTATATGATTTCTATATATTTCGTGTACTTTTACCAGGTTTACAGGACAAAAATCATGCCACATAAGGTAACCATTATTTGTCTTTGATAAACCTGTATTTTTAGGTATAAATTTACTGGAAAGAAAGCATTTATATAATATTGATATAAAATGTCCTCTCGTATTGTGACTGCAGATAATCTGGTTGATTGCAATTGGAACAGGATCAAACTCAACCACAGTACCAATTTCTGTTTCTGCAACTTTCAGAACTCTTTCTTCTAGTTTTTCCTTGAATCGTACAATACCACCGGGCAAATGCCAACCCGCGCCAACAAATAAATCATCTCTCCACGATAAAAGTGTCCGGCCATTTTCATCCTTTATAAGTAGATCAACATTTACCATTGGAGTAAGTCGGCTAATAAAGAGAAACAACTTTTCAGATAATCCTGATGAAGGGTCTGAAATCTGTTTATCCAAAAATTCGATTGCTTCATGTATATTCATAATTTATCCTTTTCAATAATGTGTTTATTAGAATCATACCAATCATATAAAGTTTTAATTGATTCATCAATTGAAGTAAACTTAAAATTTTTTAATTCATTCATAAGCAATGAATTGTCTCCGCTATATTCTCTACCAAGGCCTTCAGTTTTAATTATTATATCCAATTTTTTGTCTGATATTTTAATAATTTTTTCAGCTAAAGTTTCAAAATCAATAATATTACCTGTACAGACGTTATATACATTCTTCTGGGGTTTATTATTAATAAACCATTTAACAATTTTTATTAAATCATCAATATACATAAAATCAAAAAATACGTTTTGATTAATTCTAATAGACAGACTTAAAACTGCATTGCTGCAAGTATTCGGAATAAACCGGGTTCGCCAATCATCATATTTGCCAAATACAGCAAAAAGTCTTAAATTATATATATTGTTGCTTGATAATGTATATTTTGTCATTATATATTTTGAAAAACCATATTGATCTACTGGAACATGTTGATCAAAATAATCTTCTTTCATTTTAGGTATCCAATTTTCACGGCCAAACTCTGCACCCGAACCAAAATAAATCATCTTGCCGAAATCATCTTTACACCTGGCAATGTTAAAGAACATTTTCAAATTATTTTCTAAGACTTTTGATGGATCTTTTATGGAATGTTTTGGTGCGGCGTCGTATGTTGCCGTATGTATTATTACATCGAGTTGATTTTTCTTTATATAATCAAAAACTTTTGAAGAATCCAAAAGGTCAAGATCTTTTCTATTAAGAGATAACACAGTCTGTTCAATATTCAATTGTTCAAATAAATGTCTAGCAATAAACCCATTTCCTCCGGTTATTAATATTTTCATTATTTTATTCCTCTATAGGCTTTACAATCATATTTGCTTTAAATTCTTCTCTATCTAAAAAAGGCCATAAATCTTCCAATGGTTTAGAAACAAAACTTCCATCTTTTTTCTGATATGATGAAAGTTTCGGGGCAGTAACTTGCTCGAATGGTAATATCACTTCACAAACTACAGGACCTTCTATATTTAATATCCCCCTAACTTTTTCTCTAATACTTTTATGATTTGTTATTTGGATAAAAGAAATACCAAAAGCATCTGCAATCTTCCTTGTATTTGGTAGTGTCAAACCACTTGATGTATCACTAGCCACAAAATGTCCTTTAAAGTAATTTTTTTGGGTTGTACGTATTGAAGCGTAGCCCTGATTATTTAAAACAAAATATTTAATAGGAAGATTTAATCTTTTAACTGTCTCCAAATCTTGGACATTCATATAGAATCCACCATCGCCATCTATACACACAGTTCTTTTTCTACCGCTTGCGATACATCCCCCAATACTGGCAGGAATTCCGCATCCCATTGGACCAAGTCCTTCACTATTGAAAATTCTCTGCCCTTTTTTTACTCTAAATGCTTGCATGGTCACTTCACTACTTGCACCGGAACTGCCTGGGACAAGCAAGTCATTTTCAGACATTTCATCAGATAAGACATCAATCAGCACATAATTATTTACATAATTTCTCTGTTTCCAATATTTCTTCAATATAACAGGATATTTTGCTTGCCATTCTTTACATTTTCTTAACCAGTTGTTTCTATCAATGGGCACTATTTTATCCTTCTGTTTGACAAGTTCCTGAATAAACACTTTTGCATCACTGTAAATAGGTACATTAATATGCATATCCATTTTCTTGATCTCATTTGGATCAATATCAACTATCACTTTTTTTGCAGCACGCGCAAAGTTTCTATGGTTATACCCTGTTTGTCCAAAATCAAGTCGAGCACCAATAATTAAAATAAAATCTGAATTTTGCTGGGTAAAATTTGCTCCTCGCTGGCCAACTGCCCCCGGGCGTCCTACGAAAAGGGGATGATCTTCTGGCAAAAAATCAATCGCTTTCCAGGTAGTTAAAACAGGTATTTGTAACAAATCAATCATATCCAAAAAATCTTTAATTCCATCAGCAAGACGAACGCCATTTCCTACTAAAATAACTGGTCTCTCTGATTGATTTAGTAATTGAATTGCCTGCCTGACTTTTTTATTCACCTTATCTTGCTTTATTTGTTCATTCAATTCTTCTTCAAAACCAATTAATTGGTCTTCATCAATCATCATCGCCTGGACGTCTAAGGGAATATCGATCCATACAGGACCGGGGCGACTATTCTTGGCAAGTGATACAGCTTTTTCTAAATGATATCTGATTTTTTCTGGCTCTGTTACTGTTATCGCATATTTGGTAATTGTTTTTACTATACTTACAATATTGATTTCCTGAAATCCCATTTGGCGGATACCACGTTCCCCAACCATATCAGCCCGTTTTACTTGCCCGGATATAATCAACATTGGCGTTGAGTCCAACCAAGCTGCTGCTACACCGGTTATGGTATTCGTACCACCAGGACCAGTTGTTACTAGGGCCACCCCCAGATTATTTGTGTATTGCCCATAAGCATCTGCAGCAATAGCACATACCTGCTCATGCAGATTGCATACATAATCCAGTTTCTCACTTTTCCCCACGGAATCAACCAGATGCATACTTCCACCACCCGGTAATAAGAAAATATGTTTAACTCCTAAATTTTCAATAAACTGAATAACATAATCAGACAGTTTTATCATATTATTTTTTCCATTTAGTTAGAAATTTCCCCCAATATCTGTTTAACAGCCAGTTTTCCATTATTCCAAGGCTGTGGAAATAAAAAAGAAGTGGTACCGATTTTTTCAGCGGCTTTTATGTTTTCTTCTGAATCATCAATAAAATAATCCGCTTTACCAAGCCATATTATAAAATCTGTTTTTGTCTTATCATAAACAGGTAATTTTTCATTTTCTCTATATGATGGAATGAAACTCAATGTCCGTATCCAGTCTCCAAAGTGGTGGAAGATCCATTCAGCCAAAAATGGAATTGTTTGTTTTGGTCTGGCAGTTAGAGCTATATGTCTATATTTTGCACCATCTTTTCTAAGCCAGTTAATTATTTGTTCATTAGGTTTTAAATTTCTGCCCTTTTCTGAATTTCTGTAATTATCCAAAGATAACTTATATTCATTTAAAGTAATCCCCAAAATTTCATGAGGTGGATTCTGAATAAGGTCATGGTAACTTAAATTGGAGTTAGGATCATATACATACCGGTTTTCTTTAAACCAGGAATACATTAAATCATTCAATACATCATCTACATCCCATATAATTGTTTTCATTTTTTCTTTCCTCAAAAAGATTATTTACTTATAAGTAATCAATCAATCCAGTGACTTAGGAATGTTTTTCTTTGCTTATTTTGCATGATTGATTCATCCGTATAAAATGAATCATCAACATAATGCGTAGAGGATATTTCTTCAAAGATGGTACCAGTATTAGTCTTAAAAGCATGCCTTATCCCCGATTTTACCGTAACAACATCTCCAATGTCATATTCAACTTTTTTTCCATCTAAAGTCAACTGTATTTTACCATAAAGCACAACAAAGGTTTCTTCCTTTTTGCTGTGAAATTGTTCAGGATGCTTTTGACCAGGCAGCATGATTATAAGTTTTTTACAATATTCTCGATTCACAACTGTAATCATCGTAACCCCATATTCATAAAATCGATCAAGACCATAATGATGAGAAATTTCTAAATTTGCCTTTCCAGGGAAGACCACATTTGCCTCTTTTAATAATCCTTTTACCTTTTGGACAATTGAATAAACTTGTTCCCTTTTTTCAGCCTTCTCGACACTCGAAGAGAAAATTGGCTCATTAATATTGATATCCTTTTTTGCTCTATATTCTGTGTATTTAGACATATCATTTGCTAATAACTGATTGTCTTGGTTGGGAAAAGCATAGAAAACACTGGATGAGTCAATAACACTACCCTTATTAATTTTTTGAGATGCAAATACACCCCGTTTAAATTGTCGCAAATCGGCAAGTTCCTTTTTAGAAAATTCTGCCCTTTCATTACTAATGCCACACATTTCAAAGGCAAGATTTGCTGATTTCAACCATTGTGAAATTTGGTTTGGTGTCGCGGAGTAGGCATTTTTCGGGAACTCATCAGTTTCTACTGCGACATGCTTTTCAAATATCTTTGCACCCTTAGCTATAGCAATTTTTATGGAATCCATATTATTAGGGTCTTCATGTGTTGAATATCCAACTGTTATATCGGGATAACGTTTAATGAATAAATCAATTTGATTTAATTGAAGGTGATCTGCTTTTGTTGGATATTCACCAACACAATGCATAATAGCCAACTGTTTATTCCTATGTTGGAAAAAACTGACTACATTATCAATACTATTTAATGATGAACCTCCTGTAGAAGCAATAATTGGTTTATCTGTTAAAGCAATCCTTTCCAGTAATGGCCAGTCTGTAAAAGAGCAACTACCAATTTTAATAATATCAAAATCCATTTTCTCAATCAAATCTATTGACTTTTCATCAAATCCGGTACAAATCGAAATAAACCCATTTTTTCGTAATTCACTTTTTAATATCTCAAATTCTTCAATCGACAATTTTGTCTCAGCAAAACGTTTAATATATTTCAAATCCATTCTGTCTTTATAGTTTGGATGGATAAATGTATCAATGTCCCTGAATTGAAATTTAAATGCAAAATTATAATCATATTTCTTCTTTACTTCTGCAAACTCATGAACCATTCGTAGACCATGGTTCAAACTGCCCATATGGTTATTTGCCATCTCAAAAATAAACAAATTGTGAAAAATATCATTTTTTACTTTCATTTATGTTTATGGCCTCCCTTTATTTTTTTTAACATAAACCCTTAGTATTAAGAAAAATAACCTTCATTGTTTATTAACCTCTTCATTAAAAAACTTTTTATACCATTCCATGGTTCTTCTTAAACACTCCTCTAAAGTATATCTTGCTTTCTAATCCAATATTTCCTTCGCTTTTTTCGCAGACAAATATTAAAGCTTTATTTCATTTATTATTTCATCCAATATCATATAATATCATAGGTTTCAAATTGCTGCCCATAACTTCTAGTATTTCCTCCACTATTCCCATACTTTCCAAGGTGGGTTACCAGAGTTCCACAATTCTTCTAACTCTCTTTTATCCCTCAAGGTATCCATACATCTCCAGAAGCCATAATGCTTATATGCTATAAGTTGACCATCTTTAGCTAATTTTTCTAAAGGATCTCGTTCCCAAAATGTATTATCCCCTTCAATATAATCAAATATTGCTGGTTCTAATACAAAAAAACCACCATTAATCCAAGCACCATCTCCTGCTATTTTCTCGGTAAATTCAATCACTTTACCTGAATTATCTTCTAAAGATAAGGAACCAAATTTACCCAAAGGTTGCACAGCAGTAAGCGTGGCATATTTATGATGTTTTTTGTGAAAATTGACTAATTTTTCAATATTTATGTCACTTACACCATCTCCATAAGTTAACATAAAAGTTTTATCACCAATGAATTTTTTAATTCTTTTTATTCTTCCACCCGTCATTGTATTTATACCTGTATCGATTAAAGTTACTTTCCAATCTTCCGAGTTTGAGCTTTGAAGAATCATTTCTCCTGTTTTTAAATTAAAAGTAACATCACTCATATGAAGGAAATAATTTGCAAAATATTCTTTAATCATATAACCTTTATAACCTAAACAAACAATAAAATCGTTATAACCATAAGTAGAATAAATCTTCATAATATGCCGAATAATCGGATATCCGCCTATTTCTACTATAGGTTTAGGTGTAATATCAGTTTCCTCGCTAAGTCTAGTTCCAAAACCACCAGCAAGAATTACAACTTTCATTTTTCAACCACCTCTATCAGTAATTAAATTCTATTCCTTTCTAATTTACTTCCCATTTCTTAAATTATCAAATTATCAATAATTTATTTTATACCACTCAATCGTCCTCTTCAATCCTTCCTCAAAATCCATCTTAGCTTTAAAACCAAACTCCTTCTCGGCTCGGAAAATATCGGAAATATCGGGGTCAGGTTTCCACATTTAAAGAACAATCGACCAATCGGCCAATCGACCGATCATATTCAATTGACCGATTTACCGATTGACCGATTTACCGATTAGGAAAAAATAAAATACTAAATTAAAATATTTTTGCTATTTAAAATTTGTTTTTTCCTTTTGTTCTTAAATATTTAATTAATCCGTTAATTTGCTTGCCTAAATTCTTAGATTGTTTATATGTTTTTTGAAATTCTTCTTGATTTATATATTTTAAATCCAAAGCTATAAATCAATTGACCGATTAACCGATTTACCAATTGACCGATTCGCCAATCAGCCAATCAAAGAACAAATAAATAATCTACCAATCCACCGATCAACTAATCACCCAATCAAGATTAAAAACAAAATAAAAAAACAATTAAATAACAATCTACCGATCAGCCAATCGACCGAACAGGTCTAATACACCAATCTACCTATCGGCCTATCTACCGATTAAGAAATCTAACAAACAAAAGCAATACGTGGTGGTGGACGATTTTCTATTTTGCTAACTTAATATTCAGTTAATTTTTTTATTATTGAGCTCTCGGAAACCCTTATAATATAAGCCCTTTGAACTATATCTAAAATAAGGGTCATTTTAAGCGTTTTTTGGAAAAAGATAGGGTTTTACCTTAAGCACCTCAAAAAAATGCGTTATACGCCTTATACGTTGATATTGCCTGAAAGCCTTATATAGTAAGCCTTTCAAGACCTAAAAAAGCTATTTTTAACACTTTTTTACTTATTTTTATGCTAATTGGCGTGATGAATATTTATTAAATTTTCAAGGGGGCGCTGAAACCCTTGTATTATCTGCGTTTTAGAACATGCGAATTTTATATAATAAAGATAAAAAAGGTGTAAATTACAAGATGCAAGTTGAGATTGCTTCGGTCGTTTCACTCCCTCGCAATGACAGAGCTTAATGTTCAGGACGTGAACTTGTAAAAATGATACTGCGAAGAATTTGGGATGTCAAATATATCAAATTCAATCACTTCAGTTTTTTCTACACCTGAGGATGAGAACCAATCATGGCAAGTATTAGGAGAGGCTTTTCAACTTTAAATATAA
>Ga0315293_10007023_pt1 | contig 10479 bp, 2 predicted proteins | sample YL17G13_20_MG_FD_203071 | JGI IMG/M metagenome (GOLD analysis project Ga0315293, IMG submission 203071) | Sediment microbial communities from Yellowstone Lake, YNP, Wyoming, USA - YL17G13_20 | ecosystem: Environmental > Aquatic > Freshwater > Lake > Sediment | place: USA: Wyoming | collected... | reverse complement strand
GAGCACCTATTGACAAAGTTGTCGCCGCGGTGTACATAAAAGGTGTTTCCGCGATGGCAACGCATAAGGCCCTACGCCCAGCCGGCCGGTAGCAGGTGGGATGTGTGGTGCCAGAACGCGGCTCGTCACACGATAGAAAGCCGCTATTCGGAACGGGAGGTGCCACATGGCCAGCAAGCGTTTCGGTGCATTCGTCATCTTCGCGCTATTAGCGTTAGCCCTCGCGGTATTCGCTTCGAGTGGCAGCGAGGCTGGGACCTATAAGCCCACGAATATCTACTCGATAGGCACCAACACACCGGGTGTCCCCTCGGACAACACCGTGACCGTGACCATCCCCGCCCCCGACTACAACTACGAGGACTCCTCGATGTACACTTTCATCCCCGCCGACTGGCAGCTGGCACCGGGCACAGGGTTCCCCATCGGGGCGTGGATGGGCCAACTTTCTAGCAGTACTACCCTCGGCTTGCTCAATTCGGCATGCTCCATATCCATATCGCCAAGCTTCAACTTGTACAACGCCAGCACCGACCCTAGCACGCCCCTCACCCCAGCCGAGATGGCCTGGACGAACACATCGAACCCCGTCCCGACCGGCAACTACGTCGCCGGGCTCCCGGACTACCTGGCGCGCTACCCCCACTTCCTGAATCTGATGCTCGATCCGGACGGCCCCAGCGGCCCTAAGCTGCCCTTGCAGCCGCGGGCGCGCTACGCCGGCCACGCACAGGTGACTACCAGCAACATCCTCATCGAGATTATCGTCCTCGACCCCGGCCAGATCACACAGCTCCCTGGTATCAAGGCCCAGATGGTCTCTGGGCTGGGCTACGCCGTCCTAACTGTCCTGAATAACCCGGTCGACCAGATTGAGGCACCTGGGGCCATCAGCGACTTCTGCACGAGCCTGCAGAGCGTCACCACCCTCTACGGGACGACGAAGGCTGGCGGGGCCTACGGCGTCGCTGGTGGCGTCACCTCCCAGGTAAACCCGGCGGCCAACACCGGCGTTCTGGGCACGGGCACGCACATGGCCCGCACCTACAGCCAGAGCGAGCGCGACTTCGACGGTGACGGCTGGGAGAACGACATGGACCCCTGCCCGTACATACCCGACCCGCTCTGGGACCCGCGGGCACCTTGCACGGGCACGTACCCTAACCAAACCAAGCCGGGCGACACCGACTGCGACGGCCTGCCGGACGTCTGCGACCCCGCCCCGGCGGTGAAGAACGAAGACCAGGACGGCGACGGCTACAACAACCAGCAGGACATCTGCCCGCTGGTGGCCGACGGCCCATCCCCCGGGCAAAACCAGATCGATAGCGACGGGTTGGTCGAGAACGCCGACAAGGGGCCCAAGCCGGACTCCATTGGCAACGCCTGCGACGACAGCGACAATGACGGCAAGGAGAACGGCAGCACCGTAGCGCCAGGGACCCAGGACACCGGCAACTGTCGCGACGGCATCGACAACGGTGACGGCGACGGCCTGGTCGACATGCTCGACCCGCAGTGCCTGGTCTGGACGGACAAGGGAGAGATAACGGCAGGACGCACGGCCGCGCAGATCTACGGCACAAACCCGGGCACCGGCCTCTACTTCCACGCCATGCCCTGGGCTCCGGTGTGCGTCGGCGACACGGACACTGACCTCGACGGCTACTGCGACGCCCTGGAGGTCTTGCTCGGCAGCGACAAGACAGTCGCGGGCAGCAAGCCCGAGAGCCTGGTGATAGACGCCTCGATCAGCGGGGTCGGGCCCAATGTCAAGCCGACGGCCAAGGTCGCCCAGAGCTGCAGCGACAGCGTGGACAACGATCTCGACGGCCTGACTGATGCCGCTGACAACGACCCGCTGGGTTGCGACACCGCCACCTATACCGGCGACTGGGATTACGACGGCGTGGCCAACGACGGCACCGACAACTGCCCGGCCGCCTGGAACCCCGAGCAGACCGACACCGACGGCGACGGCATCGGTGACGCGTGCGACAACTGTCGGCTGGTGGTCAACCCCAGCCAGACTGACACCGACAGCGACGGCGTGGGCGACGCCTGTGTTATCGATGACGACAACGACGGGTTCACGGACGCCCTTGAGTGGTACGTGGGCACCGACCCCCTCGACAACTGCCCCGACAACTCCACCGACGACGCCTGGCCCCTGGACCAGAACAAGGACAAGTTTGTCACTATAGCCGACGTGGCGCGATACATCGGGAAAATCGGCCTCCTGTACACGGACCCCGCTTGGGGCCCGGCCGTGCAGCGCCTGGACCTCAACGGCGACGGCGCTGTCACCGTGGTGAACGACGTCGTCCGCTTCTACCGGGGGATGATCCCTTCGCTCTGTAACGGGGGTACGCCTAACCCACCGGCGTGGTCGCAGGGCGGACCGGTCATCATGGACATCGACCCGGATGTCACGGGCAACACCGCCAACACGCTGGGGCCGTTGGAGGGCTGCGCCCGGGTGGACGTGCCCAGCCCGGCCTTCGATGGGGGCAGCGACTACAACATCGATATTGTGGTAACCGGCGACACGCAGGCGCCGGTCGCCTACGACGTGTCGCTGAACTACGACGACACCAAGGTTCACATAGCTGACCCCGGCACCAACCCCAAAATCAAGATGCCAGCGATCGGGGACTGGCCGCTAGATCTAAGTGACGCGCGTCCGGATTCGGTTAGCCCCTGGCATGCCTCAGCGATGTACATCTTTCCGCCGGACGCGGGCACTGCCGGCGACGGCACCCTCGTCCGGGTGGGTCTGGACATCGGCGCTGCGGGCGTCGTCAGCTTCAGCCTGAACGCCGACCCCCTGACTGCGTACGCGTCGGATGGCCTTATTCACCCGGTCACGCTCAATTCGGGGGTCCTGGCCATCAACACCCCTTGCCCGGCGCTGGAGGTTGACCTGAGCGTTGCCTCCGCGATCACCGCAGCGCTGGCCACCCTCGCCAACAGCGTGAATGGGACGCTGAGCGTGTCCACCACGGGCACCCACACCAACCTGCCGCTGCCCGACACGGTCAACGCAACCGTCAGGCACACGGTCACAGCCCCTGCCGGCTGCACCGTGAACGCCGGCCCCTCGGCCACCGACTTCTGGACGGGTGACCTTGCTGGCGGCGCGAACCACGTGCTGAGCACGGACTTCACGGTCCACTGCTCGGAGGCCAGCGACCACCAGTTCACGGTGGTCAACACGATCACGCTGAACACCGCCGGCTACGCTGACCCGACCCCGGCCAACAACACCGACACGAAGAACCCGTCGGTCGAGATCACGGCGGTCAGCGACATCAAGATCAACAGCTTCACGGTCGTGTACGCCCGCTTCGTCGACATCAATGGCGACACGGTTCAGAATCCCGGGGAGCCGTACGCCGCGACCATCGGCACACCCACCAATGTCATCCTGCGCAAGGTCGTCCAGAACGACGGCCCCTACGGACCGACCGAGGTGAAGCTGGCCAAGACGGGAGCGGTGCTCCCCCTGCCGCCACCTTACACCACCGCTGCCACCGTAACGGCCTATGACGAGGAGCAGGCCATTCTGTCGGTGGGCCCGGCGACCACGGTCGATGAGACGTTCGTGATCACCTGCCTCGACGCCGCTGTGGGCAAGGTAGCGGTGTTCTCATTCGGCAACACCGTGACCGTCAAGGACAGCCACATCACGGACCCCACGCCGAACACCGCCAACGCCCAACTGCCGGTGTTGTGTACGGCGCGCTTCGATACGTTCTTCCAGGCGGACATCGCCAACGACGGCGGCCTCTGCAACCTGGTCCCGCCGACTCCTGCTACCACCTGCCTCCTGGGCCTGCCCTGCCAGAGCATGACCACGGTCGCCGTTGATCCCCTACCGGCCGACGCGGTCAAGCAGCCGCTGGCCGTGATCCAGACCATCTACCCTGCGGCACTGCAAATCACCCAAAGCACGAGCACCACCACCGGCTCGGTCGTGGGTCAGAGCTCCTTCACCGTCGTGGCCCACCTCCAGGACCTTCTTCCCACGTGCTCGATAACTATCGGCGGCGTCGCCATCCAGTACGACGCGTGCATGCCGGGCGAGTGCCCCAACGACCCGACGCCCGCGAATCCGGGTGGCCTGCCGCCGCTCGATCTGTTCCCTGGGGCGCCGGCTCCGCAGACGCCGTGGGGCGCCGGCATGGCCTTCGTTTACTGGGCGCCGCAGTTGAACGCCATCACCAACTTCGTCGCCTTTAAGTACCCCGGCTCGACGCTGTGGGCCCACTACGTTGCCACCACGGGTAACCCTCTGTACATCCCGATCAACATCCTGGTGTGGAAGCTGGCGGATGGCCGCTGGCTGACCATCGAACAGACCCTCAGCCTGCGGGCCGGCAACCCGGACAACGACCTCGACGGTCTGTGGGATGACGTCAACGACGCCGACGACGACAACGACGGCATCCTCGACGGCAAGCCGCGCGACAACGCCCCCAACCCCTGCATCGGCGGCGCCACCGTCGGCTGCGCCGACAACTGCCCGCTGACCTTTGACCCCACCCAGGCGGACACCGACGGCGACGGCGTGGGCAATGTGTGTGACCACAACCCTGCCCCGAACCACAACCTGGACATGCCGACCTTCACGTGCAGCCCGTACTCGTCCAGCACCCTGAGCCTGGGCCAGGGCGCGACGGGGGCGATGGGTACGTGCAACGCTGAGATTCTGCGCACGTGCGCGGTCGCGGGCGTGTTTCCGGTCACCGCCGTCCTGATTCGCGAGGACACGGGCGAGATCTCGATGCGGTCCGACACGATCACCTGCATCGACGTCGAGGATGAGGACAACGATGGAGTGCCCAACAGCAGCGACCTGTGCCCCGGCACTGCTCCAGGCGCCCCTGTCGACGCAAACGGCTGCTCAAATCCCCAGGTGGACCCTGACGAAGATGGCATCTGCAACCCCGGAGCACCGAGCGGGGGGCCCTCTGGCTGCACAGGCAGCGACCTGTGCCCCGGCACTGCTCCAGGCGCCCCTGTCGACGCAAACGGCTGCTCAAATGCCCAGGTTGATCCTGACGAAGATGGCATCTGCAACCCCGGAGCACCGAGCGGAGGGCCCTCTGGCTGCACAGGCTCCGACAACTGCCCCTTCGAGGCTGAGGACTATGACGGGTATGACACTGACGCCTGCCCTGATCCCGACAACGATGGCGACACTATAGTCGATGCTTGCACTGATCAGGACCTCGATGGGTTGTGCGACCCTGGGCCTATCAGCGGCACAGAGAGCGAGCCCATCACCGCCAGCCAGCTCTATATGAGCCGGCCCAACGGGATGCCCGCTCCGCTCTGGCCCGCCATCCTGGACAACTGTCGTGACACCGCCAACGCTGGTCAGGCGGACGACGACGGCGACCGTATCGGCAACCTGTGCGATTCAATCAACAATCCGGACAACGATGACGACGGCATCGTCAACGCCATAGACGGAGTAGTTGTCGGCGGGCACTTCCACGACCAGTCCGGCTTCGCGTCTGACAACTTCACCGATGCTCACCTGCCTCTGGGGGGGCCGACTTATGGCCGGACCTTTGGACGCATACTTGGGCGGGCCGATCTTTCACTTGCGATTAGCGACCTCGTGCCGAACACAGAACCTGCCCAGGAGGGTGTGAGAATAGAGGCTTCCGGCGGAACTGGCACAGCCCAAGTATCTACCTGCGGGTTCGCGACGTTGAGCCTGACAGCGGGGAACGCAGTCAACGTAAGATGCGGCAGCGTGACAATTGAGGTTGTCTCTGGACCGGTAAGCGCAGAGTTCGGCTCAATAGAGGTTTTTCTCTCCACGGGGGCCTCGGCAACCGTAGAAGAGACATCTCCCAATGTCTTCTTGGTGAGCAATTCTCCAAGCAGCTCGGGCTCCGTGCTCGTTGAAGACCAGCCCATTCCATCAGGGGGGTCACTTGAGGTGTGTAGCGGTGACAATGACTGCGACGGTGATGACGTTCTGGACGGAGCGGACAACTGTCGTACGGCGGCAAACCCAGGGCAGACCAACACAGACGTCACGACTGACCCGCCAGGTGACCCTCTGGGCGACGCCTGCGATAGCTGTCCGTCGGTTGCCAACCCCGACCAGACCAACACCGACGCGAACCTGGAGGCAGTCGGCGCGTCGGTGGCAGGCGACTCGCTGGGCGATGCGTGCGATGACAATGACGACAACGATGGGTTCGGCGATGACGTTGAGATCTACCTGAACACTGTCGGCCTGGACAACTGCCCCGGGAGCCCACCCGGTTCGGGCGGCGACGCTTGGCCGCTGGACAACAACATGGACGGCGACGTCTCCGTCACCGGCGATGTCTTCAACTACGTCGGGCGCATCGGGGCCGCGCCGGGCTCGCCTAACTGGTGGCAGCGCCTCGACCTTGACATGAGCGGCGACATCAGCGTCACCGGCGACGTGTTCATGTACGTAGGTAAGATCGGGGCGACGTGCACGTAGGAGCAGCACCGCTCGTCTTGGCTGAGGGAGCCGCGCCGACCGTCCTGCAGCTGGCGACACCATGTTCCCATGGTGCGGTTCGTGGTGGCGCAACTTCTTCCCTTGCCCACACCCGCGTCCGTGAACAGTGTTCAGCGTCAGCGAAAGTGAGATGATAACTGGACACTTTTGAGCGGCGCTAGGACGCGGTTCTGAACCTGGTGGTGGGGCCAGGAGAAGGATATGTCACACCTCAACTCAACAGCGCTCTCTCAGGCAGCTTATAGAGAGAGGCATGAGAATCCCTAGCTCCTATGCAATGCGCGAATTTTCTCGCGCCCTCGCCCCCAGCCGCGCCAGTTAAAGTACCCCGGACACCGAAGCGCCCGCCCACGCGCATACGCCTGCGCGTGTCCTTCAGCCCGCATTGTCTGACTCCCGCTCACCAACGCCCTCGCGTGGCCCGTGGTGACCGTAGGAGCTTCCCTTGCCAACCCTCGCGGTTGCGGGTAGGGTGACAGCGGAACGTGCCAGATTTGACATCTTCTACATATTCTGGCACAATCTGAGGGCCGGCCCGTAGTCTCTGGGATGTCCACATCCCTCAAGTTCCAAAGAGGGGAATGCTGATGAGACTAGCAAGGCTTCTCCCGCTCTTTGTCGTATTGCTGCTCGTCTCCTGCTTCTCAGCGCAGGCCGACGAACCGCCCTCTGACCGCCCAGATGTGCGCTCCGCTCCGTCCACCGACATAGATTTGGACGTTGAGGCACTCCCACCGAAGGGGCCGCCCAAGCTCGAGTCCGCGCTCTGGCTGCTGGTGGAAGCGCAACGGTCGGCCGGCCTCGCGGGACTCTCGGCCGAGGCAGAGCGCTCGGCGATTGCGCTGCAGGATGGAGCGGTTCGAGTCATCATTGAGGCCCAGCCTGGCCAAGCCAGCGCCGTCGCGGACGAGGCGGGCCGTCAAGGAGGAGTCGTAGAGACGAGCTACGGCGACCTTGTCCAGGTTCTCGTGCCGGTCGGGGATCTGGAGGCTCTGTCGAATAGCGACGGGGTGCGGTTCGTGCGGCAACCGACAAGGTATTTCCCAGAAGCGGTCACGGGGGAGGGCGTAGGCCTCGTGAACGCGGATGACTGGCACGCCGCAGGAATCACGGGAGGCGGAGTGAAGGTGGCGGTCTTGGATGGCGGATTTTCCGGCTATTCCTCCCTCCTGGGCAGCGAACTGCCGAGTTCTGTGACCACACAGTCCTTTAGGGCAGACCATGACATCACAGGGGGCGGCGCAGTGCATGGCACCGCCGTCGCTGAAATCGTCCACGAAGTGGCTCCCGGTGCCCAGATGTACCTGGTGAACTTCCAGACCGATCCTGAACTAGCCAACGCCGTGAGTTGGATTGTGAGCCAGGGAGTCGACGTCATCAACTACTCCATGGGATGCTCAACCTGCGGGCCAGGCGATGGTACGGGCTTCGACAATGAGCTTGTCAGCTGGGCAGTGTCCAACGGAGTGGTTTGGTCCAGCGCTGCGGGCAACGAGGCCGATGCGCACTGGACGGGCATGTGGAGTGACCCAGATGCGGACGGGTGGCTCAGCTTTAGCGGGAGCGACGAAAGTAATGACGTCTTCCTATACGCAGGCGAGATCGTATGGTTTGGGGTCAAGTGGGCGGATTCTTGGCCCGCTGGCTGTAGAGATTACGACTTGGTCATCACGAATAGCTCATCCATCATCCTGGCGACCTCGGTCAATGTTCAAGACTGTTTCACTGCTTCCCCTGTGGAGGATGTGTGGTTCGTAGCTCCATACAACGACACGTTCAAAATATGGATTCCTCGGTACGCCGCGACAGGCACCCCCCGCTTTCACGTATACATATACCCTCCGTACCCCATGCAATACGTGGTCCCGAGCCGTAGCTTGTCCATCCCTGCAGACAACCCTAACGCCGTCTCCGTCGGCGCTGTGCCCTGGTCAAGCCCGAGCACCATCGAGCCCTTTAGCTCGCAGGGACCGACCGAGGACGGCAGGACGAAGCCGGACCTAGTCGCGCCTGACTATGTGAGCGGCGCCACCTATGGCCCGTCGGGCTTCTCCGGCACGTCTGCCGCATCGCCGCACGTCGCTGGTGCAGCAGCCCTCGTGAAGCAGGCATACCCAACCTACAGCCCGGCCCAGATCAAGAGCTTTCTGGAGGGGCGCGCCGCCCCCCTGGGCGCGGCGGGCAAGGACAACATCTACGGCTCTGGGCGGCTCAACCTCGGCTCGATTCCTGACGCGGATGGGGACGGCGTCATCGACGGCTGGGACAACTGTCCTTCCACTTCCAATGCCAACCAGCTAGACCGCGATGGCGACGGGAGCGGCGACGTCTGCGACAGCGACGACGACGGGGATGGTCGGTCGGACGGCACAGACAACTGCCCCTCGGTGCCCAACGCCGACCAGGCTAACACTGATGGAGATGCCCAGGGCAACGCCTGCGATCCCGATGATGACAACGACGGCGTCCAGGATGCCCCCAACGTCGACGGCGCGACAGCGAACCTCGACGGCGACAGCGACAACGAGACGGTCATCCAAACGAAGCAGATGGACTCCGGCTGGGCATGGCCCCAGGACTCAGACGGGGACGGCGACTGGGACGTCATTCTAGTGGGCGTGGTAACGCTTGGCGGGGCGGCTAGGGCCATGAATCTAGATGGCGACGGAGAGAACGAGGCGGTGGTCATAGATCCGGGTCTGTCAGCCGGCGCCTTCATGTGGTGGAACCTCGACGGTGACGCTGACAAAGACATCGTGGTCGTCGGCGGCACCCAGGGCCTCCTAGCGCCGGGCCTGGACGTTGACGCCGACGGGGAGGCGGAAGCGGTGATCTGGGAGCCGGACTTGGGTGCAGGCAACACCGTCAACAAAGACGTCGACGGCGATGGCGACGTGGACATCCGCTGGATCGGGGCCACGGTGGCGGGCGTAGACAACTGTCCCACCACTAGCAACGCAAGCCAGACCGATTCGGACTCGGACGGTCTTGGAAACGTCTGCGACCCCGACGACGACAACGACACCGTCCTCGACGCGTCGGACAACTGCCCCACCGTCAGCAACCAGGACCAGGCGGACAGCGACGGCGACGGCGTACCTGGCACCCAGCCTCCCCCCGGGGCTACCTGGGGCGGCAATGCCTGCGACGCCGACGATGACAACGACGGCTTCAACGACGCGATCGAGGCATACCTGGACACCGACCCCCTGGATGCCTGCCCCGACGTTGTCGGTGCCGACGACGCCTGGCCGCTGGACAACGACATCAGCAAGGACATCACGGTTACCGGCGATGTGTTCGCCTACCGCGACCGCATCGGCGCCGGGCCCGGCGACCCCAACTGGTGGCAGCGCCTCGACCTCGACGGCGACGGCAGTCTCAGCGTCACCGGCGATGTATTCCTGTATAGGAACAAGATCGGCGAGACGTGCGAGTAGGGCGTCCCAGAGTGCGACCACCGTGAGGCAGGCTTGCCCCCTGCTGCTGGTGAACGCCATCGTCTGGTTCGTGATCGCCCAGGGGTGACCGTAGCTCCTTCCCTTGCCAACCCTCGCGGCTGCGAGTAGGATGGGCCGTTAGTGAACATCCGCGCTTGCTGCTACTGTTTGCCGGTCGCTTTCGGCAAGAACGGCCGTGAGGAGGCTTGACAGGGCGTCGATTGGCAGTAGACTGTGGGTGGTTATGTCTAGACCTTAGCGGACCCGGGAGGAGCCGATATGAAAGCACATGGCATTCTTGGCCTGACCTTGATCCTTGCCTTCCTGGCGACCATCGGCGGGGCGCCCCAGGCCGGGGCTGCGGGGGACAGCGACAACGACGGGTTCAGCGACGACATCGAGGCCTACCTGGGCACCGACCCCATGGACAACTGCCCCGACAACTCCACCGACGATGCCTGGCCCCTGGACATGAACATGGACACCTGGGTCAATCTTATCGGCGACGTGTTGCCCTACGTC
>Ga0315293_10007022_pt1 | contig 10481 bp, 8 predicted proteins | sample YL17G13_20_MG_FD_203071 | JGI IMG/M metagenome (GOLD analysis project Ga0315293, IMG submission 203071) | Sediment microbial communities from Yellowstone Lake, YNP, Wyoming, USA - YL17G13_20 | ecosystem: Environmental > Aquatic > Freshwater > Lake > Sediment | place: USA: Wyoming | collected... | reverse complement strand
TTGAGTCTCTCCAAATCGTTGATGGAGCAGATCGACAAAATCAGCGCCGATACCCCGGCACAACGCGTCAATATCTTGTGGGTCATCCGCTTCGCCGTGGAATTTTACCGCGCAACCTTGCTCAGACTCTGTCGGATGGAACTTCAGGGTAATGCCTGGGCAAGCCCGATTCCAGAGGCATCAACTTTTGCGGATCGCGTCGGATCCTCTGACGCTGGGATTGAGCGTGTGGGTTTGCTCATCGATCGTGCCGTTACAGCTGTCAGCCAGATCGACCAGAATTTGTCGATTTCCTTGACGTTGGACGCCTTATTCGACGATTTCGCCAAGATCTCCCGTTCTCTCGAAACGGTTTGTTGAATAGTGCATCACGGGCTGATGGATCTCCCAGAGGACATCGATCCGTTCGAGTCACCGTTCCGCCGGACGGTCCTCTGGATTACGCAGGTTGGAGGTCCGTGTTGTTCGCGGGCAGTGTGATGAGCTGTAGTCCCGGCACAACATCGCGGGCCAGCTTCACCATGTGGGGATGGCACGTGAAGAACAGGACTTGAGCGGATCGCGAGACGTCGACCAACACCGAGAGCGTTTGCCGAGTCCGCGCTTCATCGAAATTGACCAGCACGTCGTCGATGATGATTGGCAGCGGTTGGTTTTTCTCGCAGTAGTGCAGGACATAGGCGAGGCGGATGGCCAGATAGAGTTGCTCGCGTGTGCCGGTGCTCAGTTGGTCGGGCGTTCGCTCCACGCCGTCGGCTCGTCGAATCAGGACGTTCTGTTTGCCACTCCCGGATCGATCGAACTCGATGTACTTCCCGCCCGTCATTTGGCCGAGCAGACGCGAAACCGTCGCGATCATTTCCGGCTGGTTGTCCTTCTCGAAGCGACTGACGGCCGCGTTGAGCAGATGCCGCGCGTAGACCAGCGGCAGATAACGATCGACCTCGGTCGCCAACAGCGACCGCTTGCGGCACAATTCCTCAGTGAGGATCGCTACGTCGCTCGATCCGTCGAGCCGGACGAGCGCGTCACGGGCGAGCGCTTCCTCACCGTCAGCCGCCTTGCGCAACGCTTCTGCCGTCTTCAGCTCTTCCTTGAGATCGCGTTCCTGCCCCTGCAAGACGACCAACTCGCTGGCCGACAAGGATTGCTCGAACTCGTCATGGTCATCGACCGCACGAATTAGATCGATCTCGCGATTGAACTGTTCGATTTCACCGTCTAGGCGAACGACCTTCTCGGCGAGCGAGACGACTTCGAAGAACTCCGCTTCGTTCGTGGCGTCGGCGAGTGCGAACAAGCCCGCCCGCTCTGAGTCGTGCTGCTTGTGGAGATCGTTCAGCGACTTCCATTGCTCACGCGCTGTCATGAGTTTTTGCGACAGATCGTCATGCTTCCGCTGGGCCTCCACGGCACGTTCGACTTGCTCGGCCAATTTCTCGATGGCGAGTTCGGTGGGATCGCGAAGCAATTCGGGTTCGAGCGACTCACAGAGCGTGTGGACTCGCTGGTCGAAATCCATGATGCGCGACTGCATCGCAGTGATGCGGGCCTCTTCGTCGGGAAGGCGACCCAGGAGGTCTCGCGTCGCGTTCAATTTGTCGATCACTTCGCGAGCCAGTCCGGGGTTCCAGTCGGCGGGCAGGTTGAGACGACTCAAGACCGCCTGCCACTCGGCGTTCGCAACCGTCTCACGCATGGTGAGCGTTTGCAAATCGTTGTCGTACTTCGCGAGCTGCTTGTCGAGTCGCCGAGCCTCCTTCTGTATCTCAGCCGTCCGCCGCTGCTGGTCCTTCGTTTCCTCAACCGCCTGCCGCGTCGATGTGAGGTGGACCGACAATGCCTGATGCTCTGCGACACCGCTCGCGGAGCGGAGTCTCAGCTCGAACGAGGCGATTCGCGCGTCGAGTTGCAACTGTTCGTCAAGCAGTTCGTCGCGTTGAGAGATCATCGCGCAGGCGGTTTCGTGATCGTTGAGCCAGCCGAGCATCGCATCGGGGGCGAGCGGCTGGAAACCGCAGGGCTGCCAGAGTGCGAGCCAGTTCGTTTGCAAGTCCGCCTGCTGCCGTTCGAGTTCCGCGATCCGTTGCCGCTTCTGGTCGAGTCGCATCGCAAGTGTTGCGAGTTGTCTGCGCAGGCCCTCGCGTTCGGCAACCTCGTTTGCGTTGTCATAGATCTGGTCGGCGATGTCGTCGGCCACCCGCACGGCACGCTCGTAGCCATCGGGCAGAGACGCTGCGGCGTTCAGCTCACCTGGGTTGACAAAATTTGATTTGCTGTTTGGTGTTTCATTCAACCACGCGGTGATACCGGAGTCCGCCTGTTCGTCCGCAATGTATTTCTGGCGGACGAGATTCCAGCCGGCATCGCGTCGATCGCGAGCGGTATCGCGCTCGTCGAGGCTCGGGACGACATGGCTCGACATCGCCGTCGCCAGTGATTTCTCGATCTCGCGCTGCTCGGCGTTGTCCTCTTCAAATGAGGCACTCGCGGTTTGAAGTTGCTCGCGGACATCGGCGCAACGCGCCTCGAACTCGGCGATCGTCTCGGAACGCGGAACAGGCAGCTCGTGAGGAGCGAGTGTCGTGGCGGGTCGTGGCGGCGTGAGCTTGCGGCATTGGGTGGCGAGCTTGCGTTCGAGCTTCGCCAGTTCCGTTCGCGTGCTTTCCGACTGTTTCCGGTTCGCGACGAAGTCCGCCTCGTCGGACAGTGCAGCGGTGAGTGCAGTGACATCGCGCGGCTCACCGATCTCGGCGAGATCGTCTTTCGCCCGCTCCAGGTTCGCAGCATCGCCGTCTCGCTGGACGGTGAGCTTCGCGTGCAAGGTCGTTCGCTCGCGGCGTTCTTCGCTCAGGCGTTCGATCTCGGCGCGTGTCGCCACATCGACTGAGAAAGCCCGCAAATCGTCGTGGCTCCAGCCGGGACGCAGTTCAGCCAAGTTTCGGTCGATCAACTGTCGGTCCCGGTCACACCTCGACTGGATTTCGGGAAGATCGTTCTTGGCATCGATAAACGACTGCCGCCGTTCGAGGTTCGATTTGATCTCGGCCCGATACGAAACTGCGCCCGGATCGAGCTTCAGCGCGATCCGGCTTCGCTCGGCTTGCTCGACCTCACTCGTTCGCTGCGTTTGCTCGTCGGCGAGCGACTTCAATTCCTTGCTCAGAGCCTGATACCGCTGCCTCGCGTCGGCGGGAACGTTTTCAGGAACGCTCAAATTCGCTCGCTCACTTCGCCGCTGCTGCAACTCATTCCACTTCGGCCACGCGCGGGTTTGCTTCTCGATCTTGGAATGCCGGTGGCGCAGGTGATCGACTTGATCGTGCAGGCTCTTGGCACGCTCGACCGCCTTCGTCACGGCGGCTTCCACCTCATGAAATTTCTCTGGCCGCAGCGAGCGATCTTTGATGTCCTTCGTCAGCCTCTTGAGTTCCGCGAGCAGAGCATTGATCGCGGGCTTCGAGCCACTCTTTTTGAACAGTTCGTCCGCTTGGCGACTCAATTCGGCAACCACCTTGTCCGGGCTGCTGGTTCCGCCGAGACTGCCGCCGAACAGGGCCGATTGCAGACTCTCATGCTTCAAGCTCGCCTCACCCTGACTGAGTTGATCGAGTCCCAACGCAAAGACCGACTCGAACAAGCCGCGATCCGCGTGATCGAGCAGTTGCAACCAACCGGCATCGTCGAGATCGGTTGGCTGGCCGTCGAGCTTGATCGACACCTTGTCTTTGTTCCCCTTGCGGCGTCGCAGTTCGACGAGTCGGCCGTCACGCAGTTCGAGCGTCGCCACGCCGGCCATCTCACCCTTGTCGCCGAAGTCGTAAGGCGTCCGCGCAGGGAAGTCGAACAGCAGCCCGCGCAGGAATTCGAGCAGCGTCGTTTTACCCGCTTCGTTCGGGCCGTAGATGACCTGCAACCCGTCACCGGGAAAGACGAGATCGCACTCATGGAAGTGGCCGAAGCGATTGATGTGCAGTTGCCGAATCTTCACGTCTGGGTTCCGTTCTCTTGGACGAGATGGCTCAGCAGCAGCGTCTCGGCATCGCGCAGCCAAGCGACGTGACGAACGGGGTCGTTCAGATTGAACGACTCATCGCCGTCGGCGTCCTGAGACAACTCGGCGGCCACCTTCGCGGCGAGGTCTTTCACTTCGGAAAGTTCCAACAACGATTGCGGGTCGGTGGCGAGCGCCCGGATGTCTCGCAGCAATTGGCCAATCAAGTCCTGTCGCTCGCGCAGGGCGTCCAGATCGAGCGGCGATTGCGTGTGGAATTTGATCTTCTCGATCCACACGTCGTCGCCGAAGTCGGACGCGAGCGCTCGCAAGTTCGCCACGAGTTGCTGCCGCGAGGCGTCTTTGGCGAGTTGGGCATGCACCGCACAGCGGCCGGTGAATTCGAGTCGCACCGCCGCGAGACGCCCGTCTGCCGTAGAGACAATCTCGCGCAAATGGTTTCGCGTCGCGTCGAGCAACGCGTCCTCATCGTGGTCCGGTTGAAGTGGGATCGTCTCGCGAAACCAGCGGACGAGATCCGTCTCGCGAAACTCGATTTCGCGCACCTCACCACCGCCGCCATGTTCATCCACCGTCACGAGCAGGCAGCCTTTGGGGCCAATCTCGCGCGCGTGACGCCCTTGTGTGTTGCCCGAGTAAACAACGTGAGGCCGCTCGTGCAAGATCTCGAAACCGTGGACATGCCCCAACGCCCAATAGTCGTAACCCTTCGCAACCAGTTCCTCGACCGAACACGGTGCGTAGTTGCGATGCACCGAATTGCCCCCCGCATTCGTGTGCAGCAGTCCGATGTTGAAGCAGCCCGCAACGGGAGAGGGATAACCGGGGACCAAATTCTCGGTTACTTCCTTCTTCGGATAACTCATCCCGTGCAGAGCCACCGGCAGCGTCGGATGCCGCACGGTCTGAGGCCGTTTGTGATCGAAGAGGGTCACGTTCGCGGGCCACGGAACGTGGCGAGACGCCTCCTCAAGCGAGTCGTGATTGCCGAGGATCAGATAGACGGGGATGTCGGCTTTGTACAACCGTCTCAACTGCGCCGCCGCTTCAAGTGCCGCATTGAAGTCCTTGACCTCGGTGTCGAACAGATCGCCCGCGATGATTAAGAAATCGACCCGCTCCTCCAGACAGAGGTCAACGATGCGATCGAACGCCAGCCGTGTCGCAATCCGCAGTCGCTCGGAGGGAGCGCCGGGGTACGCCTCCAGTCCCTTCAGGGGACTGTCGAGATGAATATCAGCGGCATGAATGAAACGCATTGAAAACGGCTCGCAGTCAGTTCAGCAAGATCGAATTCGGGAATCCTACGTGCCCCATGAGGACTGTGGCAAGCGGCATCAGGCGATGCATTTCAAGCCAAGACACACTAGACCTGATTGCTCGGCCTCGGCAAACGAGTTGGCAAGCTATCGTGGGGCATTCTTCCGCTTTTCCTCGTTGGAAAGCGGATACTCGTTGATTGCGACACCAAGTCCTCGAACCTCTTGCAAGCGTCGCCAACCGCGAGTTGTCCGCTCTTCGCGGCGAGCCACATCGTTGGCGTCGAGCTGTCGCTTGTCAAATGGGCCTTCCACAAATACCGGAAGGAACTCAGGAGCGACGATGAACTGCGCGATCACGGGATTACAACGCAGATGCCGTTCGGGAATGGCCATCAGTTGGCCTGATTCGACCTCACCCAGTATATATCGTAAGTAGAGATCACTGTCGATCATGTTTTCGACGTCCTCTCCACAGACTTCGCAAATGTAACCTTGATCGCAATGGGCCATGTTTTGATTTGGCGTGCGATTCCGTCGTGGCGATTGACGAATCCACGCATTCCATTCTCAGTAACGGGCAAGATGTTAAGTCTTTCCGATTTTTTGAAGCAATCCGAATGCTTACGAATCGGAAATGATGCAGCAAAACACTAGCGACTTGCAATCACCGCCGCAACGACTGCGAGAACAAAGGGTGTCGCCGATTTCTGCGCACGCCAGTCGGGGGCGAACATAAAACGCGGAGCAGTGGCGGTGACTTGGAGGATCTCGGTTCCCTCCTGTTGATCGACATCACGGACCATGTTTGGCGTGGTTTGTCGACCGTTGCTAGGCGGATCTTCCGCGGATAAAAGACCTCTCCGCAATGTCATCCTGATCCGAGAAGCGGCCAGTGATTCGTTGAAGCGGCTTTCCGGTCGCCCCACGAAGAGAAGCGCGGATCAGGGCTAATACCGAGAGCTTGGCATCACAAAAATGTGCCGGAAAGGCAGAGCGTCGGAGGCACGAATGATGGATGCACGAATGATGGACGCACAGGACAGGTTGTCGACTGTCTGAAACGGAGTTCGGACTAGGGATATGCCAATTTCCCGCCATGATCGTGCTTGCCTTAGCTGCTTTTGAATCTCTCGTCGTGGCGTCGCATCACGCTTGCCCGTCAATTCATGGCGAGTAGATTTGGGACTTGTCATGCTTTGTCCCGCGGCATTCGAAGCCAGAAGTCCCGGAATTTCACTGGCGCAAAAGAACGGCTCAGATCGTGAAAACCCGGATATCTGCCCTAGCTCTTTTTCCAGCCGGTGGGATTCGAGTAGGTTCAGCGACAATCGGTCTTAGCGTAGTCACCAACCGAGCAAGAAAAATTGCAGGAACGTTCCTGTCAGCGCGGCGGTCGCCCCGACACGCAGGTTGTCATGAGAGCGGATTGGCAGTGACTCGATGACCGCCCCACAAAACGCCGTCGTACCGGCAATCAAAAGAGCAACTGTGAATGGAACAGTTGGTCGTGCTTCAATCCAGTAGAAGAGTGCCGACATCGCGGAGGCCACCGTAAAAAAAGAAACAAGACCAGTCCACGTCTTGCGAGAATTCCAAGGAAGGCGTTGACCACCGAATGCAAGGCCACCCAGAGCCGCCGAGCCATCTCCCAATGCGATGACGCCTAATGTCATCAGCCCCAATTCTGAACGCCCGGGTAGCAGGAGTAACATCGCCAACACCGGCAACGCATATCCCGCCACGGCCATGGACCATTGCCCCTCTCCCGGACGCGCAAACAAACGTGCACTTATCATCGCATAAACAATCAGACTGACGGCAGTCAGGATCGTAATGTTGATAAGCAGTGGCCCCCAGGGATCCTGATGAGGAATAAACCAAAGCAATAAGGGCAACAGGCCGGGTGACATGTGCAGCAGTCGACGTCGAAATTCGGAAATTCCGAGCCGTGAAACTAACACGTTGACACCAGGAATGCACAGCAGCCAGCGTGGCAATTCGTGACTTGAGAGTGTGGATCGTGAACCGCGGTCCGCTGTCGGAAAACGTTGACCCAAAAGACAGTCGTTCGACATCGATACGGGAATCATCAATCAGGACTCCAGACGTAGAATCACTGGGCAAGTCTCTGACTGTGAGAAATTCACTCAACAGCCAGCCCACAAGAAAAACATCCGTGCCACTTCGTTTACGATCTTCCTGAGACATGCCAGGGTGTACGGTCACCGCTGATGTTGTGTCTGTCTTTTTCGGCAGGATGACCGGCAAACATTGCAACATGTCTCAAATTTTTAGTGTTACCGGGCGAGGTCTAGCGAGTGGGTTGTTCGGCACGTCGGTGTTGACAAAATGATTGCAGTTGTGAGAACTGTCGTAATCGTTGTCCAAAACCGCTCTCATGACATCCGAGACCGTCGAGCGGTGGCACTTGTTGTCGCGAGTTTTGGAGTCGATCGACGTGGACGAGATCTGACAACGGGCACGCTTCTACGAATTTGCATTCGTGGTAAAGCCGATTTGGGTGCCTTGATTTTTGGGACGGCAGGTCCGTCAATCCCCCGTAAAATAGCCATTAATCGAATAATGTCGCCCCGTGCGATGACACCAACGAGTCGTCCGGAATTCACAACTGGAAAACGAGAGTGTCTTGCGTCGCGAAGTTGGCGGGCCACTTCAGAGGCATCCGAATCGGGTTGGAAGACGGGCACTCCTCGCGACATCAACTGACCGACGGTTGCATCGCGCGATTCCCCGCTCAACTGAGTCTTAATGATCTCATAGTCCGGGAGAATACCCAGCAGACGTCCCTGCTTGTCGGTGACGTACAGTTCGGTCTCCTCGTAACGATGCAGAAGACCCAGTGCCTCATCAGCGGAACATTCAGGTGAAATCTTGACAAAACATTGAGACATGATGTCGGCAACTGTCATCCGCATGGCTGACGCTCCTTAAGGTTGATTGTGAAAGTAGGCGACGGAATAACATCGCCAATCAATTCACCTTGAACCTAGGATGCGTTTTGGCAGCATGATGCAAAAAAAACTCATATTTTTCCAGGATTCCGCAAATTGCGTCTCAAGTCGGTACAACCAAGATTGCTGGAATACCGACATTCGTCCCTTTGACGCTGATCGGAATAACCGGCCATTCGTCAGTAGCGGTCAGGATTTCCGTTCCCCGATCTGTCACCAAGACAGTGTCCCCCATCAACACAGGACCGATTGACGGATGCCAATAAACGGGCGTTCCTGCGGTCAAGCGGTATTCACTTGTGGGCATCACCGAGACCGTGCCGAACTCATATTCGACAACGTCAGCCTGATCCCCCAATCGCCATTCGGTGGCGACATTGTTTTTTTCGTAGATTCGCTGCACGCGGTTCCAAACCTCAAACAGTTCCCATTCAGGTTGAGAAAAGTAGATGCCGGTTGCAGCGATCAAAGCCGCTGGTTCGAATGCCCGGAGGAGTTCCGCTGGAGCCTCTCCCAAGCTGACCGTTCGTGCCGCACCGACATACAGGCCGTGGGAACGCGCGACAGCGGAAATCGAGCAGTACCGCTGAACGGACGAATCATCGTATTTCCAGCGTCGAAAACGTCGTCCACGCCCATCTGCCAAGATCTGGAGTCGTTCTGGTTGCAAGCCATGCTTGACGATGCGGTGCGCTAGTTCGCCGATAATTTCAGACTCCGTCCGTCCTGGCGTCATTCCCCGTGCGGTGGCCTCAATGGCATGAGTCAGTAACTCGCATGCTTCACGCAATCGACCGGCATCGAAATCGCTAAGAGGCAGTCGTGTTTCGAGCAGACGCTGACGAACGTCGATAGTATCAGGAAAACCAGAATCGCTTGCCATGTGGCGGCCGCGACATAAATCGGCCAACATGACATCTCGAGGCTCGAACCACGGTCGTTCCTTGAGCTGAAAGCCCATGCCGCTGACCTCCGACTCAAAAAATTGGGCCGTATCTGCGTTGCTGCATGCGATGACCCTCGCTTCAGGAGTGACAAACAAGGCACCGGTCAGTCCGGTACCACCTCCCCGTTCATTACATCCCCCGACAGTCAGCCAAGAAAAATTCGAGGGCTGCTGGAGCAACAATGCCGAAAAATTTTCCTGCTGGAGAAACAAGGAAACTCGTCGATGCCGCTCTACGATCTCGGCCAACCGATCCGAATTCACGATCGCGAATTCGGCAGATGACAAGGGGTCAGACAAGTCGATGGTTGAAGTACTCATTATGCGTCTCGTGGGACTGACTGCCACGTTGGGATGCGGGTCGCGGCAGGAGCAGTAGGTGAATCAAGATGCGAGTTGCCAAACGATAACTATCTTGCGAAGTTTGACGGATTGTTGCAAACGAACCAGCAGGACTGTTTCGCCATGCATGCGGGCTGCTCTTGACCGCCAGATTCCCCCCCTAGAATGTCGGTCAGGATTTTTTTAAAACCGGCACGGAGGTTCAGCAGTGCAGGCACCTTTACCGGCGGAAAGACAGAGGATCAATTATGTCACGAAGGGAGCATGACCGTGAAGATCTCATGGCCGAGGTTGTGGCTCTTGTGCGTCGCGTGGAATTGCGTCTGCCTGATCGTGAGGCGGTGATCGTGGCGGGGTTTCGGAGTAACGGTTGGCTGACGCTTTATTTCGGCCCCGATCCGATGTTTCAATTTGATGAAGAAGGTCGACTGCGTCGAGCGTTCGTTAATGGATTCTTGTTCCGGACACAAGGTTCAACACTTGCGAGACTTCAACGGCAACGCACGGCCTCGGAGACGCGTCTCATACGATATGACCTCTCCGATACAGAGCTTGGGAATTTTCGCGAGATGATGGTTGCCTCCTTCCACGGGGTCCGTGAACAAATATCAAACGGGGAGGCGGTGACGATCAGACAGGTTCCTGCAGGGGCGGAATCTCTCCAAGCTCAAGTTCTTGCGGGCCTCGATCGGGTCCTGACGTCTGCCGAATTTCTTGGTCCAGCCTTTCCCGGAAAACCATGAAGGTGCCCGCATGATGAGAAAATTGATTATCGGTTGTGGTTATTTGGGTCGTCGAGTTGCCCGTACTTGGATTCAGCAAGGCCATGTGGTGACGGCACTGACACGGTCGTCTGCAAACGCAAAAACGTTGTCCTTGATGGGAGTGAATCCGGTTCTTGGAGATCTGTGCGACGCGAGTTCACTTGCCGACCTTCCCGAAAG
>Ga0315293_10007019_pt1 | contig 10482 bp, 6 predicted proteins | sample YL17G13_20_MG_FD_203071 | JGI IMG/M metagenome (GOLD analysis project Ga0315293, IMG submission 203071) | Sediment microbial communities from Yellowstone Lake, YNP, Wyoming, USA - YL17G13_20 | ecosystem: Environmental > Aquatic > Freshwater > Lake > Sediment | place: USA: Wyoming | collected... | reverse complement strand
GGTAAGACCGGGCAAGCCGCAGTTGCCGATGTCGCGCTGCCATGACAGGCGAGTCGGCGGGGGGCGGATTCGCAGCAGGGCAAGCCGGTGTTGGCGGAGCAGTCGTTGACGGCGCAATCGGTGGCCGCTGCCGGGGATGCCGCTGGGCGTGAGAGGACGCTGCGGGTGCAGTTGATACAGGTACTGGGGACAAACCACCGTCAGGCGTCGGTGGCGGCGCGGGAGCAGGTGGTGACGGCGCGGCCAGCGGCCAGTCTTGTCGCGGACGCGCGCCAGTTACTGCGCGCCTCCGAGTGCCTGCTGCTGAGGACCTGCAACCGCGTCGAGCTCTACTACGTTGCCCCCCTCGAGCCCGGCAACGAGGACGCGGCGAAAGCTCTGATCTGCGGCGCGGAGCAGGACCTCTGTCTAACCCCGGACCAGGTTGACCATTTCGTCGGCCCGGGAGCGGTTCAACATCTGTTCGAGGTCGCCTCCGGGCTCGATTCCATGGTGCTGGGTGAGTACGAGATAATGGGTCAGGTGCGGGAGGCGCTGGCCCAAGCGGTTGAGAACGGCTGGTGCGGACCCGTTCTCAGGCGGCTCTTCGATCATGCCGTACGAACTGGTAAGCGGGCGCGCCGCGAGACCGCCATCTCCTCCGGCATCTTCTCGGTCGGTCAGTGCGCCGCCCGCATGGCCCAACAGGTAGTCGGTAGCCTGGAGGGCCGCCGGGTGCTTGTGTTCGGCGCCGGACGCATCGCCCGGGTGACGGCGAAGCATCTGGCGTCTTCCCGCGCCGGTTCGATCACGGTCTTCAGCCGCACCTACGAAAGGGCGCAAGAGCTCGCCGACGCCTGTGGCGGCCGGGCCATCATGGCAGAGGAGCTTCCCTCAGCGCTGGAAGAAAGCGACATCGTGGTGGGGTGCGCTTCGGCCCCTCACTACGTGATCGCACCGGGGGATCTGGACGCGACGGTGCGTTGCCGGCGCGCTCGCCCGTTTGTGGTGATTGACCTTGGGGTGCCGCGGAATGTGGATCCAGCGGTTGGCGAGATGCCCGGCGTCCACCTTTTCAACATAGACGACCTCGAACGGGTGGTGGCCGAACACGCGGGGGAGCGGGAGCAGGAGGTGCAACGAGTGCGCGCCATCGTGGAGGACGAGGCAAGCGAGTTCGATAGGTGGTTGAGCGAGCGGTCCGTCTCGGACGTTATCTCGGAGCTGCGCGCGAAGGCGGAGAGCGTGCGCCAGGAATGCCTCTGGCTGGCGGAGCGCAAGCTCTCTGAGGATGAACTTCCCACCGTCGCTTACCTGCTCGACCAGCTCGTCCGCAAACTCCTGCACGATCCCATCTCGGCAATCCGCGGCGCAGCGGCGGACGGCCCAGAAGCCAATCTACTCGCCGCCGCCAAACGCCTCTTTGGGCTGGAGGAGGATAGTGCGACAGATGGAGAGGCCGGACCGGAGCCCACTCTCACCGGAGGCAGCCATGCCGGATAGCGGCTCTGTCAGTCAACGAGAAGGGAGGTTGAGAAGAGGTCGGGTGATTCTACAGCATTCATCGGTGATGCGACCGGGAGCGGTGCTATCGCGCGCCGCTGTCTCGGCTGGAGCAGTGTTGGTGATGATCGCCGCAGGCCCGCGGTCGCTGGCCGCTCAGAAGGCGCCGGTGCGAGGTGAGGCACAGACGTGCGCAGCCTGCCATGACCAGGCGACGTCGAGCTGGGCGGCAAGCATACACCGGCGCACGGTTGGCGCGCCGCAGATCGCGGGTTCACGACAGGCCTGCGCGGCCTGCCACCGCGGGATCGAAGATCATCTCTCCGATGTGACGGAGGTGAGCAAGCGGCCGAGCCTGAAGGGGCTGAGCGGTGAGGCCGTTTCCGAGATCTGCCTGGGCTGCCATCGAGGCGGCAAGCAGACCCTCTGGAAGCTGTCGGCCCACTCGCGGGGCGAGAAGGGCTGTCTCACCTGTCACGACCCGCACGGCGGAACTGGCTCGCAGATGCTGAAGGCACGCGAGCCGGAGCTGTGCCAGGAATGCCACCCGGTACAGGTGGCGGAAGGCAATCTGCCATCCCACCATCCGATTGCGGAGGGCAAGATGGTCTGCACCGACTGCCACAACGTGCATGGTGAGGAGCGCGGCAATCCCCCCGAGGCATCGAATGGCGAGATGTGCTTCAAGTGCCATGGGGAGAAGCAGGGACCGTTCCAGGCGGAGCATCCGCCGGTGACCGAGGACTGCACCATCTGCCATCGGCCTCACGGCTCGCCTGTGGATAATCTCCTGATCCAGGATCAGCCGGTGTTGTGTCTCCAGTGTCATCCGGGACATAGCGACGGGCATCGGACTCCGATCGTGTCCCTCAGCCCGGGCAGCCCAGACGCCATCGAGGCCATCAATGGGTTCTACGGCCGTTGCACCAGTTGCCATAGCCGCATCCACGGGAATGACCTCATGTCTGGGACGGGCAACCCGACGTTCATGCCCGGATCGCCGCTCGACGGCGGCAGCGAGGAGTCGAGCTTGGTGGGTGCGGCAGCGCTCGACCCAACCATGTGGGGTTTCAGCGAGTTCCGGATCGGCGGGTTCGACTCGGATGACAACCCCACGTTCGTTCGGGAGTACGATGGCAAGAACTACCAGAGGCTGGACGCGGACCTGAGCTTCGTTCGGTTCGGTGAAGACGACGATCTCCGGTTGGAGGTCCTGAACGTTGATGCCGGGGCCGATCAGGAGCTGAGCCTGCGGTACGGAAAACCGACTCTCGATGTCAAGTTCAAGGCGTCAGGGCTGACCCATAGGCTGGGCCGGTACGATGACTTGACCGACGCCATCATCCCGGGAGGGGACGGCGGGACGAATCAGGTCAACACGACCGATCTCGCCGCTGGGAAGAGCGACTACGAGCTAGGGCGCACAGTTATCGAGCTCGAGCTGGCGGCGCGCTGCCCCAAGCTGCCGAAGGCCAAGTGGCTGCTAAACTTCTGGCAGGAGAAGGAGCACGGAAGCAGGCAGTTCCTGTTCCTCGACCGGTGCACGAGCTGCCACAAGATCCAGACGAGCGAGCCGATAGATCGGGTGACAACCATTACCGAGGGCGGGGTGCAAGTTGACCTGCCCAAGGGCTCGCTCCGCTATCTGCACGGCAGTCAGCGCTTCAGCAACTTCGCCGCGGAACAGCTCTACAGCTTCTCTGGTGTATCGAGCGTGTTCAACGGGCTGGCGCCGCTGTTCGGGGTCGCCCCGACTGAGACACGGACCAACGACCTTCGGGCAGCTTACGCGTTGAGCGACCGGGCGGCTGCGGCGGCGTTGTGGCGGTCGAAGCAGCGCGACGACAAGCTCGGCGGAGGTGAGATAGACATCCACAGCGGCGGCGGTGGCGTGAGCTACGCGCTCTCGCCGGACGTGCGCGTGCAGGGGAGCTTCTTCTCCCGCTCCCTCGACGTATCCAATGTGCCTGAGGGTGTTTCCAGGGACCGCAACACCGCGCGCATTGACCTGCGCTACACGGGCATACCGCATGCCACCTGGAGCGTGGGCTATGCGAAGGAGAAGGTGGACCGGACCGAGCGGCTGTTGGTGCCGGACGATTCCGACTCGAGTATCTGGAGCAGTCACCTTACCTACTGTCCGCTCTCGCGTCTCTGGCTGCAGCTTCGCTACCGGAAGACGAGCACTGACAACGGGACCTTCTTCTCCGAGGAGGAAGTCCCCACGGAGTTCCCGGCGCGTCTGCCTGCTCTCCCCACGGACGGCAGCTTGCTGTCAGGCATCCTCGGTTACCAGGTCAGCGGGGACACCCTGCTGAGCGGGATATACTCGAGGAAGCACGACAGCTACGAGGTGGAGGTGCCCGATGCGGCCGATCGGTCGAGCGACAATGAAGTGAAGACCTACGGCCTTCAGCTTTCACAGTCCAGACCGAGAGCCCAGTTGAGCGCCGGCTACTTCCATCAGACGGGCGACACGCTATCCAACGTGTGGTACGGGACGGAGACCTTCGTGCTGGCCCCGCCGCTCGTCGGGAGCGACACGGAGTTCCCGCCCATTGACGCCTTTGCCAGCTCCGATTACACGGCTTCGATCCTGACGTTGAATGGGACGATCTCGCTCACGTCTCGCTGGCGGCTGTTCAGCCACTACTATCGGACGGCCACCGACGGACAGGTGACGGGCCTCGATCTCGGAGACTACATTGATCAGGACCCCGACCTCGACGGTGTGGCGGTCATCCTGAACCCTTACGACGCGACTATTCGCGACTGGTGGCTGGGCGCGGGGTATCAGTACAACCCTCGCACCGAGATGGTCCTCAGCTACCAGCGCCGGTCCTGGACGGACGACGACAACTCGTCACACGACGGTTCCTACGGCGTGTGGCGTTTTGGCGTCCGCAGGGCATTCTGACAGCCGAAGTGAGGAGTTCCCGGAAGCTTGTCGGATAGGACAGAGAGACCTGGTGAAGGGGGCGCCGCCGACGGCGGCGCCCCCCAACACCGTCAAGGGACAGGGTTCGTCGAGGCGTTTGCCTCCACCAGGCTGACCCTCTGGCTGCTCGCTGTCCTGGCGATCGCGATGGCGATTGCCACCCTCATCCCGCAGAGGGCGCCCGAGGCGGCCTACCTGAAGGTGTTCGGCACACTGCTGGGGCCGCTGATCGCGAAGACGACGCTCCACAACATCTACGGCTCGTGGTGGTTCATTGGGGCATTCGCGGTGCTGGCGGTCAATCTGCTGGCGTGCAGCTTCCGTAGGGCCCGCCAGCTTCTTCTTCAGGACCTCTCCGCACCCGGCCGGGCGGCCGGCGAGGCGGAACTGCGCGGGCGACAGACGCAGTGGCGCATACCGCACGAGACCGACGCGGCGGCGGACCGGTTGGGCGCTGTGCTGAGGCGAGCAGGCTACTCGGTAGCTCCGCTGCTGACGGGCAATAACGGCGAGCGCGGCCTTGGGGCGCGCAAGGGCCGTCTTTCCCTATGGTCCCCCGTCATCATCCACGTCGGCATGGTGACCGTGCTCGTGGGCGCGGCCTGGGGGAGGATGCCCAGCCACACCTATCGGGCGACTGCCATGCTGGGCCCTGGAGAGGTCTTCGCGGCACAGCCCCCGGGTGAAGCCTTCGGTTTGCGGCTGAACGACGCCGGAGTCGAACACAGCAGCACGGGGCAGCCCAAGCGCTACTGGGCGAAGCTCGATGTGCTCGAAGAGGGGAAGGTCGTACGCTCGCAGACGGTCGAGCCGAATCGGCCCCTGCGCTATCACGGCGTAAGTGTCACCCTCCAGAGCATCATGCCGTCCGGGTACCAGGTGGCGGTTGAGAAGGGACAGCTCGTGGCCACCGTCCCGGTCGTGCTCCTACAGGACGGGCAGGTGGACATGGCGGCCAGCCACGGCAGGCTGGAGGATCCGCCCTGGGTCGTGGCCATCCCCAGTTTTCGCCGGCAGGACGATGCTGGCCACGAGGCACCGGCTGCGCTCGTTTTTGCGGACCGATCGGGCGAGTTCAGCCACAACTGGCAGCTAGTCGGGTGGGTCGGGCCGGATGGGCTCGACTATGACGGGGTGCATTTCAGACTGGTGACGGGCATGAGCGGCGCGCAGTTCTCGCTCGACCGGGACGTGGGCGTTCCCATCGTCTACCTTGGGTTTGTGCTCGTCTCGCTGGGAACCATGCTCATGCTCGGTCCTCCCCATCGGCGGGTGACCGCGTTTGTGAGGGCCGGCGGCAAGGGGTCGCGGATTGCCCTGTCCGTCTCTCCCGGTTCAGACCAACGAGAAGCCGAGCGGCTGGGCTCAAGCATCGAGTCGGACCTGGGCGGGGTGCGGGAGGCCGACCCTACTCGGGCAAAGGAGGGATCATGCGTCGGCTAAGAGCGGGAACGGTTGCCATCGTCTTCGTCTTGGTGCTCCTCGCTTGCGCTGCTATTGGGAGGAACGCCGGGGCCGGGGCGCCGGAGGGCGCGAAGTACGTGGGATCCAAGCTGTGCATCGCCTGCCATAAGGGGACCCATGCCGAGGCCGTTGCCGGGTGGGAGCAGTCCGTGCACCCGCGCGCTCTATGGCCCGTCGAGGCTGCCGATGACACGCATGTAGTCGCGGCCGACTTCTCCCAGAACGCTCCTTTCGCCCGCGACAAGATCGCATTGGTGCTCGGCTCGGGGGTGAAGCAACAAGCATATCTCGACAAAGACCTGAGGGTCCTGCCGGGCCGCTGGCTGGTCAAGGAGAAGAAGTGGGTCCCGCAAGAGGCGCTCGATGCGCGCAACGACTGCCTGGGCTGTCACACGACGGCTTACGATCCGGCGACGGCGCAATGGAAGGAGATGGGTGTCGCCTGTGAGATGTGCCATGGGCCTGGTTCGGTTCATGCCGGCTCCCAGGACAAGAAGGGCACGATCGTCACCTTCGCGGGGCTTGATCCCGCGCGCCAGGCGATGATATGCGGGCGATGTCACTCCTACGGCCGCTCCAGCGACGGACGGTATACCTTTCCCGCTGGTTTCGTTGCCGGGGATGACCTGGACAAGTGGTTCACGCTCGCCTCGGATGTGCCCAAGGAGGCGGTCAACTCCCAGTACAACGACCTGCGCCTGGGAGGCGGCAAGCACCTTGCCGCCGGCACGGTGTGCACTACCTGCCACGACCCGCACAAGCCCGAGCCACCATCGCTGCGCACCAAGGGCAATGAGCTGTGCCTTCAGTGCCATGCAGGCAAGCTGGCCGGCGCGCAGCACAGCGAGGGCACGCTCAAGGCGGTGCAGTGCACGATGTGCCACATGCCTGGCGGGCGGCACCTCTTCGTGCCCGGGGCTAGGAAATGAGTGCCGCGGGACTACGCAAGGCGTTGACGTTCAGGAGTGAAGTGTGATGGATCGCGCCCAGGTGATGCTGCTCCAGGTGGCGATGGCGCTCTACTTCATCGCCTTTCTCGTCTATCTGATTCGCTTCGGAACGAGATCGGAGCGGGTCGGGACGGTGGCCGGCGTCGTGGCCTGGCTCGGCCTGGCGGCGCACTCCTCGGTGCTGGTGGTGCGCGGGATCAGCGCGCGCCACGTGCCACTGGTTAGCATGTACGAGTACCTCGTGGCGTTCTCCTGGATGGTGGCGCTCGCCTACCTCGTGTTCGAGCTGAGGTCGGAGCGGCCGCGCGAGGCGGCCCAAGCGGCGGCCGCGCCATCATTGCTCCTGGCACTGGGTTTGCTCGCCTACGCGTCGACACTGCCCATCTCGATGAAGCAGGCGGAAGAGCTGATGCCGGTGCTGCGGAGCAACTGGCTGATCTTCCACGTGTCCACCGCAGTCGTGGGGTACGGCGCGGCCGGGCTGGCGAGCGCGCTGGCCTGCCTGTATTTCGTAAGCCGGAAGGGCGCCAATGTGCGATGGCTGCGCGATCGCATCCCGCCTGAGGCGGGGCTAGATCGCGCGGTCTACCAGGCGATACGCTTTGCCTTCCCCTTTCTGACGCTGCTCAACGTTACCGGCGCGGTGTGGGCGTACAACGCGTGGGGGCGGTACTGGGGGTGGGACCCGAAGGAGACGTGGGCGCTGATCACATGGCTGATCTATGCGTTCTACCTTCACGCGCGCCTGAGGGCCGACTGGCGCCCGCCGCGGACCAATGCGGTGGTGCTAGTCGGCATCATCGCGATCCTGTTCACGTTCCTTGGAGTCAATCAGCTTGCGACGTTCTCCAGCAGCCTGCACTCGTACGCGTCGGGTGGCTAACTATCAGGTGGGGAGCAGCGGCGAGCGATCTGCGGTCAGGAGGACAGGGGACAACTCGGCGAACGTGCTGCGCGCATTCCTGGCATGCGCGTTCGTCCTGATGGCCGCCGCCACCTGGGCCAGCGCGGCGCGCACGATCAAGCCATCGCGCTCTTTGCTCAGAGATGACAGCTTCTGCCTGGGCTGCCATGCGCCCGAATCGTTGGCGAAAGGAGCCAAGCCGGTCGCCGCCGCAGTGGTGTACCGCTCAGCCCACCGCGACCTTGTCTGCGTGGACTGCCATCGCGATCTGACTGACGTGCATCATGCCAAGCCCCCCGCTCGGGCCGACTGTGCGATCTGTCACACTGAAGGCGGCGTAAGCGGCCCGGCAGCCGGCCGCAAGGCGCCGGGGCATGGGGATCTGCACAGCCTGTCTCTCCCCCGGAAGGGAGAGAGGGCGCCGACGTGCACCGCCTGTCACGGCAAGCATGACGCGTCTCCGGTGCTCTCTGCATCCTCGCGTCTCGCGCCCGCGAGGATCGCCGCGACGTGTGGCGCGTGCCACAGCGCCGAAGCGCGGCAGTACTCGGAGAGCGTCCACGGTGTTGCCGCGGGGCAAGGCAACAAGGATGTCCCGACCTGTTCGACCTGCCATCCCGAGCATATTGCGCTGGGGCGCACCGGCGTACTGCGACGGGGTGTCGTGACAACGTGCGTTTCGTGTCACGAGAACCCTGGGCTGCAGAGCAAGTATGCGCTTCCCGGGAACCGGCTGGCCAGCTACCTGGGCAGCTACCACGGAGCGGCCTCCGAGCTGGGCGACAACCGGGTGGCGAACTGCACGAGCTGCCACAGCGTGCACGATATTCTGCCGTCCACCGACCCGCGATCAACCGTCAACCCGGCAGACATGCCGCGCACCTGTGGTCGCTGCCATCCGGGTGTGAGCGGCAGGTTTGGCACGGCGCGCGTCCATCTACAGCCATCGCTGAGGCGGGACCGACTCATCTTCTTGGTTAAGACCGGCTACCAGGTGTTCATCGGGGGTCTGATATCGAGTTTCGTGGGCTACATCGCACTCGATCTACTCGCGCGCAGGCGGCGGAGGTTCCCCGCGACACGCCGCTCAGCCGCTGCCCATCCGCAGCCGGAGTTCGAGCGGCTCTCCCTTGACCAGCGGATCCAGCACTGGCTGCTCATGGCTAGCTTCATCACGCTGATGGTCACCGGCCTGCCCTTGACCTCTCCCAGCTGGGCGGTCTCTCGCAGTCTGGTGAGGTTCCTGGGCGGCATGGGAGTGCGCGCAATCATCCACCGGACGGCGGCCGTCGTTCTCATCGGGCTGGCGTGCTACCACTTGCTCTACGTCCTGTTCTCCCGGCGCGGATACCGGGACTTCTGGCAGCTCCGGCCGACTCTGCAGGACGGCAGGGATCTACTACGCATGCTGCGCTTCTACCTGGGATACTCGACCGTCCCGGCGCGGTTCGGCCGCTACAACTACATCGAGAAGTTCGAGTACCTGGCGGTTGGGTGGGGGTCAGTCGTGATGGTCACGACCGGGCTGCTGCTCTGGGCTCCCGGAGTCAGCCTCTCAGTGGTGCCGAAGTGGGTGATGGACGTCGCACTCGTCGTGCACGGATGGGAGGCGATACTCGCCTTCCTCGCCATCATCATCTGGCACATGTACAACGTTCATTGGAATCCGGCGGTCTTCCCGATGAGCCGAGTCTGGCTGACTGGGCGGATCAGCCTGGATGAACTGCGTGACAATCACCCGCTCGAGTACGACCGGATGCAGCTCGGCGGACGCCTGCCGCAGGAGGACGCTCCTTGAGCCGCCGCGCGCGAGCCTTCTGTGAGCACATACTGGTGCTTGGCCGGCGGGTGAGGCTCCCGCTTACCCGCAAGACCATCCCGCTCTGGCTGCTGGTGGCGATTGGCCTGCCCGTAGTGCTCTTCCTGGGCGGCGCCGCCGTGGTCGTGACCAACCAGCCGGTCTTCTGCTCTTCCTGTCACGAGATGGATCTCCACTACGCCACCTGGCGGCAGTCCAGCCACCGCGAAGTCGGGTGCGAGGAGTGCCATGTCATGTCCGGCATGACGAGCATGTTCAAGAGCAAGCTCGCCGCCCTCAGACTGGTGAAGCGGCACGCCCAGGGCAGCGTCGCGGCCGCCGCGATCCAAGGCCACGTGCCGGACGCCAACTGCAAGCGCTGCCACCCCGAATCGCCGGAACTCGTGACCTACCACGGGCTGAGGATCACACACAAGGCTCATCAGACGATGGGGGAGAGTTGCACGTTCTGCCACGATCGGGTAGTCCACGGACCGAAGTGGCTGTACACGGGCGTCACGTCTGAGAAGAAGCAGAAGCAGCTCACGGTGGGCACCGCTTATGCCTTCACTCCCACGATGGAAACCTGCTACAAATGCCACGATGGCAAGCAGGCGCCGAACGAGTGCTCAACCTGCCATGTCAGCCTCGGGGAGCGAAGGCCGAGCGCCTTCGATCCCGCCTGGGTGCAGGCTCACATGCAGGAGGTGAAGCGGACAGGTGAGGAGGACTGCGCCCGGTGTCACACCCAGGACTTCTGCCAGAACTGCCACCGATCCACCAACCCACACCGGGGCGACTGGATCGCGCAGCATCCCGACGAGGCGCGCACGAGCCCCAGCGGATGCTACTCCTGCCACCTCGCGCCGGCCGAGCCCAGGCCGGCGCGCGTCCAGGACATGGCGTTCTGTCGGGCCTGCCACGGCCTACGGGTGGAGCACAGGGA
>Ga0315293_10007018_pt1 | contig 10482 bp, 9 predicted proteins | sample YL17G13_20_MG_FD_203071 | JGI IMG/M metagenome (GOLD analysis project Ga0315293, IMG submission 203071) | Sediment microbial communities from Yellowstone Lake, YNP, Wyoming, USA - YL17G13_20 | ecosystem: Environmental > Aquatic > Freshwater > Lake > Sediment | place: USA: Wyoming | collected... | reverse complement strand
CCCGGCCTGCGCGGATTCATCCTGGCGGCCATCGCCGGGGCGGTCATCAGCACGCTGGGCTCGCTCCTCAACTCCGTGGCGACACTGCTGACGATGGATATCTACAAGCGGCATTTCAAAAAGGACGCCGACGGCAAGTCGCTCGTCCGCATCGGCCGCTGGGCCACCCTGGTGTTCGTCGTCGCCGTCTGCCTGATCGCGCCGCAGCTCGGCAATCCTAAATTCAAGGGTATTTTCAATTACATCCAGGAGTTCCAGGGTTTCATTTCGCCCGGCATCCTGGCCGCCTTCATCTTCGGGCTGTTCGTTAAGAAGGCCCCCCGTGCGGCCGGGCTGGTGTCGCTCCTGCTGAACGTCCCGATCTACGGCTTCCTGATGTGGCAGGGCGGCAACATCGCTTTCCTGAACCGGATGGCCATCACTTTCGCCATCCTCATCGTCGTCCTGACGGCGATGACCCTGCTCAAGCCGCTCCGGGAGCCGATCGTCATGCCCGTCCAGAAGGGATTCGACATGACGCCCGCTCCAGCCCTCAAATGGCTCGGCCCGCTGGTCATCGGACTGACCGTGGCGCTCTACATCATCTTCTGGTAAAACGCAGCCGCGCGATGATAGAAATTCCTGCTATTCTGCGGGGGAAGGCACCGAAACAATTATTCAAAAGACGAGAACAAGGCCCGTTCCAGGCTTCCGGACGACATCGGCGAGAGGCCGCAGGATGCAACTCATGGCACTTGACAACGGCTCGAAGCCCGTTTATTCTTCCTGGCGGCTTCTCTTGAAAAGGAGCTGAAAATCCAAGATCCAGGAGGAAAACTCATGAAAAAGATTGTCATCGCAGGCGTGGCTGTGCTGGTCCTGACGGCGGTCGTCTCGGCGCAGACGAAGTTCAACTTCGGCGTCAAGGCGGGCGTATCCTCGGCCAACAACTTATGGAGCGACGACGATGGGACGGAAGGATCCATTTTGAAGCCGACGTTCGGCGTCTTCGCCCTCATCCACCTCTCCCCGATGCTGGCCATCCAGCCCGAGATCAACTATCTCGTGATGGGCGAGCAGTGGGATATCACGGACGGGACCGCCATCGAGGCGTTCACCTATCTCCACATTCCCGTCTTGCTGAGGGCCCGGCTCATGAAAGAGGGCAAGTTCGTTCCGGTCGTGTTCGCCGGACCGGCGGTCGGCTTCCTCCTGAGCGCCAAGGATACGGGCGAGGACGTCAAGTCGTTCTTCAAGTCCACGGATTTCGGAGCGGATTTCGGCCTTGGAGCCGAGATCGCGATGGGCAAGATGAAGTGGCTTATAGATCTGCGCTATTATATGGGCCTGACCAACGCATTTTCACTGGCCCCCACGGAATTCAGCATGAAGAACAGGGGCTTCGTCCTCACGGCCGGGCTCATTTTCTGAGCCTGGGCGCGTCGAGGCCGGCCGGAGCTTTCACGGAGCTCAACGAGGTCCACTTCGTCTATGACGGCCTGGCCAAGCCCGCGACGAAGCCGAAGAACACCAAGGATCCCTTGGCCTGGGTCGAGCAAATGCAGGCCGAGGTCGGGAACCGCGTCGAGGTGCTGGCCAAGCTCCTGCCCCATGCATATCTTGTCGACAACGTGGACGGCGATTGCGTCGACGTGAGCGAGCCCGAGGCGACCAGCATCGAAAAGACCGCCACCTTCCTTTCCTGGGAATCCAGCGAGGGCACGCTACTCACCCTCGTCTTTGGGGCGCGCACCTGCAAGCAAGCGGAGACCGAAAGGGCCGAGAAGCCGGCCAGGGCCCTGGCGCCCGTGAAATCCATCACGCTCGAGATATCCGGCCCCAACACGGCCGAAATCGCCGCGCTGAAGAAGAAGATCGAGCGCAAGGCCTTTGAGTCGCTCCTCGGCCCCGTGATGAAGTGACGAAGGGTTCTTCGGTTATCCTTATAGAGTAGGGTAAATCAGCGCAGCAGGTCCAGCAGCCGTCCGATGACGCCCTCTTCGAGCGGCACCATCTCCTTGGCTTTGACCAACGACTGCCTGATAAGAGTCTTCCCCTTTCTCGGCAGGCCGCCCTAGAGAGCCAGCAGACGGGCCGTTTCCGGCTTTTCCGCCAAGGCATATTGACCGACATAAACGGCCTGCTTGATATCCTTTTCCTTCTTGTCCCGGCGCTCGGGCCGCGCGGCCAGGAACAGCTTATGCAGAAGGAACGCCGACGGGCTGGGGACTTTGGCCCGGATCCCTTGGCCCAGTTTCAACACGATGGGATCGGCCAAGAGGATATCCAGGTACCTTAATTCCTGCGGCGTGAGGGCGATCTCTTTGATATGGCGGGGGGGACGAGTCCCGTCTCTCCGCTCCCTCGTTACGAACTCGGCTCTAATCCCGCCGCCCGTGAAGTACATCGAACCATCGGGGTTGAAATGCTGGCTGAAACCCAAGCGCTGCAGCAAGCCGCTGAGGTCGAAGGGCCGTCCCTTTCCATTCGCTTCGACCTGAGGAGACGCAACGCCTAGCTTTATTCGCAACCAAGGGCGGAGGCCCCGGAAGGGGAGTCCGCCCTCTTTTTATTTTCGGGGGGGGATTTCTCGCCGGAGGAGGCGACGCTTTTCCACCGGGGGGCTGGGCCTAGTGTCAGATTTTATAATGATTCTTGCTGCTCATCGCCCATGTCTCCTTCCCAACGGACTCGGAATGAGGCTAAGCGATGATCAAATCATATCGTGATGTCCTTACGGCTGCCGGCCACAGCGTATGAAGCGGAAGTCCGCGGTGATATAATGATCCGAGACGGCATCCGGCGCCGGCCGGAAGGGAGGCGACCATGAGGGAAGAAAACATCTTGCGGGCGTCACTCGCTTTGGCCATATCCCTGGTCTTTATCGGTTTAGCGTTCTCTTCCTTTGGGCAGCAGATTCCTTTTCCTAAGAAACGCGTGTTTCTGAACAAGCCGGACCTTGCTGTCACAGATATCCGGCCGGACAAGGAATGTTTCTTGGCGGTTGAAGTTAAGAACGCCGGTATGCTTGCCATCGATTCGACGTTAGCCCTGAGGGTGAACATGGGCGGTCAAACGGTCTTTGACGAAAAAATCCGTTTCGATCTGGCTTCCCGGGGGACTCGGGTCGTCAGTACCCGGGCCCGCGGCGTCCGGCTAGCCGGCCGGGCCGCTGTTGAGGCTTTTGTGGATGCGGACAACACGCTAGCCGAATCCAATGAGGGCAACAACCGCTTGAGTAAGACACTGTCATGCCTGCCTGAGTCTCGAAATCCGGACATCGCCTTGTCCGATCTTCGTCCCGATCCTGAAAATCCGCAGACCCTCGGCCTGGTCAGCTTCCGGATGCTCCTCGCCAACGCGGGTTCGGATCCGCTCCCCCAGATGGGGCTGTCTGTTCCCTGGCGCTGGAGGGTAAAGAACGGTTCCTGGGACCCTGTGGGGCGTACATTCACCACGATCTGCAAGAGCCTTGCGCCCGGCGAATCGGCTTGGCTGGTCGTGAATGACCAGGGATTCATACCTGAAGAGCCCGGGGAGTATGAGTTCGAGGTCGGTGAGATCACCATGGGGGGCGGGTCGTCGGCTAAAGAATCGAACTTGGCCAATAACCGCCGGCGCGTGATATTTGAAGTTCGTTCCAATATTTTACAACCGGACCTGACGGTAACCGAGTTGACGTTCGAGCCGGCCGTTCCTTCGGCCGAGTCCCAGATTGTCGTTCGGACTGTCATCGCCAACCGGGGCCCGGGCCGAGCTCCAACATTCGACACCCGGATCCGGATCCTTCAGGACGGCCGGACCATTCATGAATACATCAACAATCTCTGGGGATTCGGCCCGGGCTCTACGCACGATTACCAGACCGTAGTGGATCGTTTACCTCCCGGGCGATATACGGCAGAAGTCCAAACGGATTTCAACGACACGGCCAGGGAAGAATCGGAATCGAACAATAGCCTCACCCGCAGCCTCGAAGTCGTCGCGTCCGGCGGGATTGTGCTGCGGCCGCCAGACATCGCGGTAGAGAATGTGGCGCCGGATCCTGAAATCCCTAAAGCCGGAGACTTCGTGGGCTTCCGGGTCCTCCTCGCCAACCGGAGTGGTGATCCTCTGCCCGAAACGTCCGTCTCCATCACCTGGCAAGTCCGGACGCAGGGCCAGCCCTGGCCCTATGTCGGGCGCAGTTTCGGGACGATTTTGAAAGCTCTGGCGCCCGGCGAATCGGCCTGGGTGAAAGCTGAAAGCCAGTCCTTCGGAACCGACAGGGCGGGGACTTACGAAGTCTGGATCTCGGACGTCTTTCTGACCGGCACCCTGACCGGCCGGGAAAGAGATCTATCAAACAATAGAAAGATCGTCCCGATCCTCGTCCGTGAGCGATAATCGTGTCCGTTCCTTATACGCCCTGACGTCGTTCGCCATTATTCCCTGCTGGCCCTGCCCCAACGGGGATAGTTTTCCGTCGCCGTGGTGGCGGGGAGCCGCCTCACATTGCCCCTTCGCTGTCCATCACATAGCTCTCGGCATTCCCCTGCGCATGGGAATGAAAGACGATGCGTTCCTCCAAGTTCCCGGCTGCCTGGTAGACCCCGCCGACGTCTGGCCTCTGCATCCGCGGAAGAGGGGTTGATTTCCGCGCTCAACCGCACGACCTGAGGGGCTTCCTTATCCATGCACACCGGTTATCAGGGGCAAAAGGCCCTACTCTGCGTGCTTAAAATTCCTTGACTGGGGCGAGAGGCCGGCGATATCATCATTTCGTGATAGGAGGCCTCAGTTCTATGCCGTATGGCCAGCGGATTTGCGCGCTGCGAAAAAGGGATTTCCTAATCATCGTGTTCCTGATGGCCGTTGTGTGCCATTTCGCTGGCGCCGCCCAGGACAAGGACGCCAAGCAACTGATCGATGAAATAAAGAAAAGGGAAGACGGGCGGGAATTCCTCAAGACGCATTCGGCCTCCCTGCCAGATCCCGATATTGTCCTATGCTATGAAAAGGCCGCCGTAACGAACGTCCTCGCTGCGGTCAACCCCCAGGTCTTTTTCGGTTACTGGTCTGTGTGTGCGGATGGGCAGGGGTTCGGGTACGGCTACACCTATCCCTCGCTCGACGGCCATCAGATGACCGACGCCCTGCTCTGGCTCGGCCGGGTCGACGTCGTGAAGGCGAACTGGGATTATGTCCGTACCTTCCAACGTCCGGACGGCTCTCTCCCGATCGCGATCTTGCCGAACCTGGCGGGAAAGCAAGCCGGCGAAGGACACCACTTGGCACCCGTCGCCGCCAACGGCGGGTTGTACGCCCATTGGGTCCCCGGTAATCCTCTGCAGGCCCTGGCCGACCCGACCTATATCCAGAACGCGGACGACATCTTCCGGACGACGCTCGACCTCAAATGGCTGACGGCCCAGCTCCCCTCGGTCAACCTGTCGGCGGACCATCTGGCTTCGCTCGTTGACGACCGCGGCGCCGTCAGGGGTGCAGGATATTATATCGAGCGGCCGGCCCGGATCGAATATGACGGCGTTGCCCAGTGTCACGCCATCGACGCCTTTCGCCGGGTGGCCTCCCTGAACCGCGTGATGGGGGACGCGGAGAGGGCCAAGAAATATGAAGATCTGGCCGAACGGGTCAGGCGCCATTTCGTGAGCCGGTTCTGGGTCAAAGAAAAGGGGCAATTCGCCGAATACGACAATCCGCAGCACGGATTGATCTCCAATCACGGACTGACGGACATCGACTGGGCGGCCATCGCTCTGGACGTAGCGACACCCGAGCAGGTGGCCGTCCTCTGGCCGAAGCTCAAGGACGAGAGGGGTTTCTACTACGGCGGGATGCCTATGGGAATCGCGACGCGTCCGGATACATACGAGGATTGGGAATTTACTCATACGGACCGGCACGATCTGGCCGCCATGGGTCGCGTCTGGTACCTGGACGCGCAGGCCCGGGCCCGCATGGGGGATGCCGAAGGCCTCTTGCGCGGAATCCGGAAAGTCTGCGAAGAAGGCGCCAAGAACGGATACTATTGGCGCGAACGATACCAACCTGACGGCAGGGGAGGGGTCACGGCGGTCGGCCCCAACACCTATTGCGAGTATCCTGCCAACCTGATCCGCATCGTCCAACGCTTCCTCTTTGGGGTGGAAATGCTCCTGGATGGCTCTCTCGTTCTCGCGCCTACAGCGACAGGAGATTTCTGGCGCCAGGGTTTCGGCCAGACGCTGAGATGGCGTGGCCGGGCTCTTCAATATCGCATGCAGTCGGACCGGGTTTCCGGGACCTACGAGGGCGACGGCCCGCAGAAGCTCGTAGTTCGTCTATCGCCCGCGCGCCCCGGAGCGAAGGTCAGCGTCCTCGCCGCCGGCCTGCCCTTGGAGATGAGGATGCAAGGCGGGCTCGTCTTTGTGACGTTGGCGGAGACGCCGCCGGGAAAGCCCTGCAAGTTCGAAATCGCCCGCATCCCCTCAAATAAATAACTAGGCGTTCTCTGCTTCTTCCCCAAGCAGTTCGCCAGGATGGCGGGCGAGAAGTTCAGGGAAGCGGTTTTTCTTCATTGCCTTTAAGCGATGGACTATCTATAATCTTTAGCAAAGACTATCTCGCGAGGGAGATCATATCGTGAAGAGGATTTTTAACGCTGTTATTGAAAAAGATGCGGCTGGGTATTTCGTCGGTATCGTTCCGGAGCTTCCGGGGTGTCATAGCCAGGCCCGCGGTCTGGACGAACTTTCTAAACGAATGAAGGAAGCGATCGAATTATACCTTGAAGTCCAAAAGTCAATGCCGATCAAGCTGAATTTCATAGGAATCCAGCAAATTGAAGTATCCCTTTAGGCGAGCCGTTGAATTCTTGGTTATCGTACGAAACCGCTCTCCGCGAAAAAGGGTAATTCCTATCAATAAACCTGGATGAGGAGGTGCGAAATGCCGTTCTTAAGATTTAGCCGTGCTTTGATCGCGGCGATCGTCTTGCTGACGGTTTGCCAGATCTCGATGGCCCAGCTTCCTAAGGAGACGGACGCCCAGAAGGCCCTGCGGCTGAAATGGTGGACCGAGGCCAGATTCGGGATGTTCATTCACTGGGGTCTTTATGCGCTGCCCGCAAGGCATGAATGGGTCAAGAACGGCGAAAGAATGACCAACGAGCAGTACCAGAAGTATTTCGAATTGTTCGATCCCGATCTTTATAATCCCAAAGAATGGGCCAAGATGGCCAGGGCCGCCGGCATGAAATACGTCGTGCTGACCGCCAAGCACCACGAAGGGTTCTGCCTGTGGGATTCGAAATACACCGATTACAAGGCGACGAACACGCCCTATGGGAAGGATCTGATCAAGGAGTACGTCGAGGCGTTCCGGTCCGAAGGCCTGAAGGTCGGTTTTTACTATTCGCTCATCGACTGGCATCACCCCGATTACACGATCGACCGGGTGCACCCGCAGCGCCAGGAGAACGACGCGGATTATGAGAAGATGAACGCGGGAAAAGACATGAACAAGTACCGCGAGTACCTCAAGAACCAGGTCCGGGAGCTGCTCACGAATTACGGAGAGATCAGCATCATCTGGTTCGATTTCTCATTCCCGGGCAAGAACGGAAAGGGACGGGCCGATTGGGATTCCGAGAACCTACTCAAGCTCGCGCGGACGTTACAGCCCGGCATCATCGTCGACGACAGGCTCGACCTGGAGGATGTGGCAGGCGGATGGGATTTCACGACGCCGGAACAGGAAAAAGTGGCCAAATGGCCCGAGCGCGACGGCAAGAGGATCCCTTGGGAGACCTGTCAGACCTTTTCGGGGTCGTGGGGCTATTACCGCGACGAGTACACCTGGAAAAGCCCGGCTCAGCTGATCGAGCTGCTCATCGAATCGGTGAGCAAGGGCGGCAACCTCCTGCTGAACGTCGGGCCCACGGCCAGAGGGACCTTCGACTACCGGGCCCAAGCCAGCTTGAGCGCCATGGGGGAATGGATGAAGGTCAACGGCCGGTCGGTCTACGGATGCACCGAAGCCCCGGCAGGACTCGTCGCGCCGCCGAACACGCTGTTGACATGGAATCCGGCAACCAACCGGCTTTATGTTCATCTGCTTGTTTATCCGCTCGATAGGATAAACCTCGCCGGCATGGCCGGTAAGGTGAAATACGCGCAGTTCCTGCACGATGCCTCCGAGATACGGTTCAGCCCCGGGAGAGGAGAGGGATCCGGAGATCTGTCGCTCTCGCTCCCCGTCCGGAAGCCTCCGGTCGAGATACCCGTGCTGGAGATCTTTTTGAAATAGGTTCTGGAGTCAGGAGAGCGTCACCTGACGAACCGCAGGACCCTCTCGAAAATGCTCGCGGCGATCTTTTCGGCGAGCCTGTTGTTCAAGACCGCCTGAAGCTCTTCTTCGGCCCGAAGCCACCCTTCTTTGTCGAACAGCGTCCGCTCGTCCCGGGACAGATCGAGGGTGGTGTAATCCCCGTCGAAATAACCCCGTCTGAATTGACCGGGCGCAGTGGCAATGACCGTTTCTTCATCCACGATTCTTCTCGAAGCGAGGTCGACGATCCGGTACATGACCTCGCCGGTTAGCTTGACGGTGTACTTTTTTTCTGAATACGTGGCGACCGTTGACCTGTCCTTGCGGAGAGGGGCTTTCCGAGCGGTCTCTTCGGGGGCACCATCCTCCTGCAGGTAGGATTCAAGCCAGCCGATCACGACGAAATCCGCGTTCAACGCCTGCCCGACCATCACCGCCGTCCGGAGGGGGATCTCTCCGCCCCTGATGCGGAGCCGGCTCATCTCCCGGTGGACCGCCCCGCGATCGATCGGGCCGACGAACAGGACCGAGGCGTCCATATGCTCATATAAAAGCGTATCGTAGAGTTTACTCTCCATTCCTCGAGGCGCCCTGTCTCCGGCTCCCGGAGAAGCCCAGAAGGGAAGGACGGCCACGGTCTTCGTCCCGGCTTCGAGGGCGGTTTTTTGGATCGCCCGGCCCTCGGCTTCCGTCTCGCTGCCAGGGCCGAAGATGCCCATGGCCCCTTGCGCGTGCCCGTAAGCCGCCCGGAAGGACCCGCTCTCCAGGTCCTGCTCGGACCATCGGAGAAGGACCCGGGCCCGGGCCTCATCGACGCTGCGCATTTGGTCTGAAGCCAAAGGATACGTGCGCAGCAGTTCATATCTTCGGAGAGCTTCGGGCCAGTTCCCGGCATTCTCCAGGTCCTCGCCCTGTCGGGAAAGGGACGCGACGGCAGCGTCGATCATGTCCCGACGAAAGTCCGCATAATCGTCCGGCACGGTGAGGGTGACACCCACTTGACTTGTCCGGCTTCTCAGGTTGTCGATGCGGTCGAGCGCCGCGACGGCGTTTTCGTAAACGCCGTCCGACTCGTGCGCGCGGGCCTGTGCCAGGTAGGTGTCGACCAAACGGGAGCCCACATCGGCCAGGCTCTGCCGCGCATCTTCCATGCCCGGGTCCTTGGCCAGGACTTTGATGTAGCGTTGGGCCGCCTCTTCCAACCGGCCTTTGCTCTCCAGTTCCTGGCCCTTCTTGTACCGTTTCTCGACACTGACACAGCCGACGAGGGCCATAACCAGAAACAAGGAGAGGGTCCCGATGGATTTTCTTTTTTCCATTCTCATGATCATAAGGAATTTGTATTGGAACAGGATGATTCTGTCAAGATAAGTTGTATGCCGATACTAGGGCCTTGTTTTCACATCGGACCGGTTTTCCGATATAATTAGAAGGGTGCGGCACGATGGAAAAAGCCCTTCAAGTCATCGAAGAAATCACCCGCCGTGGGGTCATCAAGGCCTATGCGATCGGCGGCGGGATCGCCGCGACGTATTACATCGAGCCCGTGCTGACCTATGACCTGGATATCTTTTTCATTCCGGCTAAGGAGGGGCTTGACGTTCTCGCCCCGATCTACGAATATGCCAAAGAGCGCGGGTTCAGCACTCAAGCCGAATCGATCCTTATTGAGGGGTTCCCCGTTCAGTTCATCCCGGCCTATAACGATCTCGTTCGCGAAGCCGTAGAAAATGCCTCAACATTGAAATACCGCGATGTTGAAGCTAAGGTCGTAACGGCCGAATACCTGGCGGCCATCGCGCTCCAGACAGGCCGGGCCAAGGACAGGGAACGCGTCATCAAGCTGCTGGAGGAAGCGGACATCGATCGCACAGTTTTCGACAGGATCCTGGAGTCGTTCGGGTTGGCCGAAAAGTTCAAGAAGCTCGAGAAGCAGCTCCATGAAGAATAGCGTCGCGGAGATCATCTTCCGGAAAAAGCGCGAACGGCGTCGCCAACTGGCAAAACTGCCCTTCGAGAGGAAGATCGAGATCGTCGTCGAGCTCCAAAAGACGGCGGCGGCCATTCGCAAGGATCCCCGCCGCATCGTCTGGCCCCTTTAGCCCGATCTGAGCGTTTTGTGGTCCTTGACACACGGCCGGGGCCGGGCTATCCTTCGAAACTGACCCAGAGGAAAAACACCATGAAAGAACC
>Ga0315293_10007017_pt1 | contig 10484 bp, 11 predicted proteins | sample YL17G13_20_MG_FD_203071 | JGI IMG/M metagenome (GOLD analysis project Ga0315293, IMG submission 203071) | Sediment microbial communities from Yellowstone Lake, YNP, Wyoming, USA - YL17G13_20 | ecosystem: Environmental > Aquatic > Freshwater > Lake > Sediment | place: USA: Wyoming | collected... | reverse complement strand
AGTCCGTCTTGATGACGTACTGGGCGTAGGTGGCCGTCCCCGCCTCGGAGCCGGTGATCTTGAGCGGCTGGCGGGTGTTGAGGCAGTGGATGTAGTCCCCCTCGCGGCAGAGATAGCACCGCCCGCAGGGGTACTGCGGCTGAACCACGACGCGGTCGCCGATCTTGACTCGGTCGGAGCGGTCGACGAAGGCGACCTCCCCCGCGGCCTCGTGGCCGAGCGTGTCCGAGACACCGCCTTCTTCGTACATATGGAACTCCGTACACATCGGCGCCGCGTGAACCTTGACGACGACGAACTCGTCTTTCGGTTTCGGGTCCGGCTTATCGACGAGACCTGCCTGCTTCTTGCCAAGAATGGCCGCGACTTTCATGGGATGTTTCCTTTGTCCAAGAGGTCCATGGATAACCCCGGCGCACTTCGAAACCCCACGACGCAAAGTGCACATCCAACGCCAAACCGCAAGGTCCGCAGGCTGCGCCTGCCCCACCTCTCCCTTGCGACGGCGGTCTTCTTCATGGCCCGATTGCCCGCTCGCGTTCAGTTTTCCGCCAGCGCCTTGGCCAGGCGGTCAAAGAGGTCCGGCGGCGGATCGAAGGACCCGAGTTCCACGGGCCGCCGCCCCACAGCGCTCGCGTACAGGGCCAGCACGGCCTTCCACTCGTGCAGCGACTGGGCAAGGCTGGTGCCGGGAACCTTGCGGTCGTCCTCGAGCCAGTCGAACATGGCCTCGTGGAACGCGGCCTGAGCCCGCAGGTTGTTTGCCATCCACGTGTCCGTGCCGCCGTAGTCGCCGGAGTCCTCCAGGCCACCGGGCCCGACGATCTCCCACCGTCCGAACTCTTCCCACAGCACCCGCCCGCGCTCGGCGTAGGCGGCCACGCGAACGTGCTGCCAGGTCGTCTTCGGCTCGCCGCAGACAGGAGCCGTAGGGCCGTTGTTCCAGAGGCACCGCACGCCGTTGGCAAAGGTCACGAGGCCCACGGTCGTGTCGGGGCCGGGATGGGCCGTCTTCATCTCTTGGTCGCCGGAGGCGGCGCCAAAGACCCGGACGATCGGCGAATCACCGTTGAGGGACATCGCGTAGTTGAGGATGTGAGTGCCCTGGCCGGAGATGTTCCCCCCGGCCGAGGCGTCCACCAGCAGGACCTTGCCCAGCCGCCCCGAGGCAAGGGCCTGCCGGCACTTCACCAGGTGCGGCTGCCAGCGGAACTGGTGGCACACGGCGAACCTGGTCGGCGCGCGCCTTTCCAGTTCCACCAGGGCGCGCCAGTCGGCGACGCCTGTGGCGATGGGCTTCTCAACCGTCGCCGCCGGCACGCCGAGGTCGGCCATCAGCGTCATCAGCGGCACCCGCAGGCTTGGCCACGTGACGTTGTGGACCAGGTCCGGCTTTTCGTTGCGGATCATCTCGGCGGCCTCGGCGTAGGGCATCACGCCGAAGTCGGCCGCGATTTTTTCCCGCCGAGCCTTATCGGGGTCGCAGCAGGCCACAACCTTGGCCCGCCGGATGTGCTGGTACGCCTTGATATGCGGCACGCTGCGACTTCCGCAACCGATCACCGCAACACGATAGATGGCCATGCCAGGCTCCTTTCCCCTCCCGCGCGCTGCCCGCGCGTATCACAACCCCACCACGCGGCCGCCGGACCGCGACTCCCAAGCAGGCCACCACGAAGCCACGGTGGCCTGCGGCCAACCGAATCCACGGCCGCGCGCCCCGAGCACGTCACCCGCTCAAGTCCTGCCGCTTGCCGGCCGCATAGAACGGCGCCAGTGCCGGCGCCAGACGCTTGTACGCCGCGTAAAGCGGGGCATACGTCCTGACCGCCGCCGGATTCGGCTCGACGCGAGTTTCGCCGAAATCGATCGCCCGGCGAGCCTCATCCACCGACCGATAGATACCCGCGCCGACAAAAGCGACCATCGCGGCGCCAAGGGCGGTCGCTTCGACCTCGGCTGGAACGACCACCGGCAGTCCCGTCACGTCGGCGCGAATCTGGTTCCAGAGCCGATTCTTCGCTCCGCCGCCGACCACGCGGAGGGCTTTGGCCCTCACACTTGTCGCTTTCTCGAAGACCGTCAAGGCATCGGCGAGTTGATAGGCCAGCCCTTCCAGGGCCGCCCGATAAATTTGTGCCCGCGACGTGTTGAGCGTCAGGCCGAGGACCGCCCCTTTCGTTCCGTATCGGGCGTTGGGGCCGGTGCCGGTGAAGGCGGGCACGAGGACGACGCCGCCCGAACCGGGCGCCTCCGCGGAGGCTTCACCGATCATCACGGCGTAACGGGCCGCGCGGTCGGCCACGTCGCCGTACCACCGCTGGGCGACCCATTCGAGCACGCCGGACCCCATCATCAAAAGTTGCGGATTCCAGCGGCCCGGCTCGGCGTCACACTCGTAGAGGAGCCCGCCCTCGAAGGCCGCCTTGTTCGGAAGGAACCGGCCGGAGCGGGCGATCAGAATTTCCCACGTCCCACTGGAGACGACCACCTCGCCCGGCGCGATGCCCGACCCCAGGATCGCAAACTGGGTGTCGTGGCCGGCGGCCACCACCGGCGTCCCCAGCCGCAGGCCCGTCGCCCTGGCCGCCGCCGCCGTGACGCCGCCGATAACGCCGCCCGGCTCGACCCACGGCGCGAGGAGACGTTTCGGAAATCCGACCTTGCCGAGGAGTTCCGCGGACCACTCGCGCCGGGCCAGGTCCATCGCCATGGCCGTCGAGGCGATCGTCGGATCGATGGACGGCCGGCCCGAAAGTCTCATGCCGATCAGACCCGGCGTCATCAGGAAATGCGCGGCCTTCTCGAGCGCTTTGGGGGCGTTCTGACGGAGCCAGGCCATCCGAAAAAGCGTGTTAAAGTGAATGACGGGATAGCCGGCGATCTTAAACAGGCGGTCGCGGCCGATCCGCTCGGCCAGCCTCTGGCCGATGGGCGCAGTCCGCTCGCATCGCCAGGCTATCAGCGGGTAGGTCGGACGGCCCCGAGCATCCACCGCCGTGCCATCGGCGCCCCAGGTGGTCACCGTGACGGCCTTCAGGCGGTCGGCGCCGACCCGGGCAACCACCCGCCGGGAGCACTGCGCGATCACCTTCCAGAGGGCATCGAGGTCCCAGATGGCGTAGCCTCTCGGAGCTCCCGGCTGCTGGACGGGGCTGTTGGCGTGGCCGGCCGTGGCCAGGGCCCTGCCGGCGGCATCGATCGCCACGATCGTGACGTTGGTGGACCCGCAATCAATGACGAGGACCGCAGGGGACTTCATCGGCTCAACCTCCTCCGCTCAAAAGAACGCACGATGCCGACGAAGTCTAAAACGAAACCCGCAACGTGAAAAGGGAAAAGTCTTTCCGGGACCGGCCGCCGGCTCCATCGGCCGCGGACCCGAAACAAAAAGCAGGTTTCCTTCCCGGGAACCTGCTGGAGCCCACCTCAGAAGCCACGACTTCGCAGCGACGCCGCCTCGCCCGCCCGAATCTACCACCGGGCACGGAACCCGAAATGGCGGACCGGCTGGCGAGGCGCCGCATGGATAATTCGAACCGGACGGTACGCCGGCGCATAGGTCCACCCCCAGGACGGGCCGTAAACCACCGGCTGATAAACCACCGGCTGATAAACCACCGGCTGATAAACCACCGGCCGATAAACCACCACGGGCTGGACCACAGCGGGTTGCACCATCACGGGCCGCACCACGACGGCTTGAACGACGACGGGGCGATAGGCGGGCGCGCAGGCGCCGCCGCCTCCCATCCAGAACACGATGTGACCCGCTTCCGCCCGCGCGGCCAGGGCCATCATTGCCAGCACCGCCAGAACCGGACCTGCAAATTTGACGAGCGCTTTCATGATCCGTCTCCTTTCCCTTCCCGAATTTCCCAACGTGCGGTCCTCTTTTCTCCGACAACTTGGACGGAGGACCGCGGGCTTTATTCATTTCTTTCTGGAACTTTTCACAATTGTAAACTATCGGCCGGCCGCAAGGAAAGAAAAAATAAAAAAATCCGGCCGGAGGGTCCGCCGCTAGGGATTCACGAGGCTCGTCAGAAGACGCCAGTCGCACCGGATGGCGTTGCGGGGGCAGATCCGCTCGCAGAGGTAGCACCGCAGACACCGGTCGAGGAATCGCGGCCACTTCTCAAGAACGATGTTGTGCGTCGGACATCGCCGAACGCACGCGCCGCACCGGATACAGGCGTCGCGCCGGACCTCCAGGCGCGGAAAAAGGTAATCCAGCAACGGGCGGCGGCAAAGAAGCGACAGACGGAACCCTTTGCCGCCGACGAACGCCTGCGACGCCTCGGCGACGTCGCCGCCGGCCAGGAAGGAAGCCGCGTCGGCCGCCGCCCGGCGGCCAAAGTCCTCCGCCGCCGCAAGGTCCGCCGCATCCGGATGGCCCCATTGCCGGAACGATTTCAGATACACCGGGTACGTGTCGTAGCCGAAACACTCGAACGACCGCGTGACGCGAGCCCCCTTGGGCCGCAGGAGCCGCTGGAGGCGGCGAAGCGTGTTGGCCGGCGTGCCGCCGTGGGTGATGAACGTAAACGCCGGCGCGCAGCGACGGGGAACCAGACGGCGGATCCATTGCCGAACGTTCGACGGCTCGTGGTAATAAAAGACCGGCGTTCCGAGACCCACGAGGTCGCAGGCGAGCCAATCGCGGGGACCGACCTCCTCGATGGGGCGGACGTCCACGGCGGCGGAACGATCCGACCGGATGCCTTCGGCGATGGCGCGGGCCACCTCGCGCGTGTTGCCGGTCTGCGAAAAGTAAACCACGAGCGCCTTCATTTGGGGCCACCCTGCCCTTCCACTTCATCCACCCAGGAAACCAGGTCGCGGAAATACGCCTCCGGCGCCGGTTCGAACTCGAGCGTGTGATGGGCGCCGGTGTAGGTCACGATGCGGCGGCGGACGGCCGGCATCGCCTCGACCAGCGCCCGGGTGGCGGCATTATGGATGATACGATCGCACTCGGCCAGCGCAAGAAACGTCGGCAGGCGGACCGACGCGGCCGCGCGGCGGGCCAGCCGGTCGAGCCGACCGCTCTCAAAGAGAAACCGGGCCGTCACCTCGCGCAAACTCAGCGGGTCCTCGGCCACGTAACGGACCCGCTCGGGATTCTCGGTAAACAGGTGCGGGTCGGCCAGCGGAATGGGAAAACGCCGCCGCCCTCGACCCACAAGAAGGCTCTGGCCGATGCGCAGTTTGGTCGCCAACGTCACGTCGATGAGGGGAATGATGCCGGGCGCCGCCAGGATGAGGCTGCGGTACAGGTCGGGGCGGTGCGCGGCACAGGCCAGGGCGAGTTTCCCGCCCCACGAGACGCCCATCAGGTGAACGGTTTCGGCGCCGGTTTCCCGGCGGGCGAGTTCGGCGGCGGCGGCCACGTCATCGAGCCACGTTTCGGCCCGGTCCACATGGCCGCGCTCGTGGGCGCGGTCGATGCCGCTCCCGCGCCGCTCAACCTGGTAAACCGCCACGCCCGCCTCCGCCAGACGCCGCGAGGAAGCCTCGTACCACCCCGAGTGACTCTGGATGCCGTGGAGATAGACCAGGGCGGCGCGCGGCTGGTCGGGCCTTCGCCCGCCACAGGGCTTCGGCCCGCAAGCGGGCCGCCACAGACGCAGGGGCAGCGCCGAACCGTCGGCGGTTGGGTAAGTCCGGTCCAGCAGTTCCATGATGCGACCGACGGTAGCCCGCCGCGCGAAACGAATCAAGACAAAAGGTTCAGTCGGGCCGACGGGCTGTTTTTGCTGGCCACGCGGCGCCTCTTCTGGTAAAAAACCAGCCATCGGAGGATTTCGCGATGCGCGGGAACGTGCACAAGTTCGGCGACGACGTCAATACGGATGAGATCATTCCGGCCCGGTACTTAAACACCATCGACCCGGCGCTTTTGGCGGCCCATTGCATGGAGGATGCCAATCCGGAGTTCATCAAGAAAACGCGGCCGGGCGACTTCATCGTGGCGGGAGAGAACTTCGGGTGCGGGTCGAGCCGCGAGCATGCCCCCATCGCCATCAAGGCGGCGGGCGTGGCGTGTGTCGTCGCCAAAAGTTTCGCCCGCATCTTCTTCCGGAACGCCATCAACATCGGCCTCGCGATCGTCACCTGCCCTGAGGCGGCCGACGAGGCCCGCGACGGGCACACTCTCGAGATCGACCTGGCCAAGGGCGAACTGAAGAACCTCGCCACCGGCCATACCTTCACGTTCTCGCCCTTTACGCGGGAAATTCAGGCCATCATCGCGGCCGGCGGACTGATGGCCTTCGTGAAAGAACAGGCGAAGGCGCAGCGAGAGCCCGAATTTCGTTGAAAGGCGCTCCCCGCCGGATTATCATAAGTCCGGAAACTCACAGGAAGGGGGATACGGATGTCGAACCGTGTGTCCGTTTTGCTCTGCAGCGTCGTCTTAATCCTCGTCGGCGTCGCCGGATGCCAGAAGGAATCGCCGATAAAGCCCCAGGCGTCCGCCACCCTGGAACTGCCGCGGAGGCTGGAGTCTCAAGTCGAACCTCTTCCGCCCCGCGAAACGCCCGCCGAGGCGCCGAAGCCGGCGGAAACCCCGGCGGCCGAGACGCCGAAACCGCCGACCGAAACGCCGGCGGGGGAACCTGAGTCGCCCAAGGCCGAGACGCCGACGCCGGAGGCCGAGGCGCCGAAGCCGGAGGCCAAGACGCCGAAGCCGGAGGCCGAAGCGCCGCCAGGCGGGACCGAGTCTCCCACTCAATAGCCCGGCGGCAGCGTACCAGGTCGTGAACATGAACAAGACGCTCCGCCTGATGAGTGAAGACGGAAGTCGGAACATCAGAAGGAGGGATGGGTAATGAAATTGGCAGATATCCGTTCCCGCGCCAAACGCATGAGCATTTCGTCTTTCGGGAAAAGCAAAGAGACACTCATCCGCGAAATCCAGCGAGCTGAGAACAACCGCGACTGCTACAACCGCGGCGAGAGCACCACCTGCGGCCAAGTCGGCTGTACCTGGCACGACGACTGCAAGTAACCCACTCCCGTCGCGATGACCCACGCGGAAGGGAGAATCGCGTGCCCGCAACGCCCGACGACGCCGTGCACGCGCACAGCATCCAGGAAGAATATTTTTACCTGATGGTCCATCCGTGCGGGTGCGGTGGCGCCTGGCAAAGTGAAACGCAGGACACCGCCCCGCATCCCGAAGGGCTCCGGCACTCGATTCTCGCCCGCTGCGCCCGCTGCGGCCAACCCCAAACGTTCCATTTCCTCCTCGATTCCTCCGCCGGACCGAAACAGCCCATCCGCCTGGTCAATCCGACGCCGGAGCCGTCCCGCGCGATCGACGCGGCCGAGTGGATGGACCTGGCCCGGTTTTACCTGGGCCGCATCCCGCGACTCACAAAACCCATGGAACGGGCCCAGTCGCTTCTGGATGCGCGACAATGCCTTGAAGAGGCGCTGAAGTTTTACGGACCCGGCGACGACGACCCGCTCCCTTCGGCGCTCTGGTCGAAGAAAAGCCGAAAGAAGGTCGGGCAGCAGCGCGATGCCTTCCGCCGCACGAGCATCGCGGCCATGCTCGAAAAAATCCCTCCGATGGACCGGCTCCGCGAGGCCGACGAGACCGAGCAGCGCGAGTTCAAGAAAGCCCTGGCGAACCTCGCCAGGGCACGCGTCGGCCGATGGTGGCAGTTCTGGAAACGCTGGAAACGAACGTAGGCGACGGCTCCGAGCAAACGGCTAGTCGAAAACCGCCCGTGTCGGATCGCGGCCGATTGAGGCCGGGTGTTCGGCCAACAGTTCGATGTAGGTCCGCCGGATGAGGGGTTCTCCGCCGAGGCCGAGGTCGGCCAGATGCGCGAGGACCGCCTCTTCCGTCGGGCCCTCCACTTCGACAAACCATCCGAGGTGCGGAAGTTCGTCCAGCGCCACCTCGCATTCCCCCACGTGCCACGTCGTCCGGCGCTTCTCGTAGCGGAACGTCTCGGACAAACCCACGGCCTCGAGAATGGCCAGGATCGCCTCGGCCGACCCGACCGTCGTCTCGACTTCGAGTCGGCGTTTCAGCGGTCCCTCGCGCCGCGGTCCCTTGTAGGCCAGCGTGACCCGCTGGACCGCCGCGCCGTCCGTCGGGCGCTCTTCGCGAAGGCGCAAGGCTGACCCGCTCCGGCGCAGCGTCCCGGCGGCATCGTCGAACAGGCGGTTGACCTCGACGACGGTCCGGCCGCCCTCGGCCCGGCGCTCCGCCATGTGGCGGTGAAACGCCTCCGGCGACGCCCCTGGCTCGGCAGGCACGCCGAGGCCTGACGGCAGGCGAACCTTCGCCTCGATCTCCTCGGGCATGTCCGGGTTCCCGTTTTCTACTCGATCCGCCATTCCTGGTCGCGCGCGGTCAAGATGTGCCGGAGCCAATGGTCGTCATCGCGCTCGGGATAGTCCGACCGATAATGGACGCCCCGCGTCTCCGTCCGAAGGAGGGCCGCGTGGACCATCAGACGGCCCAGCGCCAACATGTTCTGAAGTTCCCAGCCCGCCGGCTGATCGAAAACCTTGTCGAGGACGTAACTTTGCCAGAACTCGATGAGGGCATCGGCCTCGGTGAGGTCTTCCTGGGTTCGGACGATGCCGACGTTGCGCCACATGACGGACCGGAGGCTGTTGTGGACGTCGGTCAGGTTCAGTTCGCCGCGCGTCGAACGATGAACGTCGCTGTGGACCCGTTCAGGCGTCTCGCCCCGGTCGTGGCGGCCTCCAGTCGATCCGCCGGTGAATTCCTCCACGATCTGCTGCCCGACCTGCCTGCCGTAAACCAAGCCCTCCAGAAGGCTGTTCGACCCGAGCCGGTTCGCCCCGTGGAGCCCCGTCGAGGACACCTCGCCGCAGGCATACAGATGCGGCAGACTCGAGCGGCCGACGGCGTCCACCTTCACGCCGCCGATCATGTAATGGGCGCTCGGCCGAACCGGTATCCGGTCGGTGGCGATATCGATGCCGAATTCCGAACATGTCTTCGCGATGCCGGGGAACCGCTTGCGGACATTGCGGCCCATGTGCGTCAGGTCCAGGAACACGTGCGTCTCGGCGGCAGTTCGCATGTGGTCGATGATGGCGCGGCTGACGACGTCGCGCGGCGCCAGGTCGCCCATCGGATGGTAATCGGTCATAAAGGCCCGGCCGGTCTTATCGACCAGGCGGCCGCCCTCGCCGCGAACCGTTTCGGAGATGAGATGGCGGCTGGCGCCGGCGATGTACAGCGTCGTCGGATGGAACTGGATGAACTCCATGTCGGCCAGCACCGCCCCTGCACGGTAAGCCATCGCCAGGCCGTCGCCCGTGGTCACCTCGGGATTCGTCGTCTCGCGGTAGAGCCACCCGACCCCGCCGGTCGCCAGAACGGTCCGTCCGGCCCGGACGACGAACAGGCCCTGCTTGGCGTGCCACGCCAGAACGCCGACGACCGTCTGGCCCGCCGTCAAGAAGTCCACGGCAAAGGTGTCTTCACGAACATCAATGTTCTCCCGCTCTTTCAGGCGAGCCAGGAGGGCCGCCGTGATTTCCTTTCCGGTTTCGTCCCCCCGGGCATGCAGGATGCGCGGCGCCGAATGGCCGCCTTCCCGCGCAATGCTCAGCCGACCGTCCACCTGGTCGAAGACGGCGCCCCACTCCACGAGTTCGCGGATACACTCGGGCGCCGCCGCGACCACCCGCCGCACGACGGCCTCGTCCGCCAGGCCGCAGCCCGCCGCCAGCGTGTCGGCCAGATGCTTTTCGACGGTGTCGGGGGGAACGATGGCGGCGGCAATGCCGCCCTGCGCGTAGTAACTGTTCGATTCCGTCAGGCGGCTCTTCGTCAGGAGCGTCACTTGAAGATGCGGCGCCATCTCCAGCGCCGCCCGAAGCGCCGCCACCCCGCTGCCGAGAACCACCACATCCGTAAAGACCTGCGGCAACCGGGCCGTATCAAACGCCGCCAAATACCGGCGAACCTGGGCATGCCGTCGCATGAAAGCCTCCTGGAGAAGGCGAAATGATACGGCGAAGCCATGCCGCGGACAAGACGAAAACACGGGTGGCATGCCCAGCGCGCCGTCCGCTGGGCATGCTTTACAACAAACGCAGTTCAACCCAGCGGGGGAAGCGTGGCCCGGTCGAGTGGCAGGGGATCGTCGATGCCGGTCTCCCACGCCTTCAGACTTGACCATTCCCATTCAGCCGGAACCGCCACCAAGCCCCGCCGGACGGGGTTATTGTGAATATAACTTATCTTCTCTCGAATCTCCGCGGGCGACCAGATGTTGCGGTCCTATCCCCCGCCGCGCTGCCAGAGACGCAGGAACCGTTTGCCGCTAGGCTGAACATCCAACATCCGCAGCATAAACTGTGGGGCCTCTCGACGCACCCACCCGGCCGCTCGCTTGCTGACGGGCACTTTAATGGCGGAGAGGATTTCGCTGAGACTTGCCTCCCCGCTCGGTCGCAGCAGAAGGTGGACATGGTCGGGC
>Ga0315293_10007014_pt1 | contig 10485 bp, 12 predicted proteins | sample YL17G13_20_MG_FD_203071 | JGI IMG/M metagenome (GOLD analysis project Ga0315293, IMG submission 203071) | Sediment microbial communities from Yellowstone Lake, YNP, Wyoming, USA - YL17G13_20 | ecosystem: Environmental > Aquatic > Freshwater > Lake > Sediment | place: USA: Wyoming | collected... | reverse complement strand
CGGCCCGCGTTTGTGCGCCGCAGGATCAACAGCGACACGTACCTGCGGCGCATGTTTGTCACGGAAAAGCTGGCGTCCCTCATCGGGCTGGACGCGGTCGTGGCGCTGCTGCCTGGCCATGGCTGGGTCGGCGCGTCGGCGCCCAAGATCGACGTCACCGTCCTGGACGCGCACGGCCGCCTGTGGCCGTGCGCCTTCACCATGCGCAAGGGCAGCACCATCACTGGACAACTTGGGGGAGCGTGGCGCGCCTTTTGCGTGGCCCACTATGCGCGCGTGGGCGACGCCATCGTTTTTGAGAGGGCGCCGCCGGGCTGGCGGGGGCGCGACCTGGCCGTGTGCGCGCGCGTCGTGTAACGGCTGAGTTTTGGGGACCAGTCGCCGACCTGCATTGCGCTCGATGCATGCCCAGTTTTGGGTGAAACACCAACCACTTGTCACACGTTTTTTGGTCGACATGGCGACCGCAACCAGCTTTTTGTCGCACATCGACTCAAGGGGTTGCGGATTTGATGCGCGCGTCCAAAAAGTTGGGCGCATAGCGCTTAGAGAATACGGGTCGATACGACGGTGCCCTCGACTCGAAACGCGGGGGTCGCGAAACGGGGGGTCGGCGGCTGCAATCCGCCGACCCTGGCCAGGTCCGTGTCCAGGTCACCATTATTTCGCAATTCGCAACCGCCACGCGGTCGCACATTTGTGCAAGGTTTCCGGGGGCGCACCATTTGCGCGCGCCCAATTTCGCGGTGAAAGCGCGACAGAGCCAGGCTTTAGCGACCCGTCTGTCGAACAAACACGAGGTCGTGGTCGCGGTGCGTCTCAAACGTCAGCCGGTCTTGCACTGCGACACCGTTGGCGCGGCAAAACGAGCCCCAACCCCGCGACAGGCGGCAGTGCAGCTGGCCTTTGGAGGACAAAAACTCAAACAGGACGACGTGGGGCGCCCCGCTCACGTCGATCATCTGCACGGTCTTGGTGAGCAGGCGCTTGGAGGCGCGACTGGGGCGCTTGCCGCCGCCGTTGCGGGACAGGTAGATGCGGTCGACGTCGCTCAACCAGTTGCGCGCGTGCGCCAGCTTGACGTGCAGGCTTTTCAGGTAGGACGAGTTGGAGATGGTGGCGCAAAACGCCAGGCTGTTGCCAAGTTGGGGGCGCGAGTCAAAGTCGTCAAAGTCGAAAAAGTTGCAGTCGAACATGGCGCGCCGCTTGCCGGGGGGGCGCGAGGAGGAGCATAGTGCAACCGCGGGCTCGGACCAGGCGCGACTGTGGTCCCGGTCGCACTGAAAAAGCGGGCAAAATAGTTTTTGTGGCGTTAGAGCCGTCGCTGCGTCTGCAAAAGCGCGCGATTGGACGTGCGACCCTGAAGCCGCCACCGTTACAATTGTAAAATAGTGCACAAATAGGTAGCCAGCTATGAAACCGCGAGCGCACGCGGGCACCTGCACAAACTACCGCCGTCTCCTCCGCGGTCGCTCCCCCCCCCCACCCGTGCACACCACAACCGCGCGCACCATGCTCAAAAGTGGGTCGTGGGCCGACAGCGCCCGGCCGGTGGAGCGCGCCCGGTCGGGCGGCGGGTAGAGCACATTAGCAGGGTACCTACTCGCGCGCCCGCCCACAGGCGCCGCCGTGCTTTGCTGCCTGCTCTCGCTGCAGGTGGCGACCGCGGAGCCCTCGCAGGTGAGTTTGAAGTGGGAGCGTTGGGGGCGTCGGGGGCGTCGGCAGCTGCTCTGAAAAGAGAGCGAGGCGCTGGGTGAAGCGCGCGCGGTTCGGCGCAACCACCACCCATGCCATTGCCCCCCACTCCTTTTCATCTCTCCTTTCTAGATTCGCAAAGCCCTTGAGCAGGTCAAGGAAAGCGTGCGCAAGACGGCCGTCGCCAAGCTCCGTGCGCGTTTCGTTTCGTTGTGACCGTAACCCCCACCCCTTTTTGCATGTGGCACAAAAGACCCCCCCCCCCCCCCCCCTGTCCAGGCGTCGACGGCATCACCGTCTACAACGGCTCTTACGCGCGGATCCAGGACATCGTCTGCTACGTCGACCCCGAGACGGGCGGCGTGACCGGCGTGTCGTCCGGCGGGAGCCGCTCCTGCCCCGGCACGCCCATCACCATCCCGGTGGACATCGGACGCGGCGAAAAGGTCACGGCGCTCAAGGTCGCGTACTCGCCCAAAAACTATGTGAGGATGAGGGGTGGGCGAGGGCGGGACCGTCGGGCCGGGGCGGGGCGACCTGCGGCAAGCCCCGCCCCACCCAACCCCCCTCTCCCACCTACCGCCATAGGTCGGCAAGCTCGTCTTCGAGGTGACGCCCGAGGACGGCAAGCCGTTCGATTTTGACTGCGGGATTGCCAAAGGCCTTCCGGTCAACACAGTCCGCCCCGGCGATTGTCTCGCCGGCATCGTGTCCGACTGCAACATCTGCGACAACAGCGACTTGACAGATAGGAAATGCGGGTCGCAGGAGCCCACCGACGGCGTCACCGTCGTGAGCACAGCGTGCAACACGGGCAACATAACCTTCATCCCGGGCGTGTCGCCCCTGCCGGGGGGGCCTTCGTTACAAATTGTTCGCCTGCAGGGCTCGAACGGCGTGAACGGCACGCAGGGCGAAAAGGGCGAAACGGGCGACAGCGGCGCCACGGGCCCCACGGGCCCCACCGGCCCCACGGGCCCCAAGGGCGACCCCACCGGCCCCACCGGCCCCACCGGCCCCACCGGCCCCACCGCCCCCACCGGCCCCACCGGCCCCACCGGCCCCACCGCCCCCACCGCCCCCACCGGCCCCACCGGCCCCACCGGCCCCACCGGCCCCACCGGCCCCACCGGCCCCACCGGCCCCACCGGCCCCACCGGCCCCACGGGCACGACTGGCACGACCCCTTGCACGTTCACCGTCACTCCTGTTTACTCGACCATCACCCGAAAATCGGGTTCGGACGGGAATAAGCAGCAGCAACTCACTGTAAGAGAGAGACAGGAGGGGGGGGGGGGGTCGGAGCATGGTGTAGGGGGAGTGGGGAGCCGGGAGCGCGCGCGCGCCCCGGCCCGACCCCTGTATCCTCCTCTGCAGACGTCTGGGGCGATCGGCAAAGTCACCTGGACTGCCTCGCCTGAAAATGAAGTCAAGATCAACCCCGAGGGCAATGACGACTCCAAAGCGAAGGTCACCTCGTTGGACAATGGCAAAACAATGCCTATTCAGGTCACAGTCACCGCCACGGACGAGAAAGGCTGCATTGCTGTCGCGTACGTCACCGTGAAAGAATGAAATTGAATTTAAAGAAATGAGGGGTGGCGGTGGCGGCGTAGTCGACATCAACGAATAAACGATTTAAAATAGCCGCGTGGGCCACTTTAAATACCACTGCACATACCGGCCGCACCTCGGGCACCGAAGGGTCAGGGTCAGCGTCAGGGTCTTAGGGTAGGGGTAGGGGAAGAGGGCGGTGGCAGCGTGAAGGAGAGAGGGGGGGTTGAAAGATAATGGGGAGAGGTGGGGGAGTCGAGGGGCGCTCGCCATTGTCAGCGACGGGCCGCCGCGGCCCGCGCCGGACTTTTGACCTGGCGCTGGCGATGTGGGCGTCGCACTGGATGGACGACTCCGTGTTCCGCTGGGCCAGCGCCCTCACCTCGCTCGACCTCAACGCGCATGCCGCTATTGAACAGGACCCGTCTAGCTCTACTCGCTGACCGACACCGACGCCGAGGAGCGCGCGCACGTGGGCGCGGTCGACGTCGTCGACCCTGCGACCGGCGCGGTCGACTACATGCTGCACCAGTATGTGGGCCGGCCGGGTCCAAGGCGTGGTGCGACTACTTTGCGGCCCACCCCGGCGTCGGCAGCGTGCACTGGCCCCACTTTTCGCTCAACAGCGGCGTGTGGCGCCTGGCTGCCCTGCGCAATGTGGGCCACTTCGAGGCGCGGGGCGCGTTTTAGTTTTTCTACGGGCTGTGCTACATGCGGCGCGGCTACGTGACGGCCTTTTTTCCGGGGCGGTACAGCATCCACCCGGGCAAGCCGCTGCGGGGCTCCCGCCTTGGGAGCGACGTCCTGGACGCCATGTACAGTCGACACGGGTTGCGGCACTCGGTAAACGCGACCGCGAGTGCGTATGATTTAAACCACGTGATTCGGTGCGCAAGTGTTTTTTCGAGTTTGTTGCAAAAATGTAGCAAATCGGCAGCTTTGCCTCGCCCCCACAACAACACGATGGCGGCTGCAGCGTTGTTGTTGCTGGCGACTGCCGCCTTTTCGGTTGGCTCCGCCGCCGCCGCCGCCCCGATCGCGGTGTGGGCCGCCGCCGGCGACCCGAGTGCCACTTTCGAGCGCGCGCGCGAGGCGCTCTGCGCGGTCGCACGGTGCGTCAACGTGCCAGAGCTCGGCATCACCCTCGCGCAGCATGAGCTGCGGGCGGGCGCGTACGGCGGTGTGCTGGTGGAGGTGAGAGCGCAGGTGGGGTGGTGGGGCAGCGGTCGTGGCGCGCGCGTCAAACACGCGCCTCACGTCAAATCCCCCACTGCAGACCACCGACATCGCTCGCGCCCTTGCAGATTTTGCGGCCGCGTCGGGCACGCCCGTGTTTCGCGTCGCGGCCGCGGTCGCCGACGTGCACCCCGCCTTTGAGCGCCCCGCCGCCATCGTCGTGCCCGATGGTCGCGGTCTGGGCGATTCAAACAACAACCCATACCTGCACCTGCTGTGGGAGGCGCGTCGCTTTGCGGCGGCCGACTGGGCGACCGCCGACCTGGGCCCGGCGCTGCTGGCGGCGGCGTCGTCGGGGCCGCCCCCCGCGTTTACATGCACCGTCCCGTCAGACACAAACATGTTGCTCAACAACCCCCTCCCCGACGACGCCCACTCGGCCCCTTTGGGCCTGGCAATGATCGTCAAAAACGAGGCCGACACCATCGGAGCGACGCTCGACGCGGCCCGGTCGCACGTCGACGGGTGGACCCTGCTCGACACCGGCTCCACGGATGGCACGGCGCGAGGGGCCAAGCGCAGTGCGCTCGCCCGGGCGCTGCCTGGCACCGTGCATTCGGCCGAGTTTGGCGGCTTTGCGCGCGCGCGCAACCTGGCCCTGCAAACGCACGGCCCGCGCACCGCCTACACGCTCATGTCGGACGCTGGCTATGAGTTTGTGGGGCTGTGGCGGTTGCACAGCATCGCGTGGCGGCTCGAGCGCGCGTGCGTGCGCGCGTGCGCGCCGGTGTGCGCGTCTGCGCTCAGGCTGACGCTCCGCATGCCGAGTTTTGACAACCCCATGCTCGTCGTGTTTCCCAGTCATGGTGAGTGGTGGTCAAGTGTGGGAGGGGGTGCGAGGGTGGGCGGGGCCACGACCACCACCGCCACAACCACCACCCACCATACGCCCGACGCCCCGCACAGCCCAAGGCACGCCTGACGGGTGGCACTACCGCTACCCGGTGCACGAGGTCGCGTCCCTGGGCCGCGACTTTCGCGGCGACGCCATCGACGTTCCCACCTACGTCCGCCTCGAGCCGGTGCCCGGCGCCGACCCGTCGGCCAAGTCGCCCGCCCGCTGGCGCGATTTCGACCTGCCCACGCTGCGCGAGGCCGCCCTGGTCGACCCGAACGACACGCGCATCGCGTTCTACCTGGCGCGCACGCTGCAGGCGGTCGAGCTGGACGACGAAGCGCTCGACGCGTACGCGCGCCGCGTCGGCATGGGGGGCTGGCACCAGGAGGTGTTTTTTTCGCACTACGAGCGGGGGCGCCTGCTGGCGACCAAGCCCGACGGCAACCCGACCGACGCGTATCTCGCGGCCGCGGCGGTCGACCCCGACCGCGCCGAGCCGTATGCCGCGCTGGCAGAGTGGCACGATGGCAAGGCCAACGCGTGCCCGGGCGTCGGTGCCAGACACCAGGCGTGCAAGCTGCAGCACCGGTCTGCGGGCTACGTGTACGCCAAAGAGGCCGCGTCGCGCGTGAACCCGCTGCCGACGGGCAAGCTCTTTTTGCTGACGAGCGTGTACGATTGGGGGGCCGACCTGCAGGTCTCCCTGCACGGCTACTGGCTGGCCGAGGGCGTGGGCGACGCGTGCTCGACCGGGCACGCGGCTGCCAAAAAGCTGGCCGCCCGGTTTCCGGGCAAGCACCCGTACGGCGCCAACATCGAGTTTTACAAGACGCTGAGCGAGAGGCTGGACAAGGTTGTTTGTTCTTTGTGATGAAAGCGCGGTCAAGGTGGTCCAGGTCGAGGTGGCCATTGGTCGACGTTGCGTCGCGCGCACCGCGCGCGACGCAACATCGTTATGCGCGCACGTGCGCAAAACGACCTGCAAAAAACAACAACTCTGTCTTGCTTGCCTAGTTGACTACGCCGTTGCGAATCCGTACAGTGAATCCGTACGCCCCCGCCTCTACATCCATCCCACACAGCGAGCTCTTCTGCGTTCTCATGCGGTCCACGCTCACACACGTCACGTGGAGGTGGGGCCTGGAGGCTCGCCGCGCCGACGAGTGCGCGACCCGCCTCCCAAACTTCATCTCCACCACGGCCGCCTGCGCCGCGTCCAGACACACCGCGCACGACGGTGCACCGCGCCGACTATACTCGACGCTCTCCAGCGTCCACGGCTTGGCGGTGGGTGGCAGCGGTGTGTGGGCGCAGGCGGCCAGCGTAACCGCCAGCTCCGCCGTGTCCACGGCGTAGTTGTGGTGGCTCATTTTGGCGAATGATTTGGTGATGGTTGAGTCGGATTTTGTTGATAAAAAAGCACGGTGAGGTCGGTCAACTTAGTCCACGGCCGGCACATTCTAGTCGACACATGTCGACAAAGGGGTCCCTAGTGCACACACGTCTCGAAAGAACCTGCCTCCTGCAAAATGTGTGCAACGTGTTGCCGTGATGCTCGATCAAATGCTGCCAAGTTGTCTGCTGACGCAACGCTTTTGTTTTCTTGCAATGCTGTAGAGAGCGCGAGCGAGGCTGGAAAAAGGCATGTGCATTTGTTAAAGCATGATGTCCGCTGTAGCTTGCATATCATCAACGCCATATGATGCCTGCAATCTTACGTTACAGTGCCAAACGAAGACGCAAGAACGGCGTGGTTATGAGTCAGTAGCGGAATGCCGTCGAGACTCGCATACGCTATCCCAGTGGTAGGCAAAAAAATCCGTCGCCTTTCTTGATAATTTCAGAGTTGGTCAACGAACAGCGCCACACCATACGCCCAGTGGATGCCAGCGAGTAGTCAATTCTTTTTCTTCAAAGCAAGGACACCGTTAGGGTTTACCTCCGAGTTCTCATGTCCTATCGACCCCAGAAATCGGTAGTCGTCCACGATGCAGCCCAGTGTTTCAGCCGTCGCGTTGAGGCCACGCACATAGCCGTGTTGCTCCATGCGCGCCTGCGCCCTTTTGTCGGCGAGCTCGTAAATGGGTTCCACGACGACCACCGCGCACCTGGCCACGCGCAGCAGCTCTTTCAGGGCTGCTTACTCGCGGCCGCCGTTGGGCTCGAGCGAGTGTGAAGTGTAAACAACGTCCACGCTGTTGTCGGCAAACGGAATGTGGAACAAATCAGCCACGACCAAATCCGCTTGCTGGTTCATGGTTTTCAGCCATTGACGGCCATGAGCACAACGAAATCAGCTAATGTCAGCTAGCGTGGCTGCCTACAAGATCGCGTCCTTTGAGATCACAGACATCCCCCTGATAGAGCTGGTTGATAGAGTTGGTGGGCCGCGGCCGCCGCTCCCGGCCTCGGCGCGCCGGACCACGGCCGCCGCTCCCCGCCTCGGCGCGCCATGTTGAGCTGACTTTTTTGGTGGCCGCCCGACCACCGGCAAAAAAGCGGCTGCTCGTTGCTCTACTCACGGCAGTCTCGACCGGTGGCACACGGCGCACTGCAGTACCCACAACAGAGTGAAAGGCCCTCTCACTCTGTCTCTCACGGCATGTCAGCTGGTGGCATGTGGTCAGACAGGAGCAGCTCCCCGGACGGGCACAGCTTGCCCACGCCTTCTGCCGCCAGCTGAGCTGGCGACAGCTGCGCAAAGCCGGCCTCGGAGTTGCACTCCACAAATCTGTATGCCAGCGTCAGCCGGGTGATGTCGGCGTACGCGTCCGCCTGGCACGACGCGACCTGGCTGTGCATGGCCAGCGAGATGGTGGGCTTCAAGGGCGCGGCCAGCAGCCAGTCGACCATGCTGGGGATGTGGGCGCACTCGTAGCTCTCCACATCAATCTTGATGAACGTGTCCAGGCTCAGGTCCACGCCCCAATGCTTAAATAGGTAGGGTAGGTCGTAACACTGCACCCCCAGGCGACGTGGGCCTTGCCGCAGGCGACTGCGTCGCCCACGCCGGAACCGCTGTTGCCGGAAGCCGCGCTCTTCATGTCCTTGACCTCGCGGCGGACGGACACGCAGCCGTGCTGCAGGTGCACATTCTTCAGGGTGGCCGCATTCAGCTGCAGGTTGACCAGGGTGTCGGCGTACGCGACGGGGTCGCCCTCAATGCCAAAGGCGCGGGCCGCCCGCGTCGCGCCAAACAGCAATGTCGGCCCAATCCAGGTCCCGAAATCGACCAGCGTGGTGGACGGCGTCACGTACTGGAAGTAGCGGCGGTAGGTGTGTGGCTTCCACGTCTGGTTTGCGACGGACGCCCAAAACGTGTGGCCGGTGACGGTGTAGGAGGAGCCGGCAATGCCGACCTCCAGGCGTTTTTTTGCGTTTGAAAACGTCGCCCTGCAGCACGCGCATTTGCTTCACAAACATGGCGTTGCCGGCGTCATCAAACGCGGCCGGCAAGGTCTTGCCCTTTGTCATGGCGTGAGCCACTCCTTGCTCTTCCACGAGCCTGTCCAGAACGTGGTCGCAATTGCGTTGGGCAGCTTTGCTGCGCACGTTGCTACATCTTTTGCATTGGCAGCTCCGCATGGGTGTGCGCCCATGTGCCATTCGTACCAACCGGCTTGGTTGCCGTACACGACTTCGGAATCCAAAACCAGCGCTTGATCGGAAGTCACCCACCCTCTGACGTGCAAAAAATTCGTCAAAAAAGCCGGTCCCGTGGCCTGGAAAACGGGGTTGTCTGTGGCGTCGTGCAACGCACTGATAATGGATGCAAACAGCATGTGCCTGGGCGGCGCCATCATAAACGCGTTGGCAATGGACGGCTGTCTGTTGGACCCCTTGTTTACTTCGTACGCAAACACTGGGCGCCCGAGTCCAGCCGCAAAGATGTTCTCAAACTTTTTCAAACACAGGACGTCCAAATCAATGTAGACGCCTCCAAAGACGTACATGTAGACGTACCTTGCAGCGTCCGCTCGTTTGATGTTGACATCATACCCGTCGTACACTGGCAGCAGTGTGGGCACGTACTTGGCGACGAGCGCGCGGTTGTCCTCGTCCGTCCACAAACGGTGGTTCCACTTGGCGTGAATGCGTTTGCACTCGTCCGACCACAGCCTAAAGTTGGCGGGAAGTGACTCATTTTTCCAGGACTGGTGCAGAACAAGGGGGTACGTGTCTAATGCACTGCCTTGGACCAAGCGCTCAGGAGACATTGATTTCTGTCGGAACTGTTTTCTAGAAGCGACCTTTGCGTGATCGTCGCGGTGACCGGACTTGAAGGCGTTGCGTTTGTGCATCCGACCACTCGCACTCACCACGTGATAATGTGCATCGACTGCCAGAGACGCAAGGGCCATATAGATGCCAAAGCGGAGAAAAGTCATGGCGCAAGAAGCTCTTCTTCTGCTGTTTTCTCTTGCTAGTCCATTGAAAGAATCAGTCGATATTTCTTTCCAAGTCTCGGCGTCAGAAAGAAAGGGAGCGAAGGAAGAGACGAGGGGGTGAAAGGTAGTGTGATGCGTTTTTTTTTTGGCTCATAAAAATGAAATTTTGCCCCGCCTTTTTATTTAATTATTTTTTGAATGCGGGGTAAGCTAAGGTAAAACGAATAGTAATGTGAAGAAACAGCGCGCCGTGGGCCGGCCACTGCCGGCCCACGGTGGGCCGGCAGTGGCCGCATGGGAGAGGAGAGGATGGACCGACATCAATGCAACACATTGGACCCAGGGCCCCCGTTTCGGATGAGCGGCAGCCGCGCGCTCCCATGGGTTACTCGCAACGAGCGCAAGCTCCCAGATAGCGACCTCAAATGCCCCCTTTGACGCGGACGACCCTGAAATGGCCTTGGCCGACTCGGCTAAACACGACGGCGTCGCCCAGCACGACCCCGCTCTGCTTGCTCAACGCGCTCCACCCGGTGCACAGCACGAAATGGTGCTCCCGCGACGAGAGGTAGCATTTGCACTCGAGCTTGTGCAGCCTATTGTGCTCGTCCTTGACGGCCACCCTGCACACACACGCCGGCGCGCACGCGCGCGCGCTCGACGCGGCCGCGTTTATCCTCACGCACCGCCCCCCCGCCCGTGTGTGTACCTACCTGGACATGTTCAATCGTCATTTCATCGCGCACAACCCGGCCGACGTGTACGTGTTTGTGC
>Ga0315293_10007011_pt1 | contig 10488 bp, 8 predicted proteins | sample YL17G13_20_MG_FD_203071 | JGI IMG/M metagenome (GOLD analysis project Ga0315293, IMG submission 203071) | Sediment microbial communities from Yellowstone Lake, YNP, Wyoming, USA - YL17G13_20 | ecosystem: Environmental > Aquatic > Freshwater > Lake > Sediment | place: USA: Wyoming | collected... | reverse complement strand
GATGGATTTATTCTATTGAGATCATTAACGAATCAAATTCCATTAAGAAATGAGACAAAAATAGTAAGTAATTTAAACAATGTAAATTTGGGAAAATTATTGCCATCAAATAAGTCTTTTTTTAGCACACTTATTGCGACAAATAGTATTCAATATATTTCAATGACAAGAATTATAGATATTCCACAAGTTTTCTTAGATAATTTAATTTCCAGAATTTATGGTGACATAAATGCTTATGAAACAAGAGTAAATGAATATACAAGACAGATACCCTCTAATCCACCAGGAACAATTATATTTTACACTGAAAATATTAAGCCAATAAACTCTGATCAATCTATAGTTTGTAATGCAAATTGTGATCGAGTTGTAGGTGATTCATCATTACTTATACCGGAATTTGGAACAACTACAACACAAACTCGTGGTGGAGGTACTACTTCTAGAAGAATCACTCCAAGAACACCAACAAGATCAGTTCCACAAGAAGAATGTGAAGAAGAATATGTATTCCCTGGTAGAAGAACAGGTGTTCGTATCAATACTGACGGAACAAGGACCTCAGCCGATAAATCAAATGATAAAGATTTAACAATTGGTGAAACGACCAGAGCTGTAGGCGACGGGGCATTTATTGGTATGTCTATTGTTTTTATTATTGGTTTAACTATTGGCATATTTTTACTTTTGCCAAGAGCAGCAAACCTATCTTTTTGGGGATTATTCTCAAGAGAATTATGGTTAAATCCAAAAAATATACCATGGATAATTGTAGCATTTATTGGATTTTTAGCAATTACTTCATTCTTAATTGCAGCAATATATAAATTAAATGAAGAAAGCAATAAAGATGTTTCAGAAAATAATAAAAAAATAAAAAGTTGGGAATTAGTAATTATTGGATTTTGTATTTGGTTTGTATGTGCTCTTATTTTACTTTTAAAATTCACATTATTCGAAAAATTAGTAGCGAGATATAGAAACTATAATAGTATAAATAGTAATTATTCAGGTAATTCAGAAAATATTGAAAAATTTGATAATCTTAGAAGTAGAATTATAAGTGATTATACTTCAAATCCAAAAAATTTTGCAACACCTGATTCTTCTAGTAGAAAAAGTATTTTAGAAGCAGCCAGTATATATAATAATTTAACTCCAGATCAAAAATCATTCATTAATAAGAGTAATCCACAATTAGCGAATTTAATTGGACCAAATAGTAACATTATTCAAAGATTAGGCTCTAATATTCCTTACACAACACAAGATAAAAAACAATTAGATAATTTTGTAACATATCTTCAGAAAAATCCTGTATTAATTACTCCTAAAATATTATCTATTGCAGAAGGTATAAAACAAATTTATCCAAAAGAAAAAAGTTTTCAGGAATTAAAGGTTGGGCAGCCAGTTCCTAAAATATTACAAGAATTAACTAAAAGTAAAATAAAATAAATATCTTATAAATTTTAATTTGAAATTAAAATTTAAAATAATTTATAGAGGATATCCGATAGTTGATTGTAATCCAACAATATCTCCATCTAATCCTTGGGCTGATACCTGATTTGACCAAGTCTTAACATTTCCACACATTCCATTTAATTCCCTACGATTATCTCGTCTTCCACCAGAACCACTACCACCACAACCAGTTAAACATGATGTGTCATCGTTAAATCCCTGTGGCTCCGTAGTAGAACCTCGATTGTGGTAACTCTCTATTGTATCACCCATCATGGAAATCATTGGGTCAGTCATTTGATCGCCCATTTGATCGCCCATTTGATCGCCCATTTGTTGATCGTTAGAATTGCCAGTCATAGATTCAAAAACATTCATATCTGGTTGCATATTTTCTCTTTGAGCGGAATTGTTTTGAATATTATTAATCTCGAGAGATAACTGTTTTCTCTGACACATCTGAATAATAGACACCAACAATATAGCTAACATTAACCCTATTGCTGGGCAATATAATGCAACAAATGCAATAACAATTAAAAAGATGACTTTTACTATAATATTATTAAAGAAACAGAGAAATTTTACTGGTAAAAAATTCAGCACAACTGCAGTTAAAATAATTAATATTACAATAATTGATCCTTCAATAAAATGACCTTGAACCGATTTTTCGCCAAAATCGTATATTTTTTTTACCGTATTAGTAGATGCTCTTAATACCCTACGCGATGCATTCATATTATATTTTTAATGGATATTTTTATTTATAATAAGTTAAAAAAATGATTTTTAATTCCCCCATAACCTAAACCAAAATAAAATGAAATCTTATATTGGAAAAAGAGGATACGTCTTAATTAAAAAAAATTGGGATTCTAATGTTCTTAATCAAATTAAAAAAGAATTACTTGTTCAACCATTCCAGTGTGGTGATTATGGAGAGCCAGATGAGCCATTTCCTATCTTTTCCGAAAATTCCCAAAAAATGTATATTCCTAAATATTATGGATTAGATAAATTTGGGCAACCAGATGAAATAAGGCTGGATCCCGGTCAAGATATTGATCTGACTTTCAATGGCAGCCTTAGGGAACATCAACAAGTGCCTCTCACGAAATGTATGGAAGCATTTGAGACCCATTCAAATGGTCGAGGAGGTGGAATTTTGTCTCTTCCTTGCGGAGAAGGGAAAACAGCTTGTGCTTGCTATCTTATTAGTCAATTAAAGAAAAAAACATTTGTGCTAGTTCATAAGGAATTCCTTTTGAATCAGTGGATCGAAAGAATCTCCGATTTCTTGCCAAATTCCAAAATTGGGAAAATACAAGGTGATGTAGTCGATATTCAAAATAAAGACATCGTCATTGGAATGATTCAGAGTATTTCTATGAAGCAGTATCCTCTTGACCTATTTGACTCGTTTGGATTTGTTATATTAGATGAATCCCACCGTTGTCCGAGTCGGGTCTTCTCTAAAGCCCTGGCAAAAATCAATTGCACATATATGCTCGGACTTAGTGCTACACCAAATCGTAAAGATGGACTCACAAAAGTTCTCAAATGGTTTGTTGGTGACATTATTTTTCAGAGAGTCGGCAAAAGCGCACTTAATAGTGAGCTCATCCGTTATATCTATTGCTGCAAAGATGAAGTCTATAGTAAAGAATTAACAGGATACTATGGAAAGCTTAATTCCGCTGGAATGATTAATAATATCGCATCTTTTATGCCTAGAACAAATTTTATTGTTGAAAAAACAGTGGAGTGTATCCGAGATATGAACCGCCAGGTTCTTATTTTGTCTGACCGCAAAGAACAACTACGTGATATTGAACGCGGAATGGCAGAAAAAGGAATCGAAATTGGATACTACATTGGCGGAATGAAACAGTCCGCTCTAGAACTTTCCACAAAAAAATTGGCAATTCTCGCAACTTATCAAATGGCGGCAGAGGGACTCGATATTTCGACAATTGACACGATTATTTTAGCAACTCCTAAGACTGATATTGAGCAAGCAGTTGGTAGGATTCGCCCCAAACCAGGTGATAGTGAGCGTAATACTCCACTTGTTATTGATATTGTGGATGAATTCTCTATTTTCGAAAACCAGGCATTTAAAAGGCTGACATTCTACAAAAAAAAGAATTATGAAATAACAACTACGAAAGTAGCAAAAGATGGTACGGTATTATCATCTTATACGTATTCGTCTTCTGCCGATAAAACAGAAGAGCCACCAGCACCACAGAGAAGAGTCTTCGGGTTTTCCAAATTTAAAAAATAATATATTATATAATATGTCTATTAAGGAAATAATAGGTGATATATCAATTTTATATATAAATTTGGCAAGATCAAATGATAGAAGAGATAAACTTGAAAAAACACTGAATGAAAATAATTTAAAATTTACACGAATTGAAGCAATTGATGGTAATGAAATAGATGTAGAATCAATAAAATCTAAATATAATGTAAATCCAAAAATGAATAAATATGAAATAGCATGTGCTTTGTCACATTATAAGGCAATTGAAGAGGTAAAATCAAAAAAATACGAAGTTGCACTTATTTTAGAAGATGATTGCAATTTCGAATATATAAAATACAAAACTCTGCCTCTTTCTGAATTAATAAAAATTAAAGATGATTGGGAAACAATTCAAATAGCAGGAACATACTCCAAAAAAAGATTTTCTGAAATTATAAACTTTCAAGAAGAATTGCTAGAAAGTAATGATTCAGGAGCTATTGCTTATTTAATTAATCAAAAAGGAGTCGATAAAATTTTAGAGCATTTTTATGAAACAAAAGTATTAAATGTTTCAGAACACAATATGTTTTTAATAACAAAGAACTATATGACAAAACCTTACTTAACTTATTATAATTACCGAAATATTAAAAGTACAATTCGACAAAATATTAAAAGTGCTAATATGACTCAAATATTGAGTAAAATATGGTGGGATGATTATTATTCCAAAAGTAAATTTTATAAAACAAGCTGAGAGCAAATAGGCTGAGTAATTTTTTCATTAAACTGTTCAATACTATACATTTCATCATCATCATCTGACTTTAAGTCAGTTAATTTTTTTATAAAAATATTAATTCCATTAGAATCTAACAAATTTGCTTCAATCCACATTAAAATCAAATCATGGAAAATCTTTCGGAAATTTGGATAATCACTCTCCAAATTGCTAAAATCACTCATAATTTTTTTTACTATAAAGCCTTCAAATTCTTCACTAAATTTACCATAGTCATTCCATAATTTATTCAAAAGATCAATAAGATATTCACGTTTTGTATCATTCACATCTAATATTTCCTGAATTATAGCATTATAAAACGTAGAATAGTTTGAGACTTTCGCAAACATTTTTTTCACATTTTCATAGTCTTGATTGACCGGATATTCCGAAATAATGCAATTCATATTTCTATCCACTTCTTTGGTAGTTTTAGGGGACTCTTTCTCCTCTGTATTCTCATTAGAACTCAAAGACGCCAATAAATCAAACGAATTGGAAGTCTTTACTTCGATTTTGAAATATTCCTGCAATTTAAATTTTGTTTTTGCAGTCAATCTCAATTGGGGAAGTAGAGCTATAATTTTATTTTCGTAAAAATGAATATTTGATTTATCCAATTTGTGTGTGGTACTTTTATTAATAATATCAAATAAAAAAATAAATTGCTCAATTTCTCTAGTCAAAAGTAATTGGAGCAAAATATGATGAATAACTTTTTCATTGAAAATTCCATTCTCAAAAGTTGAAAATAAAAATTTAAGGAAATTATTATAGCGATTCTTGGAATAAATATTCATTTCGAAATTATCCTCTGAATTATCTATTTCTTGCTGATAAGCTGACCTATTTTTAAAATTATCCTCCAAAAAAGTGAAAAATGAGAGCCTGTAATTATGGCTCTCCATCGCATCCTCAATGGCTTCTTCCATGGAATCAAATGGACCAAAATATTCCTCATCATCTTTTTGAACCATGCGATTCAATGAATAATAATATTGACCATCTTTATTATTGACAACATTGAACATCTTTTTCTGCCATTTCTTATTAATAATCAGCTCTTTAACTAATTTTGCGTATAAACCAATAAAATATGTATCCGTATGTATTTTATTAAATATTTCTTGGTTTAATATTTCATAGGATTCATAATACATGAGCCCCTCTAATTGATCAATAAATTCCTTGACAATAATTGTAAATTTCTTTTCATTCAATTTGTTCAAATTTGTAATAATAATTCGGCGGATTCTCTCAATATTATTTTCTGGGATCTGTTTAACATAAGAATGTGTCAGAAATTTTTCCAAGTCCTTCCTCTTAAACCGACTCTTTCTTCTCCAAGTATTCTGTTTTGTATGCTTGCCCATAAATCTCCCATTCTTTCTAAAATTATTCACATCCGGAAATTTAATCTCTAGATTATCATAAAATTCCTTGAAATTATTTAGAAGTTCAACAGTATTATCATCTCTTTCTAATTTAGATGCAATAAATGCAATCCTCTCAAGTGGATAATAATGTTCGATCTCTGGGATATTTTCAGCCATTATTTATTATAAATATTAAAAATTCTTTAAATAATCCCCAATTTAGGCGAATGATTCTCCCATTTTTTGCAAATTATTTTCTGTAATTTGGCGGAGAATTCTTCACTACTGTCTCTTGGAAGAAGAGAGGGTAAATTATCAATTGCAATAATATCGACTTTTTCATTTATTTTGCAAACAGGGGTATCAAATGTAGTTTCATGATAGTTTAAGCGGATAGGATTATTTTTTGCATTTATATCACAACTGACATCTACAATGACCTGCAATTTATCAAATTTGGGTAGTGTTTCCTGGGATATGAAAATATTATGGTCTTCTGGAGATAATTTAATACAATTAATAATAATATTATGTTGGTTTAGAGGTTCCTTATCACTCGCTCTTGAATATCCATGAAAATTTGATATACCAATGCGTTCCAATAGAAATCTTGATCCATTCCCACTGCGTCCATTTACTCCAATTATTCCAACATTAATTTTTCGGAAGAAATGTTTGAAATATTCAACCTCTTCAAAAAGAATAGAGGCATCTTCGCATGGTTTGAGATTACCAATATCTTTATTAATAGACTTATAATAATATTGAAGTAGCCCAAGTGCGGTTCCAATAAAGCCCGCCCAAAATCCAAATGCTATTATGCGCTTTTGATTTTTATTCAGGAAATATTCATAATCATAAATAATAGATTCACTGGATTCCAATTTTGAAATTATTTCCTCACTTCCAATCTGATTTTTGAATATGTGCGTAAAATAAAGATGACACCATGGAAGTAATTCGGGATTAGAATAGTCCAATTCTTTGAGTCCAATGACAAGTGTATTCAATTTTGGTAAAATTAACTTGGTAAAATCTTCAATTAGAAAACAACCATTCTTCTCATATTCTTCATCAGGAATACATCTTTCTGTGGATTTTTCTACATAAATTGTAAGTCCAGTATCGATACATTTTTTACAATCACTTGGAACAAGGGGTGTTCTAAATTCGTTCATTTTAAATTCTCGACGAATAATAATATTTTGTATTTTCATATTATATTATATGAAAAATAGTTCAGATAAACACACCAAATATAAAGAATCCTATGGGAAGAATGAAATATATTGGGGTATTGGGATTGAAAATGAGTTATATTTGGAATTTGAGAAAAAAGTGCCTGTAGATAAAAAGAAGTTTTTGAATAATCACAAACGCGAAAGATATAGTGTTGATTATTATAAAAACTACGTCGAAGAATACGTTAATTGTGGCTTTTTATATGAATCATTTATAAATTCGATTGAACTTCCGGTTCTATTAAACAGTCATTCTCTTGCAAAGACGGACCAGTTTAATCAACCAAAGGTGCTTTATACAAAACTATCTGAGCCTAACCCTAAATTTTGTGGGAAAACACTATGGGAATTGGCGATGAAAAACGCGTATTTAGCGGATAATTTCCAGAAGAATTTTACATTTGATGGGGATACAATTGAAATCATAACTCAGAATTTTTATAATACGGATATTCACTCAGTAATTGAGGAATACAAGCAATCAAAGAAGGACTTTATTGAAAATTTGCAAAGTGTTTTTTTGAAAAATAATATTTTCCCTGAATACGGTAAAATTGGATTTATAAAGGCGAATCATCCATTTGCCATTTATCTAACTAATTTTCATAACATTGGTATATTCAATAATGGAACACTTCATTTTAATATTACATTACCCACCAAATTGGGAGAAGATGGGAAAATAGCTGATAGGACAGAGTTCATAAAAATCCACAAAAATTATATCAAACTTATACAATTCATGGAGCCATTTTTTCTTGCAAAATATGGAAGCCCTGACAAATTTTCCACAATACCGTGTGAATATTCAAAATTATTTTCAGCTTGCTCACAAAGGTGTGCTGTATCACGTTATATTGGAATAGGTACTTATGACACAGATAGCATGAAGACGGGAAAATTACTCCAAGATGATGCTAACCAATTTGATGTGATTACAAAAGATTATGGCTGGTATAATCAATATTATCGAGATTGTGCATATACCAAGGGGGAAAAAATGGGATATGACATAAATTTTAATAAACATTACAATCATGGTGTAGAGATCAGATTTTTTGACCATATTGCTGATGATGATAAGATTAGTGATGTCTTAGAAGATCTAATTTATTTGGGTGATTGGGCACTTGAGAATAATATTGTGGAAAATCCCATAAAAAGTGCAATATGGAATGGATTGGTGGTAAAATGTATGCGGCAAGGCAAAAATACGCAGCTTTGTTTTGAAGAATTGGAACTTTATAATGCAATATTTAGGACTAAATTTTGGAATCAAGATATTTGCGAATTATACGATGAAATTATTAGTACTTCTTGTTTAACAAATAGCAAATTATTTTCAAAATATGCAATAAAATCTTTAGAGAACAAGCCAGATGTGGTACAACGTCGGAGAATAAAAGGTGGTGGGTGCTGCGTAATTTCGTAAAAAAGTGATTTAAAAAGGATTAGATAATAGTAAGAAACATAAATAAAATGAAACCTGTAAAATTGGGGAATGAAAAAGCACTGCAAATTACAAATGCGCTGCATATACAAGAATTGACCAATCGGATTAGTCAATATGGAATCGATATTGAATACAAGAGATACCATTTTTTGGACAAAAACCGTGCAAATGAATTAAAACAAAAGGAACACTCTTTTGTTTTGAATACTTATGGGGCAAAATATTTGCTATTTCTGACATATGTGAATTTTAAGCCATATGCTCTCTATATTAACCGCAAAAATTCCACATTTTTTCTTGTGAAAACGCGTTTTGATGTAAGTTTATATCAAGACACAATGTTCGAAGGAGAAACGATTAAAATAAATGAAAAATGGTATTTCTATGTTGGCGATTGTTTGGTGTATAAAAAGGCGAATATAGTAGTTCAATCCTACAGCAAACGTTATGAAATTTTGGGAAATATTTTGGCAAATGAATATGTATCAGATTCCTTTATGGAACCATTTGAATTAATTAGGAAAGATAAATATGAATATGAGGATATTATAGGTGTGAAAAATAAGCTTATTGGCACACTTCCATTTCGTGTGAATGGATATGTATTTAAATGCTTGGAAACGGCTTCCTACGATATATTATATATATTTCCGGAGTGCCGCAATAAACAGCAGGAAGATGTAAATTCTCCTCCTCATACAGTTTGTGATGATGCAAAAATAGTCCAATCTAGGCGACAGAATATACAAACGCCTTCACAACAGGTCGTATCAGTACAGTTAAAAAGCAAAGATGAAGCTAAATTTTTAATGAAGAAAACTGAATTCCCAGATGTTTATGAAATTTATATGTTTGATAGTTCCAATTCAAAGAAGGCGAAAGTCGGATATGCTGGAATCCCAAATATTGAATGTAGTGTAATGGTGAAAAATTGGTTTTTAGAAAAAGATGAAATTTACGCGAAATGTAAAAAGAATCCTGTGAATGAAAAATGGATTCCAGTACAACTTTTATAGTTTTGTGATATTTTATAATGTTATTGATGGTCAAGCTTAGAAAAAATTTGAAGCTGCCATACTGGTTACTCCAGCAGCAAATAATAGGTGTGGTGCGTATGGAAGGTAATAATCACCAAACCAATACACATCGTTCTTTTTAATATACTTTTCTGGAAAGCCATTTTTTAATACTCTAGCAAAGTAACTACAAAGCGCACAAAATGGGTGTCCCTCTAGCACATCCCTTTTATTATTGGAATTATCGTAGATATGTTGCCATATTTCATTGATAATGGATAAATCATTTCCCGTTTTAACAAAAGCTACAAGTCTTTCCTTTGTCTGATCTATACTCGTGAGAGCAAGAAGGAATTCTTGCAAGTGACAGGGAGATAGTCGGTTGTTTGCAACATTCTTAATAAACCTATCTACAGATATTTGGTCGAATTCTGGAATACTATGTAAATGCTGCATTTCTAAATTGATTCTAAAAAATGTGTATTTTTTTAGAATCAATTTTTATACTTTTTATTACTTATTATGTAAAAAGTAACAAATTTATAAATTTTTGATTTTTCTTATATCAAAAGCCTTCATCTTCATCTGAATCTGACCAGTATCCACGGCTTCTTGACCGACAAACTTTACACACATGCATGTTGTATGATCTTTGATCATCTATTTTTTCGTTACAGATTGAACAGATCGACAAATAAATTTTTGGATAGAACATCCTAGAAAAATACAATTCTATGAATGTTCCTCTTATTACATCACACAATGTTCGGTGAGACACATCATCAAATGATTCTGCTCCAATCAATACACGAAGACTATGGATAAATCCTTCATTTGACATAATTTCGTAAAAGAACTCAAGCATCTCATACACCCAGATTTCTAGAT